>Ga0299913_10002873_pt1 | contig 13855 bp, 13 predicted proteins | sample RVTome_9_FD_201360 | JGI IMG/M metagenome (GOLD analysis project Ga0299913, IMG submission 201360) | Soil microbial communities from uranium-contaminated site in the Upper Colorado River Basin, Wyoming, United States - RVT155D38 (version 2) ... | reverse complement strand
GCGTCAGCCGATCGGTCCGGTCGGGTGCGTCGAACAGCGTGAGCTGCTGGGCATCGGTCAGGGAGATGGCGGTGAGACCGATGAGGCGCACCGCGCGCCCCTCCACGAGCGTTCGATGGAGGAGGCCGATGGCCGTCTCGTACAGCGGCCCGGATTCGCGGGTCTGCCGGGGCAACGGCGCCTGGCGGGTGAGCGTCTCGAAGCCCTCGTACCGCAGCTTGAGCTGCACCGCACGAGCGGCGAGGTCGTGCCGGCGAAGCCGGGTGCCGACGGACTCGGCCAGGTCGAGGAGGGTCGCCTCCAGCTTCCCGCGATCTCGCGTGTCCGTCATGAAGGTGTGCTCGTGTCCGACGCTCTTCGGCGCATGGAAGGACTCCACCCCTGCGCGGTCGATGCCCCGTGCGCGCGCCGCAAGGTCGTCGCCGTGCCGCCCGAACCGGCGGTGCAGGGTGCCCTGCGGCAGCGCCGCCAGCTGGCCGATGGTGGTGACGCCGTAGTCCGCCAACGCGGCCTGCGCCTGCGGGCCGACGCCCCACAGCCGCCGGATCGGCAGCGGCGCGAGGAAGTCCGCCTCGCCTCCGGCGGGGACGACGACCAGCGCATCCGGTTTCCGCAGGTCGGACGCCACCTTGGCGCACAGCTTGTTGGTCGCGACGCCGACCGACACCACCAGCCCGACTTCGTCCAGGACGCGGCGCTTGATGGCGCGCGCGATCGTCTCGCCGTCGCCGAACGCTGCCGCGCTCCCCGACACGTCGAGGAAGGCCTCGTCGAGGCTGATCGGCTCCACCAGCGGCGTGTACGAGGCGAAGATCCCCATGACCTGCTCCGAGAGCTCGCGGTAGCGCTCCGGCCGGCCGGGCAGGAACACCCCGTCCGGGCAGCGACGAGCGGCCGTTCGCAGCGGCATGGCGGACTGGACGCCGAAGACGCGCGCTGCGTAGGAGGCCGCGCTCACCACCCCCCGCTCGTCCCGGCGCCCTCCGACGATCACGGGCTTGCCCCGCAGTGACGGGTCATCGAGCACCTCGACGCTGGCGTAGAAGGCATCGAGGTCCGCGTGGATGATGGCCCGCGGCAGGCTCATCGCGGCTGGCTCATCGCCGCGTCATGCGCCGATGCGGACCGACCGTCGAGCGCCATCCGGCGCCAGAAGGCCGAGGAGGCGCTCCGCTTCCTCGACGAGTGGCTCCCGCGAGCCACGAGGAAGCCTGCCGAACGAGTGGAGCCGGACCGTCACGCGTTCAGGGCTGCGCACCAGGTCCCAGGTTCCGGCCACGAAGCCGTCGATGAGGAACGTGGGCAGCACGTCGGCATTCTTCGAGAACACCGCCGAACGGTGCTCGTCGGCAATGACCCGCTGCCGATGCTTCGGCGCGTGGGAGAGGAGCAGGCTATCCCAGCGCGCCAGGAGACGCGGTGGCGCGTCCGTGCCCGCAGCCGGGCGCGGCGCATCCGCCAGGTCGACCAGCGCGCGGCCGTCGTCTCCGCGCAGCTCGACGATCTCGTTCCCGAGCGCCGCCACCGCCTCGCGCCAGATGCCGATCCCTCCCTTGCCTCGGCCGACGTAGGCGACGAGGTCCTCGACCGATGCGGGTCCGAAGGCCGCGAAGTATCGGCGCGCCACGTGAACGCGTGCGTCGGCCTCGTCCGGACCGGCCCCATCGGAGCCGAGCCAGTCCTCGGCCAGCAGGTATTGCGAGCGGCCGTAGCCCTCCCCCTCCCAGGGGACGTGAACCAGCGGGACGAAGGCGGCGAAGTGCCGCCATGCAGCCCGTACCACGATCTGGCTCTGCGGCTGTCGCCACGCCGGGCGGGTCGTGGCCGTGGCCGACGGTCCGACCTCGGCGGCCATCAGCCGGTCGAGCTCGAGCGAGGAGCGCGGACCCTCCCGCAGGGCGGCGATCGCCACCGCGTGCGCCGCCCTCATGCGCCGTCCAAGCGCCGATTCGATTGGGTCAGCCTTCAGCAATAGGCGCCACTGGTTGAGGCGCAGCGGCTGGACGACGGTGAACATCGGCCAGAGGTCCTCCGCGTGGACGACGTGAATCGTGAGGCGCATGAGGGAGCTGCGGACGACGCGCCGTTCGGTCAGCGCGCGGGCAAGGTCGGCGGTTCGCGCGGAGCCTGCGCGCGCGGCGAGCGCGACGGGCGGCCACTCGGGGTGCTGAGCCTGGAGCGAGCCGACGCGGCGGATCGCCTCGGCGGAGGAGCCGCGGATCGGCTCGAGGAGCCCCTGGCGTGCGAGCGTCGCGCGATTCAGGTCGCGCGTCGTCAGTGGCGCCGCCCGCGCCATATGGCGCTCCTAGGAGAGGCGGCGGATGACGCCGACGACCTTGCCCTGGATCTGGACGTCGGTCGCGTAGATCGGCTCCATCTCGGCGTTGGCCGGCTGCAGCCGGATGCGGTCCTGCTCGCGGAAGTAGCGCTTGAGGGTGACGCCGTTGTCCTCCAGCAGCGCGACCACGATGTCGCCATCGCGCGCGGTCGCCTGGGGCTGGACGATGACGAAGTCGCCGTCGTCGATGAGCGCGTCGATCATGCTCTTGCCGCGGACGCGGAGGACGTACGAGTCGGCTCGCGCCTCCATGGACGCCGGCACCTCGAGGGTCTCGGCCGAGTCCTCGTAGGCCTCGATCGGCTGGCCGGCGGCGATCTCCCCCATGACGGGCAGGGCGAGCGTGTCACGCTCGACCGGCATCCGGAACGGGGTGACCTTGCTCGGCTCCGCAGGGGTGCTGGAGCGGCCGATGAGGCGCAGGGCGCGCGAGTGCTTGCCGCCGCGCTCGAGCAGCCCGTCCCGCTCGAGGGCGATGAGGTGATGGTGGACGGCGCTCGTGGATGCCAGTCCGACGGCATCGGCGATCTCACGAACCGAGGGTGGATACCCCCGCTCCTCGACAGTCTGCGCGATGCAGTCGAGGATTCGCTGTCGCCGTTCCTGATCGTGCCTGGTCACGTGCTGCTCCTTCGCGCGTCGGGCCGCGCTGCGTCTCGTCCGGTCGACGGTAGCAGAACGCATGTTCTAATGTCAAACCCGCGTCGCCGCGCTTCCTGCTATCATCGCGGCCCCATCACCGCTGGCTGGAGCCGCTGAGTGAACCTGTCCTCGACGTCGCGCTATCTGCGCATGGGACGTCTCGTCGTGAAGCTGCCGACCTACGCCCGAATCGTGTGGGGCATCGTGCGCGACCCGCGCACGCCCATCGGCCTGAAGGGCATGCTCGTGGCGGCCCTGGCCTACGTCGTCTTCCCCGTGGACCTCATCCCGGACGCGATCCCGATCCTCGGCCAGGCCGACGACCTCACCGTGCTCCTCCTCGTCCTGGACCTGTTCATCCAGAACGCGCCACCCGAGGTGCGCGCCGAGCACACCACGCGGGCGAAGAACGGCACCGCCGATCTGGACCGCGACCTCGAGAAGCTGCGCGGCCTGATGGGCCATCGCTTCGACCGCATCCGCGACAACCTGCCGGAGCTGCTCGAGCGATACGGTCGCGTCCGCGACCCCGACGAACTCAAGCGCTCCCTCGCGTCCTGGCGACGCCAGCGGGCGAGCACGACATCGACGAAGGAGCTCCCATGAAGGTCATCCTCAAGCAGGACGTGAAGGGCCTCGGTCGCGAGGGCGACCTGAAGGACGTCAAGGACGGGTACGCCCGCAACTTCCTGCTGCCGACGCACCGCGCCGTGATCGCCGACAAGGGTGCCGTGGCCAACTGGGAGCGCCATCGCGACCAGCGCGAGGAGCGCGATCGCGCCGTCCGAGCCGATGCCGAGGCGCTGGCCGAGAAGCTCCGCGAGCTGAAGCTCGAGATCCCGGTCAAGGCCGGTGAGCGCGGCCGCCTCTTCGGCGCCGTCACCTCGCACCAGATCGCCGACCACATCAACAAGTCCGGCATCGAGCTGGATCGCCACGCCCTCCACCTGCGCGAGCCGATCAAGGCGCTCGGCGACTACCGCATCGACATCCGCCTCATGCCCGGCGTGGAGACCACGGTCTCGGTGAGCGTCGTCGCCGAGGGCGCCGCTTCCGCCTGACCGATGCATCGTCGGAATCGCGCCGGATCCTCCGTTTCGGTGCGGAATGGCCGATGCATCGGCCGCCTCCGTGCTCATGCTGCGCCCGAGTCGCGCCTTCGGGTGCATCCACCGCCGATGGATCGATGGAACCACGCCCAAAGCTCGCTCCGGTGCGATTTGACCGATGAATCGACTGACCGCGCCCCCGCCTCGGTGTCGGGCGCCGGATGACCGATAGATCGACGAAACCGCGCCCATACCGAAGCTCCGGCGCGATTTTGACCGATCCATCGCCCACTGGTGCGCCGGAGCCCGCCCCTCGGGCGCCGACCACGCGTGACGCCGACCGATGGATCGTCCGAACAGCACCCGGCCTACCGTCTCGGCGCACATTGGCCGATCGATCGCACACCGACGGCGGCATGCCACCATGGACGCCGTGACCGATGTTCGCGAGGCCGCAGCCCGTTGGGCACGCACCTGGACCGAGGCCTGGGAGGCGCTGGACGTCGAGCCGATCGTCGCGCTCTACGCCGCTGACGTGACGTTCTCAACCGAGCCCTTCCGCGAGGCCTACCGGGGGCCCGAGGGCGTTCGCGCCTACGTGACGCGCGCCTTCGCCGAGGAGGATGGTCCCCGTGTGTGGGTTTCCGAGCCGATCGTCGACGGCAACCGGGCCGCGATCTCATGGTGGGCCGCGCTCCGCGAGGATGACGCCGATGCGACGCTCGCCGGCACCTCGGTGCTGCGCTACGACGAGGACGGTCTGGTGATCGAGCAGTGGGATGCCTGGAACGTGCTCGCCGAGAGGCGCAGCCCGCCCTCCGACTGGAGCCCCTTCGCCGAACCGGACACCTGAGCTGTCACAGCCCCGTGCGTTGATCGCGCCGGGAGCCGCGCCGATCGCCCCCGACGCGGGCTATCCACATTCCGGTCGGCCGGTTGTGGACAGGGTTCGTTGATAAGCGCATTGAGGATGAGGGGAGGTTCGGCCAGCATGGAGGTGCGCCCGGTGCTCGACGGTCCTCCTTCACCCGGACCGGCCGGGCGCTTCGCTCGCCCATCCGCAGGAGGGATCCCGTGCCGTGCGCCGCATCGGCCACCGATGACAATCGATAGGTCGATCCCGTGAGCATCGACAGGCTGGCGCCGCAGGCGGTCGAGGCCGAGCAGAGCGTGCTCGGCTCGATCCTCATCGACGCGGATGCGATCCTCAAGGTCGGGGACTTCCTGAAGCCCGCGGACTTCTACCGTGCCCAGCATTCCGACATCTACGAGTCGATGCTCGCCCTCCACGGGCAGCGCGAGCCGATCGACCTCGTCACGCTGGGCGACGAGCTGCGCCGACGGGATCGGCTCGACGAGGTGGGGGGTCCCGGCTATCTGACGACGCTCATGAACGCCGTGCCCACCGCGGTGCACGTCGAGCACTACGGTCGGATCGTCGAGCGCAAGGCGGTGCTGCGGAACCTCATCGGCGCCGCCGGCAAGATCGCGGCGGTCGGGTACGAGGAAGCCAACGACGCCGAGGTGGCGATCGACCGGGCCGAGTCGATCCTGTTCGAGATCAGCCAGCGACGGACCGACGGCGGCTTCGAGTCGCTGTCGATCCTCCTCGGCCAGGCCTATGACCGGCTCGAGTATCTCCACGAGCATCGCGGTCAGATCCTCGGCGTGCCGACCGGCCTCACCCACCTCGACGCCCTGCTGGGCGGGCTCCAGCCGTCCGACCTCATCATCCTCGCCGCGCGGCCGTCGGTCGGGAAGACCTCGATGGCGCTGAACATCGCCCAGCACGCAGCCGTGCGCGAGAACAAGAAGGTCGCGGTCTTCAGTCTCGAGATGAGCAAGGAGCAGCTCGCGCTGCGCCTCCTGTCGGCGGAGACCGGGATCAACCCCCGGCCGCTGCAGACCGGTTTCGTCGACGAGACCGACTGGTCGAAGATCGCCACCGTCATGAACGACATGGCCACCGCGCCGATGTGGATCGACGACTCGGCCGCCCTGTCCGTCATGGAGCTGCGCACGAAGGCGCGAAGGCTCGAGGCGGAGCAGCGCGGGCTCGACCTGATCATCGTCGACTACCTCCAGCTCATGCAGGCGTCGACGCCGAACAAGGACGCCAACCGCGTCCAGGAGGTGAGCGAGATCAGCCGCGGCCTCAAGCAGCTGGCGCGTGAGCTCAAGGTCCCGGTCGTGGCGCTCTCGCAGCTCTCCCGCGGCGTGGAGCAGCGAGGCAGCGCGGAGCCACGCCTGTCCGACCTGCGCGAGTCGGGCAGCATCGAGCAGGACTCCGACGTGGTGATCTTCCTGTACCGCGACGGCGAGCAGAATCCGGACGCGGAGGTCGAGCTGGTGAAGGCGAAGGTCGCCAAGCATCGGAACGGCCCGATCGGCGAAGTGCCGCTCCAGTTCCGGAAGGCGAACACCCGCTTCTACACCGTCGCCGCCCGCGAGGAGATCGCCGCCTACTGACCGTCGCCGGATGCTCGGGCGACGCCGAGCGGGCAAGGGCTCGGACGAACCCTCAACAGGCTTGAAATCGGGGTGTACACTCCGCGCCAGAAACGACCGGTCCAGAGCGTCTGACCCGAGTTCGGTGGATCCGCGCCCAGCTTCGCACGCAGATCACGGCTCTTCACAGACCGCGACCGTCCAATGTGGGACCGGGCGTGCGAAACAGGAGGCACTGGGAAGGGTGTACGCCGACAAGACCATCCGCTGTCGAGACTGCGGGATGGACTTCGTGTTCTCCGCGGGCGAGCAGGAGTTCTACGCCAGCAAGGGGCTCGTGAACGAGCCGCAGCGCTGCCAGAGCTGCCGGGCGATCGCCAAGCAGAACCGCGCGCTCGGGCTCGGCAGCGGTGGAGGAAACGGGGGCCAGCGGGAGATGCACGCGGCGGTGTGCGCCGAGTGCGGCGGACAGGCCCTCGTGCCGTTCCTGCCCCGCAACGACCGACCGGTCTACTGCAGCAACTGCTTCGACAAGGTTCGCGCCCGCACCTGAGCGCCCGCGACCCATGACGGCGCCGCACTCGCGCGGCGCCGTTCTACGTACCCGGCGTAGGACATTCGGTCGATCCCACTGTCGATCGCGGCCGGGAGAATGGGGGGCCTGACCCGCACGGACCGGACCGCTTGACGCCGACGACCTCGCGACTCGTACGACTCCTGATCACGGTGGCGATCGCCGCCGGGGCCATCGCCCTCCCGCCGCCCTCGCCGGCCACGGCGGCGGGGATGACGGTGCAGCGCTTCGGCGGCCCCGACCGGTACGCCACCGCGGCGCTCGTTTCCGCCAACCACTTCGCGCCCGGGGTTCCCGCGGTCTTCATCGCCACGGGCGCCACCTTCCCGGACGCGTTGGCCGGCGGTCCCGCGGCGGCGCGCGCCGGCGCACCGATCCTGTTGGTGGCCGCGACGAAGATCCCCGCGCCAACGGCCGCCGAGCTGACCCGGTTGCGACCGGCACGGATCGTCGTCCTCGGAGGGCCGGGCGTGGTCTCCGACGGGGTGGCGGCGTCGCTGGCGGCATTCCAGACCGGCGGCGGCGTGAGCCGGCTCGGTGGCGCCGATCGGTATGCCACCGCAGCGGCGGTGAGCGCCGCGGCGTTCGCGCCGGGCGTGGCAACCGCATACGTGGCCACCGGCCTCACCTTCCCGGACGCGCTCGTCGGAGGAGCGGCCGCGGCACGCGCCGGCAGCCCGGTGCTGCTCACGAAGCCGGGATCGCTGCCGGCGTCGACCGAGGCAGAGCTCCGCCGGCTGGCCCCGGGGCGGATCGTCGTCCTCGGTGGCGTCAGCGCTGTCGGCGACGGCGTGGCGGCCCGGCTCCGGACGCTGGCCACCAGCGGCACCGTGGTGCGGCTGGCCGGACCCGATCGGTACGCGACGGCCGTGGCGATCAGCAGGGCGTCGTTCCCGGCCAACATCCCCGCGCTGTACGTGGCCACCGGCCAGACCTTCCCGGACGCCCTGGTGGCGGTGCCTGCCGCCGCGCGCTCCGGGGCCGCGCTCATCCTCGTCCCCGGCAGCGCCCCGGTCCCCGGTGCGATCCGGACCGAGGCCGCGCGGCTGCACCCCGGCCGCCTCGCCCTGCTCGGCGGCATGGCGGCGATGAACGAGCGGGTGACCTTCGATCTGCGCGTGGCCATCGGGGACCTGCCACCCCTGCCCGCGTGCACCTACCAGGACGTGCTGACACGCTTCCGGACCTACCCCGACTGGCAGCGGACGCTGGTCGACACGATCCTCATGGTGGGCAGCGACTACCACCCGACGGACCTGGCGGATACGTCGAAGGCCGGGCTCAACGCCGGCCACGCGACGAGGGCACACGTCGTGGCCGACCTCAAGGCCATGGCCGATGCGGCGCGCGCCGCCGGGCGCCCGATCCAGGTCGCCAGCGCCTTCCGCAGCTACACCACGCAGCAGGCGACGTTCAACCACTGGGTCAGCGTCGGCGGCTACCAGCAGGCGCTGCGGACGAGTGCCCGACCCGGCCACTCGGAGCACCAGCTGGGCACGACCTTCGACTTCACCAGCCTCGGTGGACGGCCCCCGTGGGAGTACACCGATTGGGCCGCACAGCCGGCGGGCGCGTGGATGGCAGCCAACGCCTGGCGTTACGGCTTCGTGATGAGCTATCCGCGCAATCGGTTCGCGACCGTCTGCTACGACTACGAGCCGTGGCATTACCGCTACCTCGGGCGTCCACTGGCTGCCGAGCTGCGGGCCTCCGGTCTCACGCTGCGCGAGTGGCTCTGGCTGAGGGGTTCCGGCTGAGCGGCTGCGTTACCATGGCCACCCTTCCCGCACCGAGGTCGCCGTCGTCCCGCCATGTCCGTCATCGCGGTGGTCGGTGCCCAGTGGGGCGATGAGGGCAAGGGCAGGGTCGTCGACTACCTCGCCGACGAGGCGGAGCTCGTCATCCGCTACGGCGGCGGGAACAACGCCGGCCACACCGTGGTCAACCCGCACGGGCACTTCAAGCTCCACCTGATCCCGTCCGGCATCTTCCATCCGGGCACGCGCAACCTGCTCGGCAACGGCGTGGTCATCAACCCGCCGGCGCTCGTCGCCGAGCTCGACAGCCTGGCGGCCGCCGGGTTCGACGCGACGAACCTGTTCATCAGCGACCGCGCGCACCTCGTCATGCCCTACCACGTGCTCCTGGACCAGCTCGACGAGCGAGAGCGCGGGGCGGCGAAGATCGGCACCACCTCGCGGGGGATCGGCCCCGCCTACATCGACAAGGTGGCGCGCCGCGGCATCCGGGTCATCGAGCTCATGGAGCCGGATGCGTTCCGAACACGGCTGGCCGCCACGCTGCCGCGCGTCCGACGCATGGTGGCCGGCTACGGCGATGCCGAGATGGCCGATGCGATCGCCGAGGCGACGGACGAGGGCCGCATCGCGGACGCCTACCTCGCGGCCGGTGAGCGGCTGCGGCGCCACGTCGTCGACGGCCAGGCGCTCGTCGATGAGGCGCTCGAGAACGGCGAGCGGATCCTGCTCGAGGGACAGCTCGGCACGATGCGCGACATCGACTGGGGCATCTATCCCTACGTGACCAGCTCGTCGCCGATTCCAGGCGGCGCCTCCCTCGGCGCAGGGCTGCCGGCGGTGAAGATCGACCGGGTCCTCGGCGTCGTGAAGGCGTACACCACCGCGGTCGGCGCCGGACCCCTGCCCACCGAGCTGACCGACGCCGATGGCGACCGGCTGCGCGAGCGCGGCGCGGAATACGGGACCTCCACCGGCCGAGCCCGCCGCTGCGGGTGGTACGACGCGGTCGCCGTCCGCTTCAGCGTCCGTCTGGCCGGCTACTCGGGCATCGCCCTGACCAAGCTGGACGTGCTCGACGGCTTCGAGACGATCCGCGTCGGCGTCGGCTACCGAGACCCGGTCGACGGACGGGAGTGGGCCACCGTGCCGGCATCGACCGCGCTGTACGAGCGCCTCGAGCCGGTGTACGAGGACCTTCCGGGCTGGGGGAGCGACACCACCGCCTGCCGCTCGTGGTCCGAGCTCCCCGAGGCGGCGCGGGCCTACGTCGAGCGCCTCGAAGCCCTGGCCGGCGCGCCGATCAGCCACGTCAGCGTTGGCCCCGAACGTGCCCAGATGATCGTCCGGAGGTGAGCGAATGAAGCTCGGGATCATCGTCCCGCAGGGGTGGACCGGTGAATACGACGGCTGGGAGCCCGAGCGCGCGTGGGCGCGCACGGTCGAGGTCGCTCGGCATGCCGAACGCCTGGGCGCCGATTCGGTGTGGCTGTTCGACCACCTCCACACGGTGCCAAAGCCGACCGACGAGATCACGTTCGAGTCGTTCACCTCGCTCGCCGCCGTGGCCGCGCTGACCGAGCGCGTGCGGCTCGGGCAGGTCGTGATCTGCAACGGGTTCCGCAACCCGGCGCTGACGGCCAAGATGGCCGCCACCCTCGACGCGATCAGCAACGGGCGGTTCGAGCTCGGCATCGGCGCGGGGTGGAAGCGGGACGAGTGGCTGGCATACGGCTACGGCTTCCCCGAGACCGGCGAGCGGCTCGCGATGCTGCACGACGCCCTCGAGGTCGTCACCCGCATGCTCGAGCCGGGCCGCCACATCCACGCCACGTACGAGGGAGAGCACCACTCCGTGCGCGATGCCCGGAACATCCCGAAGCCGATCCAGCCGACCGGCATGCCGATCATGGTCGGCGGCAACGGCCCGAAGGTGACGTGGCGGCTGGCCGCCCGCTACGCCGACGAGCTCAACCTCGACGGCCTGTCGCCCGACGAGGTGCGGGAGGCGCTCCCCACGATCCGAGCCCGCTGCGACGAGATCGGGCGCGACCCCGACTCCCTGGGGGTCTCGGTGCACACTTGGTGGGGCATGCCCGACTGGCGGGAGGCCGGCCGCGACCGACAGCGGCTGCTCGCCGATTACGCGGAGCTCGGCGTCTCGCGCGTCATCGGCCTCCTCCGGGCATCCGCCGATTCCGACGCCGCGCTCGAGTCGCTGGCCGCCGATGCGCGGGCCGCCGGGGTGGAGCTGACGCCGGCCTGATCGATCCGCTTCCGGCCGCGCGCCGTACCGATGTGGTGACCGATGCGCCCCGAAGGACTCTCGCCTGGTTCCGCCGTGACCTCCGCCTCGCCGACAACCGGATGCTGGAGTCGGCCACCCGTGACGCCGAGCGCGTGTGGCCGGTCTTCGTGGCGGATCCGCGGCTCCTGACCGAGCACGCTGCCGCCCGCGGGCGCGTGGCCTGGTTCGCCGCGAACCTGGCCGCGCTCGACGATCGGCTGCACGAGCATGGCTCGAGCCTGACCATGCTCGCCGGCGACCCGTGGGAGGTGCTCCCGCGCTTCGCGGCGTCGGTCGATGCCGAGGCCGTCTACGCCGGCGCCGACGAGGATCCGACCGCGGTGGCCCGCGACCGGCGGGTGGCCGATGCGATCTCGCTCACGCTCGTGGACGATGCGAGGATCGTCGCCCCGGGCGATCTGCTGACCCGGGGCGGCGAGGCGTACACCGTCTATACCCCATTCCGGCGCGCCCTCGACCGCATGGTGGACGAGTCGCCCGACCGGCTGACGGCCGCTGCCGAGCCCGACCTTGCGCGGCTGGCGCCGCGCCCGGCCGGCGTCGGCGGCCCCACGACGTTTCCACCGCTCTCGGCTCCGCACGACCTGCCCGCGGCCGGGGAACGCGCCGCCACGGACCGGCTGCGCGCCTTCCTTCGGAGCGATCTCGCCGGCTATCGCGACGAACGGGACCGCCCGGACGTCGACACGACCTCGCGGCTGTCGCCGTACCTCCGGGTGGGGGCGATCAGCGATCGCGCCCCGTGGCGCGCCGCGCTGAATGCGGCTGCCCGCGGTCGGGAGCGCGGGGATCGGCGCCTCGTGCAGGCCGCGACGACCTGGCGTGGGGAGCTGGCGTGGCGGGAGTTCTTCGCTCACGTCCTGGCCGCGCAACCCCGGCTGGCGACCGAGAGCTTTCGGCGGGAGTACGACGGCATCGACTGGGTGGACACCCACGAGGCCGATGAGCTGACCGCCGCGTGGCGCGCGGGCAGGACGGGCTACCCGTTCGTCGACGCCGGCATGCGACAGCTGGCCGCCACCGGCTGGATGCACAACCGGGCGCGCCTGGTGACGGCCAGCTTCCTCGTCAAGGACCTCGGGGTCGACTGGCGCCGTGGCGAGGCGGTCTTTCGCGAGCAGCTCCTCGACGCCGACACGCAGCAGAACACCGGCAACTGGCAGTGGGTGGCCGGCGTCGGCACCGATGCCGCTCCCTACTTCCGCATCTTCAACCCGACCGTCCAGGCCAGGAAGTTCGATCCGCACGGGACGTACGTGCGCCGCTGGGTGCCAGAGCTCGAATCCGTCCCCGACGAGCACGTTCACGAGCCATGGCGCGCTCCGGTAACGCCTGCCGGCTATCCCGCGCCGATCGTCGATCACGCCGAGGCGCGACAGCGGACGATCGCACGCTACCGAGCTGCCGGAGGAACCTGATCGCCCACGTCAGGCGGAGGCCGATGCGCCCAGCGCGCCGGCACGTGCCCGCCCGACGGCCACGCCGATCGCTGCCAGGAGGACGATGGCCGTCGGGATCCCGACATAGACGAGCAGGTCGCGTGTCTGCATGTCGCCCGTGTTCGCCCACAGGATGCCGAGCGCGGCCAGGAGGCCGACGACGCCGAGCCACACGACCGCGGCGCGGAGCCTCCCGGGATCCGTGGTCCACGCTCCTGCCCCAAGTGCCAGCAACCCGAGGATCACGCCGCCCGGCATCACCGGGTCGGTGATCGAGCCGCCGCCGGTGGTGAGATTGCCTCCGGCCAGGAGCAGCGCCCCGAGCCCGACGACCATGACGATCGATCGCGAGATCCTGATCCAGAGCCCCATCATCGGCGGATCATGCACGCCGCCCCGCAGCGATGGGAAGCCCTCGCTGTTGACGGTCCTTCCCACGGTCGGGCGCTGTGCCGCCACATGATCGCCGCCGCTCCGATGCCGACCGCTGACGGCAGAGCCGCGACCGCGTAGGCGACGGCCCCCGGAAGCAGGCCGTAGCCGTCCACGACGACGGCCCACAGGACCGCGACGGCAACCACGGCGAGCGCCCCGATCGCGATGCCGATGCTGGCCAGCATGCCTCGCGGGACGGACGCGGTGCGGACCCACGCCACCGACGAGAGGCCGAAGATTCCGACCACCGCCCCGACGACGGCCGGCGTGGTCGCCACGACTCCATCGATGCCAGCGGCCGCGGCGAGCAGGCCAGCGGCGCCGACGAGCAGGTACCAGCCTCGCGCCACGATGAGCCATCGGTCCATGCGGGGCACAATGCGCGGGCAGGGCTGCGGCCGGACTGCGGTGCCGTATACTTCGCCAAAGCCGCAGCCCGTCACGACGTGCACCCGATCCGCGCCGTCACTCATCACCGCGACGACCAGAGCCCGCGCCGCCATGCCGCGCGGGCTTCGTGCTTCTCGAGGAGGTTCCGTTGATCGATCAGGCACCGGTGCGGGACGCCGTCGAGAGCCGCCTTCGCCGCGCGTACGGCTTCGAGGAGGTCGCCCTCGTCCCCGGCGCCGTCACCGCCGATCCGGCCGAGGTCGACCTGTCCGTCGAGCTCGGCGGCTTCCGCCTGGAGATCCCATTCCTCGCCGCGGCCATGGATGCGGTGGCCGACGCCGACTTCGCGGTCCGACTGCATCGGCACGGCGGCGTCGCGTTCGTCAATCTCGAGGGCCTGTACACCCGCTACGAGGACGCCTCGCCGATCATCGAGCGCGTGGTCGCCGCCGAGTCCGGCCAGGCCGCCGCGCAC
>Ga0299913_10002872_pt1 | contig 13856 bp, 14 predicted proteins | sample RVTome_9_FD_201360 | JGI IMG/M metagenome (GOLD analysis project Ga0299913, IMG submission 201360) | Soil microbial communities from uranium-contaminated site in the Upper Colorado River Basin, Wyoming, United States - RVT155D38 (version 2) ... | reverse complement strand
CGGACGAGGCGCGCGTCGGCCGGGTCGGCAGCCGTGCGCCGCAGGTCATCGGCGCCGACCAGGGCATGCCCGACCATCTCATCGACGCCGACCCCCGCCAGGATCCGTCGCAGCCGATGGCGGTCACCGCTCGGGTCGGGGCGAAACGGGGGAAGGGCCGCCTGCGGCAGGCGGCCGGCGATCCGATCGTAGCCGTGGGCGCGGGCGATCTCCTCGGCGACGTCCGCCTCGACGGTGACGTCCAGCCGGTGCGGGGGCACCTCGACGGTCAGCGCCGGCGCGTCGCCTTCCACGCCGAACTCCAGTGGCTCCAGAAGCGTGCGAACCTGCTCGCCCTCGAGGGGCATGCCGAGCAGCCGGCCCACGCGACCCAGATCCACGGCGACCCGACGCGCCGCTTTCGGAGCCGGGTCGTTGTCGACGATCCCCGCCCCAACCCGCGCGCCGGTGATCTCCGCGATCAGGCGCGCGGCCCGGTCGGCCGCGACGCGCGGCAGGTCGCCGCCGATGCCCTTCTCGTGGCGCATGCTCGCCTCCGATCGGAGGCCGAGCCCGCGCGCGGTGTTGCGGATCGTCGGCCCGTGGAAGACGGCCGACTCCAGGATCACGCGCGTCGTCGATTCGGTGACCTCCGTGGACGCGCCACCCATGATCCCGGCCAGGCCGATGGCGCGGTCCGCATCGGCGATCACCAGCATCCGCTGATCGAGATCGCGGTCGACGTGGTCGATCGTCTCAAGTGTCTCTCCCTGGCGCCCTCGGCGGACGACGATCTCGCCATCCGGCACCCGGTCCGCGTCGTAGGCGTGCTGCGGCTGCCCGAGCTCGTGCATCACGTAGTTGGTGACGTCCACCACCGCGCTGATCGGCCGCATGCCGGCCGCCAGCAGCCGTCGCTGCATCCAGTCCGGGGACGGCCCGTTCGCCACGCCGTCGAACCAGCGCGCCGTGAAGCGCGGGTTGAGCTCTGGCTCCTCGATCCGGACCCGCACGTGCGCATCCGTCGGATCCCCCGACTCCGTGACGTCGGTCGGGGGCATCCGCAGCTCGGCACCGGTGAAGGCCGCGATCTCCCGGGCCAGGCCGACCATGCTGAGCGCGTCGCCGCGGTTCGGCTTGACGTCGACGTCGAGGACGGTCTCCCCCACCACCTCCGCCAGCGGCGTGCCCACGGCGAGGTCGTCGCCGCGGCCGAGGATGTGGATGCCGTCCGCGTCCGGTCCGAGCCCGAGCTCGACGGCGCTGCACAGCATCCCGTTGCTGACCGCGCCGCGGATCTTCGATCGCTCGATGCGCCGATCCCCCGGCAGCACCGCCCCGACCAGCGCCGCCGGCACGAGCTGCCCGACCTCGAGGTTCTGGGCGCCGCACACGATCTCGATCGGCCCGTCGCCGGCGTCGACCGTCGTCAGCCACAGCGTGTCGGCATTGGGGTGCCGATCCACGGTGAGCACCCGGCCGACCACGACGCCGGTCCAATCGGCCCCCGCGACCTCGATGGCGCTGACCTCCATGCCGCGCATCGTCAGCTCCTCTGCCAGCCGCCGTGGCGACAGCTCGACGTCGACGTAGTCGCGCAGCCACGACAGCGGGACGCGCACTATCGGCCCTCCGCGAACTGGGTCACGAAGCGGAGGTCGGCGCTGAAGAAGTGGCGGATGTCGCCGATGCCGTGGCGCAGCATCGTCATCCGGTCCGGCCCCATGCCGAAGGCGTAGCCCTGGAACTCGTCCGGGTCGAAGCCGCCGGAGCGCAGCACGTTCGGGTGGATCATCCCGGCGCCGAGGATCGTCATCCAGCCCGATCGCTTGCAGGCCGGGCATCCCTCCCCGCCGCAGACCAGGCAGCCGATGTCGAACGCGACGCTCGGCTCCGTGAACGGGTAGTAGCCGGGGCGGAAGCGCGTGGCGACGTCGCGGCCGTAGAGCGCGCGGGCGACCTCCTCGAGCAGGCCCTTGAGATCGGCCAGGCTCGTGTCGCGGTCGACGACGAGGCCCTCCACCTGGAAGAACTCGGACGCGTGGCTGGCGTCGACCGCCTCGTAGCGGAAGCATCGGCCGGGCGTGAGCACGCGGATCGGCGCGTCGAGCTCGAGCATCGCGCGCACCTGCACCGGCGAGGTATGCGTGCGCAGGATCGTGCCGTCGGCGGCCGGCCGCGGGTCGCCGGCCTCGACCGATCCCGGCTCCGCGACGTACAGCGTGTCCCACAGGTCACGGGCCGGGTGGTCGGGCGGGATGTTCAGGAGCTCGAAGTTGTACTCCTCGGTCTCGATCTCCGGCCCCTCGAAGACCTCGAAGCCGTAGGCGTGGAAGATCTCGCGCAGGTCGCGGAGCGTGGTGAGCACCGGATGCAGGTGGCCGACGCGGATGGCGCGACCGGGGGCGCTCATGTCCATCGTCTCCGCGGCCAGCCGTGCGTCGAGGTCCGTGGCCCTGAGCGCGGACAGCCGCTCCTCGATCGCCGACTCCAGCTCGAGGCGGACCTCGTTCGCCAGCTTCCCGAGCGCGGGTCGTTCGTCCGGCTCGGCGGCCCCGAGGCCGCGGAGGAGGATGGTGAGCGTTCCAGAGCGGCCGAGAAGGTCGTGGCGCAGCGCTTCGACCGCATCGGCGGTGTCGGCGGCGGCGAGGCGCTCGCGAGCGCCGACGCGGGTGGCCTCGAGATCGGTGCGAAGATCGGTCATCGGTGCGCGCTCATCATCGGGGAAACGAAACGACCCCGCCCCCGGAATCCGGGAGGGGGTCGTGGGACCGGCGTCGGGCGGAGACGCCGGTCAGCTGGTAAAGGTCGCCTTGGCGGTGTCGACCATCGCGGCGAAGGCGGCTGGCTCGCGGATCGCCATGTCGGCCAGTATCTTCCGGTCGACCTCGACGCCCGCGGCCTTCAGGCCGGCGATGAAGCGGCCGTACGGCACGCCGTGCTGGCGAGAGGCAGCGTTGATGCGCTCGATCCACAGCCGGCGCATGTCGCGCTTGCGGTCACGACGGTCGCGGTAGGCGTAGACGAGTGCGTGGATGAGCGCCTCGCGTGCCGGGCGCACGAGCGTCGAGCGCGTTCCGCGACGTCCCTCCGCCTGGTTGAGAAGCCGCTTGTGACGGCGGCGCGCGGTGACGCCGCGCTTGACTCTGGCCATCGGTCGTACCTATCCCTTGCCCGCGTACGGCAGGAGCCGCTCGAGCTGGCTGGTGTGCGTATCGGAGACGAGTGCCTTGCCCGCGTAGCGGCGCGTCCGGCGGCTCGACTTGATCTCGAGGTGATGGCCGCGCCACGCCTTCGGCCGGATCCACTTCCCGGAGCCGGTCTTCTTGTAGCGCTTGGCCGTCCCCTTGTGGGTCTTCATCTTCGGCATGGCTTGTCTACGATCCCTGCTGCGCCGGCGCCTCGCTGGTCGCCGCCGGCTGCTCCGCTCGCGGAGCGGGAGCCTTGGCGGCGATCGCGTCGCCGATGGTCTCGCCGGCCGGCTCGGTCGTTCCCTCGCCGTCGGCCTCGGTCTTCTTTTCCGGTCGCTTCTCGAGCGGAGCCATCACGATGTACATGCTCCGTCCCTCGAGCAGCGGCTGTCGCTCGACGGTGCCGTGCTCCGCGAGGAGCTCGGCGGTTCGCATCAGCAGATCCCGGCCGAGGTTCGCGTGGCTGATCTCCCGGCCGCGGAATCGGACGGTGACCTTGACGCGATCCCCATGGTCGAGGAACTGCCCGGCGCGCCGGGCCTTCACCTGGAGGTCATGGACGTCGACCTTGACGCCCAGCCGGACCTCTTTGAAGGTCTGCGACTTCTGCTTCTTCTTCTGCTCGCGCTCGCGCTTCTGGAGCTCGTACTTGTACTGCCCGTAGTCGAGGATCCGGCACACGGGCGGGACCGCGGTAGGCGCCACCTCGACGAGGTCGAGGCCCTTCTCCTGGGCCAGGGCGAACGCCTCGGAGGTCGGCATGACGCCGAGCTGCTCACCCTGGTCGTCGATGATCCGCACCTCGCGGATTCGGATCATCTCATTGATTCTGAGGTCCCTTGCCAGCTCCTGCTCTCCTTCAACAACAAGGCCACCTGGCCGATCACGGACGGGTGGCCCTGCAAACGTACGCGAATTGCCGCCGGATGATACACCGGTATCGAACGGATGGTCAACGACGCGACGATGCCGCATGCTGCCGCCGATGACCGTCGCGGCCTCCGATTCGACCAGCGCGCGCCCCCGCATCGTCGCGCTTTCGCCACTCGCCGAGGCCGTGCTGCTGAGCGTGCTCGCCCTGGCCATCTACTGGGTCACCGGGCCACCGGCGTCCGGCGATATGTGGCCACCGCTCGCCGAGGCCTTCCTCTCCGGCCAGCTCCACCTCGCGGAGGACCGCCCGTGGCTCGAGCTCGTCCCCCGCGCGGGTGGCGGCCAGTACGTGCCGCTGCCGCCGGTCCCGGCGCTCACGCTCGTCCCCATCGCCCTCGTGACCGGCCCCGGCGCCCTCTGGGGCGAGCTGGACGGGAACGCCTACGCCAGCATCATCGGCGCGATCAACGTCGGCCTCGCCTACTGGCTGCTCCTCGGCTGGGGCGTCGCGCCGGATCCGCGCCGATGGCTCACCATCGGCTTCGCCTTCACCACGCACTGGTGGGTGGCGGGCATGGCCGGGCCGCATCATTACGCCGAGATCTGTGCGGTGATGTTCGGGCTCGCCGCCCTGAACCTCGCGGTCCGCGGACGCGCGCCGCTCGTCGCCGGCCTGCTCGTCGGACTCGCGGCCGGGTCCCGGCTGCCCGCCGGTCTCGCCCTTCCGGCCGTGGCGGCGATCTACGCGCGTTTGCCGCGGGGCGGCTGGCGCATCGGCCGATCCCATCTCCTGCTGCTGCTTGGCGTCGCGGTACCGGCCGTCCTGCTGGCCGCGTACAACGTCGCGCGCTTCGGCTCGCCGATCGACTTCGGCTACGCGCACATCCCGTCCGGTGACGAGGGGCTGCTCATCACCGACGAGCCGTGGTTCACGGATGGCCTGCTCTCGATCAGCTACATCCCGCGCCACCTGAAGGTGATCTTCCTCGACGGCTTCCAGATCGTCTCGGAGGCTCCGTTCTTCCGACCGTCGCTGTCCGGCGCCTCGCTCGTGCTGACCGCGCCGTTCCTGTTCCTGGCGCTCCTCGCCCGCGGTCGTCTGGTCCCGTGGCTCTGGCTCGGCGTGCTGCTCGTCATGCTGCCCGACCTGATGTGGGGCTCCTGGGGTTTCGCGCAGTTCGGGTACCGGCGAATCCTCGACGCGATGCCGCTCCTGATCCTGCTGCTCGGGCTGGCGTACCGTCAGCAGGCCGACTGGCTGCTGCGCATCACCGTCATCATCGGCGTCGTCGTCCACGCCTACGGGATCTGGGTGATCAACGTCCTCGAGTTCGTCGGCTGACGCGCTTCAGCGCGGGTAGTCGAAGTACACCGCGACCTGCCGCCCGTCGGGATCGGCGATTCGGAAGCTGCGCGTCCCCTCCCATCGGTCCCCGGATGGCGGCGCTGCCAGGGCGAACCCGCGGCGCCCGAGCTCCTGGGCCCAGGCATCCACTTCGCCCGACGTGTCCACGCGGAAGCCGATCTGCATCCCGTCGCGCGTGGCCGTCTCGCCGCGCCGGAAGCTCAGCTCGAACCCGCCGAGCTCCAGATCCACGCCGGCCTCGTCATCGGCCAGGCGCCGAAAGCCGAAGGCCGACTCGTAGAACTCGGCGACCCGCCGCGGATCGGTGGAGCGGAGGGCGAGCTGCCCGACCCCACGCATCTTCCTCACCCGACGGCGCTCCTGCCCGTTGTTCTGCCTCCGGGGCACGCGACGGCCACCGAACCGGGGGTGCCGGGCCCGAGCATCGCCGGATCGCGCTGCCGCGGCACAGATCGGCCAGGACAACCCGCTTCGGCGAGCGCCATGGCGCCCTGGATGGCCGTAGCGTGCCACCGGCGCACATGGGCTCCCGGCACGCGGGCGCGCGGCACCGTCACGAGTCCTGGGCGGCTCCCGGGGACGCCGGCTCCAGCGGCGGCCACAGCTCGCGGGCTGAGGCGCGGGCTGAGAGGTCCGCGACGAAGTCGGCCAGCGGAACACCCTGCGACGACTCTCCCGTCCGCAGGCGCGGCGACACGGCGCCCGCCTCCTGGTCGCGGTCACCGACCACCACCATGACCGGCATCTTCTGCTCCTGGGCCTCCCGCAGCTTCGCCTGCATCCGCTCCGACCGGACGTCCACCTCCGCGCGCAGGCCGGCGGCGGCGAGGGCGGCGCGCACCGACTCGGCGTAGTCCAGGTGCCGATCGGCGATCGGCACGACCATCACCTGCACGGGCGCCAGCCACAGCGGGAAGGCGCCGGCGTACTGCTCGGTCAGGATGCCGATGAAGCGCTCGAAGCTGCCATAGATCGCGTAGTGGATCACGACCGGCCGCTCGAAGCCGCCGTCGGCAGCCCGGTACTCCAGGTCGAAGCGCTGCGGCAGCTGGTAGTCGGCCTGGATGGTGGCCATCTGCCATTCCCGACCGAGGGCATCCTCGATGAAGATGTCGATCTTCGGGGCGTAGAAGGCTCCCCCACCCGCGTCGATCTCGTAGGCCATGCCGTCCTCGTCCAGGCGCTCCTTCAGCCGCTCCTCGGCGCGCTCCCAGAACTCGTCCGATCCGAGGCGCTTCTCCGGTCGCGTCGCGAGCTTCGCGCGCGGCTCGAAGCCAAACGGCGCGTACTGCTTGCGCACCAGCGAGAGCGCGAGCCGGATCTCGTCGTCCACCTGGTCGTCGCGGCAGAAGACGTGGGAGTCGTCCTGGGTCAGCTGGCGCACCCGGAACATGCCGGCCAGGACGCCCGTGCGCTCCTTGCGGAACAGGACCGAGTAATCGGCGAAGCGGATCGGCAGCTCGCGGTAGGAGTGCGACCGCGTCTTGTAGATCAGGATCTCCTCGGGGCAGTTCATCGGCTTCAGGCCCGAGACGTGGTCGTAGTCGTCGAGGACGAACATGTTGTCCTGGTAGTTGTTCCAGTGGCCCGACGTCTCCCAGAGCTCCTTGCGGACCAGGCTCGGCGTGCGAACCTCGTGGAAGCCCGCCTCCCGCCGGACCTGGAGCGACCAGTCCTCCAGCGCGCGCCAGATCGCCATGCCGCGCGGATGCAGGAACGGCGCGGCCGGCGACTCGGGATGGAACGTGAACAGGTCGAGCTCGCGGCCGATCTTGCGATGGTCGCGCTTCTTCGCCTCCTCCAGCCGCCAGAGGTGCCGATCCAGCTCCTCCGTCGAATCCCAGGCGGTGCCGTAGATGCGCTGAAGCATCGGGCGCGTCTCATCGCCTCGCCAGTAGGCGCCCGCGGTGTTCAGCAGCTTGAAGGCGCCGAGCTCCTTCGTGGAGCCCAGGTGGCCGCCACGGCACAGATCCTCGAACGTCCCGTGCCGGTAGAAGCTGACCAGCGGACCCTCCGACTCGTCGAGGTCGTTGACGATCTCGACCTTGAACGGCTGTCCCTTCGCCTCGAGCTCGGCGACGGCATCGGCCCGTGGCAGGTCCTTGGAGTGCTCGAAGGCGAGGGCGGCGGCCTGCTGTTCGCGCATCTTCGCCTCGATCTGCTCGAGGTCGGCGGGCGTCAGCGGACGCGGCAGGTCGAAGTCGTAGTAGAAGCCGTCCCGGATGGCCGGACCGATGCCGAGCTTGGCTTCCGGGAAGAGCTCGAGGACCGCGGCCGCCATCATGTGCGCGGCCGAGTGGCGCATCGCGGCGAGGTGATCTTCCTGGCCCGATGCGAGGGCCGCACCGGCGTCGGCGGCGATCTCGTCAGCGTCGATCGACATGCGCCGAAGGGTAGCGCATGGCGCCGGGACCCGGCGCGCCGGCGCTCAGATCCGCTTGAACTGCTCGAACGGCTGCCGGCAGTCGCCGCAGTGGTAGATCGCGCGGCACAGGGTGGGCCCGAAGGGATTGTCGAGCGTCGTGTTCCGCGACCCGCAGTACGGGCACTCCGCGATCGGCAGAACGGCGAGCTCGTCGAGCTGCCCGAGCGCGGGCCCGGCGGGCATCGGCGCAGGAGGCGCGAACCCGCTGCGACGCAGCGCCTCGCGACCGGCCGGCGAGATCCGATCGCTCGTCCACGGCGGGTCGTAGCTCACCACCACGTCCACCGCCGGAGCGACGCCCAATGCGCCGATCCGCTCCCCGATCTGCTGCTGCATGACCCCGATGGCCGGGCAGCCGACGAAGGTCGGCAGGAGCTCCACGCGCACCCGGTCTCCGTCGACCGCCACCGAGCCGATGACGCCGAGGTCGACGACGCTGATGGCCGGGATCTCCGGGTCCGGGAGCCTCGCCAGCTCGTCCCAGATGCGGCGCTCGACCGGGTCGATGACCGGCGGGCTCACCACGTCGCCCGCTCATCGGCCCGCGCCACCGAGGTGAACTCCCCGTGGAGCCAGGCGAAGTCGCGGCTGCGGCGATCGCGTCCATCGAGTCGGGGCGCCGCGTCCGGCAGCGGCCCGGCGATCGGCTCGAGGACGGGACGGACCCGCGCCTGCCAGTCGGCGTGGAGCGCTCGCATCGGCGTGGGAAGCATGCCGCCCCGGACCAGCTCCTCCTCGCCGGCCAACGGGGCGAACACGTCCTGGGCGTCGGGCCACAGCGTCCGGATGGCATCGGCGAGCCGAGCGCGGACGTCGGCTGGCGCATCGGCGAGGCGGCGCAGCCAGGCATCGGCGTGGAGCAGGTGATAGGTCTCCTCGCGGCGCATCTTGCCGGCCAGCAGCGCGAGCGGCTGGTGGGTCGACCGGGCGAGGGCGCCCAGGCGCACGGCGTCGGCGGTCTCGTACAGGTAGCGGCGAGCGACCGTGAACGCCCAATCCCCGCGCCGGTGGTTCAGGAGCGACGCGTGGCGGTATCGGTCCGGCTCCCGCCCGTAGGCGATGCGATCCGGGTCCTCGTCCGTCAGCTCACCGAGCAGCTCGTACAGCGCCTTGGCGTGGCCGATCTCGTCCTGCGCGACCGAGCTGGTCGCCACGTCCTCCTCGAGCATTGGCGCGATGCCGGTCCACTCCGAGTCCCAGAAGCCGATGACGAACTCGTCGTCGGCGGTGGCCAGCAGCAGCTCCGCGAGCGCGTCCCGGGTTGCGGGCTCCAGGCCGAGCGCCTCCGTCATTCCCCCGTCTCGGCGAGCGCGCGCTGCTTCGCCGCCTCGAGCTTGTGCTTGATGATGTAGCCGCCGGGCTTCTTGTGGCTCCGGTCGAACGGCGGCTTGAGCAGGTCGGGGTCGTCGAGCTCGGTGATCGCGTCGCGAGCCACGATCCACAGCCGATGCGACTCTCCCCGCCGGCCGTAGAACTCGCGGGCGTAATGCATGGCCAGCTCGTCGTCGGGGGCGTTGACGTTCCCGGCATGGACCATCGGCGCACCCTCGTCCTCCTGGCGGAAGACCTCCCAGACGCGTTCGGCGGGTGCGGTGCTCATTCGGGCAAGCCTACCCCTCGCCGGGGAGGCGCGCCACGCCGCTCAGGCGGCGGCGATCCCGGTCGAACCCAGGAGGGCGTCGCGCACCCACTGGGTGTCCGCGTAGTTGGTGCGGCGGAACTCGAGCCGCTCCTGCGACGCGGGGCCGTGCCCGGTCACGACGGACTTCAGCTCGGCCCAGTCGGGCTCGGTGTACTCCCAGCGACCGGAAGCGGGATCGTGGCGGAGCGCGGGATCCGGGATCGTCAGGCCGAGCTCGAGGATGCGCGGCACGTAGATGGAGAGGAACTCCTGGCGGAGCTGCTCGTTGTTCTTCGCCTTGATGCCCCAGTGGAGGTCCTTGTCCTTCGCCGGGTCCGTGGGCGGGCCGTGCATCTGCATCAGCGGGCCCCACCATCGGTCCAGCGCCTCCTGGACCATCGCGCGCTGGGCGTCGGTGCCGTTCATCATCGTCAGCACGACGTCGCGCCCGTGCATGATGTGGACGGACTCCTCCCAGCAGATCTTCTTCATCGTGCGGGCGTACGGCGCGTACGACGAGTCGCGCAGGGCCTGCTGGCTGACGATCGCCGCGGCGTCGACGAGCCACGCGATGATCCCGACGTCGGCCCACGATCGTGTCGGGTAGTGGAAGACGTTGTGGAACTTCGTCTTGCCGTCGAGGAGGTCCTGGAGCATGGCCGCGCGCGGCTTGCCGAGGTCCTCGGCGACCCGGTACAGCAGCTGGGCGTGCCCGACCTCGTCCTGGATCTTGCTCGTCAGCGCCAGCTTCCGGCGCAGCGTCGGCGCGCGCATGATCCAGTCGCGCTCGGGCAGGACGCCCATGAGCTCGGAGTTCGCGTGCATCTCGACGAACTTCAGGACCGCCGCGCGGTACTCGTCCGTCATCCAGTCGTCCGCCTCGACCTTGCCGCCGGAGCCGACGTGCGCGTAGAACGCCTCGGCGTCGCCGGGCTCGTAGGGCGGCCGGCCGTTCAGCGGCTGGATCGTATCGGCGTCATCCATCGTCGAAAGGGTACTGCAAGACGTGTGCGCGCAGCGAGGACCGCTCAGTCGTGCGGTGCGCGCTTCAGCGGCCGATGCCACCGGGCGTACGCCTCGTCGCGGCCGCAGTCGACGGTCAGCCGGTTCCCGTCGAGAGTGACCTCCGGGCGCGGCACGTACAGGTCAACGGGCAGCAGCCCTGCCGTCCGAACCAGCAGGTAGTCGGCGAACACGGCGTCCACGACCCCGATGCGCCGGCCACGCGCGCCGCGCACGACCATGCCGCGCGCCGGCGTGGTCACCTCGACGTTCGTCATTACGATAGGCTAGCGCAGCGGCGCCGCGACGATGATCCGACCCGGGTGCAGCTCGACCTGGACGGGAAGCCCGCCGAACGGCTCGCCGTCGAGGTGCACGAGGGTCGCCGCATCACCGGCGATCCCCACGGAACTCCCGCGATGCATGTCCACCCTGGGGTGATGGACGTGCGTGCCCCGGTACAGGTTCGCGAGCTGCCGAAGGGCCGTGAGCCGTGAGACGTCGCCCACCACGCACAGGTCGAACCAGGCGTCGTCCACCACCGCGCCGGGGGCGATCCGCATCCCGCCGCCGTAGTACTCGCCGTTGGCGATGGCGACGAACAGGACCTGCTGGACGGTCGTCTCGCCGTCGAGCGTCAGCTCGACCCGACGGTTCGAGAAGCGCCGGAGCTCGGCGAGCGTGGTCAGCAGGTATCCGATCTGGCCACGCTGCCAGCCGGCGCGCGTCGCCATCGCGGCGGCCACCTGCGCGTCGAATCCGATGCCGCCGGCTGAGCCGAACCACCGGCGCCGCCCATCTCCACCCGTCGCGAGCAGCAGGTCGACGGCCCGCTCGCCCCGACCGATCGCGACCGTCCACGCCGCCGCAGGATCCCGCGGCAGGCCGAGGCTGCGCGCAAGGTCGTTCCCGCTGCCGACCGGCACGATCCCGACCGTGGCCGCGGCGCCGCCCTCCACCACGCCGTTGGCGACTTCCTGGACCGTTCCATCCCCACCCACCGCCACGACGCGGTCGATCCCGGCCTCTCCGGCCTCTCCGGCGGCTTCCTCCGCGTCGCCGGCGCGGCGGGTGACCATGAGGCGCGCATCCGCGCGGCTCGCCAGGCGCTGCCGGAGCCACGGGATGAGGCGAGCGGCGCGGCCGCCACCAGCGGTCGGGTTGACGATGACGAGAAGACCGTTCGGCACGCGACCGATTGTGCGGTTGGCGTCAATCGCCCGCACGCGGTACGGTCTGAGCATGGACCGCTGGCTCATGCACGCCGCCCGCGTCATCGGCGCCGCCGTCGGCACATTCGCCGGCGTCGTGGCCGTGCAGCTCATGCGCCTGCGGCGGATGGAGTTCCTTCCCGGTCACCCGGGGTTCTATGTCAACCATGTCGTGGCGCCGACGGCGGGTGAGCCGCGCGAGGGCCGCCTGCGCCTCGTCGTCCTCGGCGACTCGACGACCGCGGGCGTGGGTGTCGACCGGGCCGAGGACTCCCTCCCCTACCAGCTCGCTCGACGCCTGGCCGATCACCATGGCCGCGCGGTGCACGTCGTCAGCTACGGCTGGGCCGGCGCCCGGATCGCCGACCTCGCGCGCTCGCAGCTTCCGCGCGCGCTCGAGCCCATCCGCCCTGGTGCCACCGAGCCGTTCCTGCCGGGCGCGGACGTCGTCGCGGTGGTGATCGGCTCCAACGACGCGACGCACAACACGCCACCGCGCCGCTACCGCGCCGACCTGCGGGCCGTGCTCGACGGAATCCGCACGGCGAACCCGGCGGCGGATCTCGTGCTCGCCGGCATTCCGGCCTTCCGCGGGGCGCTGCGCGCGGTCGAGCCGCTCATCTTCCTGGCCGACCAGTACGCGCGGCTCCTCCGCGTCGTGAGCCGGGAGGAGGCCGCTCGCGCGGACGCGCGCTACGCGGACCTCGCTGCCCAGGTCCCGCGCCGCATCGACCGGGACACGCCGTTCCTGGCGAGCGATCGGTTCCACCCCTCGGCCGTGGGCTACGCGATCTGGGCCGACGTCATCTTCGAGGCTCTCGTGGGCGACGCGTCGGAAGCCGATCCGGCCGACGGCACGCTCGAGTCGACCGGGGCCTGACTCCACCGCTCTGACCCGAACTCGCCCGTTCCCCCTTGCCTACATGGGCTGCGGGATGCGATCCTGCGAGCGGATCACGCTGGTCCGAGCCCTCGTGCCCATAGGGGGATCCCGTGCGCCGCATGCTCACCTCGGTGCTGGCGCTGGCGACGCTCCTCGCCAGCCTGGGCTTCGCCGCGCCCGCGCGAGCCGCCGATCCACTCCGCGTGGCGGTCATCGTCGGGCCCGTCGGCGAGGAGCTGACCCCCGTCTACCTGGGTCTCGCCGAGGCCGCGGCCGCCGCGGCCGAGGCGAGGGGGGCCGATGTCGCGCGGGCGTACTCGCCCGATGCCACGGCCGAGCGGGTCCTGGAGGCCGTCGAGGGAGCCTCGATCGTCGTGTACTTCGGGCACGGTGTCGGGTCGCCCAATCCCTACTCGTCCACACCCGATCCCGCGACCACGAACGGCTGGGGCCTCAATGGCCCGAACGCCCGCGGCGACCATGCCGACTCCTGGCAGGACGGCACGCTCGCCTACCACGGCGAGGCGTGGATCGCGGCCAACGCCCGGCCGGCGCCCGGCTGGGTGATGATCTACTCGAACGCCTGCTACGCGCCGGGCGCAGGCGAGGGCTTCGAGGCGCCCGCAACCGAGGAGGTCGCACGCGAACGCGTGAGCGCGTACTCGCGCGCGCCGCTCGCGGAGCTCGGCGCCAGCGCGTACTTCGCCACCGACTACTTCGAGGGCGCGGCGCATCTCGTCGGCGCGCTGCTCGACCACCCGGACCGATCGTACGGCGACCTCTTCGCCACCGAGCCGCGCTTCGCGGCCGACGGCGTGGTCCGCCACCCGCACGCATCGGTCGAGGGCGCGGAGACCTGGCTGCATCGGAGCCCGTACTTCGATGGCAAGGAGGACTACTGGTACGCGTTCGCCGGCGATCCCGCCTCGTCGTTCGCCGCCGGGGCCAGCGGGTCCCTCGAGCCACTGGCCGCCGAGCCGGACATCGGCCGGATGGCGGCGGACGGCGTCCTGGTCGGTGTCGCCTCGAGCTACCCGGAGACTGCCGGCTGGGAGGGCATCCCGACCGTGGCTCTGCCGCCCGCTGCCGGCATCGCCCCGTCGAACGACGACCCGACCGTCGTGCTCGTGTGTGCCGACCGCTGCGTGGCCCTCCCCGTGGTCGACGTCTGTCCGTGCCACGCGGGAACCGATGACCAGCGCGTCGTCAACCTCTCACACGCCGCGTGGGCGCTGGTCAGCGACGCGCCGCTCGAGGAAGGGCTGATCGAGGTGGAGGTCCACCTCTCGCCGATCGCCGTGCCGG
>Ga0299913_10002871_pt1 | contig 13856 bp, 14 predicted proteins | sample RVTome_9_FD_201360 | JGI IMG/M metagenome (GOLD analysis project Ga0299913, IMG submission 201360) | Soil microbial communities from uranium-contaminated site in the Upper Colorado River Basin, Wyoming, United States - RVT155D38 (version 2) ... | reverse complement strand
AGCCCGGCTCGAGCGCCTGCCGCGCCGCGTCGTCGAACGGCGTCGGGTCGAAGGGGACGAGCTCGCGGATCCGCGTCTCGCGCGCGACGGTCGGGTTCCGGAGCCCCTCCACGAGCGGACGGGCGACCCCGGCGCGCACAGGCGTGACGAGGTGGAGCCAGAGCGACGAGAGGCGCGGGCTGAGGATCGGGACCTCGACGATGAGCGGCCGGCGGCCGCGCAGCCGCGCGATGCGCTCGATCATCGTCCGGTACGTCATCACTTCCGGTCCTCCGACGTCGTACGTCTCGCCGAACGCCTCCTCCCGGCCCGTGACGCCGGCGAGGTAGCGAACGACGTCCCCGAGCGCGACCGGCTGCGTCTCGGTCGAGACCCAGCGCGGGCAGATCATCCCGGGCAGGCGGTCGACGAGCGCGCGCACCGTCTCGAACGCCGCGCTCCCGCGGCCGACGATCATCGCGGCGCGCAGGGTCGTCACGGGAACGGGGCCGGCTGCGAGGCGCGCCGCCGTCTCGGCACGGCTGCGCAGATGGGGCGAAAGGTCGGGCGCGTCGTCGCCGAGGCCGCCGAGGTAGACGATCTGCTTCGCCCCCACCGCCACGGCCGCCCGCGCGACCGCGTCCGCGGCGCGCCGGTCCCGCTCGGCGAAATCCGGGCTTCCGAGCGAGTGGACGAGGTGGTGCACGACCTCGACTCCCTCGAGCGCCTCGCGGAGGGCGTGCTCGTCCGTCACGTCGGCGGCGCGCCACACGATGCCGGGAACGTCGGGGCCCGGGCGCCGCGCCACCGCGACGACCTCATGGTCGCCTGCGAGCACGGGGACGAGCGCGCTGCCGATCGTCCCGCTCGCGCCGAGGACGGCGACCTTCATGCCGCCCCTCCGCCCGCAAGCCGCGCGAGAAAGCGCCGGCCGACGGCGTCGTGGAGCCGGGCCTGGACGCGTGCATAGAGCACGCCGGTCCAGTCCGGAAGTCCGGGCCGGGCCGCGAGGCGCGGGTGGAAGCCGGTCACGGACGAGCGCAACTCGAGCGTCCGGCCCGCGTCCTGCTCCAGCGTGAGCGCGCCCGACGCGACGCGCGTGAGCAGCCCACCGGCGATCCGGTAGCGGCAGGCTACGGAGGCGTCTCCTACCGTCACCTGCCGGGCTCCCAGCCGGAGCAGCACCGGTCCGCGCGACAGGAGGCGGATCTCGATCGCCGCCTCGTGCGCGCGGACACGCACCAGCCCGTGCAGCAGCCCTTCCACCTCGGCCCAGTATGCGCGGTCCAGCTCGCGCGCCCCGTCTTCGCTGACGGGAACCGCGGGGCGCCCCAGCACGATGCGCTGCTCGGTCGTCACCGCTCCGTCCGGGAGCCGCCAGGCGCGGGTCCGGACCGCTCCGCTGCGGGGTCGGCCGGACGGCGCCGGCCGACCCTGCGACCCCGGCCGTCTAGGCAGCCGCGACCTGCGGATCCCGGCTCCAGCGGCGGCGGATGGCCGCCTGCTGGGCGATCTGGTACACGGCGCTCAGGCCGACGAGCCCGTAGACGACGCGGCTGAGCGCGTTCGTCTCGCCGAACGAGAGCCCCACGACCCAGGCGACGAGGTCGAACTCGGCGACGGCGACGAGCCCCCAGTTGAGGCCGCCGACGACCAGCAGGACGGCGGCGACGATATCGAGAATCTTCATGTGCTCACTCCTCTTGTACAGGTTTTGTCTAGAGAATGTACGTGACCTGGAGTTCCCTGTCAAGTGTTCGTTCAAACCATGTCGAGTGTGTGTACGATGCGAGGCATGGAAGCCGGAGGCGCATACCTGCGGATTGGTGAGCTCGGGCGCCGGGTCGGCATCCGCCCGGAGCTCCTGCGCGCGTGGGAGAGCCGTTACGGCCTGCTCTCGCCGTCCCGCTCCGCGGGCGGGTTCCGGCTGTACTCGGAAGACGACGAGCGGCGCGTGCGCGCCATGCAGGAGCACCTCCGGCGCGGGCTCTCGGCCGCCGAGGCCGCGCGCCTGGTCCTCGCCGGCGGCCCCACGGCTGCCCCGGACCGCGCGTCGCCGCGGCTCGAGGAAGGCGCCAGGATGCTCCGCGAGGCGCTCGACGGCTTCGACGAGGACGGGGCGAACCGCGCGCTCGACGGGCTCCTCGGGGGATTCAGCCTCGAGACGGTTCTCGGGGAGGTCGTCCTCCCGTACCTGCACGACCTGGGGGAGCGCTGGAGCCGCGGTGAGGCAAGCGTCGCCCAGGAGCACTTCGCGAGCAACCTCATCCGCGGCCGCCTGCTCGGGCTCGCGCGCGGCTGGGGGCAGGGCCTGGGGCCCAGCGCGCTCCTCGCCTGCGTGCCGGGCGAGCTGCACGACCTCGCGCTCATCGCCTTCGGTCTGACGCTCCGCTCGCGCGGCTGGCGGGTGACCTACCTCGGGCCCGACACGCCGCTCGATACGCTCGCCGGAGCCGCGGAGGAGCTCGACCCGGACCTCGTGGTGGTCAGCGGCTCGACGGCGGAAGCCTTCGACGACGCGGTGGCCGGGCTGCGGAAGCTCGCGAAGACGCGTCGCGTCGCGCTCGGCGGCCAGGGCGCGACCGCACGCCACGTCGAGGCGACCGGCGCCGACCTCCTCCAGGGCGACGCGATCGCCGAGGCCGAGCGCGTCGGCGCGGCCTGACGCACCGCCCGCCGGGCCTCTAGATGATTGATTCCTAGTGGGGCGCACCTCCGGCTCGGGGCCTGCACTCGCCGCCCCGCGACCGTCTCGAGCGGCGCCAAGGCCACCAGCCTTGCCTCCGCCCAGGCCGGCCGCGCTGCTTGGTTCAGACCCTCCCCGAAGGCACGACCATCAGGAATCCATCATCTAGGCTTCGCCGCCGTGAACGACTTCCGCTACGTCGTCGCCGACGTCTTCACCGACCGTCCGCTTGCGGGGAACCAGCTCGCCGTCTTCACGGATGCCCGCGAGATCCCCGACGACGTCCTGCAGCCGCTCGCCCGCGAGGTCAACTTCTCCGAGACGGTCTTCGTCTATCCGCCGGCGGGCGAGGGGCACGCCCGGATCAGGATCTTCACGCCGATGGCGGAGATGCAGTTCGCCGGGCATCCCGTGCTCGGGACGGCGTTCGTCCTCGCCGGCCCGATGCAGCTTCCCGAGATCGTGCTCGAGACGGGAAAGGGGCCCGTGGCCGTCACGCTCGAACGGGAGGGCCCGCGCATCGTGTTCGGCCGGATGCTCCAGCCGATCCCGCGCACCGAGCCCTTCCCGCAGGAGGCCGAGCTGCTCGCTGCGCTCGGCCTCGGGCGCTCGGAGCTACCCGTCGAGCTCTACGACCTCGGCATTCGCCACGTCATGGTCGGGCTCGCGACCCCGAGTGACGTCGTGCGGCTCGAGCCCGACTACGCTGCGCTCGCCCGTCTGGCCGGCTACGTCGGGACGTACTGCTTCGCCGGAGAGGGCAGGCAGTGGAAGACGCGGATGTTCGCTCCGGGGGACGGAGTCCCCGAGGATCCGGCGACCGGCTCGGCCGCAGGGCCGCTCGCGTGCCATCTCGCGCGGCACGGCCGCATCGCCTTCGGCGAGGAGATCGAGATCTCGCAGGGCGCCGAGATCGGTCGCCCGAGCACGCTCTACGCGCGCGCCGAAGGTTCGGCGGATCGGATCGACTCGGTCGAGGTCGGGGGCTCCGCGGTCGTCGTCGCGCGTGGGTCGTTTCGCCTGTAAGAGCGCGGAAATCCGCGGGCGAATAGGTGCTGCCTTCGGGCAGAAATACACGGTTCCCTCCATGCCCCTCCACGAGCCCTTCGTGGACGATCTCGGCGACGTTCCCGGCGCGCGAGAATTCGCCCTGACTTACGCTAGAAACGTTCGTCTATATAACCGGGCGGCGTAGGCCACCAGGGTCCGCTGCCGTACTCAAGGAGGTGTCACACGTGAGATTTAGGTATCTGGCGGTCTTCGTGACCTTCGTCGCCGCTCTCGCGTTCCTCGCGGCAGGCTGCGGCGGGGACGACGACGACGACGGGGACGGCGCGACCGTCGCCGAGGAGGGCGAAGCGAGCGACGTCTCCTTCGACCTACCGATCGGCGTTATCACGTCGTTCACGGGCGACCTGTCGTCGTTCGGTGAGCCGATCGACACCGCGGCCCGGATCGCGGTCGACATCATCAACGAGACGATCGAGGAGGAGGGCATCGAGGGCATCTCGGTCGAGATCGTGGCGTCGGAAGACGACCAAACCGATCCGACCGCAGGCGTCGAGGCGGCGACGAAGCTCGTGCAGAGCGACAACGCCACCGTGATCGTCGGTGCGCTCGCGAGCTCGGTCACGACGCCGATCGCCGAGTCGGTGACCGTCCCGAACGGCGTCGTCCAGATCTCGCCGGCCTCCACGTCCCCGGCGCTCACCGATCTGGCCGATGACGGCTTCTTCTGGCGCACGCCGCCGTCCGACGCTCTCCAGGGCCAGGTGCTCGCGGAGGCGATGGCGGAGGAGTTCGGCGCCGACGCGACCGTGAACACCGGCACGCGGAACGACGCGTACGGAACGGCACTCGTCGGTGTGTTCGAGGAGTCCTGGGAGGCGAACGGCGGCACGATCGGTGCCTCCGTCTCGTGGAACCCCGAGGGCTCCACGTTCGACACCGAGGCCCAGCAGCTCGCCGCTGGCGAGCCCGACGCATGGCTCATCGTCGACTTCCCCGAGACGTTCGCGAAGGTCGGCCCGGCGCTCGTGCGCGCGGGCGGCTGGGATCCGACGCGGTCGTTCACGGCGGACGGTCTTCGCTCCACCGACCTGCCCGCCGACGTCGGCGAGGAGGCCACCGAGGGCATGCGGGGCACGGCCCCGACCTCCGAGGGCGCTCCGGCCGGTGACGCGTTCGCGACCGCGTACGAGGAGCGGGCCGAGGGCGTCTCGCGCCAGACGTTCGACGCGCAGGCGTTCGACGCGGTGATCGTGTCGTTCCTCGCCGCGGTGCGTGGCGGCTCGTCCGACTCCGAGACGATCAGGGACAACCTCCAGGCCGTGAGCGGCGGCGAGGGTGGCGACCAGTTCACCTTCGAGCAGCTCGGGGAGGCCATCCAGGCCCTCCTGGCCGGCGAGGAGATCGACTACGAGGGCGCATCCGGCCCGATCAACTTCGACGAGAACGGCGATCCGGGTGCGGCGCTCTACGAGGTGTGGCAGTTCGAGGGCAACGAGATCACGACCCTCGACAGCTTCGAGTTCAGCGGCACCGAATAGCCGCGACAGGCTGCCTCCGCAGGAGGGGCGGGAACCTCGTTCCCGCCCCTCCGACGCTCCGGGAGGGCGAGGGCGGGCGGGGATTTCCCGGCTCGCCCTCGCCGTCTCCGGAGCTTCGTGCTCGTGTGACGGAGAGCCCGGCCGGCTCGGGACGCGGCTAGCTCTCGTCCTTCTCGCGCGCGAACCGGCCCTGCCGCTCCTGGAGCGCGTCCGGGCTCGCCTCGTAGTCCTCGTCCGCGATCAGCTGCGCGGCGGCGAGACGCCCGCGGCCGCCGAGATAGAGCTCGACGACGGACTCGTCGTGGAGGAGCTTCGAGCCGTGTCCCTCGAAATGGTTCCTGCCCATGTCGAGCACGTAGCCGTAGTCGCTCATCTCGAGCGAGCGGCGGGCGTTCTGCTCGACCATGATGATCGAGATCCCGGCAGCGTTGATCTCCTGCAGTTTCTCGAAGATCACGTCCACGACGGAGGGCGCGAGGCCGGCCGACGGCTCGTCGAGGAGCAGGAGCTTCGGGTCGCTCATGAGCGCCCGGCCGAGCGCGAGCATCTGCCGCTCGCCGCCCGAAAGCGTTCCGGCGCGCTGCCGGCGCCGCTCGGCGAGGCGGGGGAACCAGCCGTGGATCCGGTCGAGGATCTCCTTGTCGGGCTTCCCGCCCCGGAGGTAGGCGCCCATCTCGAGGTTCTCCCTGACGGTCATGTTCGGAAAGACGTTGTCGAGCTGGAACACGTAGTTCATCCCGAGCTCGGTCAGCCGGTTCGGCTTGACGCCGGTGATGTCGTGCTCGGCACCCTCGGGGCGGAAGGTCACGGTTCCGCGGCGCGGCTTGAGGAACCCGTAGATCGCCTTGAGGAGCGTGGACTTGCCGGCGCCGTTCGGGCCGATCACGCTCACGATCGCGCCGCGCGGCACCGCGATCGAGAGGCCGTGGAGGATGTTCACATCGCCGTAGCCGGCGTCGAGGTCGACGGTCTCGAGCAGCGGGGTCTCGGGCGTGCTCACTCGGATGCCTCCGTCTCGGCGGCCGGCCGGCGGCCCGTTCCCAGGTACGCGTCGATCACGGCCTGGTCGTTGCGGACCTCGTCGGGCGGGCCGGCCGAGATGACGCGGCCCTCGTTCATCACGATCACGCGCTCGCTCACGTTCATGACGACCTCCATGTCGTGCTCGATGAGGAGGAAGGTCGTGCCCTGCTCCTCCTGCAGCCGCTTCATGTGGTCGAGGAGCTCGAGGCCGAGCGAGGGGTTCACGCCGGCCATCGGCTCGTCGAGCATGATCATCGTCGGGTCGCTCATGAGCGCCCGCGCGAACTCGAGCAGCTTGCGCTGGCCGCCCGAGAGGGTTCCCGCGTAGTCGTCCGCGAGCCGGTCGAGGCGGACGAGCTTGAGGAGCTCGTCCGCCTTCTCGCGCACCTCCGCCTCGCGCGACCGGGACGCGCGCGGCGTGAGGACGAGCCGCCAGAGATGCTCGCCGGGTTGGTTCGGCGCGGCGAGCATCATGTTCTCGAGGACGCTCATCTTCGTCAGCGCCTTCGTGATCTGGAAGGTGCGGACGAGCCCGCGCTGCGCGATCGCGTGCGGCGGCTTCCGGTCGATCCGCTCGTCGCGGAAGGAGATCACGCCGCGCTCCGGCTTGTAGAACCCCGAGACGATGTTGAAGAGCGTCGTCTTGCCGGCCCCGTTCGGCCCGATGAGCGCCGTGATCGAGCCGGTGCGCACGTCGAGCTCGGCACCGGCGACGGCGGCGACGCCGCCGAAGTGCTTGACGACGTCCGAGAGCTCGAGAATCCGGCCGTTGCCGTTCTGCGCGCTCACTCGAGCACCATCTCTTCCTTCTTCCCGAAGATTCCCTGGGGACGGAACGCCATCAGGCCGATCAGGATGAGGCCCACGACGATGAGACGCAGGAACGCCCGGTCGGCGGACGTGATCTCGCTGAGCGGCCAGAAGTCGAGGAAGCGCGTCCCCGCGAAGATGAAGGCGAAGATGAGCGCGCCGACGGGGACGCCCCAGTTCTTCGCCGTCCCGCCGAGCAGCACGATCACGTAGGCGAAGAAGGTCGTCAGCGGGTCGAAGTCCTGCGGGCTGAAGAACGAGAACTGGAAGGCGAAGAAGAGGCCGGCGATCGCACCGATCGCGGCGCCGACGGCGAGCGACTGGAGCTTGTAGGAGAAGACGTTCTTCCCGAGCGCCGACGTGGCGTCCTCGTCCTCCCGCACGGAGCGCAGGACGCGGCCCCAGGGCGAGTGCACCATGAACTGGAGCAGCACGATCAGCGCGACCGCGACGATCCAGATGAGCACGAGCATCGTCACGTCCCGCGTGGCGTGGTCGCCGAGGATCACCTCGAGCTGATCCTGCGCCCAGCCCTGGAAGTCGAGCCACTCCCGGTTGTACGAGGAGGCGCGGCCCGCACCCGTCAGGTTGATCGTCCCCTGCGGGCCGCCCGTCAGGGTTTGTTGGTTCACGGCGATGAATCTGATGATCTCCCCGAAGGCGATCGTCGTGATGGCCAGGTAGTCGGCGCGCAGGCGCAGGGTCGGGAGGCCGATGATGAGGCCGAAGAGCATCGAGACGAGGATCGCGACGAGGGCCGAGATCCACAGCGGCCACTCGACCTTCACGACGAGGATGGCCATCGTGTACGCGCCGATCGCCATGAAGGCGACGTGGCCGAAGTTCAGGAGGCCGGTGAAGCCAAACTGGATCTGCAGCCCCAGCGCGAAGATCGTGTAGATGCCGGCGACGACGCCGACGAAGGCCCAGAACTGGGCGTTGGCCAGCCCGCTCATACCGTCCTCGCCCTCCCGAAGATGCCCTGCGGGCGGAAGATCAGGACGAGGATGAGGACGACGAACGCGACGACCGGCTTGTACACGGCGTCGACGCCCCCGGCCGGGAGCGAGCTCCAGGTCGAGACCTCCATCATGAGGCCGAGCGCGAGCCCCCCGACGAGCGCGCCGTACGCGCTGCCGACGCCGCCGAGGATGACGGCGGCGAAGATGAGGAGCAGGAGCCGGAAGCCCATGTTCGGCTCGAAGGCGTTCTGCACGAGCCCCTGCAGGACGCCACCGAGGCCGGCGAGCGCCGAGCCGAGGATCCACGTGTGCGCGGTGATCCGGTCCGTGTCGATCCCCGAGACGGCCGCGAGGTCGCGGCTGTCGGAGAGAGCCCGCATGGCCTTCCCGAGCGTCGTCCGGGCAAGCAGGAGGCCGACCGCGACGATGGCGACGCTCGCCACGACGATCACGACGATCTGGCTCAGCGAGAGGCGAATCGGACCGAGGTCGTAGACCTGGAAGACGTCCACGTCGTAGCGCCGCGGCGCGCCTCCCTGCCACAGGAGGATCGAGTTCCGGAGGACGAGGGCGAGGCCGATCGAGACGATGAAGAGGCTCACGATCCCCGCGCCCTTGCGCCGGATCGGTCGCCAGAGCCCGAGCTCGAGCAGGATCCCGAGCAGCGCGGTCATGACCATCGCGGCGACCGCGGCGATGATCATGTGCCCGCCCCAGGTCACGTTCACGACGAAGGCCACGTACGCGCCGAAGACGAGGTACTCGCCGTGCGCGAAGTTGACGATCTTGAGGATCCCGTAGACGAGCGAGAGCCCGATCGCCGCGATCGCGATGATCGAGCCGGTCACGAGACCGTTGGCGATGAGCTGCAGGAGCTCGTTCATCGCGGCGCCCTCCGGGCAGGGAGGGGACCGTGCGAAGGCAGGCGGCGCCGCATGGGCCTAGAGAGGTAACGGGCCGGGAGCGGCCGCGCCATGGGTGGTGTCATGTATTCGGGCTCGGGTTCCGGGGTCATCGAAGACTCGCGCCCAGCTCGCGGATCGTCCGGACGAGCACCTCCACGTCCTGGTCGCGCGTGCGCCAGTTTACGAAGGCGGGGCGGAACGCGACGCGTCCTCGGTAGCGCGTGGTGCCCGCGTAGACCCGGCCGTCCGCAAGCAGCGTCTCGCCGAGGCGGGCGTTCAGCTCGTCGAGCTCCTCCTCGGGGACGTCCTCGGGGCGGTAACGGAAGCACACGATGTTGAGCGGCGTGGGAGCGAGGCGCTCGAGTTCGGGGGCGGCGTCCACGAGCTCGGCGGCAAGACGGGCCTGGCCGACGTTGCGCTCGACGAGCTCCCTGTAGCCGGCGCGGCCGTATGCGGCGAGCGTGGCCCACACGGCGAACGAGCGGCCCCGGCGCGAGCTCTCCGGCCCGAGGAGGCCGTAGTTCGGGCGGTCGGGGTCGTCCTGCGGCAGGTACGCGGCGCTCGCGTTGAAGACGGGAAGCAGCCGCGACGGGTCCCGTACGAACGCAAAGCCGCATTCGTACGGGACGTTCAGCCACTTGTGCCCGTCGGCGGTCACCGAGTCGGCGCGCTCCGCGCCGGCGGCGAGCGGCGCGGTGTCCGGGCTCACGCGGGCGAAGAGGCCGAAGGCGCCGTCCACGTGGAGCCAGGCGCCGTGCTCCTCCGCGAGGTCGGCGAGCTCGTCCAGCGGGTCGAAGTCGCCGGCGTTCACCTCGCCGGCGTTTCCCACCAGGATCCCGGGCGCGCCGTCGAGGGCCCGGAGCGCCTCCCTCAGGGCGGTCGCGTCGAGACGGCCGGCCTCGTCGGCGGCGAACGTCCGGACGTTTGCACGGCCGATCCCGAGCATGCCGAGCGCCTTGATCGCGGTCGCGTGCACGTAGCCGCTCGAGAAGACGGGCACCGGGGGGAGGCCGGAGAAGCCGTCCTGGTCGATGTCGCGGTCGTGGCGCTCGCCCCACCAGCGCCGCGCCGTGCCGAGGCAGACGAAGTTCGCCATCGTCGCGCCCGTCGTCAGGACGCCGCCCCAGTCGGCCGGGAGGTCGAAGAGCTCGCGCAGCCAGCGGAGCGCCACGCGCTCGAGCTGCGCGCCAAGCGGCGACTCGACCCAGGCGAACGAGTTCTGGTCGAGCAGCGACGCGAGCCAGTCGGCGCCGAGCGCGGCCGGGGTGACGCCGCCGGTCACGAAGTGGAAGTTCCGCGGCCCGGCCGAGGCGATCGTCCCGTCGAGCCCCTCGTCGAGCAGCCGGACGAGGGTCGCCTCCGCGCCGGAGCCCTGTTCCGGGAGCGAGCCGTCGAAGCTCCAGGCGGCCTCCTCGACGTTCGGCGCGTGGAGCGGCGCGTCGTCGAGGCCGGCCAGGTACGCGCGCGCCCGCTCGGCGACGAGCGCGAGGGCCGGTTCGAGCTCGGCGCGGTCCACGTCGGGAGCCTACGACGCGGCCGTCCGCCGGGCACGGCGAACCCACCAAGCCACACGGTGATACTCGGGGCCGGCTCCCTCCGCCTGGAAGCCGGTGTAGACGCCGGGCTGGCTCTCAGCGCCGGCCGTTGCGGCGCACCTGAGCGAGCATCTCTGCTCCGTCGTTGATGCTGCGGACTGCCTCGGCCAAGCCTTCTCCCGCGGCGAGGGGGGAAGACCGCGTCGTAATCGCGGTCGGCATGAGCACGACGGTTGCGTCCAGCCGCAAGAGCGGGATGCCCAGCAGGCGCGCACGGACGGAGGTCTGCACAAGTGCGCCCTCCGAGAGGCGTCTGCTGGGATCGACAGCCGCGGTCAGTGCGACCGGAGCGCGCGTCCCGACGCCCCGAGCGGCACGCCGCTGCCTCATGAATCGCTTCCCTCCGCGCGGCGGCGGATCGAGGAGATGGCAGCACTCCCCGCCGTAAGGGCGGCTACCCCGCCGGCAACCAAGGTCGCCTTCAGGAGCTTGCTCCTGCTCACGCCGCCGCTCAGAGCGGCAACCGAATCTCCGACCGTGTCGAGAAGCCGGTCCGGATTGCTCTTCGTCCGCAGAGGTCTCATCAGCTCGCTCCTTGTCTCGTCCGCGTACGAGCGGCCTTCGTGATGGCGTCGACGAGCTCGCCCTTCGTCATGGTCGTCCCTTTCTCGATTCCGATGCTGGCCGCGAGCTCGACGAGCTCAGGCTTCTTGTAGGCATCGAGACCGCCGTCCGTCGTCTCCCGGTCGAGCTTGCGCGCGGTGTGCTTCGCGGCTGCCGCTGCCCGTTCGCGGAGGTCCTCGACCGCCTTCACGCGGGCCTCGGCGTCGTCCGCTCTCTGCTTCGCCTCGTTCTGGAGCTGCTGGGCCTGGCGGTTTGCTTCCTCCGCGGCCGAGCGCGCGGCCTCGGCGGCTTCGTCGGCCAGCCGCCTTGCCTCCGCCAGCGCCTCGGTCGCGTCCTCGACGAGCTCCCCGGCTCGTCGCTGGGACGCCTCTGCATCGCTTTCGGCTTCCGCGATCTCGTTCTCGACCTCTTCCTCGACTTCTTGTCGCTCGTCTTCGGCGTCCGCCTCCGCGGCTTGGCGCTCGCGCTTGACGAACTCCTCGGCGGCCTTCTGCGCCTCGGCGACGCGCTGTTTGACCTCCCGGCTCGTCTCGCGGTCCACCTCCTTGACGCGGGCGCGACCGCGTTCGCTCACCTCGCGCGCGCGGTCGGCAAGCGCCTTGGATTCCCGCGCGGCTTCGACCGCTCGCTCCTCAGCCTCCCGAGCACGCTCCGCGGCGTCGTGCGCGCGCCGCGCGCGGATCTCGACGGAGTCGCCGACCGGCGCGGCGTCAACCACGGCTGCCGTCACCTTGCGGCCCTGGTCGCGTGCGCCGGCTGCAGCGTCTCCGAGTGCCTCGGCCGGCTTCACCGCCTGGGACAGGAGCCAGGCGGCGTTCGACGGCATCTCCCGTAAACCAGTTCTCGTTCGCTCCAACATCGACATCCCTTCCGGACGGAGAAACACGCAATTTCCTAACATCGCCCGCGTTCCCTTCCGAGGCGTGATCAAACCAGGCGCATCCGCTCCTGGAGCCGCCTTCGCCGACCGAGCGGTTGCGCCGCTCGCGCGGGGGCTGTGACGCAGGCTCGCGCAGGAAGGGCGTCAGCCCCAGGCGACGTCCCGGATCTCGGGCAGCTCGACGGGGAGCGCTCGCCAGAAGACGCCTCCGTCGCGGGAGACGTGCAGGCGGTTCCGGCTCGCGTAGAGGACGTCGTCGGGCGTCTCACCGAGCGCGACCGCGCGGCCGGGCGGGAGGCCGGCCCCGCGCTCGTTCCACGTGGTCCCTGCGTCGTGCGAGACGAGGAGCGGCGGGCGGCGGTCGACGCAGACGACGACCGCGGAACCGACGGCGTCCACGTCGACGAGGAGCGACGAGATCCACGCGGGCGCGAGCTCGGCCGGCCGAGGACGCTCGACGCGCGCACCCGGCTCGCGCCCGGCCAGCTCGTCCTCCTCGGCCGTCTCGCCGACCTCGACGAGCCACAGGCCGTCGTCGCATTCGGCGACCGCGATCATGCGGGCTCCGGGCGCAGGCGGCGCTCGGCGAGGATCGTCCCCGCGGCGAGCGTGAACGCGAGCGCGAAGCTCGGGAGCGACGAGCCGATCTGGGTCTCCGGCGGACCGGTCCGCTGGACGAGCTCGACCCACCAGGACGGCCCGAGCGGGTGGAGCCACTGGTAGAGCGCGAACCCGGCGATCCAGGCGCCGACCGGCCCGGCCCGGAACGCGGGCGCGGCGAGGAGGTCGCGGCCGTCGTACGACGCGCCGGAAAGGAGCCAGTCCGCGAGCAGAACGCCGAAGAGCGGCACGAAGAACGAGCCGAGCAGGAGCAGGAACGTCTCGTAGCTCGAGAGCTCGATCGTCAGCGCGCCGAGCGTGGCAACGGCCGCGACGGCGACCAGGAGGACGGGTTGCGAGCCGCGGGGGAGCAGGTTCTGAAGGGAGACGGCCGTCGAGTACACGTTCGCGAACGCCTCGTCCGCCTCGTCCACGGTCACGGCGAGCAGGGCGAGCGCGCTCGCGAGCCCCGCAGCTGCGACGCCGGCCGGGATCTCGGCCGGGTCGGTGAGCCCCTTGGCGAGCACGAGCAGCCCGCCCAGGACGAACATCCACGTAGCCGCGAGAAAGTAGCCGCCGCCCGTGCCGACGAACGCGGCGCGGCGCGTGCGGCCGAAGCGCGTGTAGTCGGCCGCGAGCGGGATCCAGCTCACCGTGATCGCGATCACGAGGTCGACGCCGCCGACGAACGTCGTCCCGCCCTCGCCGGGAGCGTCCCAGAGCGAGCCGATGTCGGCGCCGTCGAGCGCCCACCACGTGAGGTAGACGAGCGAGGCGAGGACGATCCAGACGGCGAACTTCCGGATCACGCGACGGACGACCCCGATCGGCCCCAGCAACGCGAGCCCGAGCGCGACGGCGCCGGTCGCGACCGTCCAGGCGGCCTCGCCGCGGAACCCGAAGAGCTTGTCGGAGAGCGCGCTTGCCGCCGCGGCGATGATCACGATCTCGAACGTCGCCCAGCCGAGGCACTGCGCGACGTTCAGCCCCGTCGCGCCGTACGAGCCGTGCCGCCCGAGCGGGGCGCGCATGAGCACCATGGCCGGCACGCGCGCGTCGGCGCCGATCATCCCGGCCGCTCCGAGCATGAGGTTCCCGAGCAGGCTTCCGACGAGGAGCGCGAGAAGCGCGGTCGGCACGGACAGGGCGGGGACGAGGAACGCCGCCGCGACGAGCACGAGGAGGCTGACGCCGAGATTTCCCCAGAGGAGCGTGAGGTCGAGCGCGGAGAGCGTCCGCAGCCGCTCCGGGACGGGCGTGACGCCCCAGCTTCCTTCCGTGGCCAATCGAGCTCCCTTCGCCG
>Ga0299913_10002870_pt1 | contig 13857 bp, 10 predicted proteins | sample RVTome_9_FD_201360 | JGI IMG/M metagenome (GOLD analysis project Ga0299913, IMG submission 201360) | Soil microbial communities from uranium-contaminated site in the Upper Colorado River Basin, Wyoming, United States - RVT155D38 (version 2) ... | reverse complement strand
GGGTCCCCCATGTCGTCGCGCGCATCTACGACCCTCGCCGAGCCCAGATTTACCAGCGACTCGGCATCCAAACCGTGGCGACGGTTCGGTGGACGACGGACCAGATAATGCGTTCTCTTCTGCCTGAAGACGTACCCGTCGAGTACACGATCGACAACGGCGAGGTCGTCCTGACCGCGATACCTGCACAGCCAGGTCTCGTGGGCAAGCGGGCTCTGGCTCTGGAGCTCGAGGGACGCCGGAGGGTCATAGCGGTCAGCCGCTTCGGCGTACCGCGCGTGCCCGATAAGGATCTCACGATCCAGGAGGGCGACATCGTCCACATCTCGGTCGTGCGGCCGGATGCCGCCCGGCTCGGCGAGGACCTGAAATCTGTCGGGGAGCCCGAGTGACCCCTAAGTCGCTTCGCATCGCCATCGCCGGGGCCGGGAACGTGGGCCGATACGTGGCCAAGGATCTGAAGGATCGGGGCAACGACGTCGTCGTCATCGAACAGAACAAGGAGCTCATCGATACGCTGCGTGACGACTACGACGTCAACTGGGTAGAGGGAGACGCCTGCGAGCTGCACACTCTCGACGCCGCCGTTCTCTCCTCGTGTGAAGTGGTCGTGGCCGCTACGGGCGACGACGAGGACAACGTGGTCATCTCGTTGCTTGCCAAGCAAGAGTTTGCCGTTCCGCGCGTCGTGGCGCGCGTGAATCATCCGGACAACCTGTGGTTGTTCACCGAGACATGGGGTGTCGATGTCGCGGTGAGCATGCCTCATCTGCTGACTTCGCTCGTCGAGGAAGCCGTCTCAGTCGGTGACCTCGTGCGCCTCTTGAGCCTCGAGAAGGGCAAGGTGGCATTGCTCGAAGTACGGCTGGCCGAAGCCTCGCCTGCCGTCGGGAAGACGCTCGGCGATCTGAAGATCCCATCCGATTGCAGCATCGTCGCCGTCGTGCGCGAGAACCATGTGATCCCTCCGAGCGACGAGACCCCGCTGCACGCGGGTGACGAAGTCCTCGCGCTGGCTGCCCCCGAGGCCGAGAGCGATCTCAAGCGCGTCCTGACGGGGGAGTAGTCGTACCTCCTAAACAATTCTCACGCACTTGGCCGGTCCTACTCGATGGGTGTTTAGGAGGTACGAATGGATCGCGAAACGGCCCTAAACCTTCTCGACAAGTACACCGAGAAGGACATCACGCGGCGTCATCTCATATCGGTGGAGGGAGTCATGCGGGCGCTCGCCCGGCACTTCGGTGAGGACGAGGATCGCTGGGGTTGGGCCGGGCTGTTCCACGACCTCGATTACGACGTCACCTTCGAGGATCACTCCCAGCATCCCCAGATGGGGGTGGGATGGCTTCGCGAGGAAGGCTTCGACGATGATGAGGTCCTCCAAACGATCCTCGATCACCGCGCATACGACCCGACCTATCCATTGATGTCCAAGGCCTTGATCCACGCAGACGCGGCTGGAGGTCTGCTCGTGGCCTGTGCTCTCGTTCGTCCCGAGAAGACCCAAGGGATGAAGGTTTCCTCCGTGAAGAAGAAGCTCAAGGAGAAGTCCTTCGCTCCAGGCGTCGAACGCGAACACGTCCGCAACGTCGAGGAATCGATCGGGCTAACGGTCGACGAGTTCCTCGCTATAGGGATAGAGGGTCTTCAGCGGATAGCCCCCGATCTCGGCCTCGGCTAATCGCTGCCTATCAGAGCCTTGCGCTGGCGACGTCTCTTGATGAAGAAGTAGACGATCGCGAGCAGGACGATCGCTCCGATGATCAGCGTGGGGGCATCGAAGTAGTGGAGCACCTTCTCCCAGTTGTCCTCCACCAGGACTCCCGCGTATGTCAGTGCGTACGTCCATGGGATCACCCCGAGGAAGGTGTAGAGCGTGAACTTCCCGAACGGCATCCGGGCGATCCCCGCCGGCAGCGAGATGAACGTGCGGATGACCGGCAGCAATCTCGAGAAGAAGGTCGCGGCGTCGCCGTACTTCTCCCACCAGATCTCGGCTTTGTCGATATCGTGGCGACGGATGAAGATGTAGCGGCCGTAGCGATCGAGGAGCTCCCGGCCCCCGGTGCGGCCAACCCCGTACGCGATCCACGACCCGACGAGGTTCCCGAGCACGCCCGCCGCGCCGACCCAGAAGAAGTCGAGTGAACCGTCCGCCGCGTACCAGCCGCCGACCAGCATCGTCACTTCGCTGGGGAACGGGATGCAGGCGGATTCGGCGAGCATCAGGAGGAAGATCGCCAGGTAGCCGTACTCGACCACCCATCTCTCCATGAGCTCCACGACGGCTTCCACGGCCGCCGATGGTAGACGGGGGTAGGGGTTCCGAGGGCCGGGAAGGCTGGGAACCTAGGCGGTGTTTCTTGACAATGGCATCGAACCGTGGCTATAAGCCGTATCCCGAGGTCCGGTTGTTTAGGGCCTGATGCTCCGAGGCCGCCGCCCTGAGCCTCGGTCAGTCGTGATCCACGCCTATATAAGAGGAGACGCGTGTCCAAACCGCTAGTGATCGTCGAGTCGCCCGCGAAGGCGAAGACGATCGCCAAGATCCTGGGCAAGGACTTCGTGGTGGAGTCCTCGATCGGGCATATCCGCGACCTGCCTGCCACGGCGGCTGAGATCCCCGCCGCCTACAAGGGTGAGTCGTGGGCCCGCCTTGGCGTTGATGTCGATAACGACTTCAAACCCCTCTATGTCCTGGCGCGAAAGAAACGCGAGCAGATAAGGAAGCTCAAGCAACTTCTGTCCAAAGCGAGCGAGCTGTATCTCGCAACGGACGAGGACCGTGAGGGCGAATCGATCGCGTGGCACCTGATGGAGGTGCTCTCTCCACAGGTGCCGGTGAAGCGCATGGTCTTCCACGAGATCACGCCGCAAGCCGTTAGGCGTTCGCTCGAGAACCCTCGCGATCTCGACCGCCGGCTGGTAGACGCGCAAGAAGGGCGGCGGATACTCGACCGTCTCTACGGATACGAGGTCTCCCCCGTCCTGTGGAAGAAGGTCCTGCCCGGGCTCTCCGCCGGCCGGGTGCAGAGCGTGGCGCTGCGCTTGATCGTCGATCTCGAAAAAGCCCGCATGCGGTTCCGTGCGGCTGCCTACTGGGACATCGAAGGAAACTTCGCGCCCGCTGCAAACTCAACCGATAACGTCCAGTTCTCCGCCACGCTCGTATCCCTCGACGGCACCCGTCTTGCGACGGGCAAAGACTTCGACGAGAACGGGCAACTGACGCGCGCCGACGTCACGATCCTCGATTCGAGCGCCGCCCGCGATCTTAGGACTCGCCTCTCCGGTACGGACTTCGCGGTCAGATCGGTGGAGGAGAAGCCTTACCGGCGATCCCCATACGCACCGTTCATGACGTCCACGCTTCAGCAGGAGGCCGGTCGCAAGCTCGGATTCACGGCCAAGCGAACGATGCAAGTGGCCCAGGGTCTCTACGAGAACGGATACATCACCTATATGAGGACGGACTCCACGACCCTGTCGGCGGAGGCTCTCAATGCCGCGCGCTCGCTGGCTCGCTCCATGTACGGCGCCGACTACGTTCCGGACAAGCCTCGTCAGTACACCCGCAAGGTGAAGAACGCCCAAGAGGCTCACGAAGCGATCCGTCCTGCGGGGGAAGCCTTCCGTCTCCCCGACGACGTCGGCGGCGAGCTGGGGCGAGACGAGGTCCGGCTTTACGAGTTGATCTGGAAACGGACCGTTGCATCGCAGATGGCGGATGCGACCGGCCAGAGTGTCCAGGTCAGGCTCGGGACGAGAACGGCGCAAGGCGAAGATGTCGAGTTCGCTGCGAGCGGCAAGGTCATCTCGTTCCCGGGATTCCTGCGGGCATACGTCGAAGGGGCGGACGATCCCGACGCCGAGCTCGAAGATCAAGAGGTCCGGTTACCGCCGCTGGCCGAGGGAGACGCCCTCGACGCGGTCGCGCTGGAGGCCAAGGAACACTCCACCCAACCTCCGGGTCGCTACAGCGAAGCCAAGCTCGTGCGCGAGTTGGAGGAACGCGGTATCGGTCGTCCGTCCACGTACGCGTCGATCATCGGGACGATCCTCGATCGCGGCTACGTGTGGAAGAAGGGGAGCGCGCTGATCCCTTCGTGGACCGCGTTCGCGGTGGTGGCCCTTCTCGAGAACCACTTCTCCAGGCTGGTCGACTACGACTTCACAGCGGCGATGGAAGAGGATCTCGACGAGATCGCAAGCGGCGACGAAGAAACGGTTCCGTGGCTGACGAAGTTCTACTTCGGCAACGGCGAGATCGGGTTGCACAAGCTCGTGACCGAGCACGTCGACGAGATCGACCCGCGCGAGGTGAACTCGATCCCGCTCGGCGCCGACGGCGATGGCACCGAAGTGGTCGTCAGGGTCGGCAAGTTCGGTCCCTACCTACAACGCGGCGACGAGACCGCTTCGATCCCGGAGGACATCCCACCCGACGAGCTAACCGTGCCGAAGGCCGTCGAGCTACTGACCGCGCCGAGCCAGGATCGAACGCTCGGCACCCATCCCGAAACGGACCTTCCCATCTACGTCAAGAACGGTCGTTATGGCCCCTACATCCAGATGGGGGAGATGGACGACTCTAAGGACAAGCCCTTGACTGCGTCGCTCTTCAAGGACATGGATCCAGCGACCGTGTCGCTCGACGAGGCGTTGAAACTGCTGAGCCTGCCGCGCATCGTGGGAACCGACATCGACGGCGAGGAGATCGCCGCCTTGAACGGACGCTATGGCCCCTACATCAAGAAGGGCAAAGAGACGCGTTCTCTCGATACCGAAGCGCAGATCTTCTCGATAACGGTGGACGAAGCGAAGGCTCTGCTCGCACAGCCCAAGCGAGGCCGCCAAGGAGCCGCGACCGTCCTCAAGGAGTTGGGTGAGGATCCTGAGACCGGCGCGCCGATGACGATCAAGGACGGTCGTTACGGTCCCTACGTGACCGATGGCACGACGAACGCGTCGATCCCGCGCGGCGATTCACCCGACGAGATCACGTCCGAGCGCGGCTCGCAGCTGCTCGCGGAGCGCCGGGCGAAAGGGCCTGCCAAGCGCAAGAAGGCGACCAGGAAGAAGACATCGGCCCGGAAGAAGACCACCAAGAAGAAGAGCTCTGCGGCCAAGAAGAAGGCGTAGCCCGGTCCTCCCGACCTAGGATTCGGGCAAACAACAGGAGGATCAGATCCAGCGAGCCCCCCAGGGACACGAGCTCAGGCTCCTGGCCGAGCCGGCCGAGGAGATCTCGTACCTGACCCTCCTCCGCAACGGCAACTATCTGCGCTTCTTCCTCGCCCAGGCGGTCTCGAGCCTCGGCGACTGGATCGGAGTGATCGCGATCGCGTCGTTCGCGTACGAGCTGAATGGGAACGCCGGCGTGGGGGCGGTGATGACGGCTCGAGTTCTTCCGGGCTTCATCGCCGGTCCGATCGGAGGAGTGATCGCCGATCGGTGGGATCGCAAGAAGACGATGGTCACGTCCGACCTGATACGAGCCGCGGTCATCTTCTCCCTGCCGTTCTTTCCCAATTTCCTATACCTCCTCTTCGCGTCGGTCGTGTTGGAGAGCCTGACGTTGACATGGGGGCCTGCGAAGGACGCGTCGCTGCCGAACTTCGTCCCGTCCGCTCATCTAACGCATGCGAATTCGTTGGCGTTGATCGCGGTGTACGGGCCGTGGCCGCTGGCCTCGGTCGTCTTCGCGGGGTTGGCGGCGGCCGGGGGCTTCCTCGGCGATCACGTTCCCGCACTCGAAGGTCTGCAAGGCAATCGCGAGGCTCTCGCCCTGTGGGTTGACTCACTGACGTTCGTCTTCTCCGCGGTCATGATCTCCACGCTAGCGATCGCTTCGTCGCGTCGGAGGGCGGCTCGTCTCGACCTGAGTGAAGTGAAGCGCGATCTAGTCGAAGGGCTCAGGTTCGTACGTGATGATCGCCGGGTTCGTCCCTTGCTCCTGGGTGTCGCTTTCACATTCACTGCGGCCGGAGGAGTCTTCTCGCTGGGCGTCGGTTTCTCGGAGCAGGTCCTCGGCGCGTCGCGCGATAGCGGGTTCGCGTTCCTTATCGGGTTCCTGGCGACCGGCATGATCATCGGCTTGTTGATGTCCGGACCGATCGCACGTCGCATCCAGAAGGACGTGTTGTTCTCGTCGTCGATCCTGCTCTCGGGGGCGAGCCTGATCGGGATGGCCAGCATGGGAAGCCTGAATACGGGCATCCCGTTCGCGAGCGCGCTCGGCTTCTTTGGTGGCCTCGGCTACGCCACCGGGTATTCGCTGATGCAAGAGCGAACCCAAGACGCGATGCGGGGCAGGGTCTTCTCCTCCGCGTACACGCTTATCCGCATCGGGACCCTGTTGGGTCTCGGTATCTTCCCGTTCGTCGCATCCGCCATCGGCGATCACACGCTCGCGACACCGTTCGGTGATGTGTGGCTGCCCGGTTCCCGCACCACGCTGTGGCTCGCGGGCCTGTTCGCGATCGGCGGTGGCCTGGTGTCCATGTCGGCCATAGCCGCTCGAGGTTTCGACACGGCCGGAAAAGCCGTAGGTCGCGAGGGCTACTTCGTGGTGTTCGAGGGCGGCGAAGGGGCGGGCAAGACCACGCAGATCGAAGCCTTGGTCAAGTGGCTCGAGGCACGGGGGACCGAGGTCGTCATGACGCGGGAGCCGGGTGGGACTTCGATCGGCGCGCGTATCCGTGACGTCCTGCTCGATCCCGGTGCCTCCGAGATGGATGAACGAGCTGAAGCGTTGCTGTACGCAGCAGATCGCGCTCAGCACGTTGCAGAGGTCATTCGTCCTGCGCTTCAGGCCGGAAAGACCGTGGTGTCGGACCGCTTCCTCGATTCGTCGCTCGCGTATCAAGGGCTCGCGCGCGGGCTGGGTATCGACGAGATCTATCGCATCAGCGATTGGGCGACCGGTGGGTTGCTACCCGACCTCGTGCTCTACCTCGAGGTAGATCCGCAGAGTGGTCTCGGACGCGTCGACCGCGATCTCGATCGGATGGAGCGGGCGGGTAGCGGATTCCACGATCGGGTTGCGGCCGCCTACGCGGATCTGGCTGCACGCTATCCGAAGCGTTTCGTTGTCATCGACGCCGGCCGATCTCAGGGCGAGGTCCACGCCGCGGTAGTCGCGGCATACGAAGAGCACCGCGGTGACGAGGAAGAAGTGGTTCCCTTCCCCACATCCACCAGCCCGCCGGGACCACCGGTGCCACGATGACAGTGTGGGATGCGCTCGCTCCGGCGCGCGCGATCGAGGGCATTCGACGCCAGCTCGCGTCCGGTGAGGTGGCGCACGCGTGGTTGCTCCTTGGTCCTGCTGGGTCCGGGAAGCGTGCAGCCGCGGTCGCCATGGGGTCGGCACTCAACTGCCGCGTGCAGCCGGGGATCGGCTGCGGCGAGTGTTCCGCATGTCTTCGTATCCTTCGCCGCCGGTTCCCGGACGTCCATCACATCGTTCCCGAGGGGCCGTTGATCCCGGTCGACGTCGTCCGCGAAACGATCGTTCCGGAGGCCGCGCGATCTCCGTTCGAGGGTCGTACGAAGGTTTTCGTGATCGAGGAAGCGGAGCGGATGAACCCGGCCGCTCAGAACGCGCTATTGAAGACGCTCGAGGAGCCGCAGCCCGATACGGTCTTCGTCCTCATCTCGGACGACGAGGACGATCTCCTCGAGACGATCAGGTCACGCTGTCGTGTCGTTCGGCTCGAGGCTGTTCCGGAGGAACGCGTGGTCGAGTTACTCGCTCGCCAAGGCGCCAGCGACGAAGCAGCGTTGGTTGCGGCCCGTGTAGCTCAAGGTGACCTCGAGCGCGCGCTACTACTGGCTACCGACCCGGCCACCACCGAGCGCAGGCGTACCTGGTTGGCTGTTCCGCGCCGCCTTTCCTCTCCGCTCGACGCGCAGGATGTGGCGGCGGAGATCCTTGCCGAAGCCAAAGCTGCCGCTCATTCCCTGGAGGAGCAGCAGAAGGCCGAGCTCGAAGAGCTGACCGACATCATCGGAACGCAGAGGGGAACTGCATCGGCACGCAATGCATTAACGAAGCGCCACAAGCGCGAGTTGCGGCGCCACGAGGAGCAGGTTCTCGGCGAGGCTCTCGATTCGCTCGCGTCGTTCTATAGAGATGTTGTGGCGGTACGAGCCGGGGGCCACGAGGCCGTAACAAACATCGACGCGATCCCCGAGCTCGAATCATGGGCGGGAACAGATATCGGCGATGTCGCGTTCGTACGGGCGATGCAGAGATGCGTCGAGGCGCGCGCTGCGTTGCTCCGCAATGCCAATCCCTCGTTGCAGATCGAGGCGACGATCGTCGAGATCGCCTCGCTGGCACCAACGAGTGCAAGGGTGGGAGCGACAACGTAGGCCGGTAGGATGCGTCACCGTTTCACGACGCCGGGGTAGCTCAGTCGGTAGAGCGGCTCACTCGTAATGAGCAGGTCAGGGGTTCGATTCCCCTCCCCGGCTCGCAGAGCCGGAAGTGGAGGGGGAGAGAAGGGACCGTTTCCCACGCGGCCGGTTATTGCTTCGATTCCCCTCCCCGGCTCTCGACTTTCGCGACGGATGGACAACGGCCTGCAGGTTCGTACGAAGGTCGGAGGTGTTCTTTCGAACGTCGGGTGCGCGGCAGCGCACCTGAGTCGCGAGATAAGACGATGACTCAGGGCAGGTTGGAGAAGGTGACGATCGCCTTTCCCGAGATCGCGGCTCCCGCGGGGCAATCTACGTAGGTCGCGTAGTTGAACATCGTCAACTGGACGCTCCCGGGTAGCTGGAGGGGATCCGTGGTCGCGCCGCAAACGTTGAAACCGGTGTCGTTCGTCCCGTCACCATCGGAGTCGTAACTGAAGCGAACACCAGCGCCGGGGTTCAGATCGTCTTGTACCTCGACGGACATGAACAGGTCGTCAGCCCCGGTCGCAACCGAAGTACACGTGACGCAGACACCGGTGACTCCTCCGATCCCCGCGGCCAAGCCCTCGTAGACGACTTCCACTTTGCGCTCGATGCGCTTCACTTTCTTCCTCTTCTTCTTGCCGGCCTCCGCCGGACCAGCGAAGAGCGCGCCTGCCACCAGGCCGACAGTGACGAGGATGGTCAGCGTCCTTTTCATGAAGTCCTCCGTGAGAGATCGGGTGTGTGGAAGTTGTTCGCCGCGAGGCGCTTTCCCTCCTGCAGTTCCAGCAGGGGGGCCCTGCGTATCCCACCCTGGGCCTACGCGGGTCCCGTCGGAGGTCGACCGCGACGGCTGTCAGTCGATCGTTCGGCTAACGAGATGACCCTTGCCGGGCCTTCCATGTCATCCCTGTGCGCCTCGGTCTCGTGCCCGGCGGGCGCGCTCGATGATCCCCTCAACGACCTCGCTCTTCGCGTCGGCGTAGTAGTTGATGTCGGGCCACTCGCGCTGGGCAAGGTCCCTCTTGACTCGTTCGTAGAGGGCCCGTTCCTGTGGATGCTCCCGCAGTCGGTCCCGGAACAGCAGGTAGCGGTCGACCTCCGGGTCGTTGTCTTTGTAGACGTGCAGGTTCACGTCCCGTTCGCGCGTTCGGAACGCGCGATGATCCGGCTCCTTCACTCGCAGCTCGTAGCCGAGCTGCTCGATCATGGTCCTGTATCCGACTTCGTCCTCTACATCCGCGACCGTTACGAGTATGTCCACGACGGGCTTGGCTGCGAGGCCGGGGACGGCGGTAGAGCCGATGTGCTCGATCCGGACGAAGACCCCGTCGAGAGCATGGACCAGGCGTGCCTTCTCGCGCTGGTAACGGCGCGCCCATGCGGGATCGGAGTCGACGATCTCGACCGTGCGGGCCTCGAGGCCACCCACGAGGATCGTCTCGAGGTGCTCGTCGAGATCGCGGTCGGGCGTGTCCACCTTTCGGACTCTAGCGATGCGCACACGATGACGGTCGCGATCGACCGGTTCGAGCCGATCGTCGCCTTGTACGCCGCGGACTAGCCCAACCGGGGTACGCGACAAACCACCCGATAAAACGATGAGCTTAGGGGCCGGTCACTCCGATGGATTACGGAGAAGCCGTTGGAGAGCCGGAGGAGTCCCCCCCTTGAGGCGAAGCATCTATTGCGTGATCGTGAGTGCCCTCGTTCTGTTCGTAGGCGCACCGATCGCCCATGGAGCCGATCCGGATAGCGGTGCCGCTCACGCGAGCGGATGGCGCGTGGATGTGCCCCTGATCGGCATCAACCTGGGACCTGACGTGGACCTCACGTTGGCCGGCTGTGCGACGCCGCCGTGCCATGTGGAGGACGAATTCCTCAACGCGACGGTGGGGAGCACGATCGCTCATTCCGACGTCCTTCATGCTGAGGCCGACGTTGACGTAACACCTTCGATCACGGCGACCCTGCAATCCACGATGGATCCGGCTGCCGCGCCCCTGCTCCCCACGGGGTGGAACTCGCGCGGTTACTCCGCGGTGACGAACTTCGAGGCGTTGAACGGCACGATCCTGGCCGACTCCGTCGAGGCCGAGACGGTGTCCTCGCTGGCTCCGTCGGGGTCGATCTCGTGGGCATCGGGCACCCGTGTCGTGAACCTGCGGCTCGCCGGACTGTTGGCCATCCACTCGCTCGCGCCGATCGTCCCGGATGTGCCGAACCAGGAGCTCCTGAACGTGGCCGGGGTCAGGATCGTGTACTGGGAGACGAACTGGGACCCGGGGACGGCCACGACCACCGACGGAGGTCCGGTATGGGTCAACGCGCTCCACATCACCGACACGACGACCGGCGCGGACATCGCGGTGTCACCGAACCAGTCCGACAACGAGTTCACGGATACCGACGGTGACGGCGTCAGCGATGACGACGAGACGTCGAGCGGCACGGACCCCACCGACCCGGACACCGACGATGACGGGAGCGATGACGGCACCGACAACTGCCCCCTCGTAGCCAACCCGGTACAGACCGATACGGATGGTGACGGGTTGGGAGACGCGTGCGATCCCGACGACGACAACGACGGGACCCCCGACGCCGACGACGACTTTCCGACCGATCCCGGCGAGGACAACGACAACGACGGTGACGGCACCGGTGACAATGCCGATCCCGACGACGACAACGACGGCGTCCCCGACGGGACCGAGTCGGTTCTGGGGACCGATCCCACCGACCCCGACAGCGACGGTGACGGGATCAGCGACGCCACCGAAACCGATGGCGGGAACCCGATCGATACCGATAGTGACGGGACGATCGACGCGCTCGATCCCGACTCGGACAACGACGGCACTCCGGATGCCTCAGAGGGAAGCGGCGATTCGGATGGTGACGGGATCCCGAACTTCCGCGACGTCCTGGACACCGATGGCTCGTGGGGTGATACCGACGGTGACGGGATCGACGATGCGACCGACAACTGCCCCGGGATAGCCAACGGAGGTCAAGAGGACCTGGACTCCGATGGCATCGGCGACCCTTGTGATCCCGACGACGACAACAACGGCATCGACGATGCCGACGAAGTCCTCGGTGGCACCGATCCTCCGGCCCCCATCCCGGGCCCGCTCGGGGGTGGACCGGGGGACTCCGATGGCGACGACGGCCCGCCGGGGACGGGGGGACCGGATGCGAGCCCGGACGGGCCGTCGCGCTCCACGAACGGCAGCTCGCCGGCCCCGGGGGGAAGGGTCCCGGGAGGCTCCGACACCGTCACCTTCGGGACTCCCAAGGAACTTCCCGTCACCGGCCTGCAGGCGCCGTTATTCCTTGCGATCGCGCTGAACCTGATGGTGGCAGGAAGCCTGTTACTCGTGATCCAGCGTGTGCATCCCACACCGTCCTACCGGGCGCTACTCGCTCGCGCGAGACGGGAGCTCGGAGACTGGCTCGTGCCGCGCGCCTAACATCGAGGCATGTCCGATCGCTGGCGCACGATCATCGAGCCGTTCCGGATCAAGTCCGTCGAGCCACTCCGCTTCACCACCGAGACGGAACGAGAAGCGGCGCTGGAACGCGTGGGCTACAACCTGTTCGGTCTGCGGAGTGAAGAGGTCTTGATCGACCTCCTGACCGACTCAGGCACGGGGGCGATGTCGGCCGAGCAGTGGGCCGCGATGATGCGGGGAGACGAGTCCTATGCCGGTAGCGGTTCGTACGAGCGATTCGCAAGAGCCGTCCACGACCTCACGGGCCTCGAGCATGTGATCCCCGTCCACCAGGGACGAGCGGCCGAGAGGATCCTCTTCGCGGAGACCGTGACACCCGGGGACCTCGTCCCGAACAACACCCACTTCGACACGACACGCGCCAACGTCGAGCACGATGGTGGCGTTGCTCTCGATCTTCCTTCGAAGGAAGCTGCGGATACTCAATCTGAGTTCGCCTTCAAGGGGAACATGGACCTGGACCGCCTCGAGGCAACCCTCCAAGCGGACCGTGATCGAGTGCCTATGGTCTTTCTCACCGTCACGAACAACTCGATCGGCGGACAACCCGTGGCCATGGCGAACGTCCGGGCGGTCCGCGAGTTGTGCGACCGCTATGGAGTGCCGTTGTTCCTCGATGCCGCCCGCTTCGCGGAGAACTGTTGGTTCGTGATCGAACGAGAGGAAGGGTATGCAACGCGCTCGCCGGAAGACGTGGCTCACGAGCTCTTCTCGTATGCAGATGGTGTGACGATGAGCGCCAAGAAGGACGGGCTGACCAACATCGGGGGTTTCCTCGCACTGAAGGACGACGATCTCGCGGCCCGGTGCCGTGCGTTGCTGATACTGACCGAGGGGTTCCCCACCTACGGTGGCCTCGCCGGTCGCGACCTCGAGGCAGTCGCTCAAGGTCTGCGCGAAGTGCTGCAGCCGGAGTATCTCCGCTACCGGGTGCGGACGGCGGCGTATCTCGCCGAACGCTGTTGGGAATCGGGGGCTCCGACCGTTCGACCCCCAGGAGGCCATGCCGTATACATCGATGCAGCCGCGATGCTTCCTCATATCCCGCGCGAGAGCTTCCCGGCTCAAGCACTGACCGTCGAGCTCTATCGCGCAGGGGGTGTGCGGGGGGTCGAGGTCGGTTCGGTCATGTTCGGCCGGGCGGCCCAACAAGAGCTCGTTCGCCTCGCCCTCCCGCGCCGCGTCTACACCCAGAGCCACGTCGATTACGTGGGCGAGGTGGTCGCCGAAGTCGCCAAGCGCAGGGATCGGATCGAGGGATTCCGCATCGAAGAAGAGCCCCAGTTCCTGCGCCATTTCACCGCCCGGTTCGCGCCCCTCTGAGGCTCCGACAGGAGGGGACCGTGGCCCGTCGAACCTTCCTATCGGACCCGTCCCACGACCCCGAGCAGTGATGACTCGAAGCCTCCGCGCAGTGACAGTGACCCTCATCCTGTTCCTCAGCGCGGCCCCCGCATGGGCCCATCCACTCGGCAACTTCACGGTCAACCGCTTCAGCGGGCTCGAGATCGCCCCCGACGAGATCGTCGTCCGCTACGCGGTGGACATGGCCGAGATCCCCACGTTCCAGGAATCCGGGTCTCTGGACTCCGACAGGGATGGAAGCGTGAGCGAGGAAGAGCTGACTGCGTACGCCGACGACAAGGCCGACCTGTTGCTCGATGGTGTGAGGCTCAGCGTCGATGCGGCACCCCTGTCCTTATCCATACGCGACGCGCGCGCTTCGCTCCGGCCCGGCCAGGGTGGCCTCGACGTCCTCCGCCTCGACGTCACTTTCGCGGCCCCCTTGCGCGACGCGACCGCGGTGATCGAGTACCTCGACGTCAACTTCGTATCGTTGCAGGGCTGGAAAGAGGTCATCGCCTACGGCGTCCGGGGCGAACGTGTCGTGGATGCGAACGTCCCACGCGAGAGCATCAGCGACGCA
>Ga0299913_10002869_pt1 | contig 13858 bp, 9 predicted proteins | sample RVTome_9_FD_201360 | JGI IMG/M metagenome (GOLD analysis project Ga0299913, IMG submission 201360) | Soil microbial communities from uranium-contaminated site in the Upper Colorado River Basin, Wyoming, United States - RVT155D38 (version 2) ... | reverse complement strand
TTCATGGAACTCCCCGCTTGAAAGGTATTGTCTCAGAGGTGGAGCGCGTGCTCAGCACCAGCGACCGACCATGCACCGACGTTTGCACTTCCGACCGAAACGGAAGGCCAAGCTAGGCCCATGGCCGAACCGGGACAATACCACGAAAAACAGACGGAACTACGTACAATTCGCCTTCCCACATCACAAATATAGCGGCGAGCTGTATGTGGAAGAAGTTGATAGCTGGGGATAAGGCGGGAAAGCGATCCTACCATCGAACGAGGACGCCCCGGCGTGACGTCGAGATCTCTGCGCCCTATCCTCCCACTAGCGGATAGCGACCCTGCCGGTGGGCTCGAGCCTCCTTGACGTAATGACTCCACGTAGCCATGGCCCGTTTGGCTAGTGCCGCATCGACTGGCCGCACGATGCGACCGGGAACACCCATGACGAGCGACCCGGGAGGAACCTGTACTCCCTCCGGCACCACCGCTCCGGCCGCAACCACGCTCCCGGCCCCGATTCGCACACCGTTGAGCAGCACACTGCCCATTGCGATCAGACACTCGTCCTCTACGCTGCAGCCGTGCAGGATCACGCGGTGACCGACGCCGACTCGACGGCCGACCGTGCAGGGCACGCCCGCGTCCACGTGAACGATGGTGCCGTCCTGGATATTGGACTGGGCGCCGATGACGATTGGAGCCATATCTCCGCGGAGCACTGCCCCGTACCAGATACTGGCCTCTTCGCCTATGGTGACGTCTCCCATGACGGCTGCGGTGGAAGCGATGAAAGCGGTGGGGTGGATCTCTGGCAACGCGCCCTACTGTTCCAGAGCCGGTGGGAAGAGCATCTGAGTCCACGCCTCGACGGGGGCGCCATCCTTCAGGGCGGGATGCCAGGTCACCGTCCAGACGAAGTTCTGTACCTCACGTTCGTAAGCAGGATCGTCTGAAGGTTTGAGCCGCCTGATGTCGACAGTTCTGCCCTCCGCCGACACTTTGACCCAAAGGAGCGATGGCCGGGGCGTGGCCTTAGCGTCCTGAGGAAGAGTCACGAACGGTGGGTTGACCGGCTTGGGCCGGTCGTCAAAACAGGAGCCGTCGGCATTGTAACCCGCTCCCGGGACGCATTTCGCCGCTGCACTGGCCTCCGTTCCGCGGGCCGAGGAAATCGGTGCACCTATCCGGGTAAGCTGAGGGCTCAGCTCCTGTACCTCCCCGGGCTTCACCACAATGGTATCGGAGTAGAAGTTGTAGCGTGGGGCAGAGATTGCCAGCGCGTGCGGCCCCGGAGCGAGCCGCGTCAGCGCCTGGCTGATCGGCTTCTCGTCTACCAGAACGGTCGAGCCGCGAGGGAGTCCTACAAGCCGGATTCCTCCACTGTCTGCCGGCGCCGAGACGTCTGACGAGCCCGTGACGCCCGCGGGCGAGGTGAGCGGCGGAGACGCAGAATCGCGGGCGGTCCGCCCCGGGTCACCGGCTGTTGCGCTAGCGGTGTCCATAGGAGCCCCGGACGTCCGGGCGGCGGGAGGTGTAACGAGAGGCATCGAGTCGCGAGCCGGAAGCGAATCAGCAGGCAGCGCTGGGAAGACTCCTCTCGGCGCGAACCCTTTCGCCTTGTAGTAATAAAAAGCCCCACCGGCTCCGCCCAGCACCGCCAGCAGTATCCAGAGCCAGGCCCACGAGGAGGCGCTCGTGCGCATAGCTACAGATCTGTCCGCCACCCGGCGTGGCACATCACGCCGCTCCAGCGGGGTCATCCGTCGGTTGACCAGCGGGGAATCGAGGGGCGTTGTGGGCTGGCTCACGATGGGGGGAAGCCCTGATCCCCCGCCCATGGACGCGGCGGCTCCTGCTACGGCGGCACCACTGCCGATGTACGTAGCCGCAGATACGCGGACCGCTCCTGGGGCCGCGATGGGCTGCCCGCGAAAGGAGGCGACCAGTTCCTCGCAGCTCTGAAATCTGTCGTTCGGATCCTTCATCAGCATTCGCTTGATGACTTCGAAGATCCGCCGCTCATCGGCCGTTATCAGGCTGGGGGTGGGAATCGGCTCGGTAATGTGCTTGTAGCCGATCGAGAAGCTGTCCTCGCCGTCGTAGGGCACCGTCCCGGTCAGGCACTGGTACGCCACGACTCCCAGGCTGTAGATGTCGCTCCGGCCGTCAATGGCCTGGGCCCGGGCCTGTTCGGGGCTCATATAGTGGGGCGTCCCAATGGACATACCCGTGCCTGTGAGCTTCTGCCCTGACGCGGCTTTGGCTATGCCGAAATCGGTGAGGACGCTTTGCCCGAACTCATCGAACATGATGTTGTCAGGCTTGATGTCCCGGTGTACGATGCCCCGTTGGGCGGCGTATCCCAATGCGCTCCCCGCCTCCGACAGCAAGCGGCGGATCTCTGCCGGGGTCAGCTTCTTGCGTTCAGCGAGCACGGTCGAGAGCGATCCGCCACGCAGGAACTTCATGACAAAGTAGATCACCCGGCCCGAGCGACCGACACGATAGATGGAAATGATGTTCGGGTGTTCCAGCTGGGCTGCGGTGCGAGCCTCGCGCTGAAAGCGCTCGACGAACTCGGTGTCGAAGGCAAGGGAAAACGGGAGAACCTTCACGGCTACTTCGCGCTCGAGCTGGCGGTCCTTGGCGCGATACACCATGGCCATGCCGCCCCGGCCGAGCTCCTCGATGATCTCGTACTCGGCCGCCAGGGACTCGCGGACAAGATCGAGCTCCTGCAGCACCCCGGTCGCGATAGCGTGGACCGGAGTGGTCGCCATCAAGTCGAGGCCGCAGGAGGGGCAGAACTTCGATTTTCCAGTGATTTCACTTCCACATCGGGAGCAGAACATGCGGGCAAGCTACGTCGCCGCCCATTGGAGTTCAAGGCGATTGCGTGGCGTATCGCCAGAGGGGGTTGCGAAAGGCGTGGTACTGAGAAATCAGCGCGGCGGAAGAGAGTAAGCCTTGTAAGTAGCGGCGGCACAATCATCAGAGGGAAAACCCATCTGCACACCGACGTCCTCACTTTCCCGCCCAAATTGGCACGTCACGTGCAGCGATCCGGCTTAACCTATCCCGCCTCACCCACTTGGAGAGCCCTGTGGTTCCGTATCACACGATTGCCTTCAGTCAGCAGAAGCTCAGGGCTGCCCTTCGGCGTGCCGAAGGCCAAGACCCGGCATTTACCTACGGGTTCGTGGTCCACTCCCGCCGCCAGAACGAGCGCCCCAGCCTTGGCCTGATCACGCTGCATGGCGAGAGCCTGGCCTTCAACGAGCGGCTGCTCAAGGCACTCGACGGTCTGCCCCTATGGTTATTCGGACACGCCCGTATCACCCTGGTTCCCGGCACCTCGATCTCGCCCACGGAGGGTGGCCGGACCAAGCAGGCGGATCGACCCCTGGCCTCGATGCTGATGCATATCGCTACTTTCGACACCAGCACCGGAGTCACCCAGCACTTGGTGCAGGTCGAGGCGGTGGTGAAGGCGGAGAGCCTGGTTCAGCCGCTTCTGATCCTGGCTCCCTCGCGTCCAGCAGCGTGGCCGCTCTAAAACAACCGCCTGAGGGGAACTGCAAAGCGTAAGCGGTGAGCGAGTCGTTCCGTACAAACGAAACCCTCCGAGGGCCATGGCCATTGGAGGGTTGCTTCTTGCGACGCGCTCACCGCTTACGTTCGTCCTAGTCCCGCTTACGTTTTTTCCGTCTCCTGCCGCTTTTCCTCCTCAACCACCTGAAACTCCCGGGTGCGGTAATCCTTGCGCCCGTCGGCGTCCACCACCATCAATTGCAGCACGTACATACCTGGCTTCAACCGGTCGAGCTTGAGGCTCCGGTGAGTCGAGACCACCGAGGTGGTAGCCTGCTGCTCGAACTTGAGCTTGATCGCCGCAGACCCGCCGCCGAAGATCTTCTTGAAGATACCGCCACCGCCGCCCTTCTTCTGGACCACCAGCTCAACCGTGTATGGAGCGGGCCGGAGCCCCTCGATCTCGTAGTAAAGCTGCATCTCCTCACCCCGCTTGTAAGTGCGGAGGGGGTTGAATAGCACGGTATCGCTGGGCGTGCGCTTCCAGCCGAGGTTGGTGGTGCGCGATCCGAGGACCAGGTCACTGAGACTCAGAGTCGCCGAGGTGGTGGGACCCACACGGACAGTATCACGCGGCAGCGTCATGCCGGCGTCGTCGCCCTGCTGAAGGGCAAGGCGATACGTGAGCGAGCCGGTAGGAACCGATGCGCTCACCCGGCCCACCAGGTGCTCGTTAGGCGGTACCCGCTCCGGCGCGACGAAGTGCCGGGTGGTGTCGAGTGCTGAGACGACCGCACCCCTCTTGTCCGTCGCGACGAAGCGCAGGCGAACACTATAGAGAAAGCCACGTGTTGTCGTGACCGGCTCCAGGCTCGATCCCGAGATAGCGTAGGCGATCTGCACCAGAGGGCCGGCCGAATCGCGACCCACGGCAAGCACCTCCGAGGTGGCCTTGAGCTCACTTGGGAATCGCAGCTCGTAGCTGTCGCTGCTGGTCCCAACGGCGATACTCTCCTGCCCCACCCTGCGTTCCTGGCTCTGGTAGCGGCCGGTGCTTCCGCGACCGGCTGCCTGCAGCCTGCGATAGATGGGCGACAACTGCTCTCGAGACAGCATCAGCTGCTCGGCCATGGCGTGGTCGCCTGCTCCGTTCCTCTGGTCCTGGAGCTGTACCGCACTGCTGAATCCCAGAACATCGAAGAGGCTCTCGACCAGTTTGAAGTCCTGAACGTCCTCCCGGGCGATGAAATGGAAGATCAGGTCACCGTCGGTGCGGCTGTAACGCCAGGACTCGTTCGGCTCCAAGCCAGGGGCGGCGTAGCTGGCCCGACTCGAGGGCTCACCATGGCGGATGTAGATCACGCCGCGGTCATCGAAGTCACGGCTACCCGACCGGTAGCGCTCCACGATGTCGTAGTGACGATTGTTGGCAGTAAGCTGGAAATTCTTGCGGGCGTAGAAGAGTCGCCGGTAATGCTCCTGCAGCCGCTCTCCATCACTACGCAGCTCAGTCATGTCGCGCTCGCCCCAGAAACGCCGGAGATAAGCCGCGCGCCGGCTCCCCTGCTCTCGGTCGAACTCTCCGAGCACGCTGTCGGAGCCAATCGTAGCCAGGTCCGCACGGTAGCCGCTCACTGTTAGGGAATCGTCCACAGCGGCGCCCTCGAAGTAGGGGCCGGTACCCTCGTGTCGGCCGAGCAGAAGAAGAGTACGGGCCACTTCGAGGAGACCCAGCCCCCGATTGGTTCCCCGCTCCAGGTAGCTGTTGAACGCGACCAGAGCGGAGTCGCCGTCACCTACCTCGCGCTCGACCCGGCCGCGAGCCAGGAGAACCTCGGGATCACTTCCCGCAGTTGTCGCGGCCGATCGGCGGAGTGCCTGAAGCGCGACATCGAGCTTTATGTTGACACGCTGCCGCAATGCGGTGTTGGCAAGGTCCACGAGACCACGGACGAAGGACGGATCGATCTCTGCTGATTTCGCGAACGCCACCGCCGAGCGCGTCAGCGCGTCTTTCCCCAACATCATCTTTATGCCGGTGACGAAAGAGATCTGAGAGTCGCCTACGCCATACTCCGCCAGGCCCATTCCATACCAGGCGTACGGCCATGCCGGCTGGAGATCGATGGCCCACTGAAACTCGGACGCTGCGTCATCATAGTGGTCCCGGCCCCCCAGGTCACCGAGCCTGAGCGAGAGAAAACCCAGCTTCAGATGGATCATGCCATCGGCGCGATTGACCTTGGCGGAGTCGATCATTCGGCGCTCGAGAGCGAGCAGACCCATTGAGTCAGCCGTAGCAGAGATGGAGTCCTTGAAACGTTCCAGCTCTATTCTCTGATCGGGGGTTTGCGCCTGGACCAGCGATGGACCAGCGCCCAGAACTGCAATTCCAGCAGCGCTGGCCAGGATCCGAAGGCTTCTGTGAGGGGGAAGAGGTAACACGGGAGTTCTCAGCGACCGCATGAAGAAGGACATCATCCGAACCTCATCACTGCACTCTATGGGGCAATACCGCTATCCGGGGCACCAGCTGGAAGCGCGCGGCGCGGCAGGGAGGGATTCGCCCTAGGAGACGCCGATGATCCGGACCGGCCCACACCCGCCGAAGAATAAGTTCGGGCCCGCTCCAAGAGATAGTCACGAATCCCGTCGTACAAGCCCCTGGCATACCGCCGGACGCCAGCCGCAGTTCGCAACGCTGCCTCCTGCTCCGGCAGAATCATGAACATTCCCTCCGCCAGCACCGAGGGCAGCCAAGTGGCGCGAATGACGGCGAAGTCGCCGCGGCTGACACCCAGATCCGGCAGCCCCAATCGGCGAACCAATGCGCGCTGCACAGCGGATGCAAACGGCAGGCTGCGGGGCTGATTGTAGAATACGCTGGTCCCGTGGTTCGTGAAGGGATTGATGCCATCCGGCAGAGCATTGTTGTGAATCGAAACGAGCAGCTCGGCCCCTGACCCCTCGGCGAAGGCAACTCGCGGCCACAAATCCACGGCGGAGTCGGTGGTGCGGGTCATTCGAACTGTAGCGCCGGCCGCCTCGAGCATGCTTCGAAGCTGAAGCGCAACCGCCAGGTTGGCGTCCGCCTCGCGCAGGCCGGTGGGACCGGTCGAGCCGAATGGAGGATGCCCAGGATCTATCGCGATAACCCGCCCCCGCAGCGGGCTGCCTGGCCTCAGGCGGGGTGGGCGCCGGATCTCGAGCAGCAAGTCGTTCCGGCTCCAACGCACTCGATAGCCCCACACTGGCCAAGTCAGGTCCACGGTCAGCGTGACCTCCTGGCGCTGGGTCTGGGACCACCGCAGCTGGCGCACGAGCGAATCGGTTCCGTATCGCATCCAGTCCACGTCACCAACGGCGCTGTAGAAGGTTACCGCCAGACTTCGTTCGCTCTCAAGCACAACAAAAGGAACCCGCTGAGTCACCGGAATCCGCAGAACCGTGCGGTCCGGTGCCGCCGCAAGAGTGACCGAGCCCACTACGGCCGCTGGCTCAGGCAACCCGGCGGGAAGTGTGAGGGCATCAGAAACCGGCACCCATGCCTCAGAGCCGGGAGACAGGCGGATGCGAAGGTCCTCGTTTATGCGGCCTGTCACTGACGCTCGCGTGCCGGTGGGAAAAAACCAGGCATAGGTGCCACCAGGGGTCGCGCGGCCGGGTGTCAGGCTGTCGGTATTTCCCTGCCCCGCCGTGTCGTCGTTGAACTGAGTCACGATAGGAAGCGTGTCCAGTAGTCCCACCTGAAGGGGCCAGCGCTGCCGCACAGTGTCACCAGCGAGTGCGACCTCGATCGTGGCCCAGGAGCTGTCGGGAGACACCAACTCGGCATAAGGTGCAGGACAGGGCACTCCGGTTACACACCGCAGCGCTGCTCTAGCCAGTACCCGAATCAGCGCTGCGGTTGGGCCACGCAGTACGGGCCCGGCATCGGGGCCGATGGAACGCCCTCGTATCACGCCGAGATATCTGACTTCGTTCGGCGTTCGGAGCCTGGTGGTGTCCAGATCGAAGGCGCGTAACGCGGGCAGCACCTCCTCCGCCTGTTGCTGGGGCAACAGGCGTATCCGTCTTCCATCCGGCAGAATCACCCGTACATTCGCTCCTTCAGCCGCCCGGGCCGAGAGCGTGAGATACTCGTTTCTGGGCAGCCACACCTGCCCCTGGGGCGAAAGTGACACCGAGTCTACCCAGGCCTGTCCTATACTCAGCGTACGGGGGAGAGAGGCCTGGTCGCGCCTGACCTGATAGAGGAGTACTGCGGTGTCACTTGCGGTTCGCGCTTCGATGCGGAACTGCATGAGAGTGTCGGGCGGAAACGGGATCCAGGCGAGCCACGCTCCATTGGGCCAGACACGTACCGGGTGTCCGTTGATGCTCACACTGGTCTTCCCTGAAGCTACCGAGCCGAACAGAAAGCTGGAATCACGCACTCGCACCACATCCGTAAGGGATGGATAGACCACGCGAAGTCCGATCGGGTCTTGGACGATCGGGGTGGCGTGGAGCTCGGAGCGGTTTAACGCTGAACGAGAAAGGTCAGCTTCGCGGAGAGCCACCGTACCGGTGGCGGGCAAGTGGCTGGACTGACAGGAGGCCGCCACCGCGGTGACCAGTAGCCCCAGCGGCCAGCAGGAAAGGCGAATGGCAGGCATAGTTGCAAGGTACACGGCCACTAGGACTTACGCCAAGACGGCGTTGACGGTCCCGGCGGGGCTTCCTAGATTCGTCAGACCTCGAACCGCCGTAACCGGCGGAAGGGACTACTGCGTGACTCTCCCAGCTGCCGCCGGTCGCCCCCGCTCAGACGATCGTTGGAGATGTTCCATCCCTTTGAGGAGCGTGTGAAGCAGGCTCCGGTGCGTGTCTGCGTCTTCGGAAAGACCGATCTCGGCCGTACCCGTGAGCACAATGAAGACACTTTTCTAGTCGCCGACCTGAGCACCGGCAACGCCAGTCTACAACCTGAAGTTCGCTGTCACGAGATCGGCGCCCGTGGCTCGCTTTTCATGGTGGCGGACGGAATGGGAGGCGCTGCGGCCGGGGAGCTGGCCAGCGCGATGGCCGCCGATCTGATCTATCGTCATATGGCCACGGCGTGGGCCAGAGACCCCGCCGGTACTCCGGAACAGTTTGCCTACCGTATGCGGGAAGCAGTCGAGCTGGCGAACGGGCAGATCTATTCATATGCCCGGGAGCACCCGGAGGTCCGGGGGATGGGCACTACCGTCACCGCAGCGGGCGTCTTCGGGAACAACCTGTATCTCACCCAGATCGGCGACAGCCGGGCTTACCTCGTCCGTGGCGCCGAGGCCTTTCAGCTCACCAAAGATCAGAGCCTTATGCAACGTCTGGTTGACGCTGGCGAGCTCACCCAGGATGAAGCAGAACACAGCGAGCGCCGGAACATCATCCTGCAGGCGCTCGGGCCGGATCCGCGGGTCAAGGTGGATCTGACGCACCAACCCATCAGGCGGGGGGACACTCTGATCCTCTGTTCTGATGGACTTTCAGGTTTGGTACGGCGGGAAGAGTTCGCCCAGATGGCGGGGGACCATGCCGATCTGCCTGCCCTGTGCTCCGCGCTCATCGATCTCGCCAACGCGCGCGGAGGGCCGGACAACATCACGGTTGTCGTGGCTCGCTTCGAAGGTGAGGGAGTGCCGGAAGCGAGCGGAACGGAAGGCGTGGGACATCACAGGTATCAACTCGAGCAGGCCACGACACCTCCTGAACCGATGCCCACCCTTGCGGAGGAGGTACACCTCATCGATGATGGCGACCTGGAGCCGCATCCGGAGAAATCAATCCCACCCGCAGGGCCGCCCGACCTTATCCGCACCGCAGCACTTATCCTGATCACGATGGGCGTGCTCCTGCTGCTGCTCGCGGTGTGGCGGTAAGCTCCCCCGGTACGGCGGCAGATCAGGAAGCTTCCGCCGGGGTGGATGCCCCCCTCCGGATCAGGCTGGCCTGGTTGGCTGCTCTCTCTTTCGCATCCGGATTTCCATTTGGACTGGTAAACGAAACCTTGCCAGTCTACCTGCGCACTCATGGGGCCGGGCTGGTCGAGATCGGGCTGATCAGCGCCGTCAGCTTTCCCTGGACCTTCAAGTTCGTCTGGGCCCCGCTGGTGGATCGCGTTGGCAGCCGGCGGCAGTGGATCGTTGCATGTCTGGGGGGACTGACACTCCTGACGTTGGTACTCGGTACCGTGGAGCTCGGTGAGCTGGCGCGGTGGTTCTGGCTGATCCTGGTGCTGATGGTAACGCTTTCTGCCACCCAGGATGTCGCGATCGACGCTTATACCATCGAGGCTACCAGCACCCGCGAGCTGGGGGTGGCGAATTCCGTGCGCATCGCGGCGTACCGGGTGGCGATGTTCACGGCAGGTGGATTGTTGATATGGCTGGCCGGCCGGCACGGCTGGCCAGCTTCGTTTCTCGTCGGCGCAGCCATGATTGGAGCGCTGACGCTCGCGGCGCTTTTTATCCCGGAGCCCAAGCGCGTGGTCGCGGCGGCGGTCTCGATCTGGGAACCGCTCCGGGCACTTCTTGCGCGGCCGGGAATCTGGGCTGTCGCCCTCTTCGCGCTGCTCTTCAAGATCGACATCTATGCGATGGAGCCGATGACGCGTCCCTTCTGGGTGGACCGTGGCTTCACGCTGGAGGAGATCGGGGCGATTCTCACGCCGGGCCGCATCATTGCAACTATCTCAGGCGCAGTACTCGGTGGACTGCTCACGACGAGAGTGGGGATTTTCCGCGGACTCTGGACGCTGGGGATAGTGCAGGCTTTATCGAGCCTCGGCTATGCGGCTGTCGCAAGTGTGGCGGCATCGAAGCCGCTGATCATCATGGCGGCGCTGTTCGAGAATTTCGCCCATGGTCTGGGCACAGCGGCATTCCTGGCGTTTCTAATGTCGGTCTGCGAACGACGCTACGCCGCTACTCAATTCGCGGTTCTTTCGGCCCTCCTCGCCCTGAGCCGAACGCTCGCCGGCGGAGCTTCCGGGCTGCTGGCGGAGAATCTGGGATATGCGCGCTACTTTTTTCTCACCTTTCTTCTTGCCATTCCGGCGTTTGCTCTCCTCCCCTGGATCAGAGTGGCCAGCAGAAGCAGGTAGCCTCAGGCGAAGTGCCGGCCAAGCCACCGTCCAACTGCTTCCTGCATGAGGCGCTGGCGATGCCACGCAAGGAGCACGGGTGCGCTGCTTGGCAGCTCGACGGCAAGGCGGGGATGACCGAAGAGCACGATGAGATCTGCCCCAGCGGAGTGGTGGGCCAGCGCCTCTCTGGTTGCCTGGGAAAAGCCCGAACGTCCCTTCCACGCCCGCGGCTCCGCGAAGACCAAAAGGACGCGTGAGCCTCCTGCGTACCGCCCGATGAGCTCATTCCCGAGCGTCCGCTGGACATAGTCGGTGGGACCCGGAGGATACGGACCACCGACATCGTCGTCCACCACTACCAGATCCAGCGGCGGCGTCAATGGCGGCACGGATCGTCGGCCGGTCATGCCTTCGTTCAGGAGCGCGTCGGCCAACGCGTCGGCCGATTCGTAGGGCCCCCGAGTGACGGGAGGAGTCGGCGATGTAGCCACTGTCAGGGCTCGATGGTAGCGACGGAGGGAATCTTCGAGACGCTCTCTGCCGAGCGCGCCGCTCGACAGCGCTGACTCGAGCGCATCGCGTACTCGCCGGGCATCATTGGGATAAAGAAGCAGGTCTGCTCCGGCCAGAATGGCTTCCACGGCGGCATCGGATTCGCGACGCCCGACAAGGGCCCCATCCATAATGAGTGCATCCGTGACCACGAGCCCGTCGAACCTGCCCGGGCCACGCAGCCGGCCGAGCACGGTCGGAGAGAGAGTCGCCGGCAAACCGGAACTGTCGAGTGCCGGATACGCCACGTGCGCCGTCATGATGGAGGCCACGCCGCTCCGGATCGCCACCGTGAACGGCGCCAAGTCGAGCTCCAATTCCGCCGCGGGGGCTTCAACTACCGGCAGCGCTACGTGAGAGTCTACCGCTGTCCGACCATGGCCTGGGTAGTGCTTGGCACAGGCTAGAGCGCCAGCGTCCTGGCAACCCTCGATCCAGTGGCGCACGTAAGTGGCTACCTCATTGGGATCGCCCCCGAAGGCCCGGGTCTGGACGATCGGGTTCTCCGGCAGCAGATCGAGATCGGCCACTGGCGCGAAGACCCAGTTGATACCCACGGCACGTGCCTCATGCGCCGTAACCGATGCGGCCCAGCGAACAACCGCAGGATCTCCCAGGGATGCCAGCGCCATGGGAGGCGGGAACTCGGTCAGTCCGGCCACCTGCTGGCCCGCACCACGCTCCAGGTCCGAAGCCAGCAGCAGAGGTCGAGCCGCACGACGGAGGAGATCGGCGGTGAGGCGCCGTACACTCTCCGCGGTACCTCCGAAGATGATATAACCCCCCACGCCGATCTCGAGCGTATCGGCAATGCGGCCGGCCTCGTGAGCAAAGCCGCTCAGGGCATCGGACCGGAGCGCCGGCATGATCAGCCTGGCGGGATTGGCGGACTCGGAGGACAGGGTCGTCACGGGGGGGTCACGGCACCCAGCACCCGTGACCCTCCGGCTCCAGTGGCGGCCGGAACGTTGCCCGGCTGGCCGTGAAGCGTGAGGTAGCCAAGCAGGGCAAACGCAACTGCTTCCTTGGCATCGCCGGCGAAGAAAAGCTCTTCGAAGCGGCGGAGTGGGTGGCTGCCGTGGTCTGCGAGGTGGCGACCCAACGAAGCCATCAGCAGTGGATGATGGCAGCCACCACCCGAAGCGACCACCTCAACCTCAGCCGGTGTCCAGCGTGCCACTGCATCGGCGACCGTCCGAGCCGTGAGCTCGACCGCGGTAGCTACCCCGTCCGGCCCAGGCACCCGCTCATGGATCGCTCGCGCATACTTATCGCCGAAGCGCTCACGGCCGGTGCTCTTCGGCGGCTCGGCAGCGAAGAACTCATCGGCGAGAAGCTCCGCCAGCACGTCCTCGTGGACGGTGCCCTTGGCCGCGATGAGACCGTCCCGATCATAGGAGCGGCGCTGGTCCACCATCCGAGCCAAGGCATCGATTATCGCCACGCCGGGCCCGGTATCGAAGGCAAGCACGCCATGCTCCTGCGCGCGCCGTTCCACATAGGTCAGGTTCGCCATTCCGCCGAGATTCAGGAGAACTCGAGGGGCGTCCGGAGCGGCGAAGAGAAGTACGTCAGCCATTGGCACGAGAGGGGCACCCTGCCCTCCAGCTGCAACATCGCGAGCTCGGAACCCGCTCACCACAGGTACGCCGAATTTCTCGGCCAGCACTGCAGGCTCACCCAGCTGCCAGGAAACGAGCGGCGGCTCGTGCCAGATCGTCTGTCCAGGAAAGGCGATCAACGACAGATCTGAGGCGGGCACTTTGCCCTGAACCAGCACGGCGGAAACCGCCTCGGATGCCCAGTCAGCAACTCGGACGTGCAGGCGTGCAAGAGTGGGAGCGGTGGCGCCGTTGAAGGCAGCTCGAATTTCCGCCCGCTCGGCGTCGGTATAGGGCCGAGTTACGAAATCCAGCAGGGTGGCATGAGTCGGTCCGTGAAGCTTCACCAATGCGGCATCCACCCCGTCGAGCGAGGTGCCCGACATCAGCCCGACCACGAGCGTAGGACGCTCCGTCATCCGGCCGTCACTGGTGGCGGATCTCCCACGACGGGTCGAAGTCGTCCGGCATGCTCCGCCAACAGCCGCTCCGCCTCGACTCTTGGAACTCCTCGCCGCGCCATCACGATGGCAGTCTTTACACTTCCATCGGCGGCCTCGATGGCGCTCCTTGCCGTCGACCGGTCCACGCCGGCTGCCTCCATGACGATCCGCTGGCTGCGGTCTATCAGCTTCTCATTCCATGCCCTGAGATCCACCATCAGGTTGCCGTAGGTCTTGCCGAGGCGGATCATGGCACCGGTAGTAAGGGTGTTGAGCACCAGCTTGGTGGCGGTTCCCGCCTTCATTCGGGTCGAGCCGGTCACGATTTCGGGTCCCACCAGCACGGTGATGCACACGTCACAACTGTCTCGCAGGACCGCGGGCGGCTCCGAGCACGACAGAAATATCGTGCGGGAGCCCAGCGCCTGAGCCCGAGCCAGCGCTGATCCCACGTAGGGCGTTGTTCCGCTGGCCGCGATGCCGGCGACAACATCTTTTCCGCCCACACCGAGCGAGCTCAGCTCGCGCTCCGCGGCGCCGCCGTCGTCCTCGGCGCCCTCGATCGATCGCACCAGCGCCTGGGCGCCGCCGGCGATGACACCGACGACCATTTCCGGCGGCGTCCCGAATGTG
>Ga0299913_10002868_pt1 | contig 13861 bp, 17 predicted proteins | sample RVTome_9_FD_201360 | JGI IMG/M metagenome (GOLD analysis project Ga0299913, IMG submission 201360) | Soil microbial communities from uranium-contaminated site in the Upper Colorado River Basin, Wyoming, United States - RVT155D38 (version 2) ... | reverse complement strand
ACCGGAGGGAGTGAAGGAACCTTCACACCCTGGGGCGCTACCGGGGTCAACCTCCCACGAACCAGGTGCTTCCCACTTGATGAAGTAGTCGACCCCACCGCAAGTCACATTCATGGCTATGAAAGAAATACCGGGCGTGCAAGGTGCCGGGCTCGCGGTCTGAGCGAATGCACGGCCCATGCCCATGGTCTGAACGACCGGTGTGACCCAGACCACGGCTCCCCCGAGAGCTGCGCCGCGGCGGATCAACTCACGCCTGGTGATTCCTTGTTCGACATTGTCCTTGGGCATCTCGCCTCCCATGACGTAGTTGGTTACCCTGTTGCACACTCTAAGTGACCGTCGGCCGCAAAGCACTACGACATCTGTCGTAATTGGGGGAACCAAGTGCCCGAGACTCGAAGTGACGTCTTGAAAAGGAACGAACACATCATCGCGACCGAGATCGACGACGACATCTGCCTCTACGATCCGCTCACCGAGAGAGTCACCGTGCTGAATCAAACGGCCACGGACATATGGTATCTGATCGACGGGGAGCGCGATCTGGCCGAGATAGTGGACACTCTTGCCGTGTCGTATGGCGTGGGCGTTCAGAAGATATCAGACGAAGTCGCCAAGACCGTCGAGAGCCTGATTGGGGCCAAGCTCGTGGAGGGGTCGTGAGAATCGCACCACGCCCCGGCTGAAGAGAGAACCTGAGTGGCCTCGTGTGGGACACACGCAGATCCTGGTTGGTCGCCGGTTCCCCAATGACGGTGGTGACCCAGGACTCCGGTCTGGGCGACGACATTGCGAGAGCCTTCAACGAATTCGAAATGACCGCGCGACGGTCTCGCGGGCGATGGACGTTTCAGATCACCAAGACCAAGGATCGTTGGAAGCTTTACCACGACTCCTGTCAAGTTGGCTCCTATCCACGTGTGGACGATGTTGTCCCACATCTCGTTGCGATCATGAACCGCACGGCACTCGAAGATGCTGCACGGTTCGCGATTCACAGTGGCGCCATAGCAATGGGACTCAGAACGGTTGCCATTCCCGCCGAATCCGGGCATGGGAAGACCACGCTCACAGCCGCACTGGTGAAGGCCGGTTTCGACTATCTGTCCGACGAAGCCCTCGTCTTCGACGACGACGGTTCTGTCGTTCCGTACCCGAAACCGTTTGCCCTGTCCGAATGGAGCGCCAGGAAGCTCGGCGTCCCCATCCGGGGTGAGGAGACACTCGCCACTGCATCGGACCTAGGCGGCAAGGTAGGCGAGGGCGGAAGGCTCACCGACCTCATCCTGTCCGAGTACGGGCATGAGTACCTCACTCTCGAGCCGCTGCCCAAGTCACAGGCAGTGGCCGCACTGATCCAATACTCGTTCAATCACTATAAGGACCCGGCTCGAGCGTTCCGCATCGCAACCGACGTCGCCCGTGACCTCAGCGTATGGCGTCTCGAATACGACGACCCGATAGAGGCTGCCGAGGTCATCTCGAACACCCTCCGCTAGCTACTCCACCGTCACCGTCTTGGCCAGGTTGCGGGGCTTGTCGACGTCCAGCCCGCGAGCCGTGGCGATGTGATAGGCCAGGAGCTGCAGGGGAATCACCGCGGTCACGGTGCAAAGCAGATCCGGGCCCGACGGGATGCGGATGACGTGATGGGCGACGTCGCCGACATCATCTCCCTGCTCGGCCACCAGGACGATGGTGCCGCCGCGAGCCTTCATCTCCTCCATGTTGGAAAGAGTCTTCGACCGAACGTGGCTGTCCGATACCACCCCGACGACGACCACACCCTTCTCGATGAGGGCGATGGGGCCGTGCTTCATCTCACCGGCGGCGTATCCCTCGGCACGGACATACGCGATCTCCTTCAGCTTGAGGGCACCCTCCATCGCCACCGGGAAGTCACCGGAGCGTCCCAGGAAGAAGTAGTCGCGGACGTCGACCCAGTTCCGGGAGAGCTCCTCGATCTCGTCGGAGGTCTCCAGCACCGTCGCCACCTGTTCGGGGAGCTTCTGGAGATCACGCACCAGCAACTCGATCTTGCCCGGGTCGAGCGTCCCCCGCACCTGAGCCAGATAGAGACCCAGAAGCTGCATGGCCACCAGCTGAGTCGTGAAGGTCTTCGTCGCAGCCACACCGATCTCGAGACCGGCCCGCGTGTAGAGGACCGCGTCGGACTCCCGAGCCAAGGCGGAGTCGATCACGTTGCTGACACCGATCAGGTTGGCCCCTTGAGCCTTGGCATATCTCACAGCGGCAAGCGTGTCGATGGTCTCCCCCGACTGGCTGATCCCGATCACCAGGGATCTGGCGTCGAGCACCGGGTCGCGGTATCGGAACTCGGAGGCGATGTCGATTTCCACCGGCAGACGGGTCCAGCGCTCGATGGCGTACTTGGCCATCATCGCCGCGTGGTACGACGTCCCGCAGGCAACCACGAACACCTTGTCGACCGCACGCAGCAATCGAGCGTCCATCTCCAACTCGTTGAGGACGACACGCCCTGTGTCGGACACCCGACCCGCCAGGGTGTCCGCGATGGCGTGCGGTTGCTCGTGAATTTCCTTGAGCATGAACGTGGCGAAGCCGCCCTTCTCGGCGGCGTCGAAGTCCCATTCGATCTTGCGGTGCTCAGGCTCGATCTCGTTACCGTCGAGGTCGATGATGCGTACCGAGGTGGGACGAACCTCCACGACGCGGTCGTCATCGATGATCACCATTTCCCTGGTGTGCTCGAGGAACGCCGGGATGTCCGAGGCGAGGAAGTTCTCACCGTCGCCACGGCCGACTACCAGCGGTGAGCCGCGACGGGCCCCCACGATCAGCTCCGGCTCGCTCTTGCGCATCACGGCCAACGCCAGCGCTCCTTCGGCCTCGAGCATCACCTGGCGGACTGCTTCTGCAAGGGGGAGGTCGGCCAACCTGCCGATCATGTGAGCGACGACCTCGGTGTCGGTGTCGCTCTCGAATTCGTGGCCATCCTCGATGAGTTTCTTCTTCAACCCGGCCCAGTTCTCGACGATGCCGTTGTGCACCACCATGACGTCGCCGGCCTGATCGGTGTGGGGGTGAGCGTTGGTGGTGTTGGGGGCACCATGGGTCGCCCAGCGGGTGTGCCCGATCCCGGAAATCGCGCTGACCTCCCCCGCCGCAGCCACCAACTCCTCGAGGTCTGCGATACGACCCGCAGTCTTGATCAGATCGATCGAGCTCCCGAGGTTGAGAGCAATACCGGCCGAGTCGTAACCGCGATACTCGAGACGGGCCAGGCCCGGGACGAGTACGTCCACGACCGGACGAGGCCCGACATAACCGACGATTCCGCACATTTCAGTTCCTTTCCGAGAGCAGGAACACGCGTGCGACAGGAAACCGGCAAATGGGCCGGTGCCAGATCGGGTGGGTCTCTGTTCCGGGATCGCTCCCGGGTTTTGCTCCCTGTCCGTTACGACCCTGGTGGGCCGGGAAGGCATCCGCCGAATGTTTCGATGACCTTCCTCCTCGTCACCTCGCCGGCTCGAAGCCGCCGAGGCCAGGCGCTACGTCTTGTCTGTCACAAGCGATCTATCCGATTGCTCACTCCTTCTTTGTTGCCGCTTCCGTGACGGCAGCGAGACGATCAGCGTAACCGCTCGCCAGACTTTCGGTAGGGGCCTCGACCATGATCCTGATGAGCGGCTCCGTCCCGGATGGACGCACCAGCACACGGCCGTCGTCACCCAGCTCTTCTTCGACGGCGGCGACCTCGTTCCATAGATCTTCCATCGAGCCGACGTCGAGCGAGCGGTCGACGCGGACGTTCACCAGCACCTGTGGGTACTCGGTCATCGCCTCGGCACGCAGCTGTCGCAGTTCCTTGCCGGTGCCGGCTACCACGTTGAGCAGCTGGACTGCGGTGAGCAGCCCATCCCCGGTCGATGCGAGGTCGGTGAAGATGATGTGACCGGATTGCTCTCCGCCGAGGAGACCCTTCCGCTCCATCAGAGCCTGCATGACATAGCGGTCCCCCACCGGGGTCTCCACCATCTCGATCTCGGCCTCGGCCAGCGCTTTCCGAAAGCCGAGATTCGACATGACGGTGGCGACGACGAGGTTCTTGGTGAGACGGCCCTGTTCCTTCAAGTGTCGGGCGACGATGGCCATGATCACATCGCCATTGGCGATCACGCCGTCCTCGTCGACGGCGATGAGACGATCGGCGTCACCGTCGAAGGCAATGCCTATGCGGCCGCCCCCGTGTTTGGCTATGAACTCGGGAGCAGTGGCACCACAACCATCATTGATGTTGAGCCCGTTTGGCTCGGCATGGAAGACGCGAACGTCAGCCTTGAGACGTTCGAACAGATCGGGTGCAGCTTGGTAGGCGGATCCATTGGCGCAGTCGAGGGCTATCCGTATCCCATTCAGTGAATAGCGGGCGGCCCTCGCGAGATGACCGACATACTGCTCATAGCCCTCCGGGTGCTCGCGACGGAAACCGATGCCGGAGCCGACGGCCACCTGTCGGCCAGATGACCGCATCCGATCTTCCAACTCTCTCTCCACCTCATCGGGGAGCTTGGTACCCCGGGCGGCGAGCAGCTTGATGCCGTTGTCCTCGGCCGGATTGTGTGAGGCCGAGACGATGGCGCCCATGGTTGCCCCGCTGTTGGCGGTGAGATAGGAGATGCCGCCACTGGGCAGAACCCCCACGTCGACGGTGTCGATCCCGACAGAGTGAACACCCGACTGGAACGCCGACGACAACATCGACCCCGAGCGACGGGTGTCCCGGCCCACGAGCACCGGACCGCCACGCAGATGAGAGCCGGCGGCGCGGCCGATGTCCATTGCGAGCTCGGCCGTCAGCTCCGACCCGGCGACCCCACGGACACCGTCGGTCCCGAAGATGGGTTTGCCATCGTCGAGGAGACGACGCAGATCCACGAGGGCCTGACTCCTAGCGCTTGGTGTACTGGGGAGCCCGGCGGGCCTTACGGAGGCCGTACTTCTTCGACTCCACCACGCGGGAGTCCCGGGTGAGCATGCCGGCCTTCTTCAAGGTCGCCCGGAGCTCGGGGTCGAGCTCGACTAGACCGCGCGAGATCCCGAGACGCAGCGCATCTGCCTGGCCCGTCGTCCCACCACCGTCGAGCGATGCCTCGATGTCGTAGAGGCCCTGGGTCTGAGTGAGGCTGAGAGGCTCCATCACCCGCATCCGCGTCGCCATGGTCGGGAAGTAGGTTTCCAACGGCTTGCCGTTGAGGGTGACCTGCCCCGAGCCATCACGGAAGCGGACGCGGGCCACCGACTCCTTGCGACGGCCGGTGGTCTGGATGAGTGGCTTCGACATCAGACTTCAACCTTTCGGATTTTCAGATCGAGTGACTGGGGCCCCTGTGCCTGGTGGGGATGGTCGGGACCGGCATACACCTTGAGTTTTCGGGCCATCTGACGACCCAGCTTGTTCTTGGGGAGCATGCCCCGCACCGCCCGCTCCACAACGGCCTTGGGACGGCGCTCCAGGAGCGAGTCGAAGGTCTCGGCCTTGATCCCGCCCGGGTACCCGGAATGGCGGTAATAGATCTTGGACTGGCTCTTGTCGGAGGTCACGGCGACCTTGTCGGCGTTGACTATCACCACGAAGTCGCCGGTGTCGACATGCGGCGCATAGGTCGGCTTGTGCTTGCCGCGTAGAACCTGCGCGACTTTCGATGCCAGGCGCCCAAGCGGGAGATCCGTCGCATCGACGACGTGCCAGAGGCGCTCGATGTCGCCCGGCTTGGGCGAAAAAGTCTTGTTGATGGTCATGTTTTGGAATTCCTCGCACGTTGAAAGCACGGGGAGCGTTTGGGGAAACGGCCTCCGGGAGGAAGCAGCGCACATGCTATTCGACCTGTCGTCACTAGGCCAATCGTCGATTACTCATACCCGACTGCCCAAAGTGTGAGACCGTGAGGTGGCGCCACGGTTGCCACCCGGCTTCGATCGCCAGAGGCGATCACCTCCTCGACCAACGCACCATCGCTGAACCCCCTTCCGACGTCAAAGAGATAACCCACGATCGACCGGACCATCTGCTGACAGAATGCGTTGGCTTGGATCCAGATGCTCAACGACTTGCCTTCTTCGACCAGACTCAGTTCGGTGACCCGACGAAGGTTGCTCTTTCCCTCGACGGAGCGACAGAACGACGAGAAGTCGTGCTCGCCGAGAAACGCCTGGCCAGCTTGTTCCATGGCGGTGATATCGAGCGATCGACCGACATGCCATACGAATGCACGGGTCAGCGGATCGGCGGCACGGCTCGTGTCCATCAAATACCGATAGCGCCGCCAGGTCGCCGAGAAGCGTGCATTGAAACCCTCCTCAGCGTCCGTGACGCTCAGCACAGAAACCTCGGCACCGAGCAATCCGTCGAGCCCGCGGCGAAAGCGCTCCGTGTCGAGCACGTCGTCGTGCGAAAACGAGACGACCTGGCCGGCTGCATGGACTCCAGCGTCGGTCCTTCCCGCCACGGCGGTAGTCACCTCAGTCTTGAGGTAGGTCCCGAGTGCTCGCTCCAGCTCTCCCTGGACGGTCCGCAACCCACTCTGGCGGGCATAGCCCCGAAACCCCGACCCGTCGTATGCGAGCTCGAGACGGTAGACCGGCACTTAGTGCTGTGGCCGCTGACGTTGGTGATGTTCAGGGCGAGGTCTGGCCGCCCTGAACGCGGCAAACGTTGCTGGTCGCGGCACTAGACGAAGGCGCTGGAGAAGAGGCCGTAGGAAGCTCCGAGGAGGAGCCGGACCACGGCCGCCACCGCGAAGCCGATCAGAACCGAGACCCCGGCGAACTTGTAGGCGAGGTCGGTTGCTTCCTTGGTGGCCACGACCAGAACTGCCAGGTACCAGAACACACCGACCCACGAGACCGGGCTTCCGAAGATCTCGAGGATCAGGGGAAGCGCCGCCAAACCCTGCATGGCGATGAGCGTCTGATAGCGATTCGAGGCCCCAAAGAGGCGAGTGGCGGCAAACCAGGTGGCAAAACCGAGGATCAGCCAGGAGGCCACCGAGTAGACGAGGGCCTGAATGAGGCCAACAATGTCGAACGCGCCGAGCACACCGTTCCAGGCCAGGACACCGATATAGACCACAGCTCCCACCCCGGCCACGATGAGCGCACCGTCGGCCATGGCGTCGTCGTCGAAGAACGCCTCGGTGAATGCTCTCCGGTCGAAAATGGCGGCGCGACCGGCCCTGGTCAACATCTTCACTGCCAGCCAGAGTACCGACTCGCTCCCGTGGCCGACACCTTGGCGAGATGTCATCTCCGGTAAGCCGAGCAACCGGACATATGGAGAGCCGGGACGGGTAGTTCGGCTACCAGGTCTTCCGTGCAGAGAGGCCTGCCCCTGGAACCTGTTCGACGCGACGATGCGTCTCTAGCGTCGCAGCCGCACCCGCTTGACCGAATGGTCCGAAGCCTTCTCCAGGATCAGCGATGCGCGGGCCCTGGTCGGGAGGATGTTCTCGACCAGGTTCACCAGATTGATCCTCTCCCAGATCTCGCGGGCCTCCTGGACTGCCTCGCCGTTCGTCAGCTCGGCGTACCTGCGGAAGTAGGCGTCGGGTTGGGTGAAAGCAGTCTCTTTCAGAGTCAAGAAACGCTCAACGTACCAATCCTCGATGTCGGCCGGATCTGCATCCACGAATATCGAGAAGTCGAAGTAGTCGGAGACGAATGCTCCGCTGTCCCCCGCCTGCAAGACGTTGAGACCCTCGACTATGAGGATGTCCGGCTGACTGATTATCCGGGTCTCCCCTTCCACGATGTCATATCGGATGTGGGAGTAGACAGGTATCTCCAGATGTTCCTCCCCCGCCGAGGCAGCAGCCACGAATCCCAGCAGGGCGCGTCGGTCGTAGCTCTCTGGAAAGCCCTTGCGGTCCATCAGACCACGCTCCTCGAGAACGGCGTTGGGATAGAGAAACCCATCCGTCGTGACCAGGTCGACCCCCGGATGATGTGGCCAGCGAGCGAGCAACGCCTCGAGGACACGGGCAATGGTCGACTTGCCAACGGCAACCGAGCCGGCGACTCCGATGACGAAGGGCTTTGGTTGAGGTTGGGTGCCGAGGAAAGTGTCGGTCACCGACGACAGGAGCTGGCTGCCCTGCACATACAGGTTCAGCAGGCGTGAGAGCGGCAGGAACGTCTCCTCGACCATATCGATGTCGAGGTTGACGCTGATACCGCTGAGCTTCTCGACTTCTTCCTGAGTCAGCGTCAGCGGAGTGCGCCCACGCAGACTCGCCCAGTCACGTCGGTCGAAGTCGAGATAGTGACGGTCTTTCACGTCGATCAGGCTACTGCGGGCATCGAAATGGCCGATCTGCGATACTCTCGCCCAACATGACACAGCAGCCACCGCAGTTCCCGTCCGAGTCAGGGTCGTACCCCGAGCAGAGTCAGGCCACCACGGTCCTGGTCCTCGGGATCCTGGGCATTGTCATATGCGGAATCCTCGCCCCCTTTGCCTGGAACATGGGCAACAAGGAGCTTGCCGCGATCGACGCCGGACGCAGACCTCCAGAGAATCGGGGGACTGCCAACGCTGGTCGTATCCTCGGCATCGTCGGCAGCGTCCTACTTGGCATTGCTGTGATATTTCTCATCCTGCTCGTTGTCGGAACGGTCAGTTTCAGCGTCATCGACGGCGTCTAGAAACAGCAAAAGGTCGCTCTGTATAGAGCCGATAAACGCGTGATGGGGACATATTCCGCATCGCTACGCGCCGTTGGCGACACCCGCACTCTGCCTGCCACCGTCCAGCTCGAGGACGGTCAGCTCAGCATTGCGGCCGGTTCTCACGAGATCGGATCCTGGGCCCTCTCTGACATCCAATTGGAGCCTTTGCCCAACGGATACCGAATGGCCGCCGAGGGCGACCAGATCATCATCGAGCTGAAGGAGCTCGACGCCTTCCGGGAGGCGCTGGACAACGGAAGGTTCAAGCGTCGGCCCAAGCTGCGGGGCAAGGAAAGGAAGACCGCCGAGGCGGGCAAGGCGCACGTGGCCCGGACCTCACGACCGGCCACTGGCCCCACCGAGCAGGCGACGAAGCAGCCCAAGCCCGAGAAGAAAACCCCTGGCACGTCCAGTGGGGGGATCCTGAGTCGCGGGCTCACGAGTCTCGACCGATGGTTGAACAAGACGCAGAAGCGTTTCGGCCCCTACCTGCCGGACTGGATGTTTAGCCGGGCGATGGTCGTCATCCTGATAGCTGTTCTCGTGGTGATGATCATCTTCCCCGCACTGCTTCTCATCATTGGTGGACTGACCATCGCTTTCGGTGCCGTCGCCTACAGCGACCCGATGATCGCCTCACGTTGGCTTCCGGGTCGAACCCAGCCACCCCAGGTTCTGATCGCCGGGGTCTGCGCTCTCCTGCTCGGCGTCCTGATCGGAATAGTCAAGGGCTAGCAGCCTGGATGGCCCGAATCGCCCAAGCTTGGGTCCAGCGTGGTAGGTGTCGAGCGATCGCCGTTTGTTTGCTCGAAGCATCCGACGCAAAACCGCGACCTGTGGAACGTAGTCCCAGGTCGCGAAATCAGCTGTAGGTCCTGGAGGCCGTCGAGCAAAGTCGCTCGACAATCAAACGAGTTCGATGATCGCTTCCTCAGCTCCGTCACCCCTACGAGGGCCGAGTTTGGTGATGCGGGTGTAGCCGCCCTGACGCTCCTCGTAACGCGGGGCGACCTCCTCGAACAACTTGGCAACCGCCGCCTTGTCGTGGATGTCCTTCAGCACGACGCGCCGGGCGTGCAGATCGCCCTTGCGAGCCTTGGTGATCAGCTTCTCGGCATAGGGCCGGAGAGCCTTGGCCTTGGCGGCAGTGGTGGTCACCTTCTCATGGACGATCAGGTCGGTGGCCAGGTTGGCCATGATCAACCGGTCGTGGGAGGGCGACCCGCCGAACCGCGGGCCCTTGCGGGGACGTGGCATCAGTCGCCACTCCCCGTCGGGGCGTCGGCGAGGCTGAGACCGAGCTCGTCGAGCTTGGCAATGACCTCGTCGAGGCTCTTCTGACCGAAGTTGGTGATATTGAGCAGGTCGTCGGAAGTCCGCTCCACGAGCTCGCCGACGGTCTTGATCTGGGCGCGGCGGAGGCAGTTGCGGGGACGCTCGGAGAGATCGAGCGCCTCGATGGGGAGCTCGAGATCCGGAGAGCCGGAAGTCTCGGGAACGATATCGACCAGCTCGAGACCCTCACCCTGTCCGACGTCGGCGAAAATCTCCATGAGCTCGCCGAGCGTCTTGCCGGCAGAGGAGACGGCGTCCTTGGGCTCGATGGCTCCATTGGTCTCCACGTCGAGGATGAGCTTGTCGTAGTTGGTCATCTGACCCACCTGGGTGTTCTCGACCCGGTAGGCGACCTTGCGAACGGGGGAGAAGATGGAATCGACGGGGATTACGCCTATGTGGCTGCTTCCGCTCTTGTTTGCGTCGGCGGTGCGATAGCCGACGCCGGGAGCCACCGTCATCTCCATCTCGAGACGGCCCGAGGCGGACAACGTGGCGATGTGAGCGTCTGTATTGACGACCTCGACACCGGCAGGCAGCTTGAGGTCGGCAGCGGTGACGACACCCGAGCCCTTGGCCGAGAGATAGACGGTCTGCTCGTCGAAGCCTTCCATCTGGACGACGATCCTCTTGATGTTGAGGATGATGTCGACGACGTCTTCGACCACTCCACTGACCGTCGAGAACTCGTGCTCGACTCCTTCGATCTGGATCGAAGTGATGGCGGCGCCGGGGATCCTGGACAGGAGAGTCCGTCTCATGGTGTTCCCGAGCGTGTAGCCGAAGCCAGGCTCGAGGGGCTCGACCACGAAGCGCGATCGGTTCTCGCCGACTTCCTCGATTTCGATTTGGGGGCGTTGAACAATCAACAAGTGGGTTACCTCACTTCGAGTAGAGCTCGACGATCAACTGCTCGTTGATGTCTGTGTCGATCTGATCCCGGCGGGGATGATCGTTGACGGTGATCTGACGATCATCCGTGCTGACGACGATCCAGTCCGGTATCAACCGGTCCTGAGTGTCGACGGAGTGTTGGATGACGATCATGTCCTTGGAGCGATCCTTGGGAGTGATCACGTCACCGGGACGAACCTGGTACGACGGGATGTCGACCTTCTTGCCGTTGACCCGGAAGTGGCCGTGATTGACCAGCTGACGGGCCTGAGGGCGGGTGGCTGCGAGACCGGAGCGCCAGACGACGTTGTCGAGTCGCTGTTCCAGCATTCGCAGCAGATTCTCCCCGGTGATGCCGGGACGTCGAGCGGATTCTTCGTAATAGCGACGGAACTGCCGCTCGAGGACGCCATACATGGTGCGGAGCTTTTGCTTCTCGCGAAGCTGGACCTGATAGTCGCTCTCACGGACGCGGCCGCGGCCGTGCTCGCCCGGCGGGTAGGGGCGACGCTCGACTGCGCATCGCTTCGACTGGCAGAGTTGGGTACGGGCGCGACGGCATGCCTTGCACTTGGGACCGGTGAAACGGGCCATCAGCCACGTCTCCGCTTCTTGGGACGGCAACCGTTGTGCGGGATCGGGGTCACGTCTTTTACCCACGTGACCTCCATGCCCATGTTCTGCAAAGTGCGAACGGCGGTGTCACGACCGGAGCCGGTACCGCTGACGATGACATCCAGCTTGCGGATCCCGTGCTCACCGGCGCGGCGGGCTGCCTCCTCGGCCGCGACCTGTGCGGCGTAAGGGGTGGACTTGCGCGATCCTTTGAACCCAACGGATCCTCCGGATGTCCACGCCACGCTGGCCCCGGTCGGGTCGGTGATGTTGATGATCGTGTTGTTGAAGCTGGCCTTGATGTGGGCCTGGCCGTGCGAGATGTTCTTGCGCTCACGGCGACGGACTCTCTTGGCGCCGCCACCCTGTTGTCGGGACGTCACTACTTGGTCACTTTCTTCTTACCGGCGATGGCAACCCGGCGGCCCTTGCGGCCACGGGCATTGGTGTGGGTCCGCTGGCCGCGCACTGGCAGTCCGCGACGATGCCGGATGCCCTGGTAGCTACCGATCTCGATCTTCCGCTTGATGTTCTGCTGGACCTCACGCCGCAAATCCCCCTCGACCTTGAAGTTGGTCTCGATGTAGCGGCGGATCCGGGCCACCTCGTCGTCTGTGAGGGAACGAACACGCGTGTCCGGTTCGATATCGGTGTCGGCGCAGATCTTCTGGGCGGTGGTGTTCCCTATCCCGTAGATGTATGTGAGTGAGATCTCGAGACGCTTGTCCCGGGGGATGTCAACTCCTGAGATACGAGCCATGCTGGATCAACCCTGTCGTTGCTTGTGTCGGGGGTTAGAGCAGATAACCCAGACGCGGCCACGACGCCGGATGATCCGACACTTCTCACACATTTTCTTTGTGGAAGGTCTCACCTTCATCGTGTTTCTCCAATTCCTGTCGCATGTCTGTGTGGCGCACGCGTGCGATGCCAGGCCACAGTCAGTCGCAACCGGAGCGTCAGAGTGGTTGCGGGCGACGGTGCCCTGGCTACAAAACCGTCTTTCGGCCACAGAAAGAGCGGTAAAGACCTACCAATGATAACTACGGGTGCGTACATGCTCAAGTCGGCGGTCCACCGCGGCCTTCGATCGCCCGATTCCATGCGGTTCGACCGGCTGAACCGGCCACAATCTCCGGCATCTCACTCACCCGGATACGCCGGCGGCCTCCTCGACAGGCACCGCCTCGTCTGTGGCGGTGAACACCAACGGGCCATCCGGAGTCATCGCCACGGTGTGCTCCCAATGGGCGGACAGAGATCCGTCCTCGGTACGCACCGTCCAGCCGTCGCTGTCGACCTTGGTGTGGCGCCTACCGACGTTGAACATCGGCTCGATGCACAGGGCCATGCCCGTCTTCAGCTTCATTCCCTTGCCCGGCTCGCCGTAGTTCGGCACCTGGGGCTCTTCGTGCATCTCGCGGCCGATACCGTGCCCGACGTACTCCTGGACCACCCCGTAACCATGCGACTCCCCGATCGTCGCGATCGCGGCCCCGATGTCGCCGAGCCGATTTCCCTTGCGCACCTCGCGGATACCGGCCCACATGCCTTCTTTCGTGGCGTCGATCAGATGCCGGGCTTCGGCCGACACGTCCCCAATGGGCATGGTGAACGCGGCATCGCCGTGGAATCCCTCGAAGATGGCTCCGGCGTCGACGGAGAGTATGTCCCCCTCCTCCAGGCGGTACTGGCCCGGAATGCCGTGGACGATCACGTCATTGGGGGAAAGGCAGAGCGTGGCAGGGTAGCTGCCCAGGTAGTTGAGGAAAGACGATGTGCAACCGTGGTCCGCGATCACCCGCGCCCCGATCTGCTCGAGGTCCAGCAGACGCACTCCCGGACCGGCAGCTTCGCGCACCGCCCGATGCACCGCGGCGACACATGCGCCGGCCCTCTGCATCTTTGCGAACTCGCGACGGCTCTTGATCGAGATCATGTCTGGATTACGGCGAGTATCCGCTCCGTGACCTCTTCAACATCACCGATCCCGTTGACCGAGACGGTGAGACCGCGGTCCGAGTACACATCGATGAGCGGCTGGGTCTGATCCATGTAGATCTTGAATCTGGCTCGGATCGTGTCCTCGGTGTCGTCATCGCGGCCCCGTGTGAGCAATCGGTTCGTGAGTTCGTCTTCGTCGACCTCGAAGACCACCACCTGATCGAGACCTTTCTCTCCGAGCAACCCGTTGAGCGAATCGACCTGGGTTTCGGTGCGGGGAAAGCCGTCGAGTATGAAACCGTGCCGAGCGTCGTCCTGGCTGATCCGCTCGGACAACATGGCAACTGTGACCTCGTCG
>Ga0299913_10002867_pt1 | contig 13861 bp, 14 predicted proteins | sample RVTome_9_FD_201360 | JGI IMG/M metagenome (GOLD analysis project Ga0299913, IMG submission 201360) | Soil microbial communities from uranium-contaminated site in the Upper Colorado River Basin, Wyoming, United States - RVT155D38 (version 2) ... | reverse complement strand
GGGCCGCTGCGAATCTCGCTCGTCCGGATCCTCGTGATCACGTCGGCCGTCTTCCTGATGATCGCGCTCACGCTCCTCGTGAACCGGACACGGCTGGGGAAGGCGATGCGGGCGGTGTCCTACGACCGCGAGGCGGCCGCGATGATGGGGATCGACGTCGACAGGGTGATCGTGGCGACGTTCTTCATCGGCTCGGTCCTGGCCGGGGCGGCCGGCGTCATGGTCGGGCTCGTCTTCGAGCGCGTCTTCCACTTCATGGGCTTCGTCGCCGGGCTGAAGGGCTTCACCGCCGCCGTGATCGGCGGCATCGGGAACATCCCCGGCGCCATGCTGGGCGGCCTCGTGATCGGCCTGGCGGAGGCCTTCACCGCCAGCTACATCTCGTCCAGGTTCCAGAACCTGATCGTCTTCGGAATCCTCATCACGGTCATGCTCGTCCGCCCGACGGGCCTCCTCGGATCCCCGGTCCTCAAGAAGGTGTAGGCGCCAGCAAATGCCCCGGATCGGCACCGACGAGTGGGTTTCCGAGCAGGAGCTGCGGACCGAGTACTACTCGGGCCTCACCGCGCCGGCGCGCCGGGCCTTCGACCGGGTCGGCCCGGGCCCCCGCTTCTTCGCCTTCCTGGCGATCTGCGCGCTCTTCCCCTTCCTGACCGACTCGGCCTTCCTGATCCGCGTGGGCGTGAACGTGATGCTCTTCGCGCTCCTCGCGCTCGGGCTCAACATCGTCGTCGGCTGGGCCGGGCTCCTCGACCTCGGCTACGTCGCCTTCTACGGCTTCGGCGCGTACATGTACGCGTGGATCTCGTCGGCCCACTTCGACGTCCACCTGCCGACCGAGCTGGCGATCCCGATCGTGGTGGCCGCCTCGGCCTGCCTCGGCCTGCTGCTCGGGCTGCCCTCGTGGCGGCTCGTCGGCGACTACCTGGCGATCACCACGCTCTTCTTCGCGCAGATCTTCGTCGAGCTGGCGCTGAACCTCGACCGCGTCAACCTGCCGTGGCGCGACGAGCCGCTCGACCTGACCGGCGGCCCGAACGGGATCCCCGGCATCGACCGCATGAGCCTCCTCGGCATCCAGCTCGACGATGTGCGCGACTACTACTTCCTGCTCCTGATGCTCCTCGCGCTGATCGTCGTCGGGCTCTTCTACCTGAACGACTCGCGCACCGGCCGGGGCTGGCGGGCCTCGCGGGAGGACCCGCTCGCCGCCGAGCTGATGACGACGCCGGTCAACCGGCTCAAGCTGCTCGCGTTCGCGATGGGGGCCGCGATCGCCGGCCTCACCGGCTCGATCTTCGCCGCCGTCCAGACGGGCGTCTTTCCGCAGAACTTCGAGGTGACGCTCCTGATCATGATCTACGCGGCCCTCATTCTCGGAGGGGCCGGCTCCATCTCGGGCGCGGTCCTCGGTGCCATCATCGTCGCCGCGGTCCCGGAGATCCTGCGCACGCCCGAGAACGCGCGCTGGCTCTTCTACTGCGCGCTCGTCCTCGCGCTCCTCGTCGCCGTCCGCCCCTGGACCCGCCTGGCGGTCGTGGCGGGCGCCGTCGTCGGCTTCGGGCTCGTCGTGCACCAGCTCGTCGCCTGGCTCTGGCCCGCGGGGGTCGAAGGGGAGACCTCGGGCGGGACGCTGGCGGGCGTGCTCGACTCGTGGGTCTTTCTCCCGGCCGAGAGCCAGGACACGGTCGGGAACGTCGCCTTCGTGCTCCTGGTCGCGGCCGTGCTGTGGCTGACGACGCTCCGCGGGAACGCGCGCATCGCGGTGCTCGTGCCGACGATCTACCTGGCGGCGTTCGTCTGGGAGAACCGCCTCGTCGAGCAGCCGAGCGTCACGCGACAGCTTCTCTTCGGAGCGATCCTCGTCGCCATGATGACAACCCGGCCGCAAGGCCTCCTCGGCACGCCGCGCGTGGAGAATCCCATCTGATGACCCCTGAGCCCCTGCTCGAGCTGCGAGGCGTGAGCAAGTCCTTCGGCGGGCTTGCCGTCATGAGCCGCCTCGACCTCCACGTGGACGAGGGCGAGATCGTCAGCGTGATCGGCCCGAACGGCGCCGGCAAGACGACGCTCTTCAACCTCGTCACCGGGATCTACGAGCCCGACGGCGGCGAGATCCTCTTCGACGGGAGGAACATCATCGGCCTCGAGCCGCACCGGATCGCGCAGCTCGGGATCGCCCGGACCTTCCAGACGCTGCGCCTCTTCCTGAACATGACGGTGAAGGAGAACGTCAAGGCGGCGGCCTACGGCCACACGAAGGCGCGGTGGTGGCAGTCGGCGCTGCGGACGCGCGCCGCCCGGCGCGAGGAGCGCGAGGTGGACGCGCTGGCCGAGGAGCGGCTCGCCTTCTTCGGGAAGCGGCTGGCCGGCTACCGCATGGACCAGCCCGCCTACAGCCTCTCGTACGCCAACCGGCGGCGGCTCGAGATCGCCCGCGCCACTGGAACGGTGCCGCGCCTGCTGCTCCTGGACGAGCCGGCGGCCGGGATGAACCCCGTCGAGACCCACGAGATCACGGAGCTGATCGGGCGCCTGCGCGAGGTGGGCGGCTACACGATCCTCGTGATCGAGCACGACATGCACGTCGTCGAGGGCATCTCCGACCGGGTCGTCGCCCTCGATCACGGCGAGAAGATCGCCGAGGGGTCCTTCGACCACGTCGCCACCGACCCGCGCGTCGTCGAGGCGTACCTGGGCGCGCAGGCCACGAGCGAGGGTGCATGAGCGAGGCACCGCGCAACGGGCCGATCCTGCGCCTCGACGAGGTGAACACCTACTACGGGCAGATCCACATCCTCCAGGGCGTGTCCCTGGAGGTCGGCGAGGGCGAGCTCGTCTGCCTGCTCGGGGGCAACGCCTCGGGAAAGTCGACGACGCTGAAGACGATCCTCGGGATCGTCACGCCCCGCTCGGGCTCCGTCCTCTTCGCCGGCGAGGACGTGACCGCGCGCTCGACGAGCTACCGGATCGGGCGCGGCATGGCGATCGTGCCCGAGAATCGCCGCGTCTTCGCCCCCATGAGCGTGCTCGAGAACCTCGAGATGGGCGCCTACCTGCGCAAGGACGACCTCGCCGCGGACTTCGAGCGCGTCTACAACCTCTTCCCGCTCCTGTACGACCGCCGCTCGCAGCTCGCGGGGACGCTCTCGGGCGGCGAGCAGCAGATGCTCGCGATGGGCCGCGCGCTCATGTCCCGGCCCCGGCTCCTGCTCATGGACGAGCCGTCGATGGGCCTCGCGCCGATCCTCGTGGAGAAGAACTTCGAGATCATCAAGCAGGTGCACGAGACCGGCGTCGCCGTCCTCGTGGTCGAGCAGAACGCGAACGTCTCGCTCGCGATCGCCGACCGCGGCTACGTGCTGCAGACCGGCAACGTCGTCCTCGCCGACCGCGCCGACGCGCTCCTCGCCAACGACGAGCTGAAGAAGGCCTACCTTGGCCGCTGAGCCGGGCGTCGAGGCCGCCACCGCCCTCCCCGGGCGCGTGCGCCACCGCTTCCCCATCCTCGAGCGGCTCACGTACGTGAACAGCTGCTCGCAGGGGGCGCTCTCCGACGCCGTGCGGGCGGCGTACGAGGACTACCTGCGCGACTGGGAGGAGAAGGGCGCGCCCTGGGAGTACTGGGTCGAGCGGGCCGAGGCGGCGCGCGGGGCGTTCGCCGCGCTGGTCGGCGCCGAGCCCGACGAGGTGGCGGTGACGACCTCGCTCTCCGCGGGCGTCAGCGCCCTCTTCTCCGGGCTGCGCTTCGAGGGCGAGCGGACGACCATCGTCGTCAGCGACTTCGAGTTCCCTACCGTCGGCCAGATCGCGCACGCGCAGGAGCTGCGCGGCCGCCGTGTCGTGCACGTGCCCGAGGCCGGCGACGCGACCATCCCGCTCGAGCACTTCGACGCCGCGATCGACGAGCGGACGGCGCTCGTCGCCGTGACACACGTCTGCTACCGCAACGGCAGCCGGACCGACCTCGAGGGCGTCGTCCGGCTGGCGCACGAGCGCGGCGCGCTCGTGCTCGTGGACGCCTACCAGGCCGCGGGCGCCATCCCCATCGACGTGCGCGCCCTCGGCGTCGACTTCCTCGCCGCCGGCACCGTGAAGTACCTGCTCGGCTCGGCCGGCCTGGCGTTCCTCTACTGCCGCAGCGAGCTGATCGACCGCATCCGGCCGACGAGCACCGGCTGGTTCGCCGACGAGGACATCTTCCAGATGGACATCCACGACTACTCGCCCTCCGCGACCGCGCGCCGCTTCGAGTTCGGCACCCCGCCGATCCCCAACATCTACGCCGGGCTCGCCGGCCTCGGGCTCGTCCGGGAGATCGGCGTCGCCGAGACCGAGCGCCACGTCCGCGGGCTCACCGCCCGGCTGATAGACGGCGTGGACGAGCTGGGCGGCCGCGTCGTCACCCCGCGCGACCCGGCACGGCGGGGCCCGTTGGTGGCGGTCGCGTCGACGGACGAGCACGCCCTCGTCGCCGCGCTCGCCGAGGACGGGATCGTCACCTCCTCGCGCGACGGCAACCTCCGCGTCTCCTTCCACGGCTACAACTCGGCCGAGGACGTCGAAGCGGTGCTCGCCGCGCTCGCGCGGCACCGCCGGCTCCTGGCGACGTAGCGGCTAAGAACTCGTCTCAAAATGAGGCCTTGTGCCGTCGGGCCGCGCTGCTCGCCCCGAGAGCTGCGTCCTCGGTCGCGCCCATACCGCTTCGGTATGCGCGCTCCCTGCGTCCTTGTCTCGGAACGACCATCGCACCCCGACGACGAAGCATCATTCTGAAACGAGTTCTAATCCTCGAGCTTGGCGAGCTCGGTGAGCTCGCTGCGTGCGCGCCAGAGCTCGGGGAAGCGGCTCTTGGCGACGAGGTTGCCGAGGACCTCGACGGGCGTCCCCTGCGTCCCGACGACCTCGCCGCCGATGACGCGCTCGACGAGCTTGAAGTGGTGGGCGCGCCAGAGGATCACCCGCTCGTCCCACTCGATCAGGAGCTCGCCGAGCTGGTAGAGCTCCTCGAACTCGCGCCCGCGCCGGTAGAGCTCGACGACGGAGAGGCCCTGCTCGCGCAGGGCGGTGTGGAAGGCCTCCCCGAGCGGCGGCGTCACCCGGCGCACCGCGTTGAAGCCGGGGGAGTCGAACCCGCTCCCGTGCCCGAGCGCGCGCCGCACCTCCTGGTACTCCCAAGGCGACATGTGCTCGAGCATGTGGATCTGCTCGGTGATCAGGCGGATGCACTCGACCGCGCGGCGGAGCAGCCGGACGGCCGCGGCGAGCTGGCCCGCGCGGATGTGGCCGGTGGCCGTCTCGACCTCGAAGCAGGCGAGCTTGAGCCAGAGCTCCGACGACTGGTGCACCGTCTGGAAGAGGAGCTCGTCCCGGTGGGCCATCTCCTCGGGCGTCTTCTGCAGCTCGAGGAGCTCGTCCGTGCGCAGGTAGCGCTCGTAGTCGCTCGCGCCGCGACCCGGCAGGATCGGAGCGAACTCCTCCTCGGTCACGTGCTCTCCCATGGCGTGCAGGATACTTCGCCTTCGATGACGTACCGCCTCCTGGGCAGGACCGGGGTCGAAGTGTCGCGGATCGCGCTCGGCTGCGGCAACTTCGGCGGCATCGGCTCCGCGCCCGCGTTCTTCGGGCAGGGCGAGAGCGAGGAGGAGGCCTTCGCCCTCATGGACGCAGCCTGGGAGGCCGGCATCACGCTCTTCGACACCGCCGACGCCTACGGGGGCGGGCGCAGCGAGCGGGCGATCGGCCGCTGGCTCGCGGAGCGGGGGCCGGACGTCCGCGAGCGCGTCGTCCTTTCGACGAAGGTCTTCCATTCCGTCGAGGGCGTCCCGGCCGACCACGGGCTCGCGCCCGGCCGCATCCGCCGGCAGATCGAGGGGAGCCTCCGGCGGCTGGGCGTCGAGCGCGTCGATCTCTACCTGACCCACGAGCCCGACCCCGAGACGCCGGTGGGCGAGACGCTCGCCGCCCTCGACGGGCTCGTCCGCGCGGGCAAGGTCGGCGCGATCGGCGCCAGCAACGTGACGGCCGCCGAGCTCGACGAGGCCCTGCGGGCGAGCGAGGAGCGTGGTCTCGCCCACTTCGACTGGGTGCAGAACTCCTACAGCCTGCTCGAACGCGGAGACGAGGAGGAGCTGCTCCCGCTCTGCGAGCGCCACGGCCTCGGCTACACGCCGTTCAGCCCGCTGGCGGGCGGCTGGCTCACCGGCAAGTACCGGGCCGGGGTGGCGTACCCTGAAGGCTCGCGCATGACCCTCCGCCCGGAGCCCTACCGCGAGCTCGAGCACGAGCGGACGTTCGCCGGCCTCAGCGCGCTGGACGAGGCGGCGCGCTCGCGCGGCGTCGACATGGCCACGCTGGCCTTCGCCTGGCTCCTCGGGGACGACCGCGTCATCTCCGTGGTCGTCGGCCCGCGCCGGCCGGAGCACTTCGAGCCGGCCCTCGCCGCCCTCGAGCTCGACCTCGCCCCCGAAGAGCGCGACGAGATCGGAGCGCTGCTCGCCCCGTGACCCTGATCCTGGGCGAGAAGGACGTGGAGCGCCTCCTCCCGATGGAGGAGTGCATCGAGGCGATGGCCGAGGCGCTCGCGGCGCTCCAGCGCGGGGACATGGAACAGCCGCTCCGGTTCGTCGTCAGGCCCGCGGAGGCGGCGGGCCTCATGGGGCTCATGCCCGCCTACCGCGCGCGCCCCGAGCCGGCCTACGGGCTGAAGGCCGTCTGCGTCTTCCCCGGGAACCCGGCGCGCGGGCTCGACGCCCACCAGGGCGCCGTCCTCCTCTTCGACGGCGAGACCGGCGTGCTCCGCGCGGCCGTGAACGCCTCGGCGATCACGGCGATCCGGACGGCGGCCGTCTCGGCCGTCGCCACCCGGCTCCTCGCGCGCGAGAACGCCCGCGTGCTCGCGATCCTCGGCGCCGGCGTCCAGGCCCGCTCGCACCTGCGGGCGCTGGCGGCCGTCCGCGACCTCGCCGGCGCGCGCGTCTGGACCCGGACGCCGGCGCACGCGGCGGCGCTGGCGGAGGAGGCGGACGTGCCGTTCCCGGTCGAGGTGGCGGCGAGCGCCGAGGCGGCGCTCCGCGGCGCCGACGTCGTCTGCACGACGACCTCGTCGCCGGAGCCGGTCGTCCGCCGCGCGTGGCTCGCGGCCGGCGCGCACGTGAACGCGGTCGGCTCCAGCATCCCGACGACGCGCGAGCTCGACACGGAGACGATGGCGGCGGCCAAGCTCTTCGTCGACCGGCGCGAGTCGACGCTGAACGAGGCGGGCGACTTCCTCTTCGCGCAGCGCGACGGCGCAGTCGGCCCCGAGCACATCCGCGCCGAGCTGGGCGAGCTCCTCACCGGCGAGGCCGAAGGCCGGGCCTCGGCCGACGAGCTGACCGTCTTCAAGTCGCTCGGCCTCGCGGTCGAGGACCTCGCCGCCGTCGAGCACGTCCACCGCCGCGCGCTCGAGACCGGCGCCGGCACGGAGGTCGACCTGTGATCCCGCTGGAGGACATCCTCCGGGCCCGCGAGACGATCGCCGGGACCGCGATCCGCACGCCGCTCGTCCGCCTGCACGTCGACGAGGCCCCGGCGGAGGTCTGGCTCAAGCTCGAGACCCTCCAGCCCATCAACTCGTTCAAGATCCGCGGCGCCTACAACGCGATCGCGTGCGCGCCGCGAGGGGAGCTCGCCGCCGGCGTGGTCACCGCCAGCGCCGGGAACATGGCCCAGGGCGTCGGCTGGGCGGCGCGGGAGCTCGGCATCCCCTGCACGGTGATCGTCCCCGACCACGCCCCGGCGACGAAGCTCGCCGCGATCGAGCGCCTCGGCGGCCGCTTCGTCAAGGTCCCGTTCGACCGCTGGTGGCAGGCGCTCGAGGAGCGCGGCTTCCCGGGCGTCGAGGGCGTCTTCGTCCACCCCGTCGAGGACGAGCCGGTGATGGCCGGCAACGGCACGATCGGCCTCGAGCTGCTCGAGGACCTGCCCGCGCCGGACACCGTGATCGTCCCCTGGGGCGGCGGCGGCCTCCTCACCGGGATCGCGAGCGCGGTCAAGGCGCTCCGCCCGGAGACCCGCGTGCTCGCGGTGGAGCTGGAGACGGCGGCGCCGCTGACCGCCTCGCTGGCCGCCGGCGAGCCGCGCGAGATCGACTACCGGGCCACCTGGGTGGACGGAGCCGGCGCCCGGGCGATCCTGCCGAAGATGTGGGAGCTGGGCGGGCCGCTCGTGGACGGCACCGTCGTCGTCTCGCTGGAGGAGACGGCCGCGGCCGTGCGCCTGCTCGCCGAGCGCGTCCGCGTCGTCGCCGAGGGCGCCGGGGCGCTCGCGGTCGCCGCCGCGCTCTCCGGCCGGGCCGGCGGCGGCACGGTCGTGGCCATCGTCTCCGGCGGGAACATCGACGCCTCCGTCCTGGCGAGGATCCTGGAAGGCGAAACGCCGTAGGGATATGCTCGCGGCGCCATGACTGAGACGAAGATCACCCTGCCCGAGAGCGCGATCCCCGAGCGCTGGTACAACATCGCCGCCGACATGCCGAACCGGCCGCAGCCGGTTCTCCACCCCGGCACCGGCGAGCCCGTCGGCCCCGACGACCTCTCGCCGCTCTTCCCCATGGACCTGATCCTCCAGGAGGTCTCGACCGAGGCGGAGGTGGCGATCCCGGACTCGATCCGGGACGTCTACCGGCTCTGGCGCCCGACCCCGCTCTACCGCGCGCACCGGCTCGAGGCGGCGCTCGGCACCCGCTCGCGCATCTTCTACAAGTACGAGGGCACGAGCCCGGCCGGGAGCCACAAGCCGAACACGGCCGTCGCGCAGGCCTACTACGTCAAGGAGTCGGGCCGGACGCGCATCGCCACCGAGACGGGCGCCGGCCAGTGGGGGAGCGCCGTCGCGCTCGCCTCGCAGCTCTACGGACTCGAGTGCAAGGTCTACATGGTCAAGATCTCCTACGAGCAGAAGCCGTACCGGCGCTCGCTGATTGAGACCTGGGGCGCGAGCGTCGTCCCGAGCCCCTCCGAGGACACCAACTCCGGCCGCGCGATCCTCGCCGCCGACCCCGACTCGCCCGGCAGCCTCGGCATCGCCATCTCGGAGGCGGTCGAGGACGCCGCGCAGCGCGAGGACACGGCCTACTCGCTCGGCAGCGTCCTGAACCACGTGCTCATGCACCAGACGGTGATCGGCCAGGAAGCGCTCGCGCAGATGGAGCTGGCGGGCGCGTTCCCCGACCTCGTCGCCGGCTGCGTCGGCGGCGGCTCCAACTTCGCCGGGCTCGCGTTCCCGTTCCTGCGCGAGAAGATCGGCGGCCGCGACATGGACGTCCTCGCGTGCGAGCCGGCCGCGTGCCCGACCCTGACGCGCGGTCCCTTCGCCTACGACTTCGGGGATACGAGCCAGCTGACGCCGCTCGTCCCCATGCACACGCTCGGCCACGACTTCATCCCGCCGGGCATCCACGCGGGCGGCCTGCGCTACCACGGCATGGCGCCGCTCATCTCGCAGCTCGTCCTCGACGGGCTCGTCCGCGCGGAGGCCTACGGCCAGACCGACGTCTTCGCCTCGGCGGTGCAGTTCGCCCGCACCGAGGGGATCGTCCCGGCGCCGGAGGCGGCGCACGCCATCCACGGCGTCGTCCAGGCGGCCGCCGCCGCCGACGCGGAGGGGCGCGAGCGCACGATCCTCTTCAACCTCTCCGGCCACGGCCACTTCGACCTGGGCGCCTACGACGCCTACTTCCGCGGGCACCTCGAGGACTACGAGCTCCCCGAGGACGAGATCGCGCGGGCGCTCCAGGCGATCGAGCCGCTGCCGAAGCCGGCCGGCGTCTCCTAGCCCGCGGGGAGCAGAGGCCCGAACAGCTCGGGGCGAACGTCGCCGAGGAGCGCGGCCGCCTGCTCCTCGCCGAGGTCGAGGGCGCGGCGCGAGCCTGCGCCTTGGCCGAGGTGGACGGTGAGCGTAGCGACCCCGGCGCGCCGCTGGCCGGGGGAGGTCCGGAGCTCGAAGGAGACGGCGCCGTCGGGGTCGAGCTCGGTCCGGCGGCGGCGGAGACTGCCCTCGCGAAGCGCCAGGCGCCGGCCGTCGAAGGCGTGGCCGAGCTGGCGGTAGCGGTCGAGCCCGAGCAGCAGCGCAAGCGCGACCGCGGCGAGCGCGACCGCCGCTCCCCACCAGACGCCGAGGGCGAGGGCGACCGCGAGGCCGGCGAGCGGGAGCGCGAGGGCACGGACGAACCGCCGCGACCGCGCGGCCGGCGGGTGGGCCGCGAGCGGCGCCCCGGGGTCGGGCGCCAGAGGGTCGACGGCGCGGAGGAGCCCGGGCAGCCCGCCGGCGCGGATCACGGGCGCGAGCAGCGTCCCGCCGCTCCGCCCGCGCACGCCCGCGGCGATCGCCGTGACGGCGGCCAGGCGGAGCGGTCGCCGCAGCAGCGTGTCCCTGACGTCGACGCCCCGGATCCGGCTCCTGTCGAGGTTGACGAGGCGGCGGGTGAAGAGGCCGCGGGAGGCCAATAGCCGTTCACCCTCGTCCCGCAGCGTGAAGTCCCAGTCCACGAGCAGCGACCCGGCGGCCGCGGCAACGAGGACGAGCGCCGCCACGGCGGCGCCGACGACCACGAGGCCCACGGCGTCGGTGGGAAACCGGTCGGCCGCCGACTCCGCGGCGCGCTCGACGAACCGCCCGGGCAGGTCGTCGGCGAGGTTGAAGGCCACGCCGAGGATCGCCGCCGGGGCGAGCAGGTAGCTCAGGCTCGTGATCCCGCCCAGCGCGAGGAGCCGCGGGCTCGCCCGGTAGAGCGGGGGCGGCTCGGCTGCCTCCTCCTCGGCGGCGCGCGCCGGGCCGAGCAGCGCCTCGCGCAACTCGTCGGCCTGCGCGCGGGAAACCGCGGCGAGCGAGAGCTCGGCGCTCTCCCCGCCGCCGGCGGCCGCCTCGACCTCCACGCGGACGAGCCCGAGCAGCCGGTGCAGGAACGGCTCGGTGACGTCGATCCCGCGCACCCGCTCGAGCGGGATCGTCCGCACCGAGCGGCTGACGACGCCGGAGTGGAGCTCGAGGCGGCCGCCGCCGACCCGGTAGCGGAACCGCCACCAGGAGAGGATCGCCAGCGGCACGCCGACGAGGAGCGCGAGCAGCACCGCCGGAACGATCACCCGCGCTCCGGCGGACAGGAAGATCACGAGCGCCGGGACCATGCTCAGCCCGACGAAGCGCCTGGCGATGACGAGCACGGCCAGCGGGTGCAGGCGCCCCTCGAGGGCGACATCGTTCACGTGCCCTCCTCGATGCCCGCCCTCCGGGCCAGCTCCTCGACGAGCCGGTCGGCCACGTCCGGCGGAAGGCCGGGGATGGAGGTGCCGCCGTGCGCCGAGGCCGTCCGGACGTGCACGGAGACGAGCCCGAACGCGCGGAGGAGCGGGCCGGCGGTCGTGTCGACCGTCTGGACACGCGCATGCGGCACGACCTGGTGGCTGCGCCAGAGCCAGCCGGAGGCGACGTAGAGGCCCAGCCCCATGACCTCGTAGCGGAAGTGCCGGTAGTCGAGCCGCGCGGCCAGCACGGCCAGCGGCACGAGGGCGAGCACGACGGCCCCGCCGACGGCCCCGACGAGCCAGGCGGCCGTCGTCGAGCCCGCGACGACGGCGATCGCCGCCCCGGCTCCCACGAGCAGGGCGACGAAGGCCGCGACCAGCAGGTTCTGCACGAGCCAGAGCCGCTGCACGCGCGGGTCGAGCGCCTCGGCTGGGTCGCGCAGGATCACGCTGGCACGATAGGCGCCTGCTCGAGGGCCCGGCCGGTCACGCGCCGATCGCGTGGGCTTCGGCCGCTCGCTGGAGCCGCTCGCGGGAGAGCGGCAGGCAGACGAGGACCATGACGGCGGCCACGGCGACGATCAGCCAGAGGGAGGCCGTGAAGCTCCCGGTGGCGTCCCGGATCCCCCCGAGCACGAAGGGGGTGAGCGCCGCGAGCGAGTAACCCGCCCCGAGCATGAGCCCGGTCACCGCGCCGACCTCGGCCGGACGGGTGGCCGCGTCGAGCGGAAGCGTCATGACGAGCGGGAACTGGGTGCCGAACGCGATCCCCATCAGCACGGCCCAGACCCAGCCGCCCGCGGGATACAGGAGGGTCCCGAGCACCGCGACGACGAGGACGGCAGTGGCGGAGGCGAGGTAGACGCGCCGCGAGCCGGCCCGATCGGCTAACCAGGGGACGACCAGTGAGGTCGGCACGGTCACGGCGTTGAAGACGGCGACGAGCGCGCCTGCGCTCCCCTCGCTCCACCCCCGCTCGATGTACGCATCGGGGAGCCAGGCGTTGAGACCGTAGAACGAGACCGCCATGAGGAAGAAGACCGTGACGAGGACCCAGGCGACCGGGCTCCCGTAGGGAAGCCGCGGGGGCCGCCCTTCGCTTCGCGCGTGCGCCGGCGTCCCGCGCGTCAGGAGCGTCCAGCCGATGACGAGCAGGCCGGTGAACAGAGAGAAGACGAGGAGCGAGGCACGCCAGCCGAATGCCGCATCGGCGACGGGCACCGCGAGCGCCGCGGAGATCGCGGCGCCCAGGGCGATGCCGGTCGCATAGGTGCCGGTGGCGAAGGCGGGGCGATCGGCGAAGCGCTCCTTGACCGCGACGGGGAGCAGCGCGCCGGCGAGCCCCATGCCGATCCCGACGCCGAAGGTGAGCAGGAGGAGACCGGCGATTCCGGGGACGACGGCCCTCCCCACCCCGAAGGCGGCGATGGCGACCAGGGAGAGCGCCATCGCCCACCGCGAGCCGAGCCACTCGCGCAGGTAGGGCGCGGGCGGAGCAAAGAGGCCCATGCAGAGCACCGGGATCGTCGCCAGGAGGCCTGCCACCGCGTGCGAGACGTCCAAGTCGTCCTGGATCTCGGGGAGGAGCGGCCCGATTCCGACGAGCTGGGGCCGGAGGGCGAGGGCCGCTGCGAAGAGCGCGGCGAGCAGACCGAGCCGAGCGGGCCCACGGCTCACGCCTAGAAGCCCGGCTGCCCGGACTCGGGCTCGCCGCCGCTCTTGATGACGTTCCCGGCGGGCGCGCCCAGGACGGCGCGGGTGGGCCGGTCGAGCTTGCCGGACTCCTCGATCCCCTCGTCGGCCTGCAGGGCCTTCAGGGCCTCGTGGGTGTCCTCGCCGAACACGCCGTCGTGCGGCCTCTCGTAGCAGCCGAGCTCGCCGAGCTCCTCATGGTGGTGCGCCACGGCATGGCTCGACGCGTGGGCCGCGGCGGCGGGCGCGCTCTCCTCGGAGTCTTCGCCGCAGGAGCCTGCGAGCAGCGCGGCGGCGTTGAGTGTCCCCAGGCGCGCCCGCATCGACCGCGGAGTCTACGGCGTCGTGGGCGCTCCCTCTGCTCGAGGCCGTCCGCGAGCACTACGAGCAGTCGAACCGGAGTGCCGCCGGAACAGGCTCGAGGTCGTTCACTCTGTCCGCTCGCGACTGAATCCGTGCCGGGCGACAACCCACGTGGCGAGAAACGCGAAGAACGCCACGACGACCGTCGACGGAACGCTCACGAAGTCTCCGCCGGCGCTTCGAGTGACGATCTCGGGACCGTAGATCGCGTCGAGCAAGACGGAAAGCCAGATGACGGCGATCGCCAGGAACGCCCACATCTCGGGTACGAGGACTCGCGAGGACCAACGCCGCGTCTCCTGACCCACCCCGACCGGTTCGTGCGGAACGGTTGTCATCTCACACCTCCTGGTCGCTGAGATCAGACTGGCTCCCCACACCGTCGGAGGCATCAGGGGCGGCCCGGATCGCCATGGGGGAATCTACGGCCGCGCCCAGGCCAGACGGAGTCCGCTCGGCGGCGCGACGGGCGATGGGCCGGGGTGGATTCGAACCACCGACCTTGGGATTAAAAGTCCCCT
>Ga0299913_10002866_pt1 | contig 13863 bp, 12 predicted proteins | sample RVTome_9_FD_201360 | JGI IMG/M metagenome (GOLD analysis project Ga0299913, IMG submission 201360) | Soil microbial communities from uranium-contaminated site in the Upper Colorado River Basin, Wyoming, United States - RVT155D38 (version 2) ... | reverse complement strand
GCCACGCGCGTCCCGACCTCTATGAACATTCGGGACCCGGGCGTGCGCCATGCTTTTTCGCTGACGGTGACCTCATCATCCAGCCTGACCTGTTCTTCTTCCAGCGCCTTGAAGATCGCATATCCGGTCATGAGCTTGGTGAGGCTGGCCGGTGCCAGTCGCAAATCGGGTTCGAGAGAGGCCAGTTCGTGCCCGGAGTTGCCGTCGATCAGAAGATAGCTCTTCGCGCCGATAACCGGCGGCGCCGGGACCGGTAGCGATGCCGCCGCGGAAACGGAGCTTGCGAAAAGCACGAATGTCAGCGAGATCAAAGCGATGCGGTGCATCGGCTTGTAGAGCGGTCCCGGAAACACGGGCGACATTGTGCCGAACCTGCGGAAAGACAGGGCGAGACCGGCTTTCATTCCGAGACCAGGTGTGTTTCGGAGATGCCCAGACGTTGCAGTTGCTCCACAATCGAGTCGTATTGCACGACGTCCGCTATCGGGCCGATCCTGACCCTGTACAACGCCGGCGACACCGCCGAATCTTCGTGCAGGAAAAGGGGCTCGATGCCGCCGTCGCGGAGCATCGTCAGGCGGCGCCTGGCGTTTTCTGCGTCGCCGAAAGCGCCTACCTGCACAAACGTGCGCGCATCGGGCAGTTGCGGCTCCGGGGGATCTTCCGATCGCACACTTTGTGCCGGCTCGTTAGAGTCAACGGCGGTGATTTCGACGAGAGCCGTGCCATTGCGGATCATGTCGAGCTGTTCAGCGGCGGCAAAGGAAAGATCGATAATGCGGTTCGCTACAAACGGCCCCCGGTCGTTCACTCGCACAACCACGCTCCTGTTATTGCCGAGGTTGGTCACCCTGACGTAGCTGGGCAGCGGCAGCGTCTTGTGCGCTGCCGTCATCGCGTACATGTCGTACGGTTCGCGGCTGGAAGTCGGCTTACCATGAAATTTTTTGCCGTACCACGAAGCGACGCCGCGTTCGCGGTACCCGTTGCCGGACCTCATCACTTCATAACGATGGCCGAGGACTTCATAAACCGGGCCGTTGCCGTAACGGCTCCGCGGCTCGTGACGCGGGACGGGTTCGACGGGGGGAGTGGTCGCGCCGCCAGTGCCCGGTCCGTCTGACGCGGGGCGGCCTGCGCAGCCGGCGGTGACGGCCAGGACCATGGATAATGTCAGCAGCCAAGCATTCCTTGAAACGGATTGCTCAGGAATCATTACGCCCGACCTCGAGCGCGATTTCCTGGCCCAGCTGGTGCACGGCCAACGCATACATCACGCTGCGGTTGTATCTAGTGATGACGAAGAAATTGTGAAATCCCACCCAGTGCTCGTCGCCGTCCTCGCCCGCAAGCGTAATCAACTGGCTGGTATGGTCGCCCGGCAAAGTAGCGGCAAACATCACGCCCTGCTTGCTCAGCGAGTCGACAGTTTCAGACGGCGATAGCGTATTCTCGGGCGGCTCGCCCTGCCATTGGCTTCCGAAGGTGGCTTCCGCGACAACCGGATGCTCCCGCTCCCAGCCGTGGGCCACGAAATAGTTGGCCACGCTGCCGATGACGTCCTGCCAGTTGCTCCAGATATCGCGCTTGCCGTCGGCGCTCGAATCCACGGCATACGCCCTGAAACTGCTCGGCATGAACTGCGGCGCACCCATTGCGCCCGCGTAGGAACCCGTCGCCTCGGTTGCGTCCATGCCTTCCTCCCGCACCAGCAGAAGAAACTCCTCCAGTTCACGCATGAAGAACTTCGACCGAGGCGGATAATCGAACGCGAGGGTCGCCAGCGCGTCCAGCACGCGGTATTTGCCCTTGATTCGCCCGAAATAGGTTTCGACGCCGATGATGCCGACGAGAATCTCGCAGGAAACTCCGGTTTCCCTGCTGATTCGATGCAGATCTTCCTTGTGCTCTTGCCAGAAATTCGCGCCGGCCCTGATGCGCTCGTCCGTCAGGAAGATATTGCGGTACTCGTGCCAGGTCATCGTTTTCTCTGCCGGCCGGCTGATCGCCGTGAGTATTGCCTCCTGCGTTTCCGCGCTTTGCAGCACCATCGTCAGCGAGTCCCGGTCGTAATCGTGTTTCTCGACCATTGCATTGATGAACTGCTGAACTTCGTCGCGCTCGACATCGACGGCAAACGCCGCCTGTGCCGTGGTGCAAAGTACAGCAAGGAAGCAAATACGATTTAATTTTGTAAGCATAGCCCCGACGAATCTTATTGTGGCACCAGTTTTCGATGCGTGTGAATGGACATGAGAATACCGAATCCGGCCATCAGGGTCACCATTGACGTGCCCCCGAAACTCACCAGCGGCAATGGTATGCCGACAACGGGCACGAGACCGGTAACCATGGCGGTGTTTACGAACACGTAGACAAAGAAGGTCAGGCTGATGCTTCCGGCAAGGAGGCGTGCAAACGTGTCACGCGCCTGTATAGCAATAAACAGTCCGCGTCCGACCACGAACATGTAAAGGCCGAGCAAACTCAGCACGCCGAACAGGCCGAGTTCTTCTCCCATCACGGAAAAGATGAAATCGGTGTCGCGTTCCGGAAGAAAGTCCAGCTGCGCCTGGCTGCCGTTGGTCCAGCCCTTGCCGAACAGACCGCCGGAACCGATTGCTATCTTGGACTGGATGATGTTGTATCCGGCGCCGAGCGGATCGCTGTCGGGATTCAACAGCATCAGGACCCTTTGTTTCTGGTAATCCTGCATGAAATGCCAGAGCAGCCACGCGCCCGGCACCGACAGCAGCCCGAGCAGGATCATCAGCCGAAATGACATCCCTGCGAGTATCACGACCAGCATTCCGGCCATGGCGATCAATATGGCCGTGCCGAGGTCCGGCTGAACCGCGATGAGGATCGTCGGCACAGCGATCATCAGGGCAACGAGCAGAAGCTGTCCCACCCTGGGGGGCAACTGACGGGCGTGCAAATACCAGGCAGCCACCATCGGTACTGCAAGTTTCATGATCTCGGATGGCTGAAAGCGGATGCCGATATCGAGCCAGCGCTGGGCACCCTGGCCTATTTCGCCGCGCAGGAGCACGAGCGCCAGCAGCGCCAGCCCCAGCGCGTAGCCCCAGGGCGTCCAGCGCCTCATCACTCCCGGCGGCACCTGCGCGACGACAAGCAGCACTGTGAGTCCGATCCCGAGCCGGACGCACTGCTGCAACCACAAATCCCCGTTTTCCCCGACGGCGCTGTAAAGCACCACGAGTCCAAAGCCGCATATCAGGAGCACGCCGCCGAGCAAGGGGCCGTCGACGTGGATCTGGCGCAAAAACCTCGCCATGTCGCTGAGCGGCAGGGACCTGCGTTCGAAAAGCTCTTCTGTGCCGCTAAAACGCATCTTCGCCAAAGCCCAGATACTGATCCATGATGCTGCGCGCGATGGGTGCGGCCACGCGGCTGCCGCTGCTGCCGTTCTCGACCACGACCGCTACCGCGATCTTCGGATTCTCGAGCGGTGCAAACGCGATGAAAAGCGCATGGTCGCGCAGCCGTTCCGCCACTTCTTCGGCGTTGTATTCATCTTCCTGGGCGACGGAAAAGACCTGGGCCGTGCCGCTTTTGCCGGCCATCGAATACGGGGCGCCAAGACCCGTGGCGCGAGCAGTGCCGGTTTCGCTTTGCACGACCGCGTTCATCGCAGCAATGACGCGGTCCCAGTAGAACTCGTTCTCGATGTCCACGCCGGGCAACAACTCGGGTACGGTCAGATCTCGCTCGCCCGTAATCGGGTTTTCCGTCGCCGCAACGAGATGCGGCTTGTAGCGGATGCCGCGCATCGCAAGCGTTGCCGTCGAATGCGCCAGTTGCAGTGGCGTGGCGAGCATGTAGCCCTGGCCGATCGAAGCAATCACCGTCTCGCCTGGAAACCAGACCTGATTGGGTTTATCGCTGAATGCCTGGCGCTTCCATTCGCGTGATGGCACCAGACCTTTTTTCTCTCCGACGATATCGAGCCCGGTTTCGGCTCCCAGGCCGAACTGGCTGAGATAGATGTGCATGGCCTCTATGCCGATCTCGCGGCTGATTTCGTAAAAATAAACGTCGCAGGATTGGGAAATTGCGTCGTGGAGATCGACTTCCCCGTGTCCCTGTCGCCGCCAGTCGCGATAACGGTGAGTGCTTCCCGGCAGCGTATAAAAGCCGCGGCAGAAAGTACGTCTCGTAAGGTTGGTTGCGCCGGTTTCGAGCGCCGCCAGCGCAAGCATGGGCTTGATCGTCGAGCCCGGCGGATAATTTCCGCGCACTGCGCGGTTGAACAGCGGCTGGTTCAAATCGAATTGCAGCGCGTTGAACTCGCTGGTGCTCATCCCCAGAGCAAAAGCGTTCGGATCGAAAGAGGGCGCACTGACGAGTGCGAGGATTTCGCCGTTCGCGGGATCTATGGCCACGACCGAACCGCGCTGCCCTCGCAGGGCTGCCGTGGCCACGCGTTGCAGGTCGAGATCGAGGCTCAGGTAGAGATTCTCGCCAGGCTGCGGCACCTCGTTCTCCAGCAATGTCTGCGTCAGGTCCCGCGAATCTGCGGCCACCTGACGGCCGGTGGCGTTGGTCACGATCTGCCGGTGGCCGGTGTCGCCGTGCAGCCTGTCTTCGTTGAAAAGCTCGACCCCGGTCTTGCCGGTATGCGCGGTGCCGGCGTAGGCAGCAGCATCGAGCCGCCCGAGATCGAAGGTGCTCAGCGCCCCGACGTAGCCGACGGCGTGCGCCGCAAGTTCACCGTGCGGATAGTGACGAACGAGCCGCGGCTGGAAATCGACCCCGGGGAATCGCGGTCGCTGCAGCGCGAAGCGGGAAATCTCGTCGTCGGTCATGCGAAAACGGAGCGTCACCGGCTTGAAACGCAGGCCGCGCCGGCTCAACTCCGTGAATCTCGCAATGTCCTCTCGTTCGATCAGCTGGAGGCCCGCCAGCCGCCGCAGGGTGTCTTCTATGTCCGGGACCTGTTCCGGAATCAGTTCGAGCTGATAGGCGGGCAGATTTTCGGCGAGTATCCGGCCCTTGCGATCGTAGATGAGACCGCGGTTCGGGGGCAGTGCCTCTATGCGGATGCGGTTGCCGAGAGACTTTTCGCTGAAGAGCTGATGGTCAACGACCTGCAGCTGAATGAGCCGCGCGACAACAAGTCCGAGCAGCACTATGCAGAAAGCGCACGCCAGCAGAACGCGAGCCACGAACAGGCGCGCTTCGCTGTGATGATCCTTGATGGGTGCCAGTAGCCGCATGCTGAATCGAAAAGCCCCTAGCGGGCTAGGAAGAGTGTGCGGACCGGTAGCGGATGCCAGAGAAGAACAGCGCGACGACGGGCCACAACAGGGTGCCGCTTACCACAGGTCCCCAGTAGGCGATGGCTTGCGTATAGATGCCGGCGACGCCGTTGATCCAGAAAAGGATGAACTGATACACGGCAAGCAGGCCCAGTACCGTCGCCATCATCTGTGACATTGGAAATACTCGCAGTTGTAGATGAAACTTCGCTGTTACATAGGTAATGAACGATAGCGCGAGCGCATGTTGACCGAGCAGCGTTCCTTGTGCGACGTCGAGCACGACTCCTACGATCCACGCAGTGCCGACGCTGTAACTGCGCGGCGCCGCCATCGACCAATATATAAGTGTCAGTGCAACCCAGTCCGGCCGATACGGATCCGCCCAGTCCGGCATCGGCACCAGGCTCAGCATCAGCGCCATGATGATACAAATTAGGACCGGCAGCCGGTGTGACGCGGGTATCCTAATCATTTTTCGCCTCCGGATCGCGCTCCGCAGCCTGCCCGGTCTCCGGCACGGCCCCACGCTCCGCCGCGAGTTCGTCTTCGCCCGCGGAAGACCACAGCAACATGATCTCCCGCACCTGGTTCAGGCGCGCCGCGGGCGTAGCTGTCACGTCCGCGAACGGTGCCTGCGGAATTCGGGTGACCGAATCGACGATAGCCACCGGGTAGCCCGGTGGAAATGCGCCCCCCAGACCGGACGTCACCAGCAGGTCGCCGTGCTCTATATCGGCGTTATTCGGTAAGAAGGGCAGGTCCAGGTGATCGAATTCGCCGGTCCCGACCGCAATCGTCCGCAGACCGTTGCGGTTGACCTCCACCGGCAGGGCGTGATCCGGGTCGCTTATCAGGACGCCGTGTGACGAGAGCAGACCCGCCTCGATGACCTGACCCACGACGCCGTCGGCGTCGATCATCGCCTGCCCGTTGTAAACCTGGTCGCGGGACCCTTTGTTGATGACGATGATGTGGCGATACGGATTGGAACTGACCGACATGATTTCGGCCACCTGGACCTGATCGCGAACCTTGCTGGTCGCCTCCAGCATGGCGCGTAGCCTTGCATTTTCCGATTCGAGAGCGGTGAAGCGCTGCAATCTCGCTTGCGTCAGCAGGCGTTCGGCGTTGAGACGGCTCATCTCGAGCAACAATTCATTGCGGCTGGCGGTATTTTCCCTGATCCAGCGCCACGTAGATACCGGAGCGTCGACGAGAACGCGCAGCGGATAGACGGTCGCGCCGACGGCGGTGCGAACCGCGTCGAGGTGATTTTCCCGATGATCGACAACAAGGAGGATGACGCTCAGACTGGCGAGCAGTAACAGGCGCAGGCCCAGCGCGGGAGTTTTCGTGGACCGATGCTCGCTGTTGCTGCCGCCTGCGACCATTAGCGGAGCAATAACGCGCGGAGCAATAACGCGGAGCGGCTTCGCGGCAATCCGGCCGCGGGTATTTCCGTTCTGGCCGGCATGTGGAACAGCCGGATTCCGCACATCGGAATTGTCCTGTTACTCCGGGTGGCCTGAATCACTCAAGGCCGAAGACTGACGGGCCATGCTCGTCTATCAATTCGATGACCCTGCCCCCGCCGCGCGCCACACAGGTCAGGGGGTCGTCGGCGATGATAACCGGCAAACCGGTTTCCTCCATCAGAAGCTTGTCGATATCCCGTAGCATCGCACCGCCCCCCGTCAACACGATACCGCGTTCGGCAACGTCGGCGCCGAGTTCCGGGGGCGTTTGCTCGAGCGCTTCCTTGACCGCGCCGACAATGCCCTGCAGCGGTTCCTGCAGCGCTTCGAGTATTTCGTTGCTGTTCAGGGTGAAGCTTCTCGGTACGCCTTCGGAGAGATTGCGTCCCTTTACCGAAATCTCCCTGACTTCCTGTCCGGGAAAGGCGGAGCCGATCTCGTGTTTGATGCGTTCGGCGGTCGCCTCGCCGATGAGGATGCCGTAGTTGCGCCGCACGTAATTGGTGATCGCCTCATCAAAGCGATCGCCGCCGATTCTCACCGACGCTGCATACACGATGCCGTTCAATGAGATGATCGCGACCTCCGAAGTGCCGCCGCCGATGTCGAGCACCATCGAGCCGCGGGCTTCGTGCACCGGCATTCCCGCACCGATGGCCGCAGCCATCGGCTCCGGAATGAGATGAACCTTGCGAGCGCCGGCACCTTCCGCCGATTCCCGAATGGCGCGCCTCTCGACCTGGGTTGAGCCGTAGGGCACGCAGACCAGGACCCGCGGGCTGGGGCGAAAATAGCGATTGCCATGGGCTTTGCGTATGAAATGCTGCAGCATCTTTTCCGTAACCGTAAAGTCGGCGATGACGCCGTCTTTCAGCGGTCGGATCGCGGTGATGTTGCCGGGCGTCCTGCCCAGCATATTCTTCGCTTCGGCGCCTACCGCTTCCACGACCCGGCCGCCGCGTCCGCTGTCTTCGCGTATCGCGACCACCGAGGGTTCGTCGAGTACAATGCCATGTCCGCGGGAGTAAATGAGTGTGTTGGCAGTCCCGAGATCGATTGACAAATCGTTCGAGAAGTAACCCAGAATGTTCTTTAGCATGTGGGGATAGAGTCCCGCGAGGCAATTTAACTTTGTAATCTAACAATGCGCACGACATTGAGCAAGACGGCGTGTATCATGGCTGCGTTTTGGGCAGGAGTCTACGCAGCAGACAATGTTTCGCTGCGAACACACCACGATATATCTCACCGCGCCGACCCCTGTACCAGATTTTTCTTTGGGTACTGTTGTGGAATTCGTTCGTGTCGCTGACCAGAGACCAGGTTCAACATATCGCATTGCTCGCTCGCCTGCAGCTTGAAGATGGTGAGCTCGATGACGTGGTCGACAAGCTTTCGCGGATCGTCGAGTTCGTCGATCAGTTGCAGGCGGCTCCGACCGACGGCGTCGTGCCCATGGCGCATCCGCTGAATCAGTCACAGCGCTTGAGAGCCGACGTCGTAAGCGAAACGATCGATCGCGACGCCATCCAGGCGAACGCTCCGGCTGTCAAAAACGGCTATTATCTGGTTCCGAAGGTTATCGGCTGATAAATGAGTGTGGACGCTGGCGCTTTGCACGTTCGGACCGTCACCGAACTGGCACGAGGCATCAGAGACGGCGAATTCTCGGCACGCGAGCTGACCGAAGCGCTGCTCGAACGAATCGCGGCGAACAACGAGCGCCTGAACGCCTTCATTACCATAACCGGGGAGCAGGCATTGGAAGCGGCCGACGCCGCGGACCGGGCGCGTGCAAGGAGCGACGCGCCGCCTCTGAACGGCGTGCCGATCGTGCACAAGGATCTTTTCTGCACGAGGGGAGTGCTGACCACCTGCGGGTCGCGTATTCTCGGAAACTTCGTATCGCCCTATGACGCAACGGTCGTCGAGCGGCTGCAAGCCGCCGGCGCGGTGATGCTCGGCAAGACCAACATGGACGAATTTGCCATGGGCTCGTCGACCGAAAACAGCGCTTTCGGTCCTGTTGCGAATCCGTGGGACAGTAAATGTTCGCCCGGCGGCTCGTCCGGCGGTACGGCAGCCGCGGTTGCCGCGCGTCTGGTTCCGGCCGGCACCGGCACGGATACGGGCGGATCGATCCGGCAGCCCGCGGCACTGACCGGCACGGTCGGACTGAAACCGACTTATGGCCGGGTATCGCGCCATGGGATGGTGGCGTTCGCATCCAGCCTCGACCAGGCCGGCGTCATCACGCGCAGCGCGGAAGATGCGGCGGCGCTGCTCGGCGCCATCGCCGGTTTCGATGAGCGGGATTCGACCTCCGTGGATCATCCGGTGCCGGACTATGTCGCCGGTCTCGGGCGGCGGCTGAAAGATCTGAAAATCGGCATCGTGCGCCAGCACTTCGACGAAGGCCTGGACCCGCAGTGCGCCGCAAGGGTGAGGGATGCACTGGAAGTGCTGCGGCAGCAGGGTGCGGCCCTGATCGACGTCGATCTGCCGAATCTCGCCTTATCGGTTCCGACTTACTACGTGGTTGCGCCGGCGGAATGCTCATCGAACATGTCGCGGTTCGACGGGGTCCGATTCGGCCACCGCGCCGAGAATCCTGAAAATCTGCTCGATCTGTACTGTCGCAGCCGCGGTGAGGGCTTCGGCGCAGAGGTGAAGCGGCGCATCATGACGGGCACCTACGTTTTGTCGGCCGGATATTACGACGCGTATTACCTCAAGGCGCAAAAAGTGCGCCAGTTGATCGGACAGGATTTCAATAATGCGTTTCGTGACGTCGACGTTATCGCCGGTCCGACCGCACCGACGCCGGCTTTCGCGCTCGGTGAAAAAACCGACGACCCGATTACGATGTACCTCAACGACATTTATACCATCGGCGCCAACCTCGCCGGGTTGCCTGGTATCTCGGTGCCCTGCGGTTTTGCCGACGCGCTCCCGGTCGGCCTGCAACTCGTGGGTCCTCACTTCGCGGAAGAGAGGATTCTGAATATCGCGCATCAATATCAGTTACTGACGGACTGGCACAAAACCTGTCCAGAGGGATTCGAATGAGCGACTGGGAGGCAGTGATCGGCCTCGAGATCCATACACAGCTCGCGACCGTCTCCAAGATTTTCTCGGGCGCTCCGACGGCCTACGGCGCCGAACCGAATGCTCAGGCGTCGCTGATCGATCTCGGTTATCCGGGCGTGCTGCCGGTACTGAACTTCGAGGCCGTGCGCATGGCCTGCAAGTTCGGACTTGCGGTCAAGGCCACCATCGCGCCACGGTCGATCTTCGCGCGCAAGAACTATTTCTATCCGGATCTGCCGAAGGGCTATCAGATCAGCCAGTACGAACTGCCGATCGTGTCGCAGGGAGAACTGATCATCCTCGACAGCGAGGGCAGGGAAAAGCGCATCGGCATTACGCGCGCCCACCTAGAGGAAGATGCCGGCAAATCGGTGCACGCCGGGCTCGCCGAGTACACCGGCATCGATCTGAACCGCGCCGGTACGCCGTTGCTCGAAATCGTCTCGGATCCCGATCTGCGCTCCGCGAAAGAAGCGGTCGCCTATATGCGAAAGGTTCATACGCTGGTGCGCTATCTGGAGATTTCCGACGGCAATATGCAGGAGGGCTCCTTTCGCTGCGACGCCAACGTCTCCATTCGACCGCGCGGGCAGCAGGCGCTCGGCACGCGCACCGAACTGAAGAACCTGAACTCGTTCCGCTTCGTGGAAAAAGCCATCAACTTCGAAATCGAACGACAGTCGGAAGTTCTCGAAGTTGGCGGTACCGTCATTCAGGAGACCCGGCTCTACGACGCGGACCTGGACGAAACGCGTGTCATGCGCAGCAAGGAAGAAGCGAACGATTATCGCTACTTTCCGGACCCCGATCTGTTGCCTGTCGTCATCGACGAGGCGTTCATTCGCGAAGTCGGCGACGGACTGCCCGAACTGCCGGATGCAAAACGGCAGCGGTTCGTGTCGCAGTACCAACTCAAACCGGCAGATGCCGACACGCTGACGGTGAGCCGCGGCGTCGCAGACTATTTCGAAACCGTTGCCGCTGACTCCGCTGCACGCCTCGCCGCAAACTGGATCATCGGGGATCTCTCCGCGGCGCTGAATCGGGAAGGCCTCGACATCGGCGCAAGCCGCATCCCGCCGGGTGCACTGGCGGGACTCTTGCAACGGATCGACGACAACACCATCTCCGGCAAAATGGCAAAAGAGGTTTTCGAAGCGATGTGGTCCGGGGAAGGCAGCGCAGACGACATAATCGAAGCGCGGGGCCTGCGCCAGATCACCGATACCGCAGCTATTGAGTCGGTCGTCGAAGCGGTAATAAGGGCCAATCCGAACCAGGTTGCGGCTTATCAGGGCGGAAAGGAGAAGCTGCTGGGCTACTTCGTCGGACAGGTGATGAAAGAGACTCGCGGCAAGGCCAATCCTGCGGAGGTCAACAGAATTCTGAAGAAGCAACTGCATTCCTGATGCCGGCGCAAAACGACGTCGTCATGCCGTTCGTGTTCGAGTCGCTTCCGATCCGCGGCGCCATCATACAGTTGCAGAAGTCGTGGCACCGCATGCTGCTGGGACACAATTACGAGCAGCCGGTGTTGCAGACCCTCGGTCACTCGGCCGCGGCAAGCGCACTCGTTGCCCAGAGCCTCAAGTTCGACGGCTCCATAACACTGCAGATAACCGGCGAAGGACCGCTCGCCATGCTCGTCATGCAATGCACCAGCAAGCTCGAGCTTCGCGGAATGGCCAGCGCGGCGCAGCTCGATGAGGATGTCGCGTATCCGGATCTCGTGCGTAAAGCCCGTTGCGCCATCACGGTCGATGCCGGCTCGATGGAGCGCCCATACCAGGGTATTGTCGAAGTCAGCGGGCAGTCGCTCGCCGACAGCATCCAGGCCTATTATGCGCGCTCGGTACAGATACCCACGCACCTGCAACTTGTCAGCGACCGTCATTGCTGCGGCGGCATCCTGTTGCAGCAAATGCCCGGAGAGGAAACTCCGGTTGCCGATGACTGGCACCGCCTGGGCATGCTTGCCGCTACCTTGAGAGTTCGCGATGTCGCCGGCGGCGTGAGCGCGGACCTGCTCGGCCGGATGTTTGCCGAGGACGATCTGCGTGTGTTCAGGTCTCGCGAGGCTCAGTTCCGTTGCCGATGCTCCAGGCGCCGCACGGAAGACGTCTTGCGGCTTCTCGGCGAGCAGGAGACGCGCGGCGTATTGGCCGAGGAGGGGAAGGTCGAGGTGACCTGCGAGTACTGCGGCCGCGTCCGGACCTTCGATTCGATCGATGTCAGCCAGCTGTTTGCCGAACCGCCGGTTCCACCCTCGGACACGCTCCATTAGACCGGACGCCCGCTCCTGCGAGCTTGGGCTTAGCGGGCCATCGTGACTCGTCTGAGGACTCCGCCCGGCGGCCGTGCGGGCGACAAAACGGCATCGCCCGGCTGTACACCCACCTTAAATAAAGATATCTTTATACGTTTATGGAAGCTCAGACCGAACATCTGCTAGTGCAGCTCAAGTCGCTCGCCGACCCGGTGCGGCTACGCTTGCTGGCGCTGTGCCGGCGTGGGGAGTGCAGTGTGTCCGAACTGACCCGCGTGACCGGCCACAGCCAGCCGCGGGTTTCGCAGCATTTGAAGAAGCTGTGCGATGCGGGTCTGCTGGAACGTTTTCGCGACGGCAAACGGGTTTATTACCGCTTACCCGCATTGCAGGACAGATCCCCCTCCGGCCGGCGCCTGCTGGATCTGCTTCCGCACACGGACCCCACCATGGCTGCGGATGCCCTGCGGTTGCGCGAAGTACGGGCGCAAGGCCTTGAGGCGAAGCCGGAACTCGACGCCGCAACGGGTGCTGCGGCCGGTCGTGCCATTCACCGACTGCTGCTGGGTCTTACCGTCACGGCGCCTATTGGAGACCTGCTCGATATCGGCTGTGGCCGAGGACGCATGCTGAAGCTTCTCGCGAGCCGCGCCAATCGCGCTGTGGGCGTCGATATCGACGCTGGCGCGAGGCAGCTCGCGCGGACCGACCTCATGCTGGCCGGTTTGCCGAACTGCAGCCTGCGCCAGGGCAACATGTATCGATTGCCGTTCGATCACGGCGAGTTCGATACCGTCATCCTCGACGACGTTCTTGCCGATGCGCGGGAGCCGGTCCGGGCATTGAGCGAAGCCAAGCGCCTGCTGCGGCCGGGCGGACGTCTGCTCGTCCTGCAGGAACTGCGTGACCGCTCGGCCGCGGAGCTGCAGCAATCGCTCGCCGGGTGGAGCGCATCGGCGGGACTGCGCCTCGCTCCGGCCCGGTTCGCGCCGGAGAAAGATCCCGACTGGCTTCTGTGCGTCGCGACCCGCATCAACGCCAATGCTGCCGCCGCCTGAAGGCGCCTCGAGAACTCCGCAGGAGCTGTAATGAAAGGACCGGTTGCGCCAAAAGTGTCGTTCGAATTCTTCCCGCCGAAGACCGAGGAGATGGAGCAAACGTTGTGGAAGTCGATCGAACGGCTGGCAGTGCTTGCCCCCCGTTTTGTCTCTGTGACCTACGGCGCGGATGGCTCGACGCGCCAGCGCACGCATACAGCCGTGGCGCGCATATTGAAGGAAACCCCGCTGACGGCAGCGCCGCATCTCACCTGCGTAGGTGCCGGCAGAGGCGAGATCGACGACATTGCCCGCGGCTACTGGGACATGGGCATCAGGCATCTGGTCGCGCTGCGTGGCGATCCGCCAAGAGGCAACGACATCTACAGACCGCATCCGGACGGATACGCGTACGCGGCGGAGCTCGTTGCCGGGCTGAGGAGAGTCGCGGACTTCGACGTGTCCGTTGCCGCGTACCCGGAGGTGCACCCCGAAGCCCCGAACGCAGAATTCGATCTCGATAATCTGAAACGCAAGCTCGATGCCGGTGCGACGCGGGCGATCACCCAGTTTTTTTTCGACGTGGAGACTTACCTCCGGTTTCGCGACCGCTGCGCGAAAAGACAGATCGAGTCGCAGATTGTGCCCGGCATTCTGCCCATTACCCGGTTTCCGCAACTGGAGCGATTTGCGGAGCAGTGCGGCGCGAC
>Ga0299913_10002865_pt1 | contig 13863 bp, 13 predicted proteins | sample RVTome_9_FD_201360 | JGI IMG/M metagenome (GOLD analysis project Ga0299913, IMG submission 201360) | Soil microbial communities from uranium-contaminated site in the Upper Colorado River Basin, Wyoming, United States - RVT155D38 (version 2) ... | reverse complement strand
CGAGGCGACGTTCCGCTCGGTGCTCGACAGGTTAAGGAAGTGGAAGAAGAACGCCGAGAGGACGGCGGCAATGGGGATCCCGAAGATCGCGCCGGCGACGCCGGCGACCTTCGAGCCGACGAGGACCGAGCCGAGGACGACGATCGGGTGGATGCCCACTGCGCCCTGCATGATCCGCGGCTGGAGGATGTTCATCGAGACGAACCAGCCGACGCCCATGATCAGCCCGGTGAGCGGCAGGGCGTCGGGGGCGAACACCAGCGCGACCACGATCGGGGGGACCCACGAGACGAACGGTCCGAAGAACGGGACCGCGTGGAGGATCCCCGCGGTGGTCGCCGAGAGGGCGCCGAGCGGCAACCCGAACATGAGGTGCGGCGCGAGGGCCACGAGGAAGAAGCTGACGCCCATGATCGCCTGCCCGCGCAGGAACCCGCCGAACGAGCGGGACACGGCGGACTGCAGGAGGCGCGCCTCGTCGGCCCACGCGGGCGGAACCAGCCGGAACAGGAATGCGACGATCTGCGACCGGTCGAGGACCATCCAGACCGACAGGAAGAACGTAATCAGCAGGGTGCCGAGGATGCCGATGCTGGCCACCGCGAGCTGCTGGAGCGGCTCGATCAGCGTGCCTGCGAAGGAGCTGAGATTGGCCAGCACCGAGTTGGCCTGGGCCTCGAGATCGATCTGCGTGAAGCCGAGCGAGTTCAGCCACTCCTGGTAGGGGGCCACGATCCGCGGCAGGTCCTCGCGGATGGTCGGGATCTCGCTGATGAACTGGTCGATCGACGTGTACAGCGCCGCGGCGCCCGCGACGAGGACGGCGAGACCTGCGACGACCACGACGGTGTACACGAGCACCGTCGCCGCGGCCTGCCGCAGGCCCGGGATCCGCTCGATCAGCCAGTTCACAGCAGGACTGATGACGAACGCGATGAGCCAGGCGAGGAAGAAGATCAGGACCGTGTCGCCGAAGAAGTAGAAGATCCCGACGAGTTGGCCGCCGACGACGAGCGCGAGCGCGACAACCGCGAGAATCAGGACCGCCCGGACGAGGCGGCGATCGCGCGGCTCGAGCTGTCGTTCCAGCATCGGTGGCCCTTCAAGCGACACCCGGCGATCCGGCCTTCGCCCGGATCTCGGCGTTCATGGTAGCGGCGTGATCGACGGCTAGCGCAGTCCCATCCGGTCTCGCACCTCGTCCATGGTCCGCGCCGCCATCGGCCGCAGCCGGTCGGCACCGGCCTCGAGGATGCCGGCCACCTCGGCCGGGTTGGCCATGAGCTCCAGGTACCGCTCCCGGGCGGGCGCGTAGTGATGGATGATCCGGTCGGCGAGCAGCTTCTTGGTGTCGACGCAGCCGGTCCGGGCGGTCCGCTCGCCGTCCCAGATCTCCTCGAAGTCCTCGCCGAAGAATCGATGGAGCTGGCACACGTTGCAGACCTCCGGCCGGCCGGGGTCGGTGCGCAGGATGCGTTTCGTGTCGGTGACCATCGACATCACCTGGCGGCGGATCTCGTCGGGCGCGCCGAGGACGTCGATCGTGTTGCCGACCGACTTCGACATCTTGCGAACACCGTCGGTTCCGAGGACGACCGGTGCCTCCGTGTAGACAGCCTCGGGCTCCGGGAACGTCTCGCCATAGCGGGCGTTGAACGAGCGCACGATCTCGCGCGACAGCTCGAGGTGCGCTGCCTGGTCCTTGCCGACAGGGACGAGCGACGCCTTGTAGATGACGATGTCGGCCGCCTGGAGGACCGGGTACGTGAGCAGGCCGTGATTGACGTCATCAGGCTGGGTCTGCTTCTTCTCCTTGTACGTCGGCGTCCGCTCGAGCCAGCTGACCGGCGTGACCGTGGCGAGCAGCCAGGCCAGCTCCGTGTGCTCCGGCCGGTGGCTCTGCACGAACAGCGTGCAGCGCTCGGGGTCGAGACCGAGCGACAGCAGGCTGGCCGCCATCGTCCGCGTCCGGCTGCGCAGCAGCTCGGCGTCGTGGGTGCTCGTCAGCGCGTGGTAGTCGACGATGCAGTAGATCGCCTCGTACTCGTACTGCAGGGCGACGTAGTTGCGAATCGCACCGAGGTCGTTGCCGAGGTGCGCCACGCCGGACGGCTGGATCCCCGAGAAGATCCGCGGTCGCGGCCGGGCGTCCGCCAGCGACGCCGGGGCCGGAGCGAGCTCGGTGGTCATTGGCGGCGAGTGTAGCCGAGCCACGCTCGGCCGCGACGAGCCGTCGGCTACCATTCGCGCTGATGTCGAACCCCCGTCACGCCGACGGACGCAGCGACCCGGCGTCCCGATGAGCCGCGCTCCGCTGCGCGTGGCCGTGCTCGGTGCCGGGACGGTCGGTGGCGAGGTGGTGCGCGGGTTGCGCGAGCTCGGCGACCGGCTCTCGCCGGCGGACGGCCGGCGGATCGAGCTGGCGGCCATCGCCGTCCGGGACCTCGAGGGCGCGCGCAATCGAGGGCTGCCGCCGGAGCTGCTGACCGACGCGCCGGCGCAACTCGTGGCCGACCCGGACACCGACGTCATCGTCGAGCTGATGGGCGGCGACGAGCCGGCCCACACACTGATCGCCGCGGCCCTTTCCGCGGGCAAGCCGGTCGTCACCGCCAACAAGCACGTCATCGCCCACCACGGGCCGGAGCTCGAGGCGATCGCTCGTCGCCAGGGTGTGGCGCTCCGTTTCGAGGCCGCGGTGGCGGGCGGCATCCCCATCCTGGCCCCGCTCGCGAGCGATCTCGGCGCAAACCGGATCCGGCGGGTGCGCGGGATCGTCAACGGGACCACCAACTACATCCTTTCCGCGATGACCCAGGACGGCCGGCCGTACGACGACGTGCTCGTCGACGCCCAGGAGCTCGGCTATGCGGAGGCCGATCCGGCCGGCGACGTCGAGGGCCTCGACGCGGTCAACAAGCTGGTCATCCTCGCCCGCCTGGCGTTCGATCGCTGGCTCGATCCGTCGTCGGTGCTGATGGCGCCGCCCCGGGCGAGGGGCGAGGGCCGCCCGGGGATCACGGGGGTCACCGACCAGGAGGTGGAGGGAGCGGCCGCGCTCGGGCTCACGATCAAGCTCCTCGCGTCGGCGACCCGCGAGGGCGACACGATCATCGCGTCGGTCGTGCCGACGGCCGTGCCCGCCGAGAGCCCGTTCGGCTGGACCGACGGAGTGACCAATCGCATCGAGGTCGACGCCGAGCCCCTGGGCACGGTGCGTCTCTCCGGCCCGGGGGCGGGGGGCGGTCCAACGAGCAGCGCGGTCCTGGGCGATCTCCTCGCGGTCGCACGGGGGCTGTCGTCGACGTGGGCGGGCCTGCCGCCGGCAGGGCCACCGGTCGTGCCGGCCGGGCATGGTCGTGATGCCGTTCGCCACTGGTATGCATTCGTGCCGCCGGTGGCGACCGAGCGGCTGCCGCCGGCGCTCGACGAGGCCGCCGCCGTGACCTTCGAGACCGGCACGGCGCTGCGTACCGAGGTCGTGACGCTCGAGGAGGCACGGGCCGCGTTCGACGCGATCCTGCCGCCCGGGGCAGATGTCACGCTGTACCCCGTCGATGACTGATCGAAGCCGCTCTCGGCCGCGCCTCGTCGAGCGCTACCGCGCGTTCCTGCCGGTGACAGACGCGACCCCGGCGCTCAGCCTTGGCGAGGGGTTCACGCCGCTCGTCCGGCTCGGCCACCTTGGTTCGGAGCTGGGGCTGTCGAACCTGTACGCGAAGATCGAGGGCCAGAACCCAACCGGCTCGTTCAAGGACCGGGGGATGGTCGTGGCGGTGGTCAGGGCGCTCGAGGACGGAGCCCGCGCGATCATCTGCGCCTCGACCGGCAACACGTCGGCATCCGCAGCGGCCTACGGGGCGGCCGCCGGACTCGAGGTCGTGGTCATCCTGCCGCGCGGCCAGATCGCGCTCGGCAAGCTGCTCCAGGCGCACGTTGCCGGCGCGCGAGTCGTCGCGATCGACGGCAACTTCGACCAGGCGCTGTCGATCGTCCGTGCTCTGGCCGAGCAGGACGACCACCCGGTCACGCTCGTGAACTCGGTCAACCCGCACCGGATCGCCGGCCAGAAGACCGCCGCCTTCGAAGTCTGCGATGACCTCGGGCGCTCGCCGGACGTCCTCGCGATCCCGGTCGGGAATGCCGGCAACATCAGCGCCTACTGGGCGGGCTTCCGCGACTACGCGGCGGCCGGACGCGTGGAGTCCCTGCCGCGGATGTGGGGGTTCCAGGCTGCGGGCGCTGCGCCGATCGTGGCAGGCCACCGGATCGAGCGGCCCGAGACCCTCGCGACCGCCATTCGCATCGGCGATCCCGCCTCGTGGACCGCCGCCGTCGCTGCCCGCGACGAATCGGGCGGTGCGATCGACGCCGTGACCGACGACGAGATCCTCGCCGCCTATCGCGATCTGGCCCGGCTCGAGGGGATCTTCTGCGAGCCGTCGTCGGCCGCAAGCGTGGCCGGCGTCCGGCGCGCGGCGGCTGCCGGTCGGATCGAGCGCGATGCGCTCGTCGTCTGCGTGCTGACCGGCCACGGTCTGAAGGACCCGACCACGGCGGAGACGCAGGTCGGGCCGCTCGTCGAAGCGGACGCCACGGTCGGCGCTGTCGCCGTCGCGCTGGGCTGGTAAGGAGGGTCAATGGTCAGCAACTGGCTCGCCGAGCTCGATGGTCGCCGGGCGACGGTCGAGGTGCCGGCGACGTCGGCCAACCTCGGGGCAGGCTACGACTGCCTCGGGCTTGCGCTGGCGATGACCAATCGGATCACGCTCGAGGTCCGCGGCTGGAGCCGTGGCGAGATCGAGCTGACCGCCGATGGAGAGGGCGCCGGCGAGCTCGCCGGCTCGGCCGACAACCCGTTCGTCCGGGGGGTCGTGGCCGCGATGGAGGCGGCCCGTGGCACCCTGCCCGACGGCGTCGGCTGGCGGATCGAGATGCGCAACGAGATTCCGCTGTCGCGTGGGCTCGGATCATCGGCGGCGGCCACGGTCGGCGGGCTCGTCGCCGCCAACGCGCTGCTCGGGGGCCCGCTCGCCACGCGCGACCTGCTCGGTCTCGCGACCACGATCGAGGGCCATTCGGACAACGCCGCCGCGGCGTTGCTCGGCGGGTTCGTCGTGTCGGCCGCCTCGGCGGAGGGCGTCGAGGCCGTCCGGTTCGACGTCCCGCGCGACCTCCGGGCGATCCTGTTCATCCCGGAGAGCCGCCTGTCGACGGCGAGCATGCGCCGGGTCCTGCCGGAGCTCGTGCCGCGGGCCGACGCCGTCGCGAACCTCGCCGCTGTAGCGATCGGCGTCGCGGGTCTGGCCAGCCGTCGCTACGACCTGCTCCGGCGGCTGACCGTCGATCGGCTCCACGAGCCATACCGCGCGGAGGCCTTCCCGCAGTTGCCGCGGCTCATCGAATCCGCGCTCGGTGCCGGGGCGATCGGCGCCTGCCTGTCCGGCGCGGGTTCGACCGTCATCGCGTTCGCCGACTCGCTCGCGACGATCTCGCGGATCGAGGCGGCCCTGCTCGCAACCGCGGCGGACACCGATCTGCCCGGTCGCGTTTCGGTCGTTGCCCCACGCAACGCCGGCGCGACCGTCGTGTCCTCGGCCTGACCGCGGTGGACGATCTCGGCCGGAGCGTCGGCGACTCGATCTCGAACGCCTTCTCGGGCATCGGCGAGGCGATCGCCGCGGCGTTCGACGGCATCGTCCGCAGCTTCAGCTCGGTCCCGGGTGGAGCCGCCTGGCTGGTCGTCCTCGCCGTGCTCGTCGTCGGCGCCTGGATCCTCGTGCGGCGCTGACGATCACGCCGGCGTGGCGTGCGGGGCGCGGACGAACGCGAGGAGGTCGTCCCAGGCGGCTGCGCACTGGGCCGCGAACTCCTCGTACTTCCGGTCGAAGAACGAATGCGGCGCTCCCGGGTAGGTCACGAACCGGTGCTCGACGCCCGCGCCATCCAGGGCGGCGTCGAAGGCGGCCACGGCCTCGGGCGGGATGGACGGATCCGCTCCGCCGAACAGGCCGAGCACCGGCGCCCGGATGTCGGACGCGACGTCGGCCACGATGGGCAGGTCGTTGCGCGGCCCCAGGCCCGCATGCAGACCGATCACCCCGGCGAGCTCGAGACCGAAGGTCGCCGCCAGGAACGACAGCCGGCCCCCGAAGCAGAACCCGACCGTGAACAACCGCTCGACCCGGCGGTTCGGGTCACTGCGCAGGTGCGCCGCCCCCGCCTGGACGTCCGCCCTGAGGTCCGCGAACGTCGTGCGGTCCACGTGGTCGCGATACTCGAAGTCGGCGGGCCGCCCCTCGGCCGGTGGGGCCGTCCGGCCGAAGTAGTCGATTGCCAACGCGTCGATCCCGTGCTCCGCGAAGCGGACGGCCAGCTCCTGGTAGTACGGGACGAGGCCACGGACGTCGGGCAGGATGAGCATCGCGGTGCCGTCGCCCGAGTGGGCCCGTGCCTCATATCCCGTGAATGCCGTGCCGTCCGCCGACCGGAGGGTCACGTGGCCGGCACCGGCAATGCTCTCGCTCCCGGCGGCGACGGGCGGCCGGGAATCGGGTTCGTAGCACATCGTCAGGTCTCCTCGTCCGCGACCGGGCTCGACTCGCTCGGATCCTCGTCGTCGGCTCGGCGCGGGCCGCCCTGGGCCGGCGGCTGCCACGCGTAGTCGGCGTAGCGGAGCTGTCGCTCCTGGAGCTCGCCGAGGCGATCCTGCTCGCTCCGGGCGAGCTCGAGCTCATGGGCACGCTCCTCGGCCTCGGCTTCGGCGGGATCGAAGGGCAGCGCCGGGTCCGCGTCCGTCGAGCCGCCCAGGAGCCGGCGCAGGAAGCCCATGGCGTCATCGTGCCATACCATGCGGCGGTTGCGGTGTTGGTCCGGGCGGCCACCTCGGCGGTCGTCCACGCGGAACCCGCTGCTAGAATCCGCCGGTCATGGCTGTTCAGCTCGTCGTCCAGAAGTTTGGCGGCTCGTCGCTTGCCGACGCGGACCGGATCAAGCGCGTCGCCCGCCGGATCGCGCGCGAGCGCGCCGCCGGGAACGATCTCGTGATCGTCGTGTCGGCGATGGGCGACACGACCGACGAGCTGCTCGGGCTGGCTGCGGCGATCACCGACGACCCGGACCTGCGCGAGCTCGACATGCTGCTCGCGACGGGCGAGCACCAGAGCGCGACGCTGGTGTCGATGGCCCTCCATGCGCTCGGCGTCGCGGCGATCTCGCTCACCGGTCCGCAGGCCGGGATCACCACCGACGGCCGCTACGGCAAGGCGCGGATCGCGAACATCGAGCCGCGCCGGGTCCACCAGGAGATCGCGGCCGGGCGGGTCGTCATCGTGGCCGGGTTCCAGGGTCTGAGCGCGGACGCAAGCCTCGACTCGGAGATCACGACGCTCGGGCGGGGCGGCAGCGACACGACCGCCGTGGCCCTGGCAAGCCGGCTCGGCGCGAACCGCTGCCAGGTCTTCACCGACGTGCGTGGCATCTTCACGGCCGATCCGCGCCTCGTGCCCGCTGCCCGCCAGCTCCGGTTGATCGGGTACGAGGAGATGCTCGAGCTGGCCCACCAGGGAGCGGGGGTCATGCAGACCCGCGCTGTCGAACTGGGCTGGGTCAACGGCGTCGTCATCGAGGTCCTCAGCTCGTTCGAGGACGCACCCGGTACGCTCATCACGGAGGACCCGCTCGTGGAACAGCGCAACAAGGTCCGCGGGCTCGCCCACGACCGGAACGTGGCCAAGGTGACGCTGGTGGAGGTCCCGGACCGCCCGGGCGTGGCCGCCCTGGTGTTCGAGCCCCTCGCCGAGGCCGGGATCAACGTCGACATGATCGTCCAGAACGTGGGCCACCACGGCGCGACCGACCTGTCGTTCACGATCCCGGAGGTCGACCTCGCCCGGGCCAAGCGGCTGCTCGAGCCGATCGTGCGCGAGCTCGGGTTCCGGGAGATCACGACCGACACCGCCGTCGCGAAGGTCTCGATCGTCGGCGCGGGCATCCAGAACGCCCCCGGTTATGCGGCCCGCATGTTCCGGACGCTTGCCGACGCGCAGGTGAACATCGAGATGATCTCCACGTCCGAGATCCGGATCACCACGATCATCGCCGAGGACGCGCTCGAAACCGCGCTTCGCGCGCTCCACGCCGCGTTCGAACTCGAGCGACCCGAGGTCGTCGAAGCTGCCGCGGCCGGTTGACGTGACCGGGTCACTGGTCTTCCTCGCACGCCAGGAGCGGTTCGCCGTGGTCGAATCGACGAACGACGTCGTCCGCGGCTGGCTGGCGGCCGGGGCGCCCGAAGTCTGCCTGGCCGTGGCCGACGAGCAGTCGGCCGGGCGCGGTCGACTCGATCGGACCTGGATCGCGCCGCCGGGTGCCGCGCTGCTCCTGTCGCTCGGCTTTCGCCCGTCATGGCTGGTGCCGGAGCAGGTGTGGCGGCTCGCGGCCACGATCTCGCTGGCGATGGCCGACGCGGCCGAGGAGGTCGCCGGGCTCCCGGACCGGGCGATCCGCCTCAAGTGGCCGAATGACCTAGTGGCCGAGGTCGACGGGCGAGTCCTGAAGCTCGCCGGCGTCCTCGGCGAGACCGACGGGCTCGGCGGGCCGGACCCGCAGGCCGTCGTCGGGATCGGAATCAACGCGGAGTGGCCAGCTGACCGGTTCCCGCGCGAGCTCGTGGCGACGATGACCTCGCTGCGCGAGGTGTCGCACGGCCGGCCGATCGACCTCGCCCTGCTGCTCGACGGATTCCTGTCCCGGCTCGAGGTCCGGATCGAGTCCCTGCGCGGCGGGCGGTTCGACGTCGCCGACTGGACGGAGCGCCAGCTCACCACGGGCCGCCTCGTCGATCTCGAGCTGCCCGACGGACGACGCGAACAGCGCCTCGCGCTCGGGGTCGATGCGCGGGGCGGCGCGCTCGTCGTCGAGGACCCGAACGAGGCCAGCGGCGAGCGAGCCGTCCACGCCGCCGAGATCGTCCACGTGCGCCTCGCCCCGGGCGAGCGGGTCGGAGTGTAACGAAATGGCCCGACGCGCGTTCTGGAGATCAGGCGAGCCGGAGGAGGCTGGTCGTTCGCGGATCAGGCATCTCGATCGCGACCGCGCGCTCGTCGATGCCGCCCGGATCGATCCGGCACGGTTCGAAGGCCTGTATCGGAAGTATCTCGCCCAGGTGTACAGCTACGCGTACTACGAGCTCGGCGACCATCACGACGCCGAGGACGCCACCGAGCGGACCTTCGTGGCCGTCCTGACCAACCTGCACCGATTCGAGGAACGCGCGCGCCCCGAGGACGGCGAGGGAGCCTCGACGTTCCGGATCTGGCTGTTCCGCGTCGCCCGCAACGTCGTGGCCGACCGCCACCGGGCTCGTACTCGCCGGCCCGAGACACGCCTGGAGGCCGCCGCAACGGTCCAGGCCGGCCCTGACCCGGCGGCCGTTGTCGAGCGGCGCGAGGCTGCCGGAGAGGCGTGGCGAGCCGTCGATCGGCTCCGCGGCGACCGCCGGCGGGCAATCGTGCTGCGTTTCGTCGAGGAAATGTCGACCGCCGAGATCGCCGGAGTGCTCGGACGGTCCGAGGGCGCCGTTCGGGTGCTCATCCATCGGGCGCTCCGCTCGGTTGCGCGCGAACTGGGCGGCGACGCCCGGGATGAACCCCGCGGCACGAACTCGTGACGGCTGGCCCGCGGGACGGCGGCGAGATCGACGCGCTCGTCACGGACCGGTACCTCGAGTCGTTGCTCGCGCTCGGTGTCGGCGACCCGTCCGATGCGGCGCTCGACGGCATCCCGCCGGCACGCCTCCGGCCGGACGTCCGCCTCGTGTCGGACCGGCTCCGGCGCGACCTGCCGCGATTCCATCCCTCGTTCCGCTTCGAGGAGCGCGTCGCGCTCCGTCTGGCGGAGATCGCGGCGGCGATGCGGATTCCGCAGGCGTCGGGCGGGGAGTGCGCCGTCGTGCCGATCTCGATCGCATCACGCGGGCGGGCGACCGCGACGCCGATCGACCCGGACGAGCTCGTCGTGTTGTTCGACGGGCCGTTCGACGAGCGCCTCGAACGAATGCGCCCGCTGCTCATCCGCGGTGCGCTCACGTCTGCCGCCCTGTCGATCGCCGGAGCGGCATACGTGGCGTGGCGCCGGACGCGGCCCGCGGACACGCCGATGGCCCGCGCCGTGCGCGCGGTCGCGCGCGGGAGGCCTGCCTAGACATGCCGCCGATCAAGCTGCCCTCGTTCCGTGCCCGGCGCGACGTCTACCCAGCGGATCTCTGGACGAAGTGCCCGTCGTGCGAGGAGATGCTGTTCAACAAGCAGCTCGACAAGGCCCTCCGCGTCTGCCCGGCGTGCGGGCATCACTTCCGCCTGTCGGCCAGCGCGCGGATCGAGCAGCTCGTCGAGCCGGGGACGTGGCATGAACGCGACGCTGGCCTCCAATCGGTCGATGCCCTCGGGTTCGTCGACCAGAAGGCCTACCCGGACCGACTCGCCGCGGCCCAGACCGCCACCGGCATGCGCGACGCTGCGGTGTGGGGGACGGCCACGATCGACGGGACCGGCGTCGCGCTGTGTGTCATGGATTTCGGGTTCATGGGCGGGTCGATGGGCGCGGTCGTCGGCGAGAAGGTGACGCGCGCCGCCGAGCACGCGCGGGAGGCCCGGGTCCCGCTAGTCGTGGTCTCGGCATCGGGTGGCGCACGGATGCAGGAAGGCACGCTTGCGCTCATGCAGCTCGCCAAGACCCTCGCGGCGATCGAGCGCCTGCGCGCCGCCCGCGTGCCGTTCATCAGCGTCCTGAGCGACCCGACGACCGGCGGGGTGTTCGCCTCGTTCGCCGCCGTGGGTGACGTCAATCTCGCGGAACCCAACGCGCTCATCGGGTTCGCCGGGGCGCGCGTCAGCGCCGGGACGATCGCCCAGGAGCTGCCGCCAGGATTCCAGCGCTCGGAGTTCCTGTTCAGCCACGGCTTCGTCGATCGGGTCGTCCAGCGGCCCGACCTGCGCGACGAGCTGGGCCGCCTCCTGCGCCTGCTCCGCCCGGCGGACCTGGCGCCGCTCCAACCGGACCTCGAGGCCTTGCCCGGGCTGCCGGCGTTCCGGCCGCTGACGTTCCTGTCCGAGCTTGCCGATCGGGTCGCCGACGCCGGCGGCAACGGCGCCGAAGTACCGGTTGATGTGCCGCCGCTGGCCGATCGCAAGGAGGAGGTGTGGACGCGGGTCCAGCTGGCCCGGAACCTGCGTCGCCCCAGGACCCTCGAGTTCGTCGAGGCGATGACCCGCGACTTCGTCGAGCTCCACGGCGATCGCCTGTTCGGCGACGACGAGGCCATGGTCGCCGGCGTTGCGTCGCTCGACGGTCGCGCGATCGTCGTCGTCGGACAGCAGAAGGGCGCCGACACCGACGAGAACATCCGCCGCAATTTCGGGATGCCCCACCCGGAGGGATACCGCAAGGCCATGCGGGTGATGGAGCTCGGCGAGCGCTTCGGGTTGCCGGTCGTCACGTTCGTGGACGTCCCCGGCGCGCATCCCGGGGCCGAGTCCGAGGAGCGCGGCATCGCCGAGGCGATCGCCCGGTCGGTCGCGCTCATGACCCGCCTGCGCACGCCGATCGTCACCGTCATCACCGGCGAGGGTGGGTCGGGGGGCGCCCTCGCGATCGCCGTCGGTGACGTGGTCCTAGCCCTCGAGAACGCCGTCTACAGCGTGATCAGCCCGGAGGGCTGCGCGTCGATCCTGTGGCGGACCGCCGATGAGGCCGCGACGGCCGCGGTCGCGATGCGCATGACGGCCGCCGAACAGGCGGCCCTCGGGGTCATCGATCTCGTGGTCCCCGAACCTGGGGACGGCGCCCACGCCGATGTCGCCGAGACAGCGCGACGGCTGCGGAGCGTCATCGTCGAGCAGCTCGCCGGCCTCGAGGCCGTTCCGCTCGACGACCTGCTCGAGGCCCGCTACCGGCGCTACCGGGAACTCGGGCCGTACACTGAGGTCGAGACGCCGACAGTCGCGCCCCCGGCGGCCCGCGGACTTGCCGAGCGGCTGCGTGAGCTGATCGGTCCCGGCCGATGGCCCCTGCCGGTGGCCCCGGGTGTGATCCGATCACGTGACGAGCCGCCCGCCAACGAGGAGGTCTAGCGAGTGCCCGAAGCCCGCCCGTCCGAGGAGCCCGCGGCCGGCGCCGACGAGCATTCGATGTCCGGCAGCGCCGCGGACCGCGGCGCCGACCACGCCGCGATCGAGCGCCTGACCACGGATTTGCTGCCGGCGCTGATCTCCAAGCTCGGCGCGACCGGACTGGGCGAGCTGGAGGTCCGCGAGGATGGCTGGCGCGTGCGCCTGCGCCGGCCGTCCGACGGCCACGCGACCCGCGAACGACGCGGGACGCCCGGCGCCGCACGCTCGCAGCCCGGGCACGCCGGCCACGGGCATGGACCGGTGCCCGTCGAAGGGCATCGTCCGGCCCGACCCGGCGCGCTTGCCACGAACGGCGCATCCCCCGGGCCGCTCGTCTCGGTCGGCCCGGGTCGTGGCATGCCGGACGCGGCGGCGGGGGGATCGGCCGACGGGCCGGCCGTCGCCACGTCGCCTGCCGTCGGGATCTACAGGCCGAACCCTGATGCCACCGCCGGGCGCAGGGTGCGCGCCGGCGACCGCCTGGGGGTCGTCGACATGCTCGGCGTCCCGCAGGAGGTGGTGGCGCCCGTCGACGGGATCCTCGGCGAGTCGCTCGTCGATACCGGCGACGCGGTCGAGTACGGTCAGGAGCTCGTCGTCATCGAGTTCGCCGGCGCCCCGGCGACGGACGGCTGAGCATGTTCCGCAAGATCCTCATCGCCAACCGGGGAGAGATCGCGCTCCGCATCCTGCGCGCGTGCCGCGCGCTCGGGATCGAGGCGGTGGTCGCCTACAGCGAGGCCGATCGCGAATCACTGCCGGTCCAGCTGGCGGACGAGGCGATCTGCATCGGGCCGGCGGACGCGCGACGCTCGTACCTGTCCGCGCCGGCGGTCATCTCGGCCGCGCTGGTCACCGACTGCGACGCGATCCACCCGGGCTACGGCTTCCTGTCCGAGGACGAGGGCTTCGCCGACGTCGTCGCGGCCCACGGGATGACGTTCATCGGACCACCGGCCGAGGTCCTCGAACGATTCGGCAGCAAGGAGGCCACGCGCCGCCTGCTGGCCGCCCACGGGCTGCCCACGATCCCGGGCTCCGACGGCATGCTCCGCGACGATCTCCACGCGCTCGGCGAAGCCGAGCGCATCGGCTACCCGGTCCTCATCAAGCCCTCGGCCGGCGGCGGCGGCAAGGGCATGCGCATGGTACGGACGGCCAGGGAGCTGGAATCCGCCCTGAAGGTGTGCCGGTCCGAGGCGAAGGCCGCGTTCGGCGACGATTCGCTGTACCTCGAGAAATGGCTCGACGAGAACCGCCACGTCGAGGTCCAGGTGGCGGTCGACCGCTACGGACGCGGTGTCCACCTCGGCGAGCGGGACTGCTCGGTCCAGCGCCGCCACCAGAAGATCATCGAGGAGGCGCCGACCCCGGCCCTCTCGCCGGCCGCTCGCGAGGACCTTGCCGAACGCGCGATCCAGGCGGTCGTCTCGGCCGGATACGAGAACATCGGCACGCTGGAGTTTCTCGTCGACCGCGACGACCAGCCGTACTTCATCGAGATCAACTGCCGGATCCAGGTCGAGCACCCGGTCACCGAGATGGTCACCGGGATCGACATGGTCTCGACCCAGATCCGGATCGCGGCCGGAGAGCCGCTCGGCTTCTCGCAGGGCGACGTCGAGTTCCGTGGCCACGCGATCGAGTTCCGCATCAACGCCGAGGATCCTGCCCACGAATTCCGGCCGGCGTC
>Ga0299913_10002864_pt1 | contig 13864 bp, 12 predicted proteins | sample RVTome_9_FD_201360 | JGI IMG/M metagenome (GOLD analysis project Ga0299913, IMG submission 201360) | Soil microbial communities from uranium-contaminated site in the Upper Colorado River Basin, Wyoming, United States - RVT155D38 (version 2) ... | reverse complement strand
GCCTGCACCTCCACACTGCCGACCCCGCCGGGGACGACCACCGCACCGGTGGCGCGGCACGCCTCGTCGAACATCGACCCTGCCGGGGACAGGTGGTAGCTGAAGCAGTTCAGCACCACGTCACCGGCGCCGATGCCACATGCCTCGAGGGCAGGGGTCCAGTTCCACGGGTCGGAGCCCGCGAGCTGGGGTTCGTAGATCGGGCCGGGCGAGGCGAAGAGTCGTACGACGGTCGCGTCCTCGGCGAGGAGACCCCCGAGGGGAGGATGCTGCTTCTGCAGCGCCGGGAGTGCGTCCTTGCTCAGCACCGGGAGCGTGTCGAGCTCGTTGACGTCCGCGACACCGCCGGCCATCCCTGCCTGCGCCAGACGCCGGTCGAGCCCCGGCACCCTGCCGGCCGCTGCGTGCACGGTGTCGAGGACCCGAGGCCCCCGCTGTCGGCGGTAGTCGACGAGGGCATCCCTCATCGACATCGAAGTCCCACTCACAGCAGTCCCTTCACAGCCAGCGCTTGCGCCGCTTGTAGTGCTTCACGTCCCGGTAGCTCTTCTGGCCGCTGTCACCGAGCCCGAGGTAGAACTCCTTCACGTCGGGGTTCTCACTGAGGTCTGCGGCGGTGCCCTCGAGCACGATCCGCCCCTGCTCGAGGATGTAGCCGTGGTCTGCCACCTCCAGCGCACGCCGGGCGTTCTGCTCGATCACCAAGATGGTGATGCCCTGCTCCTTGTTGAGGTCCCTGATGTAGCCGAAGATCTCCTGGACCAGCAGCGGCGCGAGGCCGAGCGAGGGCTCGTCGAGCATCAACAACCGGGGCTTGGCCATCAGCGCACGACCGATCGCCAGCATCTGCTGCTCACCGCCCGAGAGGTACCCCGCGACCCGGTTGCGCAGGTCCCCGAGCTTGGGGAAGTAGGTGTAGACGAGGTCGAAGTCCTCGGGCGACGCACCACCCCGGGAGTAGGCGCCGGTGACGAGGTTCTCGTGGACGGTGAGGTGCTCGAAGACATGGCGGCCCTCCATGCACAGGGAGAGCCCGCTCTTGACCCGGTCGGCGGCGTCCATCTTGGTGATGTCCCGCCCGTCGAAGAGCACCTGGCCGTCGGTGATCTCCCCCCGCTCGCTGGGCAACAGCCCGGAGATGGCCTTGAGCGTGGTGGACTTGCCGGCGCCGTTCGACCCGAGCAGCGCCACGATCTGACCATCGGGCACCGCGAGCGAGAGCCCGCGCAGGACGAGGATGACCTCGTCGTAGATCACCTCGACGTTGTTGATGGTCAGCAACGCGCCGGCGGCGGCGCCCGGGGCTGCGGCCCCGGGCGCTACCACCTGCGGTGCGGGTGTGTCGGTCATTCCGGCGTGACACCGGTCTCGAGCGGCTCCATCTCGCCACCCTTGGCAACGTAGATACCCGTGCTGGTGGATCCACGGTGGGAGTCCTCGCTGAACTCCACCTCGCCGGCACCGACGACGCCGCCTGTGTCGATCGCACCCATCGTCTCCAGCGCCTCACGGATCGCCGCTCCACTGAGGTCGTCGCCCTCCTCGAGAGCGGCCTTGATGCCCTCGGCCATGATGTGCATGGTGTACCAGCCCTGGGCGTAGTGCAGACCCTCGTCGGCCAGCGAGGAACCCTTCTCGGTGAGGTACTCCTCGATGACCTGGTGGCCCTCCATGTCCGCGGTGATCGGGGCGAAGGGCTGCACGAGCACGTGCCCCTCGGACGCCGGGCCCGCGGTGTCGACGAACTGCTCGTCGGCGCACCAGTTGAGGCAGACGATCTTCATGTCCAGGCCCTGTGCCTCGATGTCCTTGGCCACCTGGGCTGCCGGGCTCGAGACGTTCTGGATCACGATGTACTTCGCGCCCTGCTGCTTGGCCTGGGAGAGCAGGCCGACGTAGTTCGCGGAGCCCGCCGGCATCGGGTACGGCTTCATGTTGAGGTCGAGGCCCTGGTCACTGATCCATGACTGGCCGTCCGCCAACGGGGCGAGGCCGAACGGCGAGTCGTTGTGGAACATCGCCACCTCCGCCTGGCCGCCGGCGTCCTCGGAGATCCAGTTGAGGGCGACGCGCATCTGGTCGGAGTACGTGGGCGCGACCACGAAGTTGTACGGCGCCTCGGCCGGGTCGGTGAGGACCTCGGCGTACGAGGCCGACATGAACGGCAGCTCGTCGGCGGCCACCTTGTTCATCAGCGCCTCGGAGTCACCGGTGCCCCAGCCCTGGATGGCGACGGCTCCGTCGTTGATGTACTCCTTGTAGAGGCGTTCGGCGGTGGGCACGTCGTAGGCGTAGTCCTTCGACGTGGCGTCGATCTCCCGCCCGTCGATGCCTCCCTCGGCGTTGATCCAGTCGATGTAGCCGAGCATCCCCTCGTTGTAGGGCGTGCCCACGTCACCGGTGGCGCCGGTGAGGTCGGCGATGATCCCGATCTTGATCGGGCCGTCGCTCTCGCCGCCCGTCGTGGCGCTGTCAGGAGCGCAGCCCGTGAGGGCAAGGGTGGTGGCTGCCGCGATCGCGACCGCCCAGCGTTGCTTCTGCATGGTGTTTCTCCTTGTTGTTTTTTCGTCTCCGACGTCAGTAGCGGAACGGCCAGAACCGGATGTAGTCCTTCATGCGTTGCCAGATACGGTCGAGACCGCGTGGCTCGGACAGCAGGAAGATGATGATGACCAGGCCGAAGACGGCGTTCTCGATCGCCGGCAGTCGGCTGAGCAGGAAGGGCACCGTGTCCCCGACGGCGTGCAACAGCTCGTTGAGGAAGACCGGGATGAGCATCATGAAGAACGCACCGTAGACCGAGCCCGCGATGCTGCCGAGCCCCCCGACGATGATCATCGCCAGGTACAGGATCGAGACCTCGAGCGTGAACGACTCCCACGTCACCGTCTCGGTGTAGTGCGCCGAGAGGGCACCCGCGAAGCCGACGAAGCCGGACGAGACCGCGAACGCGGTGACCTTGGCACGGGTGACGTTCACGCCCATCGCACTCGCGGCGATGTCCTGGTCACGGACGGCCATGAAGGAGCGCCCGAGACCCGAACGGAACAGGTTGCGCGCCGCGAGGACAGAAAGGACCGCACAGGTCAGCAGGATCCAGTACCACTGCCACTCGAAGAGCTCCCGCGTGATCTCGAAGCCGCCGATGTGCAGGCGATCGACCGACATGGGTGCGCTGCCGTCGCGCAGGAAGCTCCAGCGCCGGGCGATGAAGACGATGATCTCCTGGCTGGCGAGCGTGGCGATCGCGAGGTAGAGCCCCTTGAGCCTGAGCGCCGGCAGTCCGAAGAGCGCCCCCGCTCCTGCGGTGACGACCACGGCACAGGCGATGCTCAGCGGAGCGGGAAGGTCCGCCCGTTGGTAGAGCAGTGCCGACGTGAAGGCCCCGACCGCGAGGAAGCCGCCCTGACCCAGCGAGATCTGGCCGGTGAAGCCGACCAGGATGTTCAGTCCGACGGCGCCGATGACCGCGATCAGGATCGTGTTGACGATGGAGAGCCAGTAGTTGTCGACCATGTACGGCACGACGACCATCGCCGCAAGGACGAGGGCCAGGCGGAAGTACTCCGCCTTGGTGTGCCGCAGGGACAGCTCGCGCTGGTAGCTGCGGTGGAAGATTCCGGTAGCGGTGGCAGCCATGTCAGACCCTCTCGATCCTGGTCTCGCCGAACAGTCCGTACGGTCGGACGAGGAGGATCGCGAGCAGCAGGAGGTACGGCGCGATCTGGGCGAGTCCGGGGTCCCCGTACCCGCTGACGTACTGGTAGGTGAGTCCGATCGTGAGCCCACCCACGATCGTTCCCGGCACCGAGTCGAGACCACCGAGGATCACCACCGGGAACACGAAGAGCCCGAAGCTGGCCAGCCGGCCACTGACCTCGGTGACGTCGCCGAGCAGGATGCCTCCCACCAGGGCGCTCAGCGCCGCGAGCGCCCAGGCCATCGCGAAGATCCTGCGCACCGAGATGCCCATGGTGAGTGCGGCCTGCTGGTCGTCGGCCACGGCACGCATCGCGATGCCGTGACGGCTGCGCCGGAAGAACATCGTGAACGCGGTGAGCACGATCGCCGCGATCAGGATCACCAGGAGCCGGTTGGCCGGGACGGAGGTGCCGGGCAGGAGCTCGATCGGGGTCCGTGGGAGCAGAGCCGGCTGCGGGACCGGGCGGGTGCCGAAGATCATCTGCACGACGGCCCGGAGAAGGGCCGCGAGTCCGATCGTCACCATGATCACGCTGATCGCGTTCTCGCCCACCAGCGGGCGGAGGATCAGCCGTTCGATCACGAGTCCGAGGAGGATCGCGAAGACGACGCCGATGATGACCGCGACGCCCATCGGCAGCCGGAAGACCACGAACGCGGCGTACAGCGTGTAGGCGCCGATGAGCAGCAGCTCGCCCTGGGCGAAGTTGATGACACCGGTCGCCTTGTAGATGAGGACGAAGCCCAGGGCCGCGAGGGCCAGGATCGCCCCGTCGGAGAGCCCGTAGACGGTGAGGTTGAGGAAGGTGTTCATCGCCGGCCGCTCCAGACCGGACGCTGCTTCTTGTGCTTGGGCGGCACGTAACCCTCCAGGTCACGGATCTTGAGGTTGATGGTCCGCTCCACCGACGTCCCGTCCTGGTAGGTGACGGTGTTGGTGATGCTCACCGACTCCTCCCCCCGCTCGAGGGCGGAGATCAGCTCGGCGTAACGCTCGGCGATGACGTTGCGGCGCACCTTGCGGGTGCGGGTGATCTCGTCGTCGTCGGGGTCGAGCTGCTTGAACAGCAGCAGGAACCGCTTGACCTTGATCGCGTCGGGCAGGTCGGCGTTGGCGCGATGGACCTCGTCGATCACCAGGTCGTAGACCTCGGTCTTGGCTGCCAGGTCGGTGTACGTCGTGTAGGTCAGGTGCTCGTTCTCCGCCCAGGAGCCGACCGTCATCGCGTCGATCGTGATCATGGCGGTGATCTCGTCGGTCCCGAAGACGACGGCCTCCTCGACGTACGGCGAGAACTTCAGCTTGTTCTCGATGAAGGCGCTGGAGAAACGCGTGCCGTCCTTCGAGGTGAGCACGTCCTTGGCGCGGTCGATGACCACGAGCTGCCCGTCGTCGAGGTAGCCGGCGTCGCCGGTGTGCAGCCACCCGTCGTCGTCGATCGCCTCGGCGGTGGCCGTCTCGTTGCCGACGTAGCCGACGAACACCGACGGGGAGCGGAGCAGGATCTCACCGGAGTCGCTGATCTTCAGGTCGGTCTCCGGGATCGGGACGCCGACGCTGTGGAAGCGGACGTCGTCGTCGTGGTGAAGTACCGCGATGCCGCAGATCTCGGTCTGACCGTAGATCTGCTTGAGGTTCACCCCGATCGCGTGGAAGAACCGGAAGACGTCCGGTCCGAGAGGCGCACCGCCGGTGTAGCAGCGCTGGATCCGGGCCAGACCGAGCTGGTCGCGCACGGGACGCAGGGCCACCCAGTCGGCGACCTTCGCCAGCACCCGCGAACCGATCCCGATCCGCTCGCCACGCACGCGGCGCTCGGCGGTCCGGTCCCCGATGTCGTAGCCGATGCCGAAGATCCTGCGCTTGAGCCAGCCCGCCTCGTCGATCCGGACCTGCACCTCCGAGAGCATCGACTCCCAGATCCGCGGCGGGCTGAACATCACGTGCGGACCGATCTCGCGCATGTCGCTGCGCTGGGTGGCGGCGTCCTCGGGGAACGAGAGCGTCATCCCGTGCGAGAGCCCGCAGGCCACCGCGATCATCTGTTCTCCGATCCATGCCAGCGGCAGGAACGAGACGAACCGGTCCTTGGAGTCGAGCGGGTCCACCGAGGTGAGGTTGTCCGCCATCGACAGCAGGTTGCGATGGGTGAGCTGGCCCAGCTTCGGCTTGGACGTGGTGCCGGAGGTCGTGCAGACCACGGCGATGTCGTCGGGCTGCCCCTTCTCCACCTCGACCTCGAACCAGCCCTCGTGGTCCTGCGCCCAGGCCCGTCCGCGCTCCTCGATGCCGGTGAACTCGACCAGCCACGGCTCGTCGTAGGTCTCCAGGCCATGCGGGTCGTAGTAGGCCACGGTCTCGAGGTGCGGGAGCTGGGGCTTCACCTTCTGCAGCTTGTCGACCTGCTCCTGGTCCTCCGCCACGACCACCCGTGCGTCTGCGACGGTGACGATGTGCACGATCTCCTCGTCGAGGCTCGTGGGGTAGATCCCCACCACCGCGGCGCCGATCGACTGCGCCGCCAGCTCGGCGATCAGCCACTCGGGCCGGTTGTCGCCGAGCACGGCGATGATGTCGCCGCGCTTGATGCCGAGGGAGGCGAGCCCGTGCGCGAAGTCACGCACCCGCGCGGCGTACTCCTCCCAGGTGATCGGCTGCCAGATGCCGTAGAGCTTCTCCTGCAGCGCCACACCCTTGGGCGTCTCGGCGGCGCGCTCGGCGAGAAGCTTGGGGAACGTCTTGCCGGCGCTGCGCTCCGTGCTCGGCCTGCGGCTCATGCGTCGGCTCCGAGGTAGGCCTCGACGACCGCCTGGTTGCCGCGGACCTCGTCGGGGGTGCCGTCACCGATCAGCTTCCCGAAGTCGAGCACGCTGACCCGGTCGGAGATGTCCATGACCACGCCCATGTCGTGCTCGATGAGCATCACGGTCACACCACGCAGCTCGTTGACGTCGAGGATGTAGCGCGCCATGTCCTCCTTCTCCTCGGCGTTCATGCCGGCCATCGGCTCGTCGAGGAGGAGCAGGGAGGGCTCGACGCACAGGGCGCGACCGAGCTCGACGCGCTTCTGGATCCCGTAGGCCAGCGACCCCACGTGGTGGTGGCGGTAGGCCTGGAGCTGGAGCAGGTCGATGACCTCCTCGACGTACTCGCGGTGACGCACCTCCTGCTTGCGGGCGGGCCCGAACCACAGCATCGCCGGCAGCAGCCGGTGGTTCATGTGGATGTGCCTGCCGAGCATGAGGTTCTCCAGCACCGTCAGGTGGCTGAACAGCTCGATGTTCTGGAAGGAGCGGGCCACGCCCAGGCGCGCGATCCGGTGGGGGGGCGACTTCACGAGGTCGTGCGAATGCCCGCCGTCGCCCTCCTTGTCCCGCGTGTGGAGCAGGATGTGCCCCTCCTGGGGCTTGTAGAGGCCGCTCGTGCAGTTCAGCAGGCTGGACTTCCCGGCGCCGTTGGGCCCGATCACCGCGTGGACGTGGCCCTGGGTGACGGTGAAGCTGATGTCGGTGAGCGCCCTGATCCCACCGAAGCGCAGCGAGACGTCTCGGATCTCGAGGAGGGGTTCGCCCGCGGGGACACGGCTCGAGTTGAGCGAGAAGCGGTAGGCCCGGGTCAACAACCTGGGTACCTCCTGACGTCGTGTGAGGCAGCGCACAAGGGACAGCAGGACTGACCTTACGTTTCCACTATCTGGAAAAGCAAGCATCTATCCGGAAGAGATCTCCGGTGATACAGTCCACCCGTCAGATATCCGGAAACGACCTCCTCTCCGGGAGGTCCTCGCTCGGACCCTCCCGGGAGCCACGGCTCGAGGTCGGTCCGCCGGCACCGAAGGGGTCCCGTGTCCGAGCCTGGTGAGTCGCGCGGCACTCTCGGCACCGTGCGCAACGCCGTTCTCCTGCTCGACCTGCTCACCGACGGCCCCGCCTACCAGCACCTCACCGCGCTGGCCGAGCGGTCCGGCCTCGCCGTTCCGACCGTGCACCGGTTGCTGCGCTCGCTGGTTCTGGCCGACCTCGTGGAGCAGGACCCTCGCACCTCCCGCTACAGCCTGGGCCCCGAGGTCGCCCGGCTCTCCCAGCGGTACCTCGGGAGGCTGCCGATCCTCGGTGCGCTGTCGCCCTACCTCGTCGCCCTCCGCGACGCGCTCGGTGCCACGATCCACGTGGCGGTGCTTGCCCGCGAGTCGGTCGTCTACGTGGACCGGGTCGACGCCGGCGACGGGGGTCCCTACCGGGACAGCCACCGGGTCAGCGACGCCTTGGCGACGGCCGCGGGGCGGATCCTCGCCGCTCGTGCGGACGACGCCGTCTGGGAGCGCTGCGTCGCCGCCTACGCCGGGCCGCTCGACGGTGACGCAGCGGCACTGCGCGAGCAATGGCGGACGGCCACGCACCTGCTCTCCCCCGAGCTGACCATGGGAGCGGCGGGCGAGGTCGCGGTCCCGGTCGTGGACGCCTCGGGCAATCTCGTGGCCGCACTCGCCGCCACCGTCACGTCGTCGGTGGACCCGGCCCGTATCGAGGAGGCCGCCGCCCACCTCTCGCGCGCCGCCGTCGCTGCCGGAAGGACCCTCGGCAATGGCTGAGCTCTCGTCCGGTTCCCCGGTGTCCGCCGAGGAGGCCCTGCGCCCGTGGCACCGGGTCGCCGCCGACCTCGAGTGGTCCACGCCGTTCAGCGCCCTGTTCCGCCCCCACCCGCCCTACGACGAATGGTTCGTCGACGGCCGGATCAACCTCGCGACCAACTGTCTGGACCGGCACCTCGCGGGCCGCTCCACCCAGGTCGCGGTCTACTGGGAGGGTGAGCCCGGCGACCGCCGTCAGCTCACCTACCAGGAGCTCCACGACGAGACCGTGCGGATGGCAGCCGCGCTGCGAGACATGGGGGTCGCTCGCGGCGACCGGGTCGCGCTCCACCTCGGCTGGCTCCCCGAGACCGTCGTCGCCATGCTCGCCTGCACCCGGATCGGTGCCGAGTACACCGTCATCCCGGTCGCCCTCCCGGTGGAGGCGCTCGCCCTGCGCCTGGACGACTTCGCGCCGCGGATCCTGTTCACCCAGGACGGCGGCTGGCGCCACGGGGCCATCCTCCCGCTGAAGGCTCGCGCTGACGAGGCGCTCGAGGCCACCACCGGCGTGCAGCACACGATCGTCGTACGACGCACCGGGGTCGAGGTGGACTGGTTCGAGGGCGACCTCTGGTACTCCGACGTGCTCGACCGCGCCGACCGTGACCACGGGGAGGCCGAGCCGCTCCCCTCCGACCACACCGCGGTGGTCGTCCACCTCGCCAACCGGCGAGGGCGACCGGTGGCCGTCCGGCACGGCACCGCGAACCTCGCCGTCGCGTCGCTGGCGACCTACACCCACGGACTGGGTGACGGAGACGTGTTCTGGTGTGCGGGGGACGTCTCGTGGCTGGGGGCGCAGGCGCACGGGATCGTCGGGCCCCTGCTGGCCGGGGCGAGCACGGTGATGTACGAGGGGACGCTGGACGTGCCCGACCCCACCCGCACGTGGCGGATGCTCGAGCGGTACGCCGTCACCTCGCTGATGACGTCACCCTCGATCGTGCGCACCCTCCGGGGATGGTCACCGACCGCACCCGAGCACGGCACCGCATCGCTGCGCCGCGTCACCACGATCGGGGAGCGGCTCGACGCGGACCTCCGCACGTGGCTGGGCTCCGTGCTCGGTCCCGGCGTGACCATCGCCGACGGCTGGGGACAGCTCGAGCTCGGCGGGATCGTGGCCTTCGACTCCCCCGTCGCTCCCGATGCCCTGCCGCGGCCGGGGTTCGCCATCGTGGACGAGTCCGGGGAACCGGTAGCAGACGGCGTGGCCGGGCAGTGGGTGATGGTTCAACCGTGGCCCGGGACGATGCGGGCGACCGACGTGCACGGCGAGGACCCGACGGCCTACCACTGGACCCGGTTCCCGGGGGTGTACGCGACCGGGGACCTGGCCCGCCGCACCGAGTCCGGGGCGGTGGAGTTCCTCGGGCGGCTCGACGAGGTGGTCTCGATCTCGGGACAGCTCGTCTCGCTCAACGAGGTGCGCGACGCGCTGCGTGAGCAGCCGTTCGTGGCGCAGGCCGAGGTGTTCGAGCGCTCCGATCCCCGGCTCGGCAGGTCGCTGGCCGCGGCCGTCGTGCTCCAGCCGGGCTCGCCCGCCGACGACGTGACCCTCCATGAGCTCCAGGACGGCGTCCGTGAGCTGCTCGGGGGCCTGAGCCGTCCACGCGTGCTCGTGGTGGTCGACCGGTTCGGTGACGAGCTCGACGGGGCGTCACGTCGGCGTGCGCTGTCGACCCTCGCCGCTGCCGTGGAGAGCCGCCCACTGCACGTCACCTGGGAGCAGGTCCTGGCGGCGTCCGGCCGGTAACCGACGGTCGGACAGCGGGCGGTCGGTGAGCGGTGCGGTCAGCCCGGTGGCCAGCCCATCCGCCGACCGCCGAGCACGTGGGCGTGCACGTGGAAGACGAGCTGGTTGGCACCGGCGCCGGTGTTGAACACCAGGCGGTAGCCGTCGTCGAGGCCCTCCTGGGCGGCGACCGCGGCGGCGGCGTTGAGGAGGTCCACCGCCGTCTGCGGCTCGTCCGCCGCGAGGGCGGCAGCGTCGGAGTGGTGGTGGCGCGGGATGACCAGGACGTGGACGGGAGCCTGGGGCTCGATGTCCCGGAACGCCACCGTGGTCTCGGTCTCGTGCACGGTGTCGGCGGGGATGTCCCCCGCCACGATCTTGCAGAACAGGCAGTCGGGGTCTCGCGGTCCACTCATCCGCCCAGCCTAGACGCCGACCTGGCACGGATGCTGCCCGGCAACACGCCGACCCGGCGCGTCCGGTGGTAAACCACCGGCCACGCCCGCGCGTGGAACTAACGTGATCAGTCAGACGGCACCCCCACTGCTCGGCAGGAGGACCATGAGCACCACCCCCCAGTGGGACGCCGATGCTGCCGTGGACGAGCTGTACGCCTCGCACTACCGCCGGCTCGTGCGTCTCTCCGTGCTTCTCGTCCACGACGTGGAGACCGCGGAGGAGGTCGTGCAGGACTCCTTCGTCGCGATGCACGGCCGGTGGCGCACGCTCCGCGACCCCGAGAAGGGGCTCGCCTATCTGCGGCAGACGGTCGTGAACAGGTCACGCTCGGTGTTGCGGCACCGCAGCGTACAGGCGCGGCACACCCCGTTGCCGCTTCCCGACCAGCACGGGACGGACGTCGACGCACTCTCCGCCGAGCGCCGCCGCGAGGTGCTGGACGCACTCCATGAGCTCCCCACCCGGCAGCGTGAGGTTCTCGCGCTGCGCTACTACCTCGACCTCTCCGAGGCCGAGATCGCCTCGACCCTCGGCATCAGCCGCGGCGCGGTGAAGAGTCACGCCTCACGCGGTGTTGCCGCACTCCGCCCTCTCCTCAAGGACGCGTCATGAACGAGTACGACGGACCTCCGCGCCGCGCTGACGCACCGGGCCCCGGCCCGGACGACGAGGGCATCCGGCGCCTCCTCGACGACGCGGTCTCCCACATCGAGCCGCATGACTCGCTCGGCTCGATCCACGCACGAACGAAGGTGAGCTCGATGAAGCGCAAGCAGTCCTGGTTCCTCGGCGCCGGTGCGGCAGTGGCCGCGGTTGCGGCGACAGTGGTCGCGGTGACCGTGCTCAGCGGCGACGGCACGCCCGACCCGCGCGACCCGGTCGCGGGGCCGACGAGCTCGGCCGACGCCGACCCGAGCACGACCCCCTCCCCCGAGGAGTCCGCCTCGCCCGACGTGTCCACGCCTGCGATGCAGACGGTCCCGGTCTACTACGCCGGCGACACCAGCCGGGGTGTGCGGCTGTACCGCGAGTTCCACCGGACCGAGGCGATCGGCGACGACCCGGTGACGGCCGCGGTCAACGAGGCCGTCTCGACCGAGCCCGACGACCAGGACTACCGCACCTCCTGGCCGGCCGGGACCGCGGCGGCGCGGGTCGAGGGCGCCGGGACACCTGACGTGCTCACCATCGACATCAGCAGCGCCGGGCAGATCCGGACCCGTCCCTCGGGGATGTCCCAGGAGGAGGCGCAGATCGCCGTCGAGCAGCTGATCTACACCGCGCAGGCGGCCGACCAGTCACGCAAGCCGGTGCAGTTCCTGCTCGACGGCGGCCGGACCGACCAGCTCCTCGGGGTGCCCACCTCGGAGCCGTTGTCCCAGGGCGACGCGGTCGACGTGCTCGCCCAGGTGTGGGTCATCGACCCCGCAGAGGGGGCGGAGGTCAGTGCGCCGTTCACGGTCTCCGGCCTCGCGGCGGCGTTCGAGGCGAACGTCGTGTGGGAGCTTCGCCAGGGCGACACTGTCGTCAAGAGCGACTTCACCACGGCCGAGGAGTGCTGCACGATGGCGCCGTACTCCTTCGAGGTGACCGCACCACCGGGCGAGTACACCCTCGTCGTGCAGGACACCGACCCCTCCGGAGGCGAGGGTCCGGCCCCCTGGCAGGACACCAAGAGGATCACGATCGTTCCCTGACCACCGGGGCCCGGCGTCCTCCGCACGGACGGCGACAGGCCCGTGCGGTCAGGACCAGCGGGGCGTACGGGAGAGGATCGCGGCCGCAGCGACGACCCCGGCCGTCGAGGTGCGCAGCACCGAGCTTCCGAGCCGGAGCGGCCTCGCTCCCACCTCGGCGAACGCCGCGAGCTCGTCGCCGCTGATGCCGCCCTCCGGGCCGACGACCACGACGATGTCGCCCTCGGCCGGCACCTCGACCCGGGCCAGGGGATCCCCGCCCGCCTCGTGCAGTACGACGGACAGGGCGGCGTCGCGAAGCAGCTCCACGACGTCGGGTGTACCGACCATGTCGGACACCTCGGGGAACCATGCGCGACGCGACTGCTTCGCGGCCTCGCGGGCGGTGCTGCGCCACCTGGCCTGGGACTTCGCCGCCCGCTCCCCCCGCCACACGGCGACCGACCGGGACGCGGCCCAGGGGACGACGACGTCCGCACCCACCTCGGTCAGCATCTCGACGGCGAGCTCCCCGCGGTCGCCCTTGGGGATCGCCTGGACGACCACGAGTCGCGGGGCTGCCGGCGGCTCGACCTCCACGTCGACGACCGAGGCGCTGAGCCTGCTCTTGCTCGTCGCAGTCACCGTGCACACCGAACGGATGCCGGCACCGTCGGTGAGCACCACCTGCTCCCCGACCCTGATCCGACGGACGACCACTGCGTGGCGTGCCTCGTCCCCGACGACCTCGACCTCACCACCCGCAGGGGTGCCCGCCACACCCGGGACGTGGAAGACCGGCAGGCTCATCGGGGGTTGAACGCGTTCCTCAGCTTGTCGAACACCGACTGGTGCGAGGCCTGCACGTTGCCGTCGGGAGTCTCCTCGTCGCGCAACGCGGCGAGCTCGCGCAGGAGCTCCTCCTGCCGGTCGTCGAGCCGGGTGGGGGTCTCGACCACGACCCGCACCACGAGGTCACCTCGGCCGGCGCCGCGCAGGGCGGGCACGCCGCGGCCGTTGAGCACGATCTCGGTCCCCGACTGGGTGCCTTCCCGGATGTCGAGCTCGAGGGAGGTCTCCACGTCGGTCGGCTTCCCCGCCTCGACCAGGTCGGCCTCGAGGGTGGGCAGCTCGAGTGTCGTCCCGAGGGCGGCTGCGGTCATCGGCACGGTGACTGTGCACAGCAGGTCGTCCCCGTGCCGGGTGAACACGCGGTGCTCCGCGACATGGATCTCGACGTACAGGTCACCTGCCGGCCCGCCCCCGGGCCCGACCTCGCCCTGCTCGGACAGCTGGACACGGGTGCCGGTGTCCACACCGGCCGGGATCTTGACGGTGATCGTGCGCCGGGACCGCACCCGGCCGTCACCCGAGCACTCACGGCAGGGCTCGGGGATGATCGACCCGAAGCCCCGGCAGGCGGCACAGGGTCGCATGGTGCGGATCTCGCCGAGGAAGGAGCGCTGCACCTGGTGCACCTCACCGCGCCCGTGGCACGTCTCGCACCGCACCGGTGAGGATCCGGCGGCCGCGCCGCTCCCCTGACAGCCCGTGCACAGGACGGCGGTGTCGACCTTCAGCTCCCGCGTGGTGCCGAACGCGGCCTCGGCCAGGTCGATCTCCAGGCGGATCAGCGCGTCCTGGCCGCGGCGGACCCG
>Ga0299913_10002863_pt1 | contig 13866 bp, 18 predicted proteins | sample RVTome_9_FD_201360 | JGI IMG/M metagenome (GOLD analysis project Ga0299913, IMG submission 201360) | Soil microbial communities from uranium-contaminated site in the Upper Colorado River Basin, Wyoming, United States - RVT155D38 (version 2) ... | reverse complement strand
CGGGTTCCCCACCGCCCTGGCCACCGCGGTCGGCTTGATCATCGCCGGATCGGTCCTGCTCACGGCACAGACCGGATTCGGTGCCGGGGGATGGGTATTCGCCTGGGCGATCCTCATCGCCTACGTGCTGATGCTGGCGCAATCGGCGAGCTTCTCGGAGGCGGCCGGCATCCTCCCCACCGCAGGCTCGGTCTACGACTACGTCGCCGCGGGGATGGGCCGGTTCTGGGCCATCACGGGGAGCCTGGCCGCCTACCTCATCGTGCACGCCTTCGCCGGCGTGGCCGAGACGGCCACGGCCGGAGTTTTCGCCGCGTTCAACTTCGAGTTCCTCGACGGCTTCCAGGAGTCGGGCTCGTGGTGGATCGGCGTAGCCCTCACCGTCGTCCTGGCCGGGATCAACATGCTCGGTATCCGGCCCTACGCGTCGGCCGAGATCGCGATGACCGCAGTCATGTGGACCACCCTGGTGATCTTCGGCCTGGCGGGCGTGCTCATCGAGCAGAAGTCGAGCATCACGGGGATTTTCGGCGATTCGTTCGTCGGCACCGACCTCACCGCGATCCTGACCATGGTCGGTCTCGCCTTGTTCCTGTTCGTAGGAGTCGAGTACGTGACACCGCTGGCGTCGGAGTTGCGCGATTCGAGTCGAACCATCCCCCGGGCGATGTACGTCGGGGTGACGATGGTGGCGGCAGCGATGTTCCTCTATGGGCTCGCCGTGGCTCGACAGGTGGAGAACGTGGACCTCGGCGATGGGACCTTCATCCTCGACACTCCGTTGGCGATCCCGGCTTTCGCAGAGGCAGTGATGGGTGACTTTGGGCGGGTCTGGCTGGGGCTGGCGGTGTTGCTCGCGTCGGCGGCGACCCTGAACACGCTTCTGGCCGGGATCCCACGCATCTTCTACGGGATGGCCAAAGACGGGACGCTGCCCCGGATGTTCGGCTACCTCCACCCCCGCTACAAAGAGCCCTGGTTCGGGATCGTCGTGGTGGCCATCATCGGGATCGTGGGAGCGATCCTCCTCGACGGCGACATCACCTCGATCATCGAGCTCATCCTGGCCGCCGTGCTGGCCTGGATCTTCAGCTACATCCTGGTCAACATCTCGGTGGCCCTCTTGCGGAGGCGTCGCCCCGAGCTCGCCCGCCCCTACAAGACACCGTTGTATCCGCTCCCCCAGCTGCTGGCCAGCGCCGGGATGCTCGTCGCCGCCTGGTACATCGCCCCGCCCGGGCTCACCAGGGCCGACATCTACACCCCGTTCCTCATCGTGCTCGGCGCCTGTGCTCTCTATGCCTTGATCTGGACGTACGGGGTCAAGCGGGTCAACCCGTGGAAGCCGGTAGAGCCCGAACAGCTCATGGCGGTGGAGGGCGTGACCGGCGAGTGAGCCCGCCGGGGGCGAGTCTCATCGATCTGCTCTCCGCCGACCTCACGTCGTACCGGCGGGAGGGCGCCGGTGCCAGCGGGGAGCGTTTCGTCCCCTCCCAGGGCGGACCATCGTTCGAAGTCACCCAACGAGAAGAGCGCCGCTTCATGGGGCGGACCACCATCGCCCGTTTCCACTCCACCCACGCCGGCGCCACCGCGCCTGGATCCCTCGAGGTGAGGCACACGGGAAGACGGAGACGGATAGGAATCGAAGCGGTGGTGATCAGCGGCGGCCCTGCCATGGTCGCCGTGGCCGACAGCATCGCCGGTGACGAAGCCCTGGTCTCTGCAGCTCTGCCTCTCGACTTCACCCTTTTCGAGCTTCGATCCGACGGCACCGAGTGGCGAACCGAGGTCGAGCTAATGGGAGCGACCATGGTGGCGATCGCCCTCCCCCCGATGAGGTCGTACGTACACCTCTACCCCGATCAGCTGGAGGCCCTGTCGGCCACTCTCGGAGAGTTGGGCCGTGTCCTCGCCATGACTGCTACAGGGTGAAAGAGAAGGCTCGGCGTGCTCGTGCGCGACGGGGAATCGCCCTCGACTCGCTGGGCTGTGCGCGCGGATTCTCTCATCGCCGTAGTGCTGTTGGCTGCACGGCCACTCTTTCCGACCCTGCATCGACAGGAACACCATCAGGATCGGGACCGTCATCAGGGCCAGAGCCCCCAGAGCCCATTCCTGAGTGATATCGAACTCCCATACCCGGCCTATGAGGATGTCGGGAATTGTCCCCGGCTTGTGGAACCCAAGAATGTCGACGTAGACGTATAGGAACATCATGCCCTTCGACAGCTCAGGGGAGACGGTCGATACCGCGGCATCGAACACCGAGCAGTCCATGACCAACGAGTTTCCGAATCTCGCCGCCATGTACGAACACGCCTTGACCGGCGGGTACAGCTTCGACGGTGAGTTCGAGTTCGGCCTCGACCTCATCCTCGAGGGACTCGAACGTCGTCGAAGTCCTTGAGTCCAGCTACCCCTTACCTGCAGGGTTTCCAACGGTGGGCGTTGACGGACTCGAACCGCCGACCCCTGCCTTGTAAGGGCAGTGCTCTAGCCAACTGAGCTAAACGCCCGGGATCCTCGATTCTATGGGCATCCACGGGCGAAACCCACCTTCGACCTCAGCCGAGCGCGTCCAGGATCAGACGGACATTGGCCTCCACCGGGGCGCGACCGTCGACCACCAGGTCGGCGTCCGGCGCCACCTGACGCGATTGCTCTCGGTAGACGCCGCGGGCGACCGCCTCGTAGGCGTCGATGTACTCGACCAACCTGTCGGATTCTCCGGCCAACTCACGGCGCACCAGTCGGGCCAGGGCAATCTCGAGAGGGATCTCGATGAAGACGAGGAAATCGATGTGCGCCCCCGTGAGCTCGTGGCGGCGACCCAAAGGCGCTTCGTACACCACCAACCCGTCACCGTCATGCGCCCGGGCCAAATCGTCGGCCAATCCGGGGGCGGACCATTGATTGAAGTCCGCTCCGTCGCCCAGCCAGGCTGTCAGATCCTCGGGCATCTGCACCGGGTAGCGATCGAAGTGGATCACGACCGAGTTGGGGATCGAGGCGGCCAGTCCCTCGACGATGGTGCTCTTGCCACTGCCGGCTGCACCCGAGACTGCGATGACACGGCTGATGCGACGACACTATGGGGAGTGGCCGGGCCCTAGAGTCTCGAGACGGCGAGCCCGACCTCGCCGGCGATCAAGTCGCCGATGCGCTCCGCCTCCAGCCCGATCTCGCGGAGACGTCCGGTGGGCGGCTCGTGGAAGCCGCAGAAGTAGAGGCCTGGCCGTGATGTCGCCCGGCCCGACATCAGTGGGCGACCCGTTTCGTCGAGCAGACCGCTGGTGTCCTCGAGGATCCGCTCGAGGCCGGTCTCGAATCCTGTGGCGAACACAATCGCGTCGAAGGGCTCGGAGGTCCCCGAGCTGAAGATCACGCCGGTTTCGGTGAATCGCTCGATGCCGGGCTGTGCCTTGATCGACCCGGATCGAAGCGCTGCCATCGTCCCGATGTCGAGCATCGGGATCTTGCCGGTCTTCCTGATCTGTGCCAGGGGTCCCCAGCCAGCCTTAGGAATGCCGGCGATCGAGACGTCGCCCACCGTTGCCAGGAGGAGAGGCTTGGAGAGCCAGTCTGCGAACCGGGGAGGGAACACCGACATCCAGCGCGCCAGGCGCAAGATCGGCACACCGGCGATGTCCCGCGGGACCACCACGGACGGGCTGCGCACACTGATGTGCGGATGAGCCCCATGATCCAACAGGTCGAGTGCCACCTCCCCCGCCGAGTTGCCGAACCCGACGACCAGCACGTGCTTGGTGGCATATGCGGCGCCGTTGCGGTACTCGGCGGAGTGCAGGATCTCGCCCTCGTAGATCTCCTGCTTCGGGTACTTGGGGATTACCGGCACATGGCTGAGCCCGGTGGCGATCACGACATGTTTGGCTCCGTACACGGCCCCCTCGGTCGTGGTCAATATCCAGAGATCACCTTCGCGCCGGCAATGTGCAACCTCGGTTTCGAGACGTATCCGCACTCCCTCGTCGCGTGCGTAGCCCTCGAGATAGCTGTACACCTGATCCCTGGAGGGATATTTGGGATAGTGGCGGGGCATGGGGCGGCCGGGCAGCCCGGAGATCTGCTTGTTGGTGTGGAGATGGAGCCGGTCGTAGTGATGACGCCACGCAGTGGCGATCGTCTTCCCCTTCTCCAGGACGACCGGATCTAGACCCCGCCGCACGAGGCCGGCAGCGGTGGCGATCCCAGCGGGACCGCCACCGACGATCACCGTGTTCACCCTCTCCAAACATGGCGACATTACCCCTGGGCGATTGGGTCTCTGAACCTATTAAGGCCAATGTGGATAACTGTCGATGGGATATCGACAAATGCCAGAGAGTGAGAGGGCGGGTTCCTACTCTGGCCAAAGGCGGAATGTGGGCATGAACAATCGGTCAATCGAACGGGAAGTCAGCGACGAAGCGATCCGTCAGTATCTCGACGGCATCGGCACCTATGACCTGTTGACGGCGGAGGACGAGGTCCGCCTCGCCAAGGCCATCGAAACCGGGCGGAAGGCGAACAGCGCTCTAGAGAACGAGCAGGACCCGACCAAGCGGAGACAGCTCCGTCAAATGGTCAGGGCCGGCGAGGAAGCCCGCCAGACCTTCATCCGAGCCAATCTCAGGCTGGTCGTCTCCATCGCCAAGCGTTACAGCAGGGCCCGTCTTCCCTTCCTCGATCTCGTCCAGGAGGGCAATCTCGGCCTGATCCGCGCCGTCGAGAAGTTCGAGTACCGCAAAGGTTTCAAGTTCTCCACCTACGCCACGTGGTGGATCCGGCAGGCCATAACCCGTGCCATCGCAGACAAGAGCCGCACCATCCGGGTGCCGGTGCACATGATGGACACCATCAACCAGATGCAGACCGCGGAGACCAATCTCACCAAGAAGCTCGGTCGCCAGCCCACCGACGACGAGCTCGCCCTGGAGTCCGGTCTCACCGTGAAGAAGATCCTCGAGGCCCGCAAGGTCGCGCCGGAGCCGGTCTCGATCTTCGAGCCCATCGGTGAGGACAACACCACTCTCGGGGACTTCATCGAGGATGTCGACGCCGCCGCTCCGTTCGAGCTGATCGCATCGAAGCTCAACATCGAACAGCTCCGCCATGTGCTCGACCGTCTCAACGAGCGCGAGCGCACCATCATCGAGATGCGCTACGGGCTCGGCGAGCGCGAGCCGGCCACACTCGACGAGGTGGGCCGTCATTTCAACGTCACCCGCGAGCGCATCCGCCAGATCGAGGCGAAGGCCCTGGCCAAGATGCGTCACCCGTCGACACCCGGCGGGCTGCGGGAGCTGGCGGTCGGTTAGCGGTCTGTCACCGCTAACCCGACGCGACCAACTCCAGCAACTCCCCCCGATCCGCCTCCAGTGGTAGGTGAGCGTCGGCGTGCCGGGGACGGCCCCGACCACGGCGACGATGGAAGGCCTGGCCATCCCAGAAGATGACTCCACCCCAAACCCCCCACTCCAGGTTCTCCTGAAGCGCTATCTCCAGGCAGCGAACTCGGACCACGCACTCCGCACAGATCTCCTGGGCTCTCGCCAGGTCGGCCGGCTTCTCAGAGAAGAAGAGCTCGTGACTCCCCTCCTGTGTACATCGTCCGTCTTGTTGTAACTCTCTCAATTCGTCGTTCATGTCAAAACCTCGTCAAGTGGTTGCCTGAGCGGCCAACAAAAAGGCCGCCGGTATCCGGCGGCCAAGAAATGGATGGTTTCGTCGTCAGTTCACATGACGAAGGGCCGCCGGCGGGTGGAATCCGGCACGAGTTCGAGGCCAGTGAGGGCGCACGTGCAGAATTCCGCATTTGCGGTGTCTGTTGCGGTGTTACGCATAGCGATCAACGGCGCTCCTCTCTTCGACCCCGTCATCATGCCCGATCCCGATGGACAGCGTCAAGACAATTACCGAGATTTGTCCGCGGTTTCGGTGAGAAGGCTCGCAACGTAGAGTACGAGGCCATGTTCAGATCCATCGTCAAACTGTTCCGAATCGTCATCGTGGCCGCCCTGGGGACGGCCCTGGCGGCCAAGTTCCTGCTCGAGTCCAACGCCGAGCCGGGCACCGAGGAGATCGATCTCGTCTCGATCTTCGAGGGACAAAACCTCGTCTCTCAGGCTTCACCGTTCTACGGGGGCAAGATCATGACGATGTTCGGAGGCGTCGTGCTCGACCTGAGGAAGGCGACCCCGGCTCCGACCGGCATATTCCTCGACCTCGCCATCGCCATGGGTGGGCTCAGCATCGTCGTGCCCGAGGGCTGGCGGGTCAAGTTCGACGCCAACATCATGGCAGGCGGCTTCTCCGACGAGACCCGGACCACCGCCGAGGACGACGTGCCCACCATCACCATCACCGGATTCGTGGTCATGGGAGGCGTGCAGGTCTCCACCAAATCGCCGGTGCCAGCGGACGCCCGATGACGACGAGGATCGAGGCCGGCCGGCTGATCCCGGGACGTGGCGACGTGATCGACAACGGTGTCGTGGTCATGGAGGAGGCGACCATCTCCTTCGCAGGAGCGGCATCCGACGCCCCGGACACGCCCGGCGCCGACGTGATCGAGACAGACACCGTGATGCCTGGCATGTGGGAGTGCCACGGGCATTTCATCGGCATCTATACGGCGAACATCCCCGAGGCGTTCATGACCCGCCCCCAGCTGACCTCGATGCGGGTGACCCGTGATGCCCAGCGTGCCCTGCATGCTGGGTTCACCTCGGTGCGGGAGATGGGAGGTCTGGGCAGCTTCTTGTCGCGCGCCATCGACGAAGGTGCTGTCGAGGGGCCCAACGTCTATGCCTCGGGCGGGATGTTGTCGATGACCGCCGGCCACGGAGACTCCCACAGCCTCGACCTCGATGTCTCCCGTCTCCTCCACAGCAAGGCGTGGGGGGAGGACAACATCGTCGACGGCCCCGACCAGTGCCGGGCCGGCGTACGGCGCATGCTCCGTCTCGGTGCCAAGGTGATAAAGATCCACGCCTCGGGCGGCGTCCTCAGCGAATTGGACGACCCCCACCTCCCCCAATTCTCCAAAGCCGAGTTGGAGGCGATCGTCGACGAAGCCGCCCGCATGGAGAGGATCGTCGGGGCCCACTGCCACGGAAAGCGCGGCATCATGGCTGCGATCGAGGCCGGCATCAAGACCATCGAGCACGGCACCTTCCTCGACGACGAGGCCGCCGATGCCATGGTCGAGGTCGGCGCGATCCTCGTCCCCACCCGCTTCATCGTCGACCTCTTGAACAGGGAGGGAGACGAGAGAGGGCTGCCCGAGTACGCCAAGGCAAAGATGCAGATGACCGCCGAAGCCCATGCCGACGGCATCGCCCTCGCCATCGAGAAGGGCGTGAAGATCGCCATGGGCACCGACATCTGGGCCACCGGTGTGTGGGGCCGCAATGCCGAGGAGCTGGCTTTGATGGTCGACTGTGGAATGACACCATTGCAGGCCATCGAGATGGCCACGGCCAACGGCCCGGCCACGCTCGGGCCCCAAGCGCCGAACACCGGCCAGTTGAGGGATGGATTGGATGCAGATGTCCTCTGTGTGGCCGGTGATCCCTCTTCGGATGCCTCCGTGCTCGCCGACCCCACCAACATCACGCATGTGTTCAAGGGCGGGGTCAAGTACAAGGGCTGAGCCCACAACCCTCCACCGCCGTGCACTGCGCGAGGGCACGGAAACGGAACGCAGCACAGACGCAGCAGCACGCCCCCAGGTTGGAAGGTGTCTGTGGGCCGTAGTGGACTTGAACCACTGACCTCTCGCGTGTGAGGCGAGCGCTCTAGCCAGACTGAGCTAACGGCCCTGGGAGGGCACAGGTTACCGACGAGCACCGACCTAGTCGATACCCGGGGAATGCCACAATGTCAGAGATGACCCTCTCCGATCTCGGTCCCTTCCCCGACGCACACGGATACGAAGAGGCACGGACGCTCGACGGCGCCGACCCCCTGAGCCCTCATCGCAATCGCTACCTGAGACCCGACCGCGACCTCATCTACCTCGACGGCAACTCTCTCGGCCGTCTCCCCGTGACGGCGGTGAAGATCATCGAGCAGGTGACACATCGGCAGTGGGGAGATCGTCTGATCCGGTCCTGGAACGAGGGTTGGTGGGACCTCCAACTCCGGCTCGGCGACAAGCTGGCTCCCCTCCTCGGCGCCGGTCCCGGCGAGGTGATCATCTCCGACTCGACATCGGTCAACCTCTACAAGCTGGCGATGGCCGCCGTAATGGCCACACCGAAGAGTCGGGCCACGATCGTGACCGACGACCTCAACTTCCCCTCCGATGTCTACGTCCTCGACTCGGTGGCCGCCCAGACCGGGCGCAGTGTCGAGGTGATCTCCTCCGACGGGGTGAACGGCCCGGTGGAGGCGCTCGCCGAGGCGATCGACGAGCGGACTTCCTTGGTCTCGTTGTCGCACACCGTGTTCCAGTCCGGCTACACCTACGACCTCGCAGAGATCACGGGCCTTGCCCACGACTTCGGAGCGGCCGTCCTGTGGGATTGCAGCCACAGTGCCGGAGCGGTCCCCATCGACTTCGGCTCCGCCGGCGTCGATCTCGCCGTCGGCTGCACCTACAAGCACCTCAACGGGGGGCCGGGCTCACCCGCCTTTCTCTATGTTCGTGAGGACCTGCAAGAAGACCTGATCAACCCGATCGCCGGATGGTGGGGTCATGCCGACCCCTTCGCCCTCGACCTCGACTACCGCCCCGTGTCCGGGATCCGCCGCTTCCACACCGGGACGATGCCCATCCTCTCCCTCGCCGCGATCGAGGCGGGGATCGATGACGTTCTCGAAGCCACGGTCGAGGCGGTGCGGAGCAAGGCCATGGCCATGGCGGGATATCTCGTCGATCTGGTCGAACACCACCTGGCCCCCCTCGGGTTCGCGCTCGCCAGCCCTGTCGAACCGGAGAGACGTGGATCTCACATCTCGGTCCAGCACGCTGACTCCTGGCCGATCAACCTCGCGCTGATCGAACTGGGAAAGGTGATCCCCGACTTCCGCGCTCCCGACACGATCCGGCTGGGCCTGTCACCGCTGTACATGCGGTTCGTCGACCTTCATACCGCGGTGTTGAGAGTGGTCGCGATCATCTCCAGCGGTGCCCATGAGTCGTTTCGAGGCGTCAAGTCCACGGTTACATGAGGCGTCACCACTTCGAGCAGGAGGTGGACAAGGTCATCGAGGCCCTGCCCGAATGGGTCCTGGAAGAAGTGGACAATCTCGTGATCGTGGTCGAAGACGACCCGACCGAAGAGCAAGGGGACGTCCTGGGGATTTATGAGGGTGTCTCCCTCGCCGAGCGGGGAGACTATTGGGGAGCTCTACCCGATCGCATCGTCATTTTCTACCGCCCTCACCTCGCCCTTGGTTTGAGCACGGACGAATTGCGCGACGAGATACGTAAGACCGTCTTGCACGAAGTAGGCCACCACCTCGGTATCGACGATGAGCGCCTCACCGAACTGGGCTGGGATTAGCGCCGGCGCGTCTCCCTAATGCCGGCAGCTCGCAAGACGTTGGCCGGGACACCGAACTCCCGCCAGGCTGTGTAACTCACGCCTTTCCGGTCGGAATAGGAAGAGGCATGCTCGACGAATCCTGCCTCGAGCGTTCCCATGTCGACAGCGTCTTCTAGCTCGGAGAGTGCCCTCTCGATGTCCAGCTTTGATTGAATCAGGTCCACTGCCTCGAGGGGATTGTCTGATTCCTCGAGTTTCTGGTTGACCTTGTCCATCCGCTTCATGAGGCTCTCTTTGGACACCGGGCGGCCCGGTCTCCTTGCGTCCAATGCTTCGAGATAGGCCTTGATGGCTCTGGATTCCTTGCGTCCCTGTGCCAGGGCCGCCTTGTGCTCTTCTGTCATGGGCATACGTCCATAATGGCACAAGGAAGGCCACTTCGACACTCGAGATCAGTCACAGGCCGCCGGTCAACGCTCACTCGGCAAATCCCATGGTTCGACGATCACTCAGCTCCCAGCCAAGATGAGTCGACCTGTCCGATGAGACAAGAAAACCCCCTGCTAGTAGAGGGTTCTCTCAGTGGGCCCTAGTGGACTTGAACCACTGGCCTCTTGCGTGTCGAGCAAGCGCTCTACCAGGCTGAGCTAAGGGCCCGTTTCTGTTGTCGAGGCGAACCTCGTCAGAGGCGACGACCGGAATCGAACCGGTGTAACGGGTTTTGCAGACCCGCGCCTAACCACTCGGCCACGTCGCCGGATGGCGGACGATTCTGACCGTCGTTGGAGCGGAAGACGGGATTCGAACCCGCGACCTCAACCTTGGCAAGGTTGCGCTCTGCCAACTGAGCTACTTCCGCGTGTTGGCTCAGTGCGCCATTCTACCAGTCTCCCTCTCCCCCGCTAAACCCCTCTCGAACCGCCCCACCGAGCTCATACGCGCCGGGTCAGGGTTTTGGTGTCGGCACCTCTCCAACCAAAGGACTACCGACCGGTAGAGCCGAATCCCCCGTCGCCGCGCTCGGTTTCGCCGAGACGCTCCACTTCGAGCCATTCCACCGCCGGGATGGGAACGATCGCAAGCTGGGCGATGCGATCACCTCTGCCGAATTTCACGTCCTCGTCTCCGTGGTTGATGAGCAGGGCGCTGATCTCGCCGCGGTAGCCCGAGTCGATCAACCCAGGGCCGTTGACCACTCCGATCCCGTGACGTCGGGCATGACCCGACCTCGGCAGGACCAGGCCGGCGTACCCTGCCGGGATGGCGACTGCGATACCGGTCGGGATCGCAGCACGTTCACCGGGAGTGAGCGTGATGTCGATTCTCGAGTGAAGATCGACTGCCGCGTCGCCGATATGTGCTGGTGTGGGAATCGGGAGTTCCCTATCGAGCCGTACGAAAGTAATCTTCATGGTGTCTTGGGGCATTCGGGCGGAGTCACCCGACTGTAAATGAGAACCTCATGACTGTGACAATCGATCCGCCCGAACGAGGGGTTCCCGATCGCCTCCGGTTCTCGTCGCTCGAAACCCTGGGATTCTCCGACTCCAGCTCGGTTTGGTCCGACTCGCCCGTAGTGGTCCTCGACCATCCCTCGATACAGCACCAGACGCCGCGTCGGGGTCGCCACGAGGCTCCTGAAACCGAGCCCGACACGCTCGCCGACTGGCGGCCCGAGGACATCGGCGGACGTCTCACCGGCGGAAACGTCCGATGGGGCCTGATCATCGTGAGTATGGCCCTTGTCGCCATTGTCGCCGTTTTCGCATTCTGGCTCTATCAACGCCCCGCCGCCCTGCAGGAGGCATCCGCGATCGACTTGGTCTCACGAGCTGCCGGGCTCGATGCTGCCCTCCCGGCGCTCGAGAAGTTCAACGATGCTCTTTTGATCGCCGATCCTGCGACGGGGACCTCGGCTCTCTTCGCAGTCGACTCCGAGGCGCGTGCCCTTTTCGAAGCGACCGGCGGCCTGGCGAGCGCTCAGACCGAGTTGCGTCGGGCGGCCTCCGAAGCTGCGGGCTCGGCTCTCGACGGGGTTCGCCTTGCCACCGAGGCTCACGCCTACCGCGCCGCGGCGCTGCCGATCCTGGCCGCACCCGAGTTCGAGACCGACCCGTCTCTCATCGAGCTCGACGAGGCGGCCCGCGACTTTGGTGACTGGCAGCTCGCGTTCGACGTCGTCCGCACCGCTCTCTCCGAGAGCGTCATGTCCGACGCCACCCTCCAACTCGACATACTCTCCGGTGACCTCAACGCCTTCATGACGCGCTACGTCGACGCCTTGCGCGAGGACGACAGGGCGGGGGCCAGCGAGGTCCTATCCGACCTCGAGACGAGGCTCGAGGAGATAGGTGAGGTGCTCGAGCGGTCGGTCGAGGATATCCAGACGCGGGTCTCGATTCGCATCGACGAGACGAAAGGTGCCCTCGACCGACTCCTCAGCGACTGATCCGGACAGTCCGCGAAATCAGTCGCAATTTCCCCTGGCGAACACATGTTCGAGCCTCTAGCCTTCCCGTATGTCCCGGGTAGGAGCCGAAGTCGATCAATGGGAACGGCTGGCGACCTACCGTCAGCGCTATCGAATCGACGACCTGGTGGGACCCATCAGCAGCCTCGAGAAGTCCCTGGCCCGTCGCAGGATGAGATCTGCTGCCCTGGTCAGGAGGCTCGACCAGCTCGAGGAGATGATCACCGAGGTTCGCGATGAGTTGGATGTGATCAACGGCGAGATCGAGGGCAGCCGGGCCACCGGGGCGTTGCTGATCGAGGAGATCCTCGACCAGGTGCAGCGCGAGATGGGTGAGGCCTGGTCGCCGACACCGGTGCGCGGCTATCGGGTTTGGCGGATCGAGGACAACCGTGTGATGGGGAACCAGGTTCACTGGGCCTCCCCCACGTTGGAGAGCCGATGTCTCCGGGACAACCCTGGCGAGGACCTGCCACACCCCGTCGACAGGTGCGGACCCCCCGCCTGTGGCATCTACGCAGTCAAAGGCCTGGACCTCTTCCCACCCGGCATCGCCGCGGGCGCTATCCACAACTCCATCGTCGGCATCGTCGCCATGTACGGGAAAGTGGTCGAGCACGAGGTGGGCTACCGCACCCAGAAGGCGACGGCTGTGGCGGTGTCCGCCAACGATGGCCGACACCAATTGATCACGACCGATCCCACAGAGATCGAGGCGCTCTTCAGCGATCCGAGCAGGGCCCTCTCTGGAGCAGGGCCACTGAAGCACTGTGACGAGAACCCAACCCGGGTGTTTCTCGAAGCCGTCCGAGCAAAGGAGGACCAATGGACATAGGTAAGGAAGTGCGCGTGATCGAGGTCGACGAGCCCACCCCTGCGCCACTCGAGGCCGAGCCAGTGGAAGAGCCGGCCAAGGAGCCGTCAGGCACTCACCCCGGCAAGGACTAGAGAGCTTTCTGTTCGGGAGACTCGAGCTCGGCCATCTCCTTCTCGAAGTCCGCCGCACCCTGGAACTCCTTGTACACAGAGGCGTACCTGAGGTAGGCGACCTCGTCGAGGTCACGGAGACGGTCGAGAACGAGGCGGCCGATGTCCTCAGAGGTCAGCTGAGAGCCACGTGTGCGCACGGCTTCTTCGATCTCGTCGACCATTCCCTCGACGTCTGATCCCGAGACCGGGCGGTCGGCAAGGGCCGCGGAGATCCCGGATGCCAGCTTGAGCGGTGAGAAAGCCTCGACACGTCCGGAACGTTTCAGGACCATCAGCTGTGGCTCGAGACGCTCATAGGTCGTGAATCGGTTGCTGCAGACCTCACACTCACGACGCCGACGGATCGCCGTGCCGTTCTCGGCCGGCCGACTATCGATGACTCTGATCTCGGTCGCGCCGCAGACGGGGCAAAGCATCACCCCAGGGTAAACGGGAGGTCCAGCTTCAGTGCTGCGGAATCTGGAGAACCTGACCGACCTGGAGCGAGCTGGACGTGATACCGCTGCGCTCCTTGATGGAGCCGATCATGACTCTGACGTCCTCGCCGGCGGTGATGTGATCGGCGGCAATCGCCCAGAGGGTGTCTCCCTGCTCGACCACATACTCGGTGACAGCGGCGGGCGGAGATTCGGCCTCGGCGGCCCCTCCGATCAGGAGGAAGACGGCGCAGACGGTCGCAAGGAGCACGGACAGCTGAACGGAAAGCTGTGAACGTGTTGTCTGCATTTCTCCCTCCTGATCGGGCCCGCTTGGTCGGTTGCTGGATGACATTCGGAGGAAACCGAACGTGCGTTCGATACTGTACCGAACAAATGTTCGATGTCAAGCCGAAACCTCATCACAGCCAATAGCCTGCCATCGGTGTCTGACAGATTCGTCGGGTTCGGCCAACCAAGAGCCTTTGCC
>Ga0299913_10002862_pt1 | contig 13872 bp, 15 predicted proteins | sample RVTome_9_FD_201360 | JGI IMG/M metagenome (GOLD analysis project Ga0299913, IMG submission 201360) | Soil microbial communities from uranium-contaminated site in the Upper Colorado River Basin, Wyoming, United States - RVT155D38 (version 2) ... | reverse complement strand
TGACGCGCCGCGAGCCGATGCGGTCGGACAGCATCCCGAACACCGGTGAGAGGATGAGCTCGGCAATGAAGAACGCGGCCGTGAGGAAGCCGACCTCGACGGCGGTCACCCGGTCGGCGCCGAAGCCTTCGAGGTCGGCGAGGTAGAACACGAGCAGCGCCCCGGTGAGACCGGTGCTGAACCGCAGCGTGAACGTTCCGAACAGGACGGCAGTCAGCGAGCGGCGCATCGGCTGTTCAGGCCGTCCCGAACGGAGCCGTGCCGGCGCGAGCATGTGCTCGTCGCCGGCGTGCGATGAGGAGGCCAAGGAACGCGGCATCGAGCAGCAGGATGCCGCCCCCGACGAGGCCGACGCGGAGCCGGCCGCGATCGGCGGAGGCATCGAGCGCCTCGGCCGCGGCGGCGGCAGTCTCGCCGGCCTCGACCTCGTCGCCTGCCTCGAAGGCCGCCCGGGCGGCATCGAGCAATGTGCTCGGCTCCAGCTCTCCGATGAGGCCGACCTGCTCGGTCGGGGCGAGCGGGCGCTCTAGGCGAAGCGCCGATGCGCGAATCGTCGCCAGGGCGGCCGACTGGCGTTCGGCCTCGGCGGCGGCCGCCTCGATTCCATCGCTCGCCAGGGCGACCGCCACGCCATCGGTCACGGACAGGTCGAGCTGTCCGGCCGCCGTGGCGATCATCCTGGCCTCCTCGGAGACCTCGGTCACGGCGGCAAGCTCGGCCATGGCGGGCGCGAAGTCCCAGGCCTCCATCAGGACGCGCGTCGAGCGGGGCATCTCCCAATCGTCGAGCGCGGTGGTCGTCAGCGCGTATGCGTCACGTGCCTCCTCGCGGGCCGCGAGGAGATCGTTGTGGTCGTCGCCCACGATCCACTCGACCCAGATCGGGTCGAAGTCGGCGCCCGTCTCGACCTCGAAGAGGTCGAGGAGCCGCTGCCACTCGTCAGCGGCCGCGTCGCCACGGGCCGGCCGCTCGTCGTCGTGGATCGCGTAGGCCATGCGACCGACGTCCTCCGCCCGCCACACGGCGCGCAGGCCGTCGGGTCCTGCCAGGGCGGCGATCAGGCGTGCGACCTCGTGTGTCGCCGCGTAGCCGTAGTCCTCGCGGTCGAGTGACTCCTGCCCCGGGTCGCCCCACTCGACGAGCGGGAACGCGTGCTCGCGCAGGTCGTCGGTCAGCTCGCTCGTGACCAGGCTCTCGCCGAGCGCGGTTCCGACCAGCTCGGCGTAGTAGGACGCGAAGGCCTCGCCCAGCCAGCGCTCATCGGCAAGGTCGTCGTTGAACCAGATGTGCGCCGCCTCGTGGAGCGTGGTGAAGGCATCGGCGTCGAAGCGAATCTCGATCGCGTCATCGCCCGGGATGAAGAATCCGGCGTAGTCGCCGAGGTGCGCATAGGCGTGCTCGGTCACATTCAGGACGCCAACGAGCGGATACGGCACGCCGATCTCCTCCTCGAGCACCGGCAGACCACGAACCAGGATCGATTCCACTCGGTCCCGCCAGTCCGGGTCGTCGGGCCACGAGAAGAGGATCACCGATTCATCGCCCTGGGCCAGGGGGATCTCGAGCCGGGTACGCGCGCGCTCGGTCGCTCGTTCCGCGGTGACGTAGGCGAAGAAGGCCGCCGGGTCGTCGATGGTGGTCGACACGAGGCGGACCGCATCTCCGTCGTCCTGGACTTCCAGGCCCCCCGCCGCCGCCGTGGCGTCGAACCCCGCCGGCAGGATGACCTCGACCGATGCGCCCGAGGCGCCCGGCGTGCCGAACGACCAGACGGGGAACGCGACGAACCGCGAGCGGATCCACGTCTCCCGTCCGGGATCGCCGCCGCTGTCGGTCAGGCTGAACCGAAGGCTGAACCGGTACGTGTCCTGGAAGAACAGGTCCGACGCGAACGCAACCTCCGCATACGCGACGTCATCCTCAAGATCGACGGCGACGCCGAGGGCGGCGGACCCGCTCGAGGCGCTGACCTGCGTGGCGTCCGGCGGGATCGGCAGGGAGACGCCGGTGTAGAAGGTGAGCTCCGTCGCCGTGTCGGGGGTGACGTTGGTCGCGGCGACGTTGACCGTGACGTCGATTCTCTGCTCCTCCGGACGGACCTCATAGACCGCCTGGGAGGTGACGATCAGCCCGTCAGCGCCGCGCGCCACGGACGGCGCCGTCATCCCCGCGGCGAGAATGACCAGGCACGCCACGAGCACGGCGAGGCGACGATTCATGCCCGCGCAGTATGCCGTGGACGTTGTGGCTTCGCACAGGCGGTGCCGGGCGCGGCGACGCCCGCACGATGGCGAGCGGGCGTCGGGCCGGGAGGGGGGTCAGGCCGTGGCGGCGTCGCCGTTGGCGTAGCTCGGCAGGCCGAATGCCTCCTCGAGCGCCTCGAGCGGGCGGAACCCGACGGCAGCCTTCGGTGGCTCGCCCGGCGCGAAGATGGCGACGGTCGGGATGCTCATGATCCCGTAGCGCATGGCCGTCTGCGGATTGGCATCGACGTCGAGCTTGCGGACCTCGACACTGCCGGCGTATTTGGCCGCCAGCTTCTCGATCTCGGGAGCCACCATGCGACACGGCCCGCACCACTCAGCCCAGAAGTCGACGACGACCGGCTTGTCACTGTGGAGCACATCGGCCTCGAAGGTGGCGTCGGTGACTTCCTGCACGTTGGATGACATCAGTTCCCTTTCTCGAACGGTTGCGGCGGCTCAGCCGCCGACCTCTTGAAGCAGTCGATACGCCTCGAGGACGCGATCGTCCACGAGCCGGTAGAACACGGTGCTTCCCTCACGGCGGCTTGCGACGAGTCCCGCAGAGCGCAGTACCGACAGGTGCTGGCTCATGTTCGGGACCTGGCAGCCGACGTCGCGCGACAGGTCGCTGACGCTGCGCTCGCCGCCCGCCAGCCGCTCAACGACGCAGAGTCGCTTCGGATCGGCGAGCGCGCGGGCGATCGCGGCCGCTCGAACGCGTCCGCCGTCGGTGATCTGCAGCGTTTGCACGGCCCGATTATCTCAGGACTTGCGCAAGCGCGCAAGTCCTGCTAGGCCGCCGCGACGGTACTCACGCAGTCGACGTCCTTCGGCGCCTGGATGGGGCGCGGCAGCTTGTAGCCGCGCTCGGCCAGGATCTCCCGCAGGCGGTCGGGGTAGTTCGTGATCAGCCCATCGACGCCGGCGTCGATGAGCGACTCCATCGTTGCAGGGTCGTCGATCGTCCACGGCACGACGGCGATACCGGCCTCGTGCGCCTCTGCCACCATCTCGGCGGTGGTGTACGGCTCATAGCCGGGATCGGTCACCTTGCCGTTCTGGGGGAAGCCATGGACCGGCGAGATTGCATTGGCTCCGAAGGAGGCCGTGATGTCGACCAGACTCTCGAAATCGTCGTAGTCGAGCCCACCGAGCCACGGCGACGCGCCATCCTGCCCTTCCTGGAGGAAGTCGCGGTTGGTCAGCGCCACGATCGGCAGGCGAGGCTCGAGCTCGCGCACGAGCATGAGCGCGCCCCAGTCGAAGCTCTGGATGGTGGTCCGGTTCAGCATCCCCGCGTTGCTGATCTCGCGCAGCGTTACCTCCACGAACTGCTCGCGCGGCGCGGTCTCGTGCGGCGCGCCGGCCTCGACCTTGGTCTCGATGTTGAACCACACCTGGTTGGCGCCGTAGCAGTCGACCAACGCGAAGACTTCACTGAGCAGAGGAATGCGGGCCCCTTCCACCACCAGCTGGTCGGGGAAGTCGGGCAGCGGCTGACCGCAATCGAGAGTCCAGACCTGCGCCAGGGTCAGGTCCTTGATGTAGTCACCCACGTACGGGAAGGCCGGATCGCCGGCGAAGGCCGGTTCGGTGTCGTCGCACTTGAGGTCCGAAACCTGGCGGTCGTGCGTCACCACCGCATGGCCGTCCGCGGTGATCTGAACGTCGAGCTCCAGGGTCGTGACTCCGAGCTCGATCGCATTTGCGAACGCATCGAGCGTGTTCTCTGTCACGAGGCCGAGGCCACCGCGATGCGCCTCGATGTCGAACTGCCGTGGGCCCGGGGCCGGAAGGTGGTTCCCCACCTGGCCTGGGGCTCCGATCGGCGTGCCGGCCAGGACGGGTGCTCCGAGGAGGAGGGTGGCGAGGCAGGCCACCAGGATGGCCGGTGTCCAGCGGTATCGTCGGTGGTTCATCGTCGGCTCCTATGTAGGACGCTCACTCAAGGGTGGGCACGGAAATAGGGAGACCGACTCATCCCTGCAAGTGCCGGTCCGATGGGCGACGAGCGGTGAGGTTTCCGACCGGAGCAGACGGGGCAGGTGGAGCCACGGTGGCCGGGGCGGGCATCGATGCCGACCGTGTCACCTCGGTGGCGCGGGCCGCGGCCAGACGGCCAACCCCTGCGCCCACGAACAGGATCGCGAAGGCCGGGTAGCCGCCCAGCAACATGACGAGAGACGAGAGCGCCACGCCACCGGTGTACGCCCCGACGGTCCGGACGACGAAGTGGCTCTGGAAGGCCAGCATGCCGGGACCGGTGGCCAGCCGCATGAGCCGCTCGTTCGCCGCCAGCTGCCCGGCGGTGTCGCCCATTGCCAGCAGGACGGCGATGGCCAGAAGCACCACGGGCGCCAGCGGGTTGGCGGGATGGGCGGCCAGGCCGATGAAGAGCGCCATTGCCCGCAGCAGGAACGAGTTCCGCAGGAGCCGCGACGATGAGCCGCCGCGAAGGTGCGTGCTGACGTACAGCGACGCGAGCACGAGCGTCCCCGAGCTGACCGCGCTCAGGCCGATGGCGAACCCTGCGCCGGTGCCGAGCACCGCGATGGCGTAGACGGCCAGGAACGGGGAGAGGCCGGCGGAAAGCAGGGCGAGGGTCATGACGTCGCCGTGCCGGCGCAGGCGCGCCTGCCCGTCGTCGCCCCAGGGCGTCGATCGCGGGATCCGGATGCGTCCCGGTGACCGGAGCCGTCGGAGGACGACCAGGGGCACGATGCCGGCCAGGCCCGAGCCCAGGAGGATGAGCGCATACGTCCACAGCCCGATGCCGAGCACGAGGTCGTCGATCACGATGGCGATCGGGAGCAGGACGACCGACCCGATGCCCAGCGTGATGCCGCCCAGCCGAGGGGCCACCAGCCGCCGCTCGTCCTCCGGCAGGATGACCTGGTACCACGACTGCTGGAGGCTGTACGCGACCGAGCCGAAGGCCCCGAGCACGCCGCCGATGACGCCGATGAGGCCAATCGCAACGCCTGCCGGGAGCCAGCCGAGTGCCGTCATGGACACGACCGCGGCGAGGAGGATCCCGCGCGGCTCGCCGATCGTCGCCAGCAGGACGACCAGGCCACGGAGGTTGCCGTCGATGCGATCGAGCAGCGCCGGCAACCAGCGCTGGGTCATGGTCCCTGCGGCGGGCAGAACGGCCAGCGCCGTGGCCAAGGCGGGGTGAGCGCCCAGCGCCAACAGCAGGGGGATGGTGATGGCCGGCCCGGTCAGCGCACCGATGAATCCCTGAGCGACGGCGAGGACCCTGAACAGACGGTACTGGCGTGCCGCGAACGTGCGCCAATCGGCGACGGCGGCGTTGAGGCGTTGAGTAGGACGTGCGCGCACGTGGAGTGAACCTGTCCGGGAGCGCGCGTACTCTCGCCAGCCCGCCTGGCGAGCATCGGTGCAGGACGTCCCAGCCGTGCGACCGACGGCCTGAGATTACGCCATCGGCGCAGGAGTTGTCACATCGCCGGTCATCGGTCGCCGCCCAATCGCGACACGAGAGTTGTCACGATGCACGCTCAGCATGCGCGGCATGAACATTCTTCTCGATTGCGCATGGTGCGGCGACGAGGTCGTCTTCTCGATCCACGAGACCGACGATGAGCTCGTCTGCAGCGCCTGCAACACCCGAATGGCGTTCGCGCCGGATCCGGCCACGACCTTCTCGCTGCTGTACGAGCCGGCGCAGGCCGCCTGAGACCGGTCGGCCGATCAGGCCTCGCTGATCTCGATGGTCGCGATCGCATCGCCCGGCTGGCGATCTCGCTGCGGGTCTCGCTCACGGATGGAGCGCAGGACGTCCAGCCCGGACGTGACCTTGCCGAACACCGTGTGTCGGTCGTCGAGGTGCGGCGTCGGCCCGTGGGTGATGAAGAACTGGCTTCCGTTCGTGCCCGGGCCGGCGTTGGCCATCGACAGGATGCCGGCCGCGTCATGCCGCAACGAGGGGTGGAACTCGTCCCCGAACTGGTAGCCAGGGCCGCCGGTCCCGGTCCCGGTCGGATCCCCGCCCTGGGCCATGAAGCCGGCGATCACGCGGTGAAAGGTCGTCCCGTCGTAGAAGCCGGCCCGCGCCAGGTTGACGAAGTTCTCGACGGTGAGCGGAGCGCGGTCGGCATACAGCTCAACCACCATGTCGCCCTTGTCGGTCTTGATTCGGGCGGTATAGCCCTTCGCGGTGTCGAGCGCGCCGGATGGCGGCGCGAGCTGGTCTGTCATTCGGTCTCCTTGGGGAATTGGTGCAGACCGATGCTACCGGAAGCATCTCCCGCTGGTAGCCTCCGGGCATGACACGCCTGCTGTTCACCGGTGGCCGGGTCGTGGATGGCACGGGGGCCGCCCCCGCGGTCGCCGATGTCGTGGTCGAGGACGGCCGGATCGTCGACATCGGCCCGGACCTCGACGGCGACGACGCGGTCGACGTCGCCGGCCGTACGATCCTGCCCGGCCTGTTCGACTGCCACACGCACGTGGTCGTCAGCTCGATCGACACGATGCGCCTCCTGCAGACCCCGTTCAGCTATCGCTTCTTCCAGGCCGCACACAACCTCGAGGCCACGCTGCGCATCGGCATTACTACCGTCCGAGATGCTGGTGGCGCGGACCTCGGCGTCAAGCAGGCCGTGACCGACGGCCTGGTCAAGGGGCCGCGCATGCAGATCAGCCTCAGCATGCTGAGCCAGACCGGGGGCCACGGCGACGGCTGGATGCCGTTCGGCGGCACCGTCCGCGCCCTGTTGACGCACCACCCTGGCGTGCCGGAGACGATCGTCGACGGTCCCGACGAGATGCGCCACAAGGTGCGGGAGCTCATTCGGATGGGCGCGGACGTGATCAAGGTGGCGACGTCCGGTGGGGTGCTCTCGCCCCGCGACAAGCCGACGCACGCTCACTTCCGGCTCGAGGAGCTCGAGGCGCTCGTCGAGGAAGCCGCGGCCGCCGGCATCTGGGTCATGGCTCATGCCCAGGCGACACCCGGAATCAAGAACGCGATCCGGGCCGGCATCCGCTCGATCGACCACGGCATCTATCTCGACGACGAGGCGATCGAGATGATGCTCGCGCGCGGCACCTGGCTCGTGCCGACGCTCGTTGCGCCCATGGGCGTGATCGACGCCGCGGACGCTGGCGCCTCGATCCCGGAGGCATCGGTCGCCAAGGCACGCGAGGTCGTCGAGATCCACCGCCAGTCGTTCGCGCGGGCGGTCGCCGCGGGCGTGAAGGTCGCCATGGGCACCGATTCCGGCGTCACGCCGCACGGACGCAACCTCCGCGAGCTGGAGCTCATGGTCGAGGGCGGCATGACGCCGATGCAGGCGCTCGAGGCCACCACCCGATCCGCTGCGGAGCTCATGGGCCTCGAGCAAGAGCTCGGCACGCTCGAGCCGGGCAAACGCGCAGACCTCGTCGTCATCGGCGGCGACCCGATGGACGTCGTGGGTCTCGGCGATCGCGTGGAGTCGGTCTACCAGGACGGGATCCGGGTCAGCTAGCGATCGTCGAGCACGCCTCGATCCTCGGCCGTCTCGAGCGCCGTCAGGGCCGTCGCACGTCCGAGGTTCCACGCCTGCCACGCCCGGAGCCCCGAGTCGCGGCGCAGCTCGGCCAGGCGCCATAGGAGCGCGTCGCGCACCCGCGCGGCGTCAGGCTCGTCGAGCGACGGCAGTGCCGTCAGCAAGGCTGCCACGGCGTCGTCGCCCAGCGACACGGCGTAGGCGTGGTCAAGCTCCGTACGTCCGTGTTCCTCCACGAGTGACGGATCGAGGGAGCGCGCCACGTTCTGTTCGGTGATGAAGCGGACCGGACCGATGAGGCTCAGGGCGAGCCCGATGCCGAGGCCGGCCCCGATGAGCACGTGTCCGATCCATCGGACGCGATCGGCGGCGAGGGCGACGACCAGGCCCAGGAGGCCGACCGCGAGCAGCCCGATCGTGGCCAGCACGTACAGGCGCAGCTCGGTCCAGCCGTACGCCTCCTGGTACAGCCGGAGGCGCAGGGCCGCCGACACGAGCACGACGCCGGTCAGCACCGCCAGTCCGATCGCGGCGCCGATGAACGGCCGGGAGCGGTCGCGCGTGCTGCGCTCGACGGCCACGATGAGCCCGCCGGCCAGCACCGCCACCGCGACGAGCTCGAAGAACCCGCGCCGCGCGTATTCGGCGTACGTGAGCCCGGTCGCCCCGAGCGTGTCGAGCCCGCCGAACAGGTAGGCGCCCTGGAGGGCGACGAAGCCGAGGAACAGGGCGTCGACGGCGAGCAGCACGGTCAGCGCCTCTGGCCGGCCAAGCCGCCAGGTCGACGCGGCGACCGGCCGCTCGGTCGGAGGGGTCGAGGCGGAGAGCGCCAGCCCGCCGGCCGCCAGCCACCCGAGGACGGCAGTCATGCCCAGGCGCCCCGGGATCTCGCCGAGCTCGAGGTTCACCTCGAAGACGTCGTCGAGGATCCGTGCGAAGACCGCGTCGGCCGATGAGAAGAGCGCGACGAAGACGAGAACGATGGGCGCTGCGATGAGCAGGCCGCGCAGGTAGGGAAGCGCGGGGCCTGCCCGCCGAAGGTTGATGACTCGCGGCGGACGGCTGCGCCAGGCGCTCGCGGCGCCCGCCGCCACCCATCCGGCGACGCCGAAGCCGAGCTCGACCATTCGGCCGAGTGGCCGCGCGACCACCGGCCGCCCGCCAAAGCTGGCGAGCGCGGCCCCGGTCAGGCCGAGGGCGGTGAGGGCGTCAAGCGTCACGATCGTCGGGTCGGCGCGGACCGCGGCCATCGCGGCGAAGGCGATGGCCGCCGGCGCGAGCCACAGGTCGCGGCGCATCGGTTCGGCTGCCGGCCGGCGGAGGAGCCAGGCGCCCGCCAGCAGGAGCCCGACGGCGATCGGGAAGTTGATCCCGATCCCGACCTCGTAGAACAGGACCTGTCCGCCGAGTCCGAACGCGCCAGCCGCCAGCAGGACGCGACCGCCGTGCCGGATGGCCGCTGTTGTGGGTCGCGTCCGCGCGGGGGAGTCGGCGGCCATCAGTGCCGGACGTCCACCACCAGGCGCGGTGGGCCATCGAGCAGGAGGACGCGCAGGCAGGCCTCGGCGCTCAGGCCGAAGTACCAGGTGCTCTGGCGCTCGAAGTCGCCGCCCTCGACAAGATCGACGAGGCTCCGGAACGCCGGATCGAAGTTCGTCGGACCGTCGTAGCTGCTCGTCCCCGCGTCGGTCTGCTTCGTGCCCCCGCGCATGGTGAGGCGGAGGAAGCTGACACCCTCCACGTCAACCGGCAGGCCGGAGGCGTCCTCGGTGAACGGCGGCGCGGCCCGGTCCAGCGTGAGCTCCGGTGTTCCCTGCTCGAACTCGAAGACCACGCGGTCGTAGCCCACGTGCGATCCGACACGGACGTCGACGATGTTCGCGACCGCCACCGTCGCATCCTCGATGACCGGCATGTCGCAGCTGAAGGCGTCGAGCTCGTCGGACGGGATCGGCTCAGTCGTCGCGGCGGGTGGCTGGCTGTCCGCCGGGGGGACCGAACCCGGCGCCTCGGAGGCGGCGGCAGTGGCGGCTACCGACGCCACCGGGCTGGAGCCGGCGGGTTGGCCGAAGCATGCCGTGAGCAGCACGGCGGCGATGGCAAGAGCGGTGAGACGCTGGATGGCGCGCATGTCGTGGCTCCAAAATCGGGACGGTGATGAGCGGCTCGTTGACGCTCCACCGTACGCCGTCGTTACGCCACGCTCGCCTAGACTGTCCGGGATGAACGCAGACGACCGGCCGTTCTCGCCGGGCCTCAAGGGAGTCCTGGCCGGCGATACGGCACTCGCGCGGGTCGACGGCGAGCAGGGCCGCCTCATCTACCGCGGGTACCCGATCGGCGAGCTCGTCGAGCGCGGGACGTACGAGCAGGTCGCCGAGCTCCTGTGGACCGGCAGCTGGCCGTCGAAGGGCCGGATGGCGTGCGCGCCGCTCTCGCCGATGGTGACCGACATCCTCCGCCGTCTGCCAGCGACCACGAACGCGATGGACGCGCTGCGAACGGCGCTCTCGGCGTGGGGCGCGGAAGCCGGCCTCGCCTGGCCGCCGACGGCCGACCAGGCCCGGGCGATCACCTCGGTGGCGCCGTCCGCCCTGGCAGCGTTCGCACGGCTCAGGGATGGCAACGAGCCTCTCGACCCCGACCCGAGCCTTGGCCTGGCCGATGGCTTCCTCTACCAGCTGCGCGGCGAGCGGCCGGATGCGGCGGCCGCGCGTGCTCTCGACGCGTACTTCATCGTCGGCGCAGAGCACGGCTTCAACGCATCCACCTTCACCGCACGCGTCGTCATCAGCACGCACTCCGACCTTGCATCCGCGGTGGTCGGCGCGATCGGCGCACTCAAGGGTCCCTGGCACGGCGGCGCGCCGTCGGAGGTTGTCGATCAGCTCCACGAGATGGGGAGCATCGACCAGGCGGAGGCCTGGATCCGCGCCACCCTGGCGCGCGGCGAGCGGCTCATGGGCTTCGGCCACCGCGTCTATCGCGCCTACGATCCCCGTGCCGCGGCGCTGCGCCGCGTGGCGGCGGGCCTCGCCGGCGTCGCCGACTGGCTCGACAAGGCGGTCGCGGTCGAGGAGATCGCGCTTCGCATCCTCGCCGAGTTCAAGCCCGACTATCCGATCAAGACGAACGTCGAGTACTACGCCGCCGCCGTCCTCCAGGGTGTCGGCCTGCCGCCGAACCTGTTCCCGGCGACATTCGCGCTGGCGCGCCAGGCCGGTTGGACGGCCCACTGCCTTGAGCAGGCCGATGCGAACGTGCTCATTCGCCCCGACGTTCGGTACACAGGCCCGGCCGAGCGCCACCTCGACGAGTAGCCGCCGATAGCGGGCCCCGTGGCGCACGGCGCCTCTCGTGGGCCGACGCATGCACCGGCCACGTCCCGCGGGACGTGATGGAAGCGGCCGCTTCCCCGATGGGTGCCCGATCTTCTCGGCACCTGGAGTGACGGATTCTCACCGGAGGGCCGAATTGGGTGGCATTCCGCACCTGTACGTGCAGGTGCCCCGCACGAGCTGCACGGCTGGGTGCGCTTCCTGCGTGGTGGATGCACCTGTGGGTGCCGAACCGCACCCAACCACCGGTTCCGGTGAACTGCTGAACCTGGAGTGACACGCGGCGCCGATGGATCGGGCACGCTGACGCACGGCGCGTCCTCGGGTGCCGAAACGACCGATAGATCGGCCCCTGGGACACGGGAAACGCGCATCTGGCCCGGTTCCGGTGTCAGCGTGCCCGATACCTCGGCACCTGGAGTGACGGATCCTCACCGGAGCCCCGAGTTGGGTGGCATTCCGCACCTGGAGGTGCACCTCGCACGCACGAGCTGCACGGCTGGGTGCGCTTCCTGCGTGGTGGATGCACCTACAGGTGCCAAACCGCACCCAACCGACGGCTCCGGTGAACTCCTGAACATGCAGTGACACCGCCGATGGATCGGGCACGCTGACGCACGGCTCCCGCGTCCCTGTGCCCGATCTATCGGCACCCGACAGACCCAGCGGAAACGTCCACGGGGAAGGTCGGCGGATCGACCCCGCTCCGGCGGAGAGCCACAGGGACGCGGAGCGCAGCGCGCCCACGGCCCGGGCGCGGTGCCTAGGACAGGCGTTCCTCCAGCAGGCGGCGCTCGGCGGGGTTGTCCGTCAGAGCCAGCGCGCGTCGATTCGCCTCGCGGGCCCCCTCCAGGTCGCCCAGCCGCTTGAGGAGTTCGGCGCGCGCCGCGTGAAAGAGGTGATAGCCATCCAGCCGCCCACCGAGCGGTTCGATTGCCGCCAGCGCCGGCGCCGGGCCGTCGCGCTCGGCCAGCGCGAGTGCACGATTGAGGGCCACGACGGGGGTGGGCTGGAGCCGGTACAGCGCGTCGTAGAGGGTCACGACGGCGGGCCACGGCGTCTCGGCCCATGAAGGAGCGAGCGCGTGGGTTGTCAGGATGGCCGCCTGGAGCTGGTACGGGCCGGGGCGGCCCAGGCGCTCGGCCCGACGAAGGAGTTCCACCGCCTGACCGATGGCAGGGCGATCCCAGCGCGACCGGTCCTGGTCGGGGAGCAGGACGAGGGTGCCATCGGCGGCGAATCGGGCATCGGCGCGCGCCAGGTGCAGGCGCATGAGCGCGAGCAGCCCGAGCACCTCCGGCTCGTCCGGCATGAGGCGGGCGATGAGGGAGGCAAGCCACTCGGCGTCCCTCGCGAGATCTCGTCGATCCGCGTCCGCCCCGCTCGAGGCGAGGTAGCCCTCGTTGAAGATGAGGTACAGCACGCTCAGCACCTCGCCCAGGCGAGCGGGCAGCTCGGCGGCGTCGGGGACCCGATACGGGATCCGCGCGTCGCGGATCTTGCGCTTGGCCCGCACGAGCCGCTGGGCGATGGTCGGCTCGGGGACCAGGAAGGCGCGTGCGACGGCGGCCGTGGAGAGCCCGCCGATCGTGCGCAGGGTCAGCGCGACCTGCGCCTCCCGTCCGAGGGCCGGGTGGCAGCATGTGAACAGCAGGCGCAGCCGGTCATCGGCTCCCATCGGCCCGGAGGTCGGCGTTCCGTGGTCCATCTCGCTCGCCTCCGCGGTCAGGATGGCCATCCGCTCCCGGTAGCGGGCCCGCCGCCGCAGGCGGTCGACCGCGCGTCGGCGGGCGGTCGTCATGAGCCACGCCCCCGGATTGTCGGGGATCCCGTCGCGGCCCCAATGCTCGATCGCCGCGACCGCCGCGTCCTGGACGAGCTCCTCGGCGACGTCCCAATCGTCGAGAAGTCGGACGAGCGCGCCGATCAGGCGTCCGCGCTCGTCGCGGAGGACGGCCGTCAGGCGGGCATCGACCTCGGCTCGGTCACTCACGCTGCACGATCGGCCGGATCTCCACGGCATCCCCGGGCACCGGCCAGCTCGCCGCAATCGCGAGGGCCTCGTCGAGGTCGGCGACGTCGAGGATCCCGTACCCGCCGACCATCTCCTTGCCCTCGAGAAACGGCCCGTCGATCACGCTCGTGTTCCCGTCGAGACCGATACGGACCGTCGTGGCCGTCTGGGATGGCTCGAGCTCATGGCCGCCGACCACGTGCCCGGCCGCCGACTCCTCCGCCCACCAGCGGCCGATGCGGTCATAGAGCGCGGCGAGCTCCTGCTCCGAACGGGCGGCCCACTGGTCCTCGTTCCCGGCGATCAGCATCATGTACTTCATCGTATGGCTCCTCATCGGCGTGGTGGGATTCACCGATGACGACGAGCGGCGGATGCACCGATCGACATCGGTACCGATTGTGCACGTGCCAGCGGCATGACCGGTCGACGATCGTCCGCAGACGACCTCGATGCCATCGAAGGGGCCGATGCCGCGGCCCTCGGCATGAGCGAGCCACCGGAGAGCGCACCGGCCGGCGCCACGGTCGACGACGCCGAGGAGCTCGTGCCCGGGCCGACCTACGATGGTCCCGGCCGTGCCGAGAAGCCGTGGGCGAGCTCATTGGCCGCCGAGAGCACCCAGGCCGGTATCGCGAACGAGCCGCCCGGAGACGACGAGGCGACCTGACGGGCAGAATGGGGTGGTGACCCACCCCGTCCGAGCGCGGCCCTCGACGGCCGCGGTCATCCTTGCGCTCGCCCTCGTCTACGTCGTG
>Ga0299913_10002861_pt1 | contig 13873 bp, 12 predicted proteins | sample RVTome_9_FD_201360 | JGI IMG/M metagenome (GOLD analysis project Ga0299913, IMG submission 201360) | Soil microbial communities from uranium-contaminated site in the Upper Colorado River Basin, Wyoming, United States - RVT155D38 (version 2) ... | reverse complement strand
TGCCCAACCCGCGCGCCGAGGTCTATCTGAGCTCGGCCGACTGGATGCCGCGCAACTTCGACCGCCGGGTCGAGATCGCGGTGCCGATCGAGAACGAGACCGTGAAGGCGCAGCTGCTCGACCAGGTGATGGTGGCCAACATCATCGACAACGAGCAGAGCTGGCGGCTCGAGCCCGACGGCAGCTACACGCGGCTGCGGCCGGCCCCGGACGAGAAGCCGTTCAACCTGCACCATTATTTCATGACCAACCCGTCGCTGTCCGGCCGCGGCGCGGCGCTGCGCTCGAGCGACGCCTTCCCGAAGAAGCTGCGGCTGCCGCGCGGCCCGCATTGACGGTCGCGCCGATGTACGCCGAAGCCCCGGTCGCGATCGTCGACATCGGCTCCAACTCGGTCCGCCTGGTCGTCTATTCGGCCGCCAGCCGGATCCCCTCGGTGATCTTCAACGAGAAGGTGATGGCCGGGCTCGGACGGGAGCTGGCGCGGACCGGCGCGCTCGACGAGGAAGCGCAGGCGCGGGCGCTGAAAGCGCTGCAACGCTTCCGCCGGCTGGTCGACCGGATGGGCGCGGTCCGCACCACGGCCGTCGCCACCGCCGCGGTGCGCGAGGCCTCGAACGGCGGCGCCTTCCTCGACCGGGTGCGGGAGACCGGCTTCGAGCCGCGGCTCCTGTCGGGCGAGGAGGAGGGCCGGCTGGCGGGGCAGGGGGTCGCCTCCGCCATCCCCGACGCCGACGGCATCGCCGCCGATCTCGGCGGCGGCAGCCTCGAGCTGGTCGAGGTGGCGCGCGGCCGGGTGCTGCGCAGCGTGTCGCTCCCGCTCGGCGTGCTGCGGGTGGCGGGCGAGGGGGCGGGGTTCCGCGCCAGCGTCGGCGCGGCCGCCGCCGCCGCCGGCTTCGCCGCCGCCGCCGCCGGCCGGCCGCTCTATCTGGTCGGCGGCAGCTGGCGCGCGCTCGCCCGCATCGATCTGGCGCTGACCGGCCATCCGCTGCCGATCACCCATCAGCACGTCCTGCCGCCCGAACGGCCGCGGCAGCTCGCCGAGGCGCTGCGCAAGCGGAGCCGGGAGGAGCTTGCCGAGATCCCGTCGCTCTCGCCGGCGCGGATCCCGACCCTTCCGCTCGCCAACCGGCTGCTGCGGGCGCTGGTCGAATCGCTGCGGCCGGAGCGGCTCGTCGTTTCCAGCTTCGGCATTCGCGAGGGCCTGCTCTACGACGAGCTCGACGCCGCGACGCGGGCGCTCGACCCGCTCGTCGAGGCGGCGCGGGAGGCGGGGGCGGGGCTCGGGCGCTTCGCCCAGCATGGCGACCTGCTCGACCGCTGGATCGCGCCGGTGTTCGACGATCCGCCGCCGGCCGCGCGGCTGCGCCTCGCCGCCTGCATGCTCGCCGACATCGGCTGGGCGGCGCATCCCGACTTCCGCGCCGAGCGCGGCATCGACATGGCGCTGCACGGCAATTGGGTGGCGATCGACGCGCCCGGGCGGGTGATGCTCGCGCAGGCGCTGTTCACCAGTTTCGGCGGCGGCCGCGAGCTGCCCTATCCCGCCGTCGCCGGCCTGTGCACCGCCGGCGAGCGCGAGCTCGCCTCGCTCTGGGGGCTGGCGATGCGGCTCGGACAGCGTCTCGGCGGCGGCGTCGCGGCCGGGCTGGAGCGCAGCCGGCTGGCGCGCGACGGCGGTGTGCTGCGCCTGACCCTGCCGCGCGACGACGCGGCGCTGCTCGGCGAGCCGGTCGAGCGCCGGCTGAAGGCGCTGGCGCTCGGGCTCGGCCTGCGCCCCGAAGCGTCGGTCGCCGGCTAGCCGCAGTCGAAGCCCTGCACCCGGTGGCGCGCGTCGAGGCGGATGTTGAGCCGGTCCTCGCGATAGTCCATCGTCACCGCGTCGCCGGGGCGGATCCAGCGCAGCGTGCGCGCGCCGCTCCGGCGCAGCGCCTCCTCGCCGAGCTCCTGCGTCGGCGTCCGGCCGACGAGATCGCCGAGGCGGGAGGCGTCGCAGCGATGGCCGGTCTCGCCGACGCTGGGCGGCGGCGCGTCGGGCGGGACGGCGGCGCAGGCCATCGTCATCGGCACCGCGCCCGCCAGCATCAGCCTCGGCAACGGCTTCATGGCATCGTCTCCCGCTCGGTCCGCGTCATCACCAGCTTGCCGCCCCGGATCGCGAAGGCGAGACGGCCCTCGACCAGGTCGAGCGCATCGCGCCCGAACTCCTCGAAGCGCCAGCCCTCGAGGATCGCCAGCCCCTCGCCCCGCCGCGAGCTGCTCGAGCTCGTCCGAGCGGGCGACCAGCCGCGGCGCGACGTTGCTCTCGCGCGCCCGGATCTTGAGCAGCAGCTTCAGCAGGTCGGCGACCAGCGCGCCCTCGCGGCCGAGCCCGGGTCCGCGCTCGTCGCGCGGCGGCAGCTCCGAGGGCGGCAGCGGGTCGGAATTGTGAAGCGTCTCGATCAGCCGCGCGCCGATGTCGTTCGCCTTCCAGGCGGCCGAGAGGCCGCGCACGCGCCCCAGCGCCTCCTGGGTGGCCGGCGGGTGCATGGCGAGGTCGGCGAGCGTCTCGTCCTTGACGATCCGTCCGCGCGGCAGGTTCTTGCCGCGCGCCTCGAGCTCGCGCCAGGCGGCGAGCGCCTTCAGCCGGCCCAGCACCTCGGCCTTGCGGCTCTGGATCTTGACCTTCTTCCACGCCAGCGCCGGGTCGTTGACGTAGTTGGAGGGGTCGGAGATGCGCTCCATCTCCTGGTCGAGCCAGGCCCCGCGTCCGGTCTTGCGCAGCCGCTCCAGCATCTTGGGGAACAGTTCGGCGAGGTGGGTGACGTCGCCGATCGCATAGTCGATCTGGCGCGCGTCGAGCGGGCGGCGCGCCCAGTCGGTGAAGCGCGCGCCTTTGTCGAGGCTGCGCCCGAGCAGCGATTCGACGAGGTTGGAATAGCCGACCTGCTCGCCCAGCCCCAGCGCCATCGCCGCGATCTGGGTGTCGAACATGGGGTGGGGCGTGCCGCCGGTGAGGTTGAAGACGATCTCGATGTCCTGCCCGCCGGCGTGGAAGACCTTGAGGACATGCTCGTTGTTGACGAGCAGGTTGAGCAAGGGGGTGAGGTCGATCCCCTCCGCCTTCGGGTCGACGGCGGCCGCCTCCTCGCGGCCCGCCACCTGGAACAGGCAGATGTCGGGCCAATAGGTGTTCTCGCGCATGAACTCGGTGTCGACGGCGACGAAGTCGCCGCGGGCGAGCCGTTCGCAGAGCTTTTCGAGGGACTCGGTGTCGGTAATCAGAGGGTGGATACGCATCGGCGGCCCTCATAGCGGCGGCCATCCCGGTTGACAAAGCGCCGCTGGTCGCGGGCTTCGGAACCTCGCCCTTTTTCGCGGCGGCGAGCGCCGCAAGTCGGGGGCAAGATAAATCGTGCCCGGGTGCAGTCGATTCCTGCTTGCCAGACGGCGTCGACGGCCATTTACTGTTCGCCCGGGCCGACTCGCCGGAAGGGCTGGAATATGGAAACAATCGCCTTGATCGCCGCGGGCGTGCTGCTGGCGATGCTCGTCGGCCAGTATTTCGCGGGCATGGCCGATTACTATCTCGCCATCGAGAATCCCCGGCCGCTCGACGAGCATGAAGCCGTGATCACCGCCAAATGGTGGGGCTTCCTCACCCAGACGAAAAGCAGCCTCGTCGCCGAGCTCGCCGGCCAGGGCTTCGCCGACGTCCGCGTCTTCGCGACGCGGCGGCAGATGCTGGCTTCGATCATGACCTTCGGCTGGCGGCGGTCGGTCACGATCGCCTGGCGCGGCAATGCCGGCCAGCACCCGCTGGGACAGGCCTGATGCCCGTCGTCGACATTGGCGGCCACCCGCCCGAGGCGCGCTGGGTGAACTATCACAAGACCGGCGAATCGATCCTGAGCGGACGCTTCGCGCTGCGCAGCGCCGGCCTCGACCCCGGCCGCGAGGACATCAGGGAGGGCGCGCAGGCGGTCCGCGACTGGCTCGGGCGGGCGAAGCAGGCCGGCGTGCCGGTGCGGCCGGTCGGCGGCGCCTGGTCGCCGTCCAACATCCAGACGGTCGAGCATGGCTGGATGCTCAACACGCGCCGGTTCAACCGCTGCTTTCGCCTCGCCCAAGGCGATTTCGCCGATCCGCAGACGGACGCGGCGAAATGTCTGCTGGTCGAGGGCGGGGTCCAGATCGACGAGATCAACGACAAGCTCGAATCGGACGAAATCGGCCGCAGCCTGCGCTCGACCGGCGCCAGCAACGGCCAGACCATCGCCGGCGCCTGCGCCACCGGCACCCACGGCTCGGTGCTCGGCGCCGGCGGCATCCAGGACCATGTCCGCGCCGTCCAGATCGTGACCCCGAACGGCATCCACTGGATCGAGCCGGGAGCGTCGCTGATGGGCGACGACTTCATCGCGGCGACCGGCGCCACGCAGGTGCATCGCAGCGACGAGGCGTTCGCCGCCGCGCTGGTGGCGGTCGGCTCGCTCGGCATCGTCACGGCGATGGTGATCGAGACGGTGCCGCGCTTCTACCTGCAGGCGATCCTGAAGCTGATCGACTTCCGCCGCGAGGATCTCCAGCTGCTCGCCGACGGCGATTTCCGCGCCTTTTCCGGGAAGCACGGCCTGCCGGAGGAGCCCTATTTCGTCATGGTGGTGACCAACCCCCACAAGCCGTTCCGGCGCAAGGCGGTGGTGCGGTTCCTCTACGAGCGCGACACCATGGCCGGATGCAAGTGCGCCGAAAAACCTGCCGATCTCGGTGCCGGCTACGATTCCTTCACGATGCTGGGCTGGCTGCTGCACAACCTCCCGTTCGCCAACGGGCTCATCATCCAGACGATCATGCGGCTGGCGGTCGGCAAGGGAATCGGCGCGCAGGACAAGGTCGTCGGCACCTGGGGGATGACGACCGAGACCCACAAGCCGCTGGCGAAGATCTTCACCGGCGCGCTGTTCTGCGACCGCAAGGACCTGCCGCGGCTGTTCGAGCGCGGCTGCGAGGCCTTCGCCGGCGCCGGCGGCGCCACCGCCGTCACGCTGCGCTTCATGAAGGGCGGCCATGGCCTGCTCGCCCCGGCCCGCTGGGCCGAGACGGCGGGGATGGATTGCGACGGGCCGGAGACGAAGCGCACGCGCCGCGCCTTCGCGAGGATGCTGGCGGCGCTCGACGGCGCCGACCCGATCCCGTTCACCCGCCACTGGGGCAAGGAAAACCGGCTCGACGCCGCGCGGATCGCCGCCGATTACGGCCCCGACCTGATCCGCTGGAAGGCGGTGCGGGACATGCTGCTTCCGGCCGCGGACCGGGCGCTGTTCGGCACGGCGATTCTCGACGATTGGGGCCTGACCGCCTGACGCCTTCGCCTTGACAAAGCGGCGCCCCGCCGCGAAGCGCGCCCCATCCTGACAATCCGCGAACCCGGAAAGCCGTCCTCATGCACGCCTATCGCACCCACCATTGCGGCGAACTTCGCGAGAGCCAGGTCGGCGAGATCGTGCGCCTGTCGGGCTGGGTCCACCGCAAGCGCGACCACGGCAATCTTCTGTTCGTCGACCTTCGCGACCATTACGGGCTGACCCAGATCGTCGCCGACGTCGCCGACGCGGCGTTCGCGACGCTGGAGGCGGTCCGCGTCGAATCGGTGGTCACCGTCGAGGGCGAGGTGGTGCGCCGCGACGCCGAGGTGGTGAACCCCAACCTCGCCACCGGCCAGATCGAGGTCCACGCCGGTGCGGTCGAGGTCCAGTCGGCGGCCCAGGAGCTGCCGCTGCCGGTGTTCGGCGACCAGGAATATCCCGAGGAGATCAGGCTCAAATACCGCTATCTCGACCTCAGGCGCGAGCGGCTCCACGCCAACATCGTGCTGCGATCGAACGTCATCGCCTCGATCCGGCGGCGGATGGTGGAAGCCGGCTTCACCGAGTTCCAGACGCCGATCCTGACCGCTTCGAGCCCCGAGGGCGCGCGCGACTATCTGGTGCCGAGCCGCGTCCACCCCGGCAGGTTCTACGCGCTGCCGCAGGCGCCGCAGATGTTCAAGCAGCTGATCATGGTCGCCGGCTTCGACCGCTATTTCCAGATCGCGCCCTGCTTCCGCGACGAGGACGCCCGCGCCGACCGCTCGCCCGGCGAATTCTACCAGCTCGATTTCGAGATGAGCTTCGTCACCCAGGAGGATGTTTTCGCGGCGATCGAGCCGGTGCTGCAGGGCGTGTTCGAGGAGTTCGCCGACGGCAAGGCGGTGACGCCGGCGCCGTTCCCGCGGATCCCGTTCGCGGAGGCGATGCTCAGATATGGCACCGACAAGCCGGACCTGCGCAACCCGCTCGAGATACGCGACGTGACCGAGCATTTCCGCGGCTCCGGCTTCGGCCTGTTCGCCCGGATCGTCGAGGGCGGCGGCGTCGTTCGCGCCGTCCCGGCGCCGGGGGCCGGCACCAACCCGCGCAGCTTCTTCGACGGCATGAACGAGTGGGCGCGCGCCGAGGGCTTCGCCGGGCTCGGCTACATCAACCTCAAGGGCGGCGAGCCGGGCGGCCCGATCGCCAAGAATCTCGGCGACGAGGCGGCGGCCAAGCTGATCGCCGCGCTCGGCCTCGGCCCCGACGACGGCGTCTTCTTCGCCGCCGGCAAGGCCGCCGACGCGGCGCGGCTCGCCGGCGCCGCCCGCACCCGGGTGGCCGGGGAGCTCGGCCTGATCGAGGACAAGGCGTTCCGCTTCTGCTGGATCGTCGACTTTCCGATGTACGAATATGACGAGGAGGCGAAGCGCGTCGACTTTTCCCACAATCCCTTCTCGATGCCGCAGGGCGGGATGGAGGCGCTGGCGACGCAGGACCCGCTCGCGATCCTCGCCTACCAGTACGACATCGTCTGCAACGGCGTCGAGCTCTCCTCGGGCGCGATCCGCAACCACCGCCCCGACATCATGTACAAGGCGTTCGCGATCGCCGGCTATTCGCAGGCCGATGTCGACGCCAATTTCTCGGGCATGATCAACGCCTTCAAATATGGCGCGCCGCCGCACGGCGGGTCGGCGCCGGGGATCGACCGCATCGTCATGCTGCTCGCCGACGAGCCCAATCTGCGCGAAGTGGTGCTGTTCCCGATGAACCAGCGCGCCGAGGATCTGATGATGGCCGCGCCCGGCGAGGTGACGGCCAGGCAGCTGCGCGAGCTCCACATCCGCATCGTCCCGCCCGCCGGCACCGCCGACAGGGATCCGGCGCGGGTGGTGGCGCCCGAATAGCGGCTTGCCGTCCCGAATCGGGACGGGCGGGACGGCGATCGCGTGAAGGATGGGATCGGACCGGCCGCGAAATGGTTAATAGGGGCGCAGGCAGGACGGAGGCGGCGATGCGGCGAGCGGCAATCATCTCGGCGGCGGGGCTGGCGGCGCTCGGGGCCGGCTGCGCCTATGACGGCGATGGCGACCGCCCGCGCCACGGCGCCCACGGGCCATCCTACGACGGCGCCGAGTGGGCCGAGGCCCGCGGCCCCTATCGGGGCGAGCTGCACGGCCCCGGCCTCGCCACCCTCGATCCCTGGCTGCGCGAGACGCCGGAGGGGAGGGCGGTCGTCTCGCTCGGCTTCCGCGAGGCCGCCGAGGGCTATGTCAGCGAGGACGTCGCGCACCGCGCCAACATCTGGTTCCGCCGCTACGCCGACGAGAATCGCGACATGCGCATCACCGATCCCGAGATCCGCACCGCGCTCGTCCAGGCCGCCGGCCGCTATTTGCGCTAGGCCGGCGCGACGGCGGGCTCCGGCTCCGGCCGCGGCGCGGCGCGGCGGGCCGATGCCGCCGGCGAAGCGGATCAATGGCTGGACCGGGATCGGCCCGCGCGGCTTTCGCGCGTCGCCGCCCGGTCAGTCGGGATAGGCGATCGCAAGCACTTCATATTCGCGCTCGCCGGCGGGGAGGGCGACGCGCCTGACGTCGCCGACGGCGGCCCCCCGGATCGCGCGGGCGAGCGGGGAGTGCCAGCTGATCCGGCCGGCGCCGGCGTCGGCCTCGTCCTCGCCGACCAGGGTGACGGTCCGCTCCTTGTCGTCCTCGTCGGCGAGGGTCACGGTCGCGCCGAACCAGGCGCGGCCCTTGTCGGGCTGGGCGGCCGGGTCGGTGACCTTCGCCGCCTTCATCCGCCGCGACAGGAAGTTGATCCGACGGTCGATCTCGCGCAGCCGCCGCCGGCCGTATTGATAGTCGGCGTTTTCGGAGCGATCGCCGTTGGCCGCCGCCCAGGCGATGGTCTCGAGCAGCCTCGGCCGCTCGCCGGCGAACAGCGCCTCATATTCCTCGCGCAGCGCGCGGTAGCCGGCGGGCGTGATGTAGTTGGGACGATCGGTCACGGTCGGTCATTGCGAGGAGCGGAGCGACGAAGCAATCCAGCGCGAGCGCCCCGGGCTGGATTGCTTCGCTTCGCTCGCAATGACGGCCGCGATCAACCCCGCCGGCCGCCGAGGAAATAGGAGACCCGGCCCTGCGAGCGGCTTCCCTGCGGATTGATGAGGTCGTAGACCATCGCATTCTCGACCACGCGCTGGACGTAGTTGCGGGTTTCGGAGAAGGGGATGTTCTCGATCCACTCGACGACGTCGGTGCCCGGCAGGCGCGGGTCGCCGTTGCGCGCGATCCATTGCGGCACCCGACCGGGGCCGGCATTGTAGGCGACCGCCACCAGCACGAGATTGCCGTCGAACCGGTCCATCAGCCGCGCCAGGTGGGCGGTGCCGAGCAGGATGTTGTAGTCCGGATCCTCGGTCAGCCGAGCGGCGCTGAACGGCACCCCCAGCCGCCGCGCCTCGATCTGCGCCGTGCTCGGGATCAGCTGCATCATGCCGCGCGCATTGGCGGAGCTGATCGCGCTGCGCTCGAACGAGCTTTCCTGGCGCATGATGCCGTGCGCCGCCGCCCAGTGGCTGCGGTAGGCGGGCGGGATCGAGACCTCGGGGAAGGCCGGCCGCATGTAGAAGCCGCGGCCGGTTGCGCGCGCCTCGCGCGCGACCCACACCCCGACGTCGAGCCTGCCGATGGCGCGGCCGAACTCGGCGGCGACCGCCCGGTCGCGGTCGTTGTCCAGCGATGCCGCCAGCGCGCGCACGAACGCGGTCTGGTTGTTGCGGTCGCCCGACATGCCGAGATGGCGCACCGCTTCGGCGAGCGGGCGGCGGGCGAAGGCGGCCCGTTCCTCGGCGCTGGCGGCCGGCGCCGGCGGCGGTGCCGATGGCGTCCGCCCCAGCCGTTCCATCGCCAGCAGCCCGTAGAACTGGTCGGGGCTGTCGGCGGCCTGCTCCAGCCAGGCATTGGCCTGCTGGGCGCGGCCCGCCGCGGCGGCGGCGCGGGCCGCCCAGTAGAAGCCCTTGGCGCGGGTCTGCGGCGATTGCGCGGCCCGGCCGTAGCGGTCGAACATCGGCGCGGCGTCGCCGGGCCGGCCGGTGCGCATCGCCGCGGTGCCGGCGAGCCAGGTGAGGTTGGTATATTCGTCGCGCTCGCCGTAGGACTTGCCGCTGACGTCGGTGCCGGCCGGGTAGATGTCGTCGACCTGGCTGGCGATCTCGTAGGCCATCGTCCACTGGCGGTCGTTGGCCGCACCGCGCGCCATCGTCACCATCGTCGCCATGAACTTCTCGGGATTGGCCGGCTGGCTGGCGAGCCGCCGCGGGCGGGCGAGCAGCTGGCGCGCGCCGAGCGGGTCGCCGCTGTCGCGCAGGTACGAGGCCTTGTCGATCAGCAGGCCGGGATCGCCGGCGAAGGCGGCGCCGAGCGCGTCGGTTCGGGGGCGGGCGTCGCTCGCCCGCGTCTGCAGCGCGAGCCGCGCCTCGTAGAGCGGCCGCCGCGACGGCGACGCCCAGGCCAGCGTCCGTTGCGCGCTTTGCGTGTCGCCGGCCGCGAGCAGCACCTCCATCCGCCGGTCGTGGTCGGCCGGCGTGAATCCGCCGCCGAAGGCGGCGAGCAGCCGTTGCTCGTCGGTCGCCGGCAGCACGCCGGCGAACCAGGCCTCGCGCGCCGCCGCCCGCGCCTGATCGGGCTGGCCGCTCGCCAGCAATGCGAAGGCGTGGCGGGCATGGCCGGCCGGCGTCAGCGCCGGAAAGGATCGGAAATAGCGGACGACCTCGCCGGCCGGCGCCGAACCGGGGTCGATCTGCCGCTCGGCGGCGCGGCGCATCGCCGCCTCGCCCGGCCAGCCGGGATGCGAAAGCAGGAAGGAAGCGTAAGCGGAGAAAGGCAGGTTGTCGCTCTGCCGCAGGCTGTTCCAGCGCGCGACGCTCGACGCGATCGCCGCCGACGAGACCGGCGCGGCCTGGGCGGCGACCGGCACCACCGTCCGCGGCTCGGCCGGCGCCGGAGCCTTGACCGCGATCGGCCCGACCGCGCTCGCCGCGACGGCCGCGGCCGACGCTCCCAGCAAAATCAGCAGCCCCGCCCTCTTGTGCATGCTGGACAGAATGACGACCCCCTCCTTATCAGAGCCTGAACACCCCCTCCCGGAATGTCCTCGGCCGTCCTAGGCGAGGCGGGGCGAGAAGGTGAAGGAGCCGCGCATGTTCAGAGGTTCGATCCCGGCTCTGGTGACGCCTTTTCGCGACGAAGCGTTCGACCAGGCCGCCTATCGCGACTTGATCGAGTGGCAGATAGTCGAAGGAAGTCATGGCCTTGTCCCGTGCGGCACGACCGGCGAATCGGCGACGCTGACGCCCGGCGAGCACCGCGACATCGTCGGCGCCTGCGTCGACCAGGCGAGGCGCCGGGTGCCGGTGATCGCCGGCTGCGGGTCGAACGACACCGCCCATGCGATCGCGCTGACCAAGTCGGCGAAGGCGGCCGGCGCCGACGCGGCGCTGCACGTGCCGCCTTACTACAACCGTCCCAACCAGGACGGCGTCCTCGCCCATCTCGCGGCGGTCGCCGAAGCGGTCGACATCCCGATCGTCCTCTACAACGTGCCGTCGCGCACGATCACCGACATCGCCGTCGAGACGATGGCGCGGCTGGCGGAGATCGCCAACGTCGTCGCGGTCAAGGACGCGACCGGAAATCTTGCCCGCGTTACCGCCCAGCGGCTCGCCTGCGGCGAGGATTTCATCCAGCTCTCCGGCAATGACGACATGGCGCTGGGCTTTATGGCGATGGGCGGCGCGGGCTGCGTTTCGGTCACCGCCAACGTCGCGCCCCGGCTCTGCGCCGAATTCCAGAATGCTTGCCTTTCAGGCGATTGGGAAACGGCGTTGAGGTTGCAGGACAGGCTTTACCCGCTCCACGCGGCCCTGTTCAGCGACGCCTCGCCCGGCCCGGTCAAATATGCGCTGAGCCGCGTGCGCCCCGGTTTCCCGCCCGACCTGCGCCTGCCGATGACGCCCCCCTCCGCCGCCAGCCGCCGCGCCGTCGACGCCGCGCTCGAGCATGCGGGGCTGGCCTGAGCGCGACCGCGCCCGGTCAGGACGGGCCGCCGAGGAAGCCGGTGGCGACCCCGATGAAGAAGCCGAGCATCGTCTTGACCGTGTCGGTCGCGAAGGCGAGCGTCGCCGGATTGGCCGTGGTGAAGACGGCGCCGACGGCGATCAGGAAGGCGATCCCGAGGACGGCGAAGATACCGAAGATCACATAGATCTTGAACCAGGCGAGTTCGGCCGCCGACGGCGCGGCGCGCTCTGCCGGGCTGCCGGTCTGGACGGCGACGCTCGCCGCCAGGAGCGGCGGCACCGTTTCCGACGGGAGCGCGAGCGCCGCCGAAGCGCCGCCGCCGGACCGGCCTTCCCGCGCCTGTGCGGCCGCCCGCTGCGCGGCGGTCACCGAGGCGCGGAGCCGGCGAAAGCCCGCGGCGATTTCGGGGCGCGCTTCGTCCGGCACGCGCGCGACGACGAGCGTCTCCAGCAATTCGGTCTGTCCGGCGACCGCGCCGAGATGGCGCTCGATCGTCGCCACCTGCTCGAACGTGGCCGTTCCGGAGGCCGGCGGTTGCGCTGCCAGCTCGCGCCGGATCGCCGCCACCCCTTCCTGAGTCTCCGCCTGCCGTGCGACTATATCCGCCAGGATCTCGCGATCCGAGGCGCCCGGAGGCGGTGCGGGACGCGGCGGTGCATCGTCGCCCTTCGGCCGCTCCACGGGCCGTCGCGAGGGCTGCTCCGGCGAGCCTTCCGGCGCCGGCAAATGGATGATTTCGGACGGTTGCCGGGGCGAGGCTGGCGCTTGCACGTAATCGTCGAGCAGCTGCGATTGCGCATAGGTGTCGAAGATCACCGCCGCGGCGACGAGAAAAGACACGAAGGCGGCCGCGACCAGCCCGAGGGTCGCCGGACTTTGCCTGCCGGCCACCAGCCGAGAATCTTGCGTTCCCAGATCGACCGTAGCCATATGCCTCCCCCGTCTTTGGCGTTACTTGACGGAATCTAGCACGATTGGCGCTCCGTCCCTAGGGCGGACTTCGTCGGCGATCCGCTCCGCCTTGGAGCCGGCGCGCTTTCTTTCCTCCCCGCCTCCCCTTACATCGCGCTGATGGTTCGCCCCCGCCACGCCAGTTTCGACAAGAAGAAGGTCGTCGCCGAGAATCGGCGGGCGCGGTTCGATTATGCCATCGAGGAGGTGTTCGAGGCCGGCATCGCCCTGGCCGGCACCGAGGTCAAGAGCCTGCGCTTCGGCGAGGGCTCGATCGCCGAATCCTATGCCGAGGTGAGGGACGGCGAGGTCTGGCTGATCAACTCCAACGTGCCCGAGTTCAGCCACGGCAACCGCTTCAACCACGAGCCCAAGCGGCCGCGCAAGCTGCTGCTCCACGACCGCGAGATCGCCAAATTGTTCGGCGCGGTCGCGCGGCAGGGGATGACGCTGGTCCCGCTTTCGATCTATTTCAACGCGCGCGGGCGGGCCAAGGTCGAGCTGGCGCTGGCCAAAGGGCGCAAGTTGCACGACAAGCGCGAGCACGAGAAGGAAAAGGACTGGAAGAAGGAGCAGGGGCGGCTCCTCAGGCAGCACGGATGAGGATGGTCGAGCGGATCAGCCGATGGGTCGCGAACCACGCGCCCAAGCGCGAGGAGCTGGCGAAGAGCCGCTGGCTCAAGCCGTTCGGCGCGCGCGTGCTGCACAGCGAGTTCTGGCGCTTCACCCGGCGCTCGGTGCCGCGCGGCGTCGCCGCCGGCCTGTTCGTCGGCGTGTTCCTGCTCATCCCCGGCGTGCAGATCGTCGGCTCGGCGCTGCTGTCGATCCCGTTTCGCGCCAACATCCCGGTCGCCGCCGCGATGACCTTCCTCACCAACCCGGCGACCACGCCCTTCCTCATCTTCGCTTCGCTCGAGGTCGGCAGCTTCCTCGGCTTCCGCACCGACATCGCCAGCTTCTACGCGCTGCGCGAGAGCGGCGCGGGCCCCGGCGAGTGGCTGGCCTGGATCTTCTCCGACGCCGCGCCGGCGCTGGTCAGCGGCCTGTTCATCATCGGCGCCGCCGCGGCCGCGATCGGCTATTTCGTCGCCGTCTTCCTGTGGCGCTGGTGGACCGGCCGCAAATGGCGCCGCCGCGCGGTCAAGCGTCCGGAGGCGGCCTGATGGCGAGCCAAGCGCCGGCGCGCCGCCGCGTCGAGGCGCCGCTGTTCGCGCTCGCCGCCTTGACGTCGGCGGCGCTGCTGCTGTGGGCGGTCGGCGACCCGGTCTTCGCCGCCGCCTTCGTCGCCGGGCTGGTCGGCATCGGCGGCCTGCTGCTGCTGCTCCGGCGCCCGCGCGCGATCGCCGTCCCCCTTGCTTCGCCGTCCGCCGCCGGGCCCGCCCTGCGCCTGCTGCGGGTCGCGCTCGACGCTGCCGGCTCCGACGCGGCGCTGGCGCTGAGCGAGGGGATCGCCGACCTGGTCTGCGTCAACGCCGCCTGGTCGCGCTGGTTCGGCGGCGCCGCCGC
>Ga0299913_10002860_pt1 | contig 13874 bp, 8 predicted proteins | sample RVTome_9_FD_201360 | JGI IMG/M metagenome (GOLD analysis project Ga0299913, IMG submission 201360) | Soil microbial communities from uranium-contaminated site in the Upper Colorado River Basin, Wyoming, United States - RVT155D38 (version 2) ... | reverse complement strand
CACCTCGACGCCGTACTCCTCGAAGCGGTTGATGATCGTCAGCGCGCCGAAGGCGGTCGCTTCGACGAGCGCCCGGTAGACCTCGGCGGCCGTCGTGTGCAGCGTCTGCCCGATGATGAGCCCGCTCAGGAGGGGATCGACGAGGATCGTGCGGTTGCCGTTGTTCCAGTCCAGCGCGAGCAGGCCGGACGCCCCGGGGGCGATCTGCGCCGCCTCCCGGCTGAGCTTCTCGTGGGCCTGGCTGCCGCGCCCGTACTTCGCCGGGACGAGGTGCCGGACGAACCAGTTGAAGATGTCGCCGACCGCCGACTGGCCGGCTTCGAGGCCGTACATCCCGGGGATGACCGAGCCGGGCACGATCCCGCACAGGCCGGGAACGTCCGGCAGCGCGCGGTCCCCGGGAGCGACCATGATGTCGCAGGTGCTGGTGCCGATGATCTTGACCAGCGTGCCCTCGCGCGCGCCGGCCCCCACGCCCCCGTGATGCGCGTCGAAGGCGCCGACCGCCACGGGGATCCCTGCGGGCAGGCCGACCTTCTTTGCCACAGCGGCGATCAGCTCACCCGCCTTCCGATCGCTCGGGACGGCTTTCTCGGCGTAGCGATCCCGCAGCGGCGCGAGCCCCGGATCGAGGGACGCGAGGAACTCCTTGCTCGGGAGCCCGCCCCACTCGTCGCTGTACATCGCCTTGTGCCCCGCCGCGCAGATGCCGCGGGGCATGGTGTGCGGGTCGGTCCGGCCGGTGATGTAGCCGGGCACGAAGTCGGCCAGCTCGACCCACGAGTAGGCCGCCTCGAAGACTCGGGGCGCCGTCCGCCGGCAGTGCAGGATCTTCGACCAGTACCACTCGCTCGAGTAGGTGCCGCCGCACTTGGCCAGGTACTTCGTCCCGTAGTCGGCGGCCTTCCTCGTGATCTCCGCCGCTTCCGCATGGGACGAGTGGTCCTTCCAGAGCCACGCCTGGGCGGCGAGGTCCTTCCTGAACTCCTTCTTGAACGCCAGCGGCTCGCCGTTCCGATCGACCGGAATCGGCGTGGACCCCGTGGTGTCGACGCCGATGCCAATCACCCGCTCGGGGCTGAAGCCGGGCTTGCGCTTCGCCTTCCTGACCGCCTCCCGGACGCTCACGATGAAACCGTTGACGTAGTCGGCGGGGTTCTGCCGGGCGACGTGCGGGTCCTTCGGATCGAGCAGGATGCCGGCCTCGCCGCTGGGATAGTCGTAGACGTGCGTGGCGACCTCGCTCCCGTCGGCCGTGTCGACGATCAGGGCGCGGACGCTGTTGGTGCCGTAGTCGAGGCCGATCGAGCAGGTGCGAGCGGGTTTGGCGGCCATGGTTGACGGTTCGGGCCGTGAACGATCACGGCCTGGCGGATGATATTGCAGTTCGAATTTCGCCGTAAAGGCAAGCGGCGCGCTCGGGGCCCGGACGCGCGCCAGGCGTCAGGCCGCCAGACCGGCGTACGCCGCGGAAAAACCTCGCGCAACCGGCCTCCGGGGTAGCATAGGCGCGGCAAACGGCCTCCAGCGGCGCCACAGCGTACCCGCGGCGGCGCCCGTCCGGGAGGTCATAAGGAATTGTTATCGACATGAACGTTCTAGTCACCGGCGGCGCCGGGTACATCGGCAGTCAGACCGCCAAGCGGCTCGCCCTCGCCGGCCATCAGTCCATCGTCGTCGACAACCTCTCCTGCGGTCACGAGTGGGCGGTCAGGTGGGGACCCTTCGAGCGCGGCGATCTCGCGGACCGCGCCTGGCTGGACGACGTGCTGCGCCGCCACCGTATCGAGGCGGTGGTCCACTTCGCCGCCAGCACCTACGTCGGCGAATCGATGGCCAATCCAGGGCTGTACTTCCGCAACAACGCCGTCAACTCGCTCCACCTGCTCGAGGCCATGACGGCCGCCGCCATCGGGACGATCGTGTTCTCGTCGAGCTGCGCCACGTACGGACTGCCGCAGACCCTGCCGATCGACGAATCGCACCCGCAGGCGCCGGTGAGCCCCTACGGCGAGTCGAAGCTGGCCGTGGAGCGGATGCTGTACTGGTTCGGCGTGGCGCACGGCGTGCGATCGGCTGCGCTGCGGTATTTCAACGCCGCCGGCGCCGATCCGGACGGCGAGCTCGGCGAGGTCCACGACCCGGAGACTCACCTGCTGCCGCTGGTGATCGAGGCGGCGCTCGGTCGCCGCCCGCCGGTCGGCGTCTTCGGAACCGACTACGCGACGCCGGACGGCACCGCGATCCGCGACTACGTCCACGTCTCGGACCTGGCCGATGCGCACCTCGCCGCGCTCGAGTACCTGAGCGGCGGCGGCGGCAGCACGGCGCTGAACCTTGGGACCGGCCGCGGGCATTCGGTCCTGGAGGTGATTGCGGCCGTGGAGCAGGTGAGCGGCAGGACGGTGCCGAGGAAGGAGGCGCCGCGACGGGCCGGCGACCCGCCGTCGCTCGTCGCCGACGCGCGGCGCGCCGCAGAGGTGCTCAGCTGGACGCCGCGGTATCCCGATCTACGGACGATCGTCGAGCACGCCTGGCGCTGGCATTCGCGTGACTCGTAGGGGCGACGCATGCGTCGCCCTTGCCGGCCGTTGGGCGTTTTCCCTGTCCGCCGTCAGCGCGCCTCCGCCGGCGCCGGGAAGAAGGCCCGCGCGTGCCACGAGTCCCGCGCCGGACTCTCCCAGCGTCCCGCCTCGAGCTCCTCGCGTCTCGTCAGCGTGTTGTTGAACACGATCGTCTCCGGCGAGACGACGCCGCGCCGCGCGAGGTCGCTGAACTCCGCGCGGCTCACCCGCGCGATCCCGCCGTCCGCCGTGCGGAAGAGGACCGGCGCGTGATTGACCAGCTCGAGGCCGAGCGCGCGTTCGAGCTCCGCGAGCACCCGTACCATCGCATCGATGGAGCACCCCGAGGCGCCCGCGGCTGCCTCATCCACAGCGACGAAGAGGAACTGACCGTTCCGCAGCTCGCGGCCGGCGGCGAGCGGCGCACCGTGCGCCTTCCACTGCTCGAGGAAGGCGTCGACCGCACCAAGCAGCTTCTCCTGCTCCTCGTCGGAAAGCCGGCGCTCAGCCGCGAAGATCCAGAGGCGCGCGTCGCCGGGCAACTGGGCGAAATCAACCAGCATGATGCGATTGTACACGGGGCGCTCGGCGAGCGCGCCCTACCGGAAGATCGCCTGCAGGAATTCGCCCAGATAGCGCCGCCACAGCGGCCACTCGTGTCCGCCTTCGGTGAGCGTGTACTCGTGCTCGATGCCGCGTTCGGTCAGCCAGGCGTGAAACGCGTCGTTCCGCTCGAGCAGGAAGTCGCTGCGGCCGCAGGCAATCCAGAGGAGCCGCAGGTCCTTCGCCGTCCGGGCCGCGAGGTCCGGAAACAGCGCGTCGAGGTTCCCCTGCGGCGTGCCCGCACTGAAGGCGCCGATCCAGCGGAACAGATCCAGCCGCGACAGCCCTGTCGAGAGCGATTGTCCGCCGCCCATCGAGAGCCCGACGATGGCTCGCCGGTCTGCGTCGCGGGATACGCCGTAGGTGGACTCGACGAACGGCATGACGTCCTCGAGCAGGTCGCGCCGGACGCCGTCGTTGTTCTGCTGCCGGACATCGGGCGTCATCGGACCGAAGCGCGGCGACCGCACGTGCCCGTACGGCATGACAATCACCAGCGGCCCGATCTTCTTCTGAGCGATCAGGTTGTCCGCGATGACGTGGGCGCGGCCGACGCTCGTCCAGGCGTCCGCGAGGTCGCCGTTGCCGTGCAGCAGGTACACGACAGGCAGCGCCGCACCGCCCGGCTCGTACCCCGGCGGCGTGTACACGTAGAGTTCACGCGTCAGGTCGAGCGCCTTCGAGCGGTACGTGTGCATGTGGACGACGCCGTGCGGGACGTTCTGGACCTCGTGAAGACGCGGCGGATCGCCCGGGACCTCGACCAGGCTGTTCAGCTGCAGCCACACTTTCACGTCGGGATTGCGCGGGTCGACCATCGGCGCTCCGTCGATCTCGTACGCGTAGCTGTAGATCTCCGGCGCGAGCGGGCCGACCGTGACCGTCCAGACGCCGTCCGCGCCCTTGCTCATCGGTTTCGGCTCGTGCCCCTCCATGCTCGTCAGACGCACCGCCTCCGCGTTCGGCGCGTAGAGGCGGAACGTCACGCGGCGATCGGGGTGGACCTCCGGCGAGAGGATGTTCGGCGGCTGCTGCGCGCGCGCGGGCGTCGCGGACAGCAGCAGGGCGGACAGGATCGCGATCATCGGGACGGCGCGCTGGGGCATCGGGTCGGCTCCTCGGTTGACAGGTGAGGCCGAGAATACCGTGAGAGGGCCGAGGCCGACGAGACCGGCTGCAGGAACCCGTCCTCATGGGTCCCTTGGCACCGCGGCGTTGTCGATAGGCGGATACAGCCAGGAATGGCGCAGACCGGCGTGCCGGCCGGCGTACCTCGCCGGGATGTCCTGCGTCCAGTTGCTGGGGATGGTGAGGCAGAACAGCAGCACCGCCGCGAAGAGTGCGCGCTGCCCGAGCGTGGCGCGCTCCCAGTGCCGATGCTGGAACGCAGGCGTCTTCATCGGCGTGCCGAGCCGCCCCAGGCGCCGCAGCCGTGAGCGATAGACGAGCAGCAGTCCCACCGCGGCCATCGCGATGTTCAGGGTCTGGCCGGTGCCCAGCTCGAAGCGGTGTGCGGGGTACTCGCGCAGGAAGTCGAGGAAGATGCGCGGGAACGCGTACCAGAAGACGAACCGCGCCGCCACGGCGCCCCGGGTCGGGTTGGTGCGCCGGACCCACAGCAGATAGGGCACCAGCAGCAGGTTCTTGGTGCCGTCGTACAGCACGACGGCATGCCGCGGGCCCTCCGCGTGCGGGAACACGACCGCCCACCATGCGGCGGGACTGGCCAGCCGCCCGACGATCTGACCGTCGATGAAGTTGCCGATGCGCCCCAGCCCCATCAACATTGCGCCCGGGACGACGAGGGCGTCCGCCAGCTCGAGGAACGGCCGGCCCGTCCGTTTCGCGAACAGCCATGCCGCGGCGGCGCCGCCGAGCAGGAGGCCGTGCGTGGCCATGCCTCCCAGCCAGTAGGCAGGGACGAGCTCCGGGTGGTCGCGATACAGGGGCCACTCGTCGAACAGCACCTGAACCAGCCGCCCGCCGGCGAGGACGCCTGCGGCGAACAGGATGCTCAGCGTATAGACGTCGCGGAGCGAGAGCCCGAGCGCCGCGCGTCGCCGGCGCAGGAAGAGGTGCAAGTGGAGAAAGCCGAGCGTGTAACTCAGACCGTACCACCAGAGGTACACGCCGCCCGCATCGAGCAGGATCGGATCGAGACGATGGACGTATGGGCCGGACGGCATCGATACCAGGCCCTGGCCGCGGGCCGGCGCCCGCCGCTGGCGGTCGAGCTGTCGAGAAGGATAGCGCGACAAGCCGGGTTTGTGCCGGATGCCGCGTCGGCGGGGCGCTGGCGCCCCGCCGCTACCAGGAACCGGTCGGCTGGTGGCTGCCGAGCGTGCGGATGTAGTTCGCGCGGACGAACGCGGTGGGATCCTCGACCGACTCGTGGCTCATGCAGCCGCGCAGCTGCTTCAGCGAGCTGTACCCTTTGCGCTCCATCCACGCCGTCATCTGCGCGACCGTGCGGTTCAGGAACGACGGCCCTTCGCGCAGGAGCGCCGATGTCGTCATGACGACGTCCGCACCTGCCATCAGGTACTTGATGGCCTCGTTCGGTCCGTGGACGCCGGTCGTGGCCGCGAGCGATGCGCGCAGCCGGCCGTAGAGGATCGCAATCCACATCAGCGGCAGGCGGATCTCGTCGGGACGGCTCAGCTCCACCGACGGGACCACGCGGCGGTTCTCGATGTCGAAGTCCGGCTGGTAGAAACGGTTGAAGAGCACCAGCGCGTCCACGCCCGTGCGATCCAGCTCGCCGGCCATGCTCGCGATCGAGCTGAAGTACGGCGCGATCTTCATCGCGATCGGAATCGTCACCGACGATCGGACGGCGCGCAGCACGTCGAGGTACTGCTCCTCGACATGCCGGCCGGTTCGGTACATCTCCGTCGGGATGTAATAGACGTTCAGCTCGATTCCCGCGGCCCCCGCCTGCTGCATGTCGGCGGCGAAGCCCGTCCAGCCCTCGTCGGTGACGCCGTTCAGGCTGCCGAAGATCGGGATGTCGACCGCCTCGTGCGCGCGGCGAATCAGCTCCAGGTACTCGGCGGGACCGACGTCGTAGGCATCGGGCTTCGGCAGGTACGAGGCGGCCTCGCCGTGGCTGTCGGCGCCCGCGGTGCCCCAGCGCTCGAGCGCTTCGGTCTCGGAGCGCACCTGTTCCTCGAAGAGCGAGAAGAGCACCACGCCGGCGGCGCCCGCGTCCTCGAGGCGCCGGATCGCGTCGAGCTTCTCCGACACGGGCGATGCGGACGCGATGAAGGGGTTCCTGAGGTCGAGCCCCATGTAGCGCGTGAACAGATCCATGAGTTCCCCCTGAGCCCGCCCGCCGGCGTTCACGAAGCCAGCGTCGGCTCCGCCACTCGGCTCGGCGCCTCCACCTGGCTGCCGGGCACGCCCTGTCCCCGCACGGCTGCCGGCGGATAGCGGTCGGCCATCGCGCGATAGACACCCTGCCGCTGCAGCACGTCCTGCTGCGCCAGATCCATGAGCCGCTTCGCCTCGTCCGCATTCGTAAACCGGAGCATGCGGTAGCGGATCTCGTTGTAGGCGTAGGCGGTCAGCGGCACCGACGGCGGCTGCGACTCCAGCAGGAACTCGGGGCGCGTCCGCGCGCCGGCCGCCGGGCGGTAGCGGTAGAGCGGCCAGTGCCCGGAGTCGACCGCGAGCTTCTGCTGGCTGAGCCCCTGCCGCATGTCGAGGCCGTGCGCGATGCAGTGGCTGTAGGCGATGACGAGCGACGGGCCGTCGTAGGCCTCCGCCTCGATGAGCGCGTCGAGCGTCTGCTGCGGCGAGGCGCCCATCGCGATCTGCGCGACGTACACGTCCCCGTACGCCACCGCCATCAGTCCCAGGTCCTTCTTGCGGCCGCCCTTGCCGCCCGCGGCGAACTTCGCCACCGCCCCGCGCGGCGTCGACTTGGACGCCTGGCCGCCGGTGTTCGAGTAGACCTCGGTGTCGAGCACGAGGATGTTGACGTTGCGCCCGGCCGCCAGCACGTGGTCGAGGCCGCCGTACCCGATGTCGTAGGCCCAGCCGTCGCCGCCGACGATCCAGACGCTGCGGCGGACCAGGTGCTCCGCCAGCGTGAGGAGACGCCTCGCGCGCCGATCGTCGAGGGTCGCGAGCGCGGCGCGCAGCCGCTCGACGCGCGCGCGCTGGCGGTCGACCTCCGAGGGCGTCGCCTGCGGCGCGTCGACGATCTCGCGCCCCAACCCCACAGGGAGCAGCGGATCCAGCGCGCCCAGCAGCTCGATCGCCTCGTCATGGTGCTTGTCGAGCGACAGGCGGAACCCGAGGCCGAACTCCGCGTTGTCCTCGAAGAGCGAGTTCGCCCACGCGGGGCCGCGGCCGTCACGGTTCACGCTCCACGGGGTGGTCGGCAGATTGCCGCCGTAGATGGACGAGCATCCCGTCGCGTTCGCCACCAGCAGCCGGTCGCCGAAGAGCTGCGACAGGGCCTTCAGGTACGGCGTCTCGCCGCAGCCGGCGCACGCGCCCGAGAACTCGAACAGCGGCGTCAAATACTGCGCGCCGCGGACGAGCGACGCCTCGACATCGTCCGGCTTGTTCTCCGGCAGCGTCTCGAAGTACGTGAAGTTCCGCCGCTCGCGCTCCAGCACGGGCGCCTTCGGCGCCATGTTGATGGCCCGCACGCCCGCCGCTTCCAGGCTCCGGGCTGGGCAGGCCTCGACGCAGAGCGCGCAGCCGGTGCAGTCTTCGACCGCCACCTGCAGCGTGTAGCGCAGGTTCGGGAAACCGCGGCCGGAGAGCGGGGCGGACGCGAAGCCCTCCGGAGCGGAGCCGAGCGCCGCCGACTCGTAGTACCGCGCGCGGATGGCGGCATGCGGGCACACGAGCGCGCAGTTGCCGCACTGGATGCACACCTCGGGCAGCCAGACCGGCACCTCGTCGGAGACGTTCCGCTTCTCCCATTTCGACGTCGCCGTGGGATAGGTGCCGTCCGCGGGCAGCGCGCTCACCGGCAAGTCGTCTCCGCGTCCGGCGATCATCGCGGCCGTGACGTCCCTGACGAACGCGGGGGCGTCGGCCGGCACGGTCGGCGGCAGGGCGTGCCCGGCAGCGGTTGCAGGCACCACGACCTCGTGCAGCCGCGCCAGCGCCTGATCCACCGCCGCGAAGTTGCGGTCGATGAGCTCCCGTCCCTTCCGGCCGTACGTCTTCCGGATGGCGTCCTTGATGCGGCCCACGGCTTCGTCCGCCGGCAGCACGCCGGAGAGCGCGAAGAAGCACGTCTGCATGATCGTGTTCGTCCGGCCCGGGAGCCCGGCCTCCGCCGCGACGGCGTTCGCGTCGATGACGTACAGGCGAATCCGCTTGCGGACGATCGTTTCCTGAACGGGTCCCGGGAGCGCATCCCAGACCTCGTCGGGGCCGAACGGGCTGTTCAGCAGGAACACCGATCCGTCGGTGGCCTCGCGCAGCATGTCGACCTTGTCGAGGAACGAGAACTGGTGGCACGCGATGAACGTCGCCCGCTGGACGAGGTAGGCCGAACGGATCGGGCGCGGGCCGAACCGCAGGTGGGACACGGTCCGGGAGCCCGATTTCTTCGAGTCGTAGACGAAGTACCCCTGCGCGTGTCCGGCGGCCGTCTCGCCGATGATCTTGATGGAGTTCTTGTTCGCCCCCACCGTCCCGTCCGCGCCGAGGCCGTAGAAGATGCAGCCGGCGCGCTCCGGGTCCTCGATCACGAACGCCGGATCCCACGGCAGGCTCGTGTGCGTCACGTCGTCGGTGATCCCGACGGTGAAGTGATTCTTCGGCTGCGTCGCCGACAGGTTGTCGAGCACGGCGCGGACCATCGCCGGCGTGAACTCCTTCGACGACAGCCCGTAGCGTCCGCCGACGATCGCCGGCACCGTGCGTCGCGCGCCGGACGCCTGTGCCTCCGCGAAGGCCGTGACGACGTCCTGATACAGCGGCTCGCCGGCGCCGCCCGGCTCCTTCGTGCGGTCGAGGACGGCAATCGCGCGGACCGTCTCCGGCAGCGCCGCCAGCAGGTCGGCGGCCGAGAACGGGCGGAACAGGTGCACCTGCACCAGGCCCACCCGCGCGCCACGCTCGTTGAGGTACTCGACGGTCTCCCGCGCCGTTCCGGCGCCCGAGCCCATCATCACGATCGCGCGGTCCGCATCCGGTGCGCCGAAGTAGTCGAACAGCCGGTACTGGCGCCCGGTCAGCGCCGCGAACCGATCCATCGCGCCCTGCACGGCGGCGGACGTGCGGTCGTAGAAGGGGTTCACCGTCTCGCGCGCCTGGAAATAGACGTCGGGGTTCTGCGCGACGCCGCGGATCACCGGATGGTCGGGGCTGAGCGCCCGGGCGCGATGGGCGTACACGAGCTCGTCGGCAATCATCGCCCGCACCTGGTCCTCGGAGAGCATCTCGATGGTGCTCACCTCGTGCGAGGTCCGGAAGCCGTCGAAGAAGTGGATGAACGGGATGCGCGACTCGAGCGTCGAGGACTGGGCGATGAGCGCCAGATCGTGTGCCTCCTGCACCGACCCGGAACACAGCATCGCCCAGCCCGTCGTCCGGACGGCCATCACGTCGGAGTGATCGCCGAAGATCGAGAGCGCCTGCGCCGCGATCGATCGCGCCGCCACGTGGAAGACCGCCGGCGTCAGCTCGCCGGCGATCTTGAACATGTTCGGGATCATCAGCAGCAGGCCCTGCGACGCCGTGAACGTCGTCGTGAGGGCGCCGGTCTGCAGCGCGCCGTGGACGGCGCCGGCCGCTCCCGCCTCGCTCTGCATCTCGACGACCCGCGGCACCGTGCCCCAGATGTTCGGCACGCCTTCCGACGCCCACTGGTCGGCGAGCTCGCCCATGGTGGACGAGGGCGTGATCGGATAGATCGCGCAGATCTCGTTCACGCGGTAGGCGACCCAGGCCGCCGCTTCGTTGCCGTCGAGGATCGTGCGCATCATGGCTCCGCCACCATGGCAATCGCCGCCACGGGGCACTGCGTGAAACAGATCGCGCAGCCGGTGCACCTGTCGAGATCGAACCGGTAGCGCAGTCCGGGCCCCAGCTTCACGACCGCCTTCTCGGGACAGGCCGCGAGGCAGCCGTCGCACTCGAAGCAGTTGCCGCACGAGAGGCACCGCTGCGCTTCGTAGAGGACGTCGTGCGCGCTCAGCCCGCCCAGGACCTCGTCGAAGCCCGCCCGCCGGCGCGACAGCTCGAGTACCGGCTGCGTCGTGCGGTCCGCGTCCCGGTGGAACCAGAGGTGCAGCATGTCGGCGAAGGCGATCTCGTGCTTGAGAGGGGTCTCGCTCGCCTCGCCGCTCAGCCACGCGTCGATGTGCCGTGCCGCCTTCTTCCCGTGCCCGACGGCCGTCGTGACCGTGCGTTCGGAGGGGACCATGTCGCCGCCGGCGAAGATCCCGGGGTGGCCGGTCATCATGTCTTCGCCCACCACCACCGTGCCGTCCTTCCGGAACTCGATGCCCGGCACGTCGCGGAGGAACGCCGTGTCGGTGTCCTGGCCGAGCGCCAGAATGACGGAGTCGGCCTCGAGCGTCTCGATTGCGCCGGTCGGCTGGGGGAATCCCTTCTCGTCCAGCTTCATCACCTCGACGGTCAGCGTGCCGCCCTCGAGGCTCTTGATCGTGCGGAGCCAGTGGATCGCGACCCCCTCTTCCAGCGCATCGTCGGCCTCGAAGGCGTGCGCCGGCATCTGTTCGCGCGTACGGCGGTAAATGATGACCGTGTCGGCGCCGAGGCGGCGTGCGGTGCGCGCCGCGTCCATGGCGGTGTTGCCGCCGCCGTAGACCGCGACGCGGCGGCCGATGCGCGGCGGCTCGGCGTCGACCTCCACGTCCTTCAGGAAGCGCAGCGCATCGAAGATGCGGCCGGCGTCGCGCGAGGGGATCGACTGGCGCTTGCTGAGGTGCGCGCCGACGGCGACGAATGCGGCGTCGAAGCCGCCGCCCTCCTGCTCGGCCAGCAGGTCGCGGACCGGATGGTTCAGCTCGATCGAGACGCCCAGTGCCTTGATGCGCTCGATCTCGGCCTCGAGCACTTCACGCGGCAGCCGGTACTTGGGAATGCCGAAGTGCATCATGCCGCCGGCGAGCGGTCCCGCGTCGCGGATCGCGACGGCGTGGCCCCGGCGCGCCAGGTGATACGCGGCCGACAGTCCGCTCGGGCCGGCCCCGACGATGAGCACGCGCCTGCCGGTCGAAGCAGCGGGCGCCGGCAGCGGCCACCCGCTCGCGAGCGCGAGATCGCCGAGGAACCGCTCGACCGCGTGGACCGCGACCGGCTCGTCGACTGCCCGGCGGTTGCACGCATCCTCGCACGGGTGGTAGCAGACGCGGCCGTGTACGGCCGGCATCGGGTTGTCGCGGACGAGGATCTCCCAGGCGGCGCGATAGTGTCCCGCCTGGGCCTCGGCGAGCCAGGCCTGGATGTTCTCGCCGGCCGGGCACGCGTGGTTGCACGGCGGCAGCCGATCCACATAGACCGGCCGCATCGTCCGCGCGGGCTGATGTGTCAGGGTATCGAGCGAGGGAGTGCTGTCTGGAGGAGGCACACCAATGCCTGAGGCAAGCCACGAGCCACGCGTGCCGCCGCCTTTCTGCGAGCTTTTCCTGGGTTTTTTGGGAACGCCGGACGTCAGGGCCGGCACAGCGGCGGGCTGCGCCGGGGACTATTCCGCGAGATGCGGAAACCTCCCCAGTACCGGCTCCGAGCGGCCAACCAGGTGCCAGCACCTGCCAACACCTGCTGGTACCCGCTGGCACCCGTTAGCACCCGATCCTTAAAGCTCCCTGACCCAGATGTTCCTGAACCGTACGAGATCCTCGTGGTCCTGCAGCCCGAGCGGCAGTTTCTCCGGGTGCGCGTTGTAGTAGGGCGGACCCATGTGCGTCGTCACGCCCATGACCTCGGCGTAGTGCTGAATCAGCACGCCGTTGTGGAACACGGTGAAGCGCGCGCGCTTGATCACCTTGCCGTGGTCGTTGAACTTCGGCGCCTCGAACACGATGTCGTAGGTCTGCCATTCGCCGGGTTTGCGGCTGGCGTTCACGAGGGGAGCGTGCTGCTTGTAGATGGCGCCCGCCTGACCGTGGAAGTAGGTGGCGTTCTCGTACGAGTCGAGCACCTGGACCTCGTACTGGCCCATCAGGAACACGCCGCTGTTGCCGCGTTCCTGACCCTTTCCCTCGACCTCGGTCGGGGTCGCCCACTCGAGATGGAGCTGCACGTCGCCGAACGCCCGCTTCGTGCGGATGCCGCCCGTCTCCGGCTTCACCTGCATCGCGCCATCCACGATCGTCCAGCCCACCGGTCCGCCCTTCGCGTTCTCCCACTCCGAGAAGTTCTTGCCGTCGAAGAGGACGATGGCGTCGGAGGGGGGGGCGCCTTCGCCGGTGCCGGAGGTCACCACCCGGGGCGCTTCCTTCGGCGGCGGCACCTCGTTCACGTGCGGGTCAGGTTTCGGCTGGGCCGACAGCTCGCTTCGCAGGAGCAGGCCGCCGCCTGCCAGGCACAGCAGCACACCCATCACGGGCACGACCGCGGATCGAACGAAAGCCACCATTGAGCGTCTCCTTTGTCTGCGAGGGCAGCCCGGCGGCGGTACGCCCGCGTCCCTGCCCGTCACAGCGGCCGATCATAGCCCGACCGCGGCGTTCCTGCCGACGGGCGATTACAATCGACCGATGCATCCGTGGAGATCGGTCCTGAGACTGGCAGGCCTGGCCTGCCTCGGCCTGCTGCCCCATCACACGGCGCTGGCTCAGACGGCCACGGCAACGCTGATGGTGGAGGTCCGGGACCACGAGGGCGGGCCTCTCAGGGACGCCAGCCTCTCGATCGAACACCGGCAGACCGGCATCGTCCGCCTGGTCAGCACAAACCTCGACGGGTCGGCCGTGGTGCCGCTGCTCGCGGCCGGCGAGTACCGCGTGCTGGCCAGGCTCAACAGCTACCGGCCGGAGACCGTGAGCGGCGTGCAGCTGCCCGCCGGCGGCAAGCGCCTGCTGGAGATCACGCTGCTGCCGGCGGCGTTCGAGGAGACGGTGGTCGTGAGCGGCGAGGCCGGCCGTGCGACGCCGGGCGGCGGCACCGTTGCCGACACCTTCGAGGGCCGCGTCCTGGTGATGACCCCCGTGGAAGACCGGGACTTCCTGCGCTTCGCGCAGCAGGCGGCGGGCGCCGTGCCGCCCGCGCCCGGCTCGCGCCTGTCGACACAGGCCAACACCGGCGTCAACGTCTCGGGCTCGCGTGAGGCCGCGAACAACTTCCTGCTCGACGGCGTCGACAACAACGACCTGTTCCTGAACCGCATCGTCGTCACCCCCAGCCTGGACGCCGTGCAGGAGATGACGCTGCTGCACAACACCTACGATGCCGAGTACGGGCGGAGCGCCGGCGCGCAGGTGAATGTCGTCCTCAAGTCGGGCGGCAGCCGCGTCCGCGGGACGGCCTTCGAGTACTTCCGCGACGAGGCGCTCGACGCGCACGGCGTGTTCGACCGGCCGGAGGAGCCGAAGCCGCGGTTCAGCCGCCACCAGTTCGGCGGAACCCTCGGCGGGCCGATCGCGCCCCTGAAGTCGTTCTACTTCGCCAGCTTCGAGGCGCTGCGCACCCGTGCGGCCGAGACGCGGCTGGCGCAGGTGCCGACGGCGGCTCAGCGCGCCGGCGACTTCAGCGCGACCTCGATCG
>Ga0299913_10002859_pt1 | contig 13883 bp, 8 predicted proteins | sample RVTome_9_FD_201360 | JGI IMG/M metagenome (GOLD analysis project Ga0299913, IMG submission 201360) | Soil microbial communities from uranium-contaminated site in the Upper Colorado River Basin, Wyoming, United States - RVT155D38 (version 2) ... | reverse complement strand
CCGAGGCCGACCGCAAACCCGATAGCCGCAAGGAGAAACGTCAGTCTCGAGGACCAGTGTTCGTGCATCGATTCGCGATCAGCCACGCCGCTATACCTCGCCGGGATGACACCCGATTAATATTCTTATGAAGGGCGGCGCGGAACACCGCAGGCGCGCCGTGTCGCGACGCAATTTCAGATATCGTATACGATTCGGCCGAACGGCGCTACGTGACGATCCCGTTTTGAGTAATGGTCAGCAGGGGTTTGCCGAGAACGTCCGGAAAGGTTCTACTCGGGGTCCTCTAACGCTTCGCCACTTTCTTTTTCTTCCGAAGCGTCCCGCGAGTAGACCGTGGTCCCTTTGCCAGACGTTTCGCGCCGTCCTCAGCTTTTGGTTCCGGCTCCTCCGCAAGCTGGATGCGCAGGTCCTTCAGCGTGTGCTCGAGATGAGCGAACAACAGCTTCTTCACGTTGCGCGGGTCCGGTTTCAGCCAGGCGTCGAGAATTTCCTGATGCTCGGATTCCGCGCGCAGATGCCGGTAGTCCGGCTCGAGATGCTTTCGCACGTAGCGATCTGCAATGAAGTGCAGCCCTCGGACAACGTTGGTCGTGACCAGCTGGCCGCCCGGGCGGACCAGTGCAAGGTGAAACGCGCGGTTCAGCGCCCCCACGGTTACTTCGTGCGCCGCCGCTGCAATGACGAGCCGTTGCAGAGCTGTCGTCGCTTCCTGTCGCTCCTGCTCGTTCGCGGCCTTGCTGGCAAAGGCCGCCGCGTCCGGTTCGATTTTGAGTCTCAACGCGAACACTTCTTCGGCTTCCCTGGTGCTCAGAGACCGGACGAAGAAGCCGCGATTCGGGTGGGAGACGAGAAGGCCGTCCTGCTCGAGACGCGCGAGCGCTTCGCGCAGTGGAATCTTGCTGATCTGCAGTTCCGCCGCCAGGGAGTCCTGGCGAATGGCAACGCTCGGCGGAATCTCGCCGGACAGTATGCGGTCTCGAATAATGTCGACCAGCCTGTCCGATATCGTGCGAATCTCGAGCACCATCGCCTGCCACCTGTATTCCGCCAGTTGTTCGGCCGTCTGCCACCGGGCGATACGTAGTCCTGATCAGCTGACCAGAAACCCTTCGGCAAACTCGTCTTCGTCGTCGATCCAGATCGTGTTGTGCCCGGTAGCTACCGCCGAGCCTTCGATCGAAGGCACTATGGCATTGTACCCGCCGATTGTGACGACATCTTCCACGCGTCCCGTGAAGCGGCTGTGAATGTAGCTCTCGTGGACGAAGGTTTGCCCGACCTTCAGGAGCCCCTGCGAGGCGAGGTGTGCCATCCGGGCGCTCGTGCCGGTGCCGCAGGGACTGCGGTCGATGGCGCTATCGCCGTAAAAAACGGCATTGCGTCCGTCCGCACCCTGCCGATCCGGTTTGTCCGCCCACAGCACGTGAGTTACACCTTTGATTGTGGGATGCAGTGGATGCACCGGCTGGCACTGCTCCCTGACCAGTTCGCGGACCTGACGGCTCAGGCGAATGAGTTCTCCCGCCCCCAGATCGTCGAGACCGGTGTACGCGCCTTGCGGCTCGATAATTGCGTAATAATTGCCGCCGAACGCAACGTCGACGGTCAAGCTGCCGAACGCCGGTACGTCGATCACGATTCCTTTCTCGGCGACGAAACTCGGCACGTTGCGGATCCGGACGGAGGAAACGCGGTCGCTGCGCCGTTCGTAGTGGACGTCGACGATTCCTGCCGGTACTTCGATACGCAACTTCCCCTCCTGACGCGGGTGAACGAGTCCGTGCTCCAGCGCAAAGGTGACGATGCCGATCGTGCCGTGACCACACATTGGGAGGCAGCCGCTCGTTTCGATGAACAGGATGCCGAAGTCCGTATCGTCCGTCGTCGGAGCGAAAACGTACCCGCCGGACATGACGGCGTGACCCCGCGGCTCGAAGCACAGGCCCGTGCGAATCCAGTCGTATCGCTCGAGAAATTCCTGCCGGCGCTCGGCCATCGTGGCACTGCGGAGGAATGGCCCTCCGGCAGCGACCAACCGCACCGGGTTGCCCGCCGTATGACCGTCGATGCAGAAGAAAACGTGTCGCATACGGTCAGCCTGCGGTCGCCTGTCTGCACGCTTCCACGGGTCGACGGGACGCAGCTTTTTCCACGATCGCAATCACTTCCGTGCGGTGTACGCCGGTCAGGGTCATTCGCGGCATGCGCACCCGTTCCGATCCACGTCCCATTATCTGTTCGGCGAGCTTGATCGACTGCACCAGGTCATGTTCGGAGTCGAGGTGCAGCAGGGGCATGAACCACCGGTAGATACTCAGAGCCGTTTCAAGGTCGCCGCGCCGGGCCGCGGCGACGAGCGCCACGGATTCCTCGGGAAATGCGTTGGTCAGTCCCGAAACCCAGCCTTTCGCCCCGAGCAGGAGACACTCCAGCGCCACGTCGTCGAGCCCGGCAAAGACGTCGAAGCGATCACCGAACGCATTTATGACGTCGGTGACACGTCGTGTATCGGGTTCGCTTTCCTTTATTGCCACGATGTTGCCGATGGCCTGTAAGCGTTCGAGATCCTCGATGGCGAAGCCAACTCGGTATGCGAGGGGATTGTTGTAGAGCATGATTGGCAGAGCCGTCGCTTTCGCCACCGCGGCGACGTGTGCTTCCAGTTCGGCCGCGGTTGGCACGTAGACCATCGCCGGCAGCACCATCAGGCCGTCGACTCCTATGGCCTCTGCTTTGCCTGCGAAATCGACGGCTCGGGCAGTGGTCAATTCCGACACGCCGCTGATCACGGGCACGCGCCCCTTGGCTACCTCCACCGCTGCTCGCAGCAGCCGGAGTTTCTCGTCGGCTTCGAGGGAATTGTTTTCGCCGACCGTTCCGAGCGCTATCAGTCCATCGACGCCGTCCCGGATCAGGGCATCCTGCACGCGCTGCGTAGACGTAATGTCGACCGAAAGGTCATCGGCAAACTGTGTCGTTGCCGCTGGAAAGACGCCTTGCCAGCGAACCGGGTCTCTCTGCATGGAGGATCTCCTGTTAATTCGTATACTGTATATCACTCTGGACGATTAGCAAAACAATCACGCGGCCACGGGACGCGTTCGTTCTATGAATCCGGAGCGGCATCGAAGATCGTTTCAGGTTCGTTACCGCCGGAAAACAGCGGCCGGTCGGGCAGTGCGGCGGCATCGACCAGCCGCCCACGCGCGATGACTCGCTCGATACGACGAATATTCCGTATGTCCTCCAGAGGATTCGCCTGCAGGAGAACGAGGTCCGCAGATTTTCCCTTCTCTACTGTGCCGATCCGATCCGACATTCCCGCAGCGGCGGCTCCATTTCGCGTAGCGGCAACAATCGCCTCCATCTCGTCCATGCCGAGTTCTACCAGTCCTTCTATTGCCAGGATGCTGCCTATGCCGGCTTCCTGCTCCTCAGGCTTCGGCGACTTGCGAAACTCCGGCGCATCGCCCTGATAGTTGTCCGTGGCAATCGTGACCCGGCAGCCGGCGGCAATCAGGCGCTCTGCATTGCGTCTTTGAGTTTCGTAGTGAACATTCAGCATGTTTTCACGTGCGCGACGTTCCGCAGAGGTTCTCGGCGCGTCGAGCGTATTCAACGTCTCTTTTGTCTCTGCCACCCGTTGCAGATGGTCCTGCCAGGCCTTGCCGGTGAGCGTGTTCGAACGAATTGCACATAGCACATCCCGGTCGACTACCAGCTCGAGCAGATCCTCCGGGTAGTCGCGGCTCAGGATTTCAGGGTGCTGAATCAGGTCGATGCCGGCCTCGACGGCGATGCGCAACGCTTCAGGGCTCGTGGCATGCGTCTCTGCAATAAGCCCGCGCTTGTGCGTTTCATCGACGATGATTTTCTGCGTCCTGGGCGAAAAGCCGATCAGGGACGGAACGCGGAAGTGGCTGGTTCCGCCGTATTTGATGAAGTCCGGACCCTTGTCCAGGTAACGGTTGATGGCTTCACGGACTTCCTCGGGACCCATGTCCAGCATTTCTTCGCCCGCATCCTGCGCGATCCAGTCGTTCCACCGCTCCTGGAAAAACGTAAGTTCCGATTCCTGCATGAGAGAGAAGGTCATCGAGAACGGTCCACCCCATCCCACTATGTTTCCCGCGACGAGCATCCTGGACCCGATTGCCGTGCCGGCCTCGATCCGGTCGCGGACGTCAATGAGCGGTACGAGGGCGCCGTAGCTGTCGCGAACGGTGGTCACCCCGTACTTCAGTTGGCGCTGGGCGAATTCGAGCGCGAGCTCGGTATTGCGATGACCGTATTTGACGACGGTTTCCCGCCTGCGTGAGTTTCCATAGACGGTTGCATGAACGTTGCTGTCGATGAAGCCCGGCAAGAGATAATGATCCGACCCGTCGACGATGACCGCAGCGGAAGGAATGCGAGCCGAGCGTGCCGGTCGGATGTCGCTGATTACGCCGTTTTCGATAATAACGGTGCTATTGGGCTTCGGCGCGCCGCCATTTCCATCGATCAGTGTCACGGAGGTTATTGCAATCGCAGGTTGCGATTGCTCACGAGCTTCTGAAGCTCCAAACAGAACCACGGCCGAGACGAGAAGAATAATGCGTTGTATCACTGACTCATCCTGTTGCCTCCGGTCCAGCGGGGTGCACCGACGGAGCCTCCGCGGGAGCCGGTCAATGGCTCTTCACGCCTTCCACCCGATCCCGTGGGGAGACTAGAAGCTGAGCTGCTCCACCAGGTCCTGTTCGACGCCGACAATATGCTGGAGGAGCAGCCCTTTGGCTGCGCGCTTTTGGCGTTTACGGCACAGCTCGATGAGTTCGCCGTGTTCCTTCTGTGCCCGTTCAATGTGATCCGCACCCAGTAGCTGTAGTCTTATGTAGCGGTCGCACTTGTTGTGTAATGCTTCCAGTACTTTCATGGTTTCGGGACGGTTCGCCGATGCGTAGAGGGCTGAGTGAAACTGCCAGTTGAACTGCGTCCAGTGTTCAATCTCCAGGCGCTGATGCAGTGCGGAATTGAACTTCTCGAGAATTTTCTCGGCGCGCGCCAGATGTGCTTCGGTGATCTGATCGAGCGCCTGGCCGAGCAGATCCGTCTCGATCAACCTGCGAAGATGAATCCATTCCAGTGCCTTGTCGAGCGTCAGCTCCGTGGCTACCGCCCCTCGATGCGTCTTGACCTCGACCAGGCCTTCCGACTCGAGTTGCCGTAGCGCTTCCCGTACCGGAATGATGCTGATGCCGAACGATTTCGCAATCGCTTCCTGGCGCAGTGGTTCGCCGCCGCTGATCTCTCGCTTCAATATTCGTTCCCGAATCTGCGATGCGACGGACTGGGCGACCGTCAGCGGTCGTTTGGGTTGGTCCATAGGTAACACATTCTCAAAGATTGTAAGACCCGCCACGACCGCACAGAGCAAAGCGAACCGTTCATCGCCGCCGTGGAAATCGCTAGAGCACGCCAATCATACCGTCATCGGGTGTGCCGAATAGAGCGATCCTCCCCGAGGTCGGCAACGCTGTACCGGCGAGCGTCGAGCACAGCGCGTGCAGGGAGGTCGTCCCTGCCTTTGACAACCCCGGATATAGATAATATATTATCTATCACTTGGTGCCGCAACCCGTGAGCCTGCGGCGCCGGACCGACCGGGCAGTCATCTGAGTGCGACTGCATCGGCCTATAAGACAGGGCTCATCAAGCACGACAGGAAGTCGTGAGGGATCAACAACGCCCGCACGCCCGGCCGAAACAAACGGCCGGCACCGCGGTTTTCGGGGGAGGAGCATCCATGACCAGTAGAGTGATTTGTTTACCCAGATGGGTTACGGCGACTGTCTGTTCTCTTGGCATTCTCTATGGCGCGCCCGCCGCCGTCGCCCAAGAGGCCGAGCAGCGGATCGAAGAGATAACCGTGACCGGATCGAGGCTGATCCGACGCGACCTCGATGCGCCAAGTCCCGTCGTCGTCGTTTCCGAAGCGGCCATCCGGAGCGCCGGCAACGTCACGATCGAAGAGACTTTGAACGAGATGCCGCAGCTGGCGTCGGACAACACGTCGAGCGTCAACTCGGGCGGCGGCTCCGGCATTCTTACCGCCGACCTTCGCGGGCTGAACCCCGAGCGTACTCTGGTATTGGTCAACGGGCGGCGCTTTACGCCGGCAGACTCGCGAGGACTGACTGATCTCAGCACTATCCCGGACGCGCTGGTCGACCGCGTCGAAATCATTACCGGCGGAGCGTCGGCCGTGTACGGCTCCGATGCCATCGCCGGCGCCGTCAATTTCATCCTGAAGAACAATTTCGAGGGTATGGAAGCCGGCTACTACTTCGGCCAGACGGACAAAAGCGATGCGACCACCCACAAATGGGACGTCACACTCGGCGGCAACTTCGCGGACGGCCGCGGTAACGCGGTCGTGAGCGGCTCGTACACGGACCGCGGCAATATTTTCTTTGCAGATCGCGACTATTCGGCCATTTCCCTGTTCGAGGCGGACGGCGGGCTGGTTCCCGGCGGCTCCGGCAATATTCCCGGCACCGGCCTGTTCCTGAATACGGCGACTCTCGAATCGCTGAACGGCCTCTCGTTCGACCCGGCCACGGCTTGTCCGGGGACGATCAGCGGCCTCCGCTTCGGCGACGGCGGTGACGTGCTGCCCTTCTGCGACCCGGACGACCGCTACAATTTCGCGCCTGACAACTACCTGTTGCGGCCGCTTGAACGAGTGCAGCTCAGTTCCCTCGCCCATTTCGACATCACCGACGCTGTCACGGCATATACCGAACTGTTCTACATGGACAACCGCAACGAATGGCAACAGGCACCGAATGCCGGAGGACTGCAGACCAGCGGAGCGCCTCGCGGTTCGTACCTGATTCCGGAGTATGCGACAAACCCGATCCTGTTCGATCCGGTGCGTCAGCTTCTCATCGACAACGCCGCTGTGTTCGATGCCGACGGCGACGGCACGGCTGAACTGATAGGCACCGGGCGGCGGTCCACAGAGACCGGCCCACGCAACTATAAGTATGACCGTAGCTCCTACAGTGCAACTGCCGGACTGCGGGGCGATTTCGAGGCGGTCGGCAGCACCTGGCTGTGGGATTCCTTCTTCCAGTTCCAACGTTCGAAAACGGACGAGGACATTGCCGGACAGCTCTCGAGTCTGAGATTGGCTCTCGGTTCCGACGTCATCATCGACCCGGACACCGGCGAGGCAGTCTGCCGAAACGCGTTCGTCGGCTGCGTTCCGGTCAACTTTCTGGGTATCGGGGCAATATCGCCCGAAGCGGCGGCGTTTATTTCGCCGAACCACGGCGTTACCAACGTGCTGCAAAGAACGGTCTACGGGGCGGGTATTACCGGCGATCTGGTCGAGCTGCCCGCGGGGCCGCTGGCCATTGCGGTCGGAGTCGAGCATCGCGCCGAGGAATTCGATTTTCGTCCCGACACGGCGGCACAAGGCGGTGAGTTCGGCGATCCGCGGCCGCCGATATTCGGCGAGCTCGATCTTACGGAGTTCTATGTCGAGGCAAGAGTGCCCTTGTTGCAGGGGGCGCCGATGGCCGAGTATCTCGGACTCGAACTGGCTGGGCGGACCTCGGATTATTCGACGATCGGCAACGTATTTACCTGGAAAGCAGGGGGTGAATGGGCGCCGGTCGAGTGGATTCGCTTCCGCGGAGCTTACAATGTTGCTATCCGGGCACCGAATCCCAGCGAACTTTTTTCCACGCAGACCATCGGCTTTTCCGCCGGAGACGACCCGTGCGACAAGGACTTCAACCCGTCCGCAGCGGTAAAGGCGTTATGCGTCGAGCAGGGCGTGCTCGCCAGTGAAATCGATACGTTCGACCACCTGAACGTCGGCTTTGGCGTGCAATCCGGCGGCAACCCGAATCTGGGGGAGGAGGAGTCCGATACATGGACTGTCGGAGCAGTCATTTCACCGCCGTTTGCTCAAGGCCTCAACCTGACGATCGACTACTACAACATCGAGATCGAGAGCGCGATCGATCAGTTGAGCGCGCAGCAAGTCGTCAACAGCTGCTTTCGGCAACTCGACAACAGTTCGGAAACCTGTCAGGCCATTAATCGCTTCTCTAACGGGCAGATCGACTTCGTTGCGGCGACACTGAAGAACATTGCCTCGCTCAAAGCAACCGGGCTCGATTTCCAGGCCGACTATTCCTTCGACCTGCCGAACAGCATGGCATTTATCGGAGACAGCGCCCAGATGAACCTGCAGTTCATCGCAAGCTGGGCGTTCGAGAACGAAAACGTGTCTGAGCCCGGAGAACCGGGTCTGGATTGCCTCGGTCATTTCGGTGGCGCCTGTTCGGGATTCAACGTGTTCATGCAGCCGGACGCCAAGTACGTGTTCAACTCGGCTTACATGAGCGGCGACTTCACGGGCAGGTTCCAGGCGCGGCACATTCCAGGGCTGTCGCTCGTCGAAGGGGCGACCAACGTTGTTCCATCGGTCTCGGCAAAGACCTATCTCGATCTCAACGTCGACTACGCCTTCAACGAGTCGCTGACGCTGTTTCTCGGAGTTGACAATATCGCCGATACCGAACCTCCGATCGTCGGATTCTCACTGGCGGGCGATGCGAACGTCGACATCTCGCTGTACGATGTCCTGGGTCGCCGGTATTTTGCCGGAGTACGTTTGAAGTACTGAGGATAGCGTCCACGAACGGTGCCGGGGTTCGACCCCCGGCACCGTATTTTTCGCCGCATCGCTGCCGGTGCCTGTTCGCGGCCGGGTGCGGCCGGTCACTTCTGCGAAGTGGCAGAGTCCCTGAAGAGGTATAGAAAATGAGAACGCATCGTCGCGAGCGTCACCCGGCCGTATTCCACGCTTTTGCAGCCGTCATTCTCCTGTTCGGTGCGACGGGCCCGGGCACGGCGGCCGAAGATGAAGCGGTGCGGGGAGCACCCGATCGTAAAGCGGGCGAGGGAGAAGGTCCCTTTGAGCGACTGGTTATTCGCGGCGCCACCCTGATCGACGGCACCGGCGGACCGCCGCGCGGGCCGGTCGACATCGCCATCGAAGGCAATCGTATCGTCGAGGTGGAAAGCGTCGGCTATCCCCATGCGGAGATCGACGAGGACGAACGGCCGGAACCGGGGACCCGGGAAATCGACGCGTCGGGGTCCTACGTCCTACCCGGCTTCGTCAACAACCACGTGCACGCAGGCGGAGTGCCCAAGGCGCCGGACGCCGAGTATCCCTACAAGTTGTGGATGGCCCACGGCATCACGACGGTCAGGGGCGTGCCTGCCGGGCCGCTCGACTGGACGCTGAATGAGAAACGGCGCAGTGCGCGCAACGAAATCGTCGCGCCGAGGATTTTCGCCTATCACAGGCCCGGCGACGGCGAAGACTGGAAGGGCGGCGACATCCACACGCCAGAACAGGCACGAGAGTGGGTGCGGTACGTCGCGCGCAAAGGTGCCGACGGCCTGAAGCTCGGCTCGCATCGACCGGCGCTCTTCAAGGCGCTGGTGGACGAGGCAAAGAAGCATGGCCTTGGCACGACAGCGCATCTGTCGCAGATCGGCGTGGCACACACCAATGCCCGAGATGCCACCGAGTGGGGTCTCGAAACGGTGACTCATTTCTACGGAATATTCGAGGCTCTTTACGACGACCACGATGTCCAACCGTGGCCGGCGGACATGAACTACAACGATGAGGCGCATCGATTCAGCCAGGTTGCCCGTCAGTGGAACCTGATCCATCCGCAAGGCAGCGAGGAATGGGACGCGCTGATATCGCATTTCCTGAAACGGCGAGTGATCCTCGACCCGACGATGACTGCGTATCTGGCCGGCCGCGACGTGATGCGCGCCCGAACCGCGGACTGGCACGAAAAGTACACGCTGCCGTCGCTGTGGGATTTCTATGTGCCGAGCCGCGTTAACCACGGCTCATACTTCTATGACTGGACTACCGCGGACGAGGTTGCCTGGAAGCGCTTCTACCGCACGTGGATGGACTTTGTGGACGACTACAAAGATGCCGGCGGCAGAATTACGGTCAGTGCCGACGCGGCATTCATCTACAACCAGTACGGCTTCGGCTACATCGAGGAAATGGAACTGATGCAGGAAGCGGGGCTCCAGCCCCTTGAAGTGATCCGTGCCGCGACAATGCATCCGGCCGAGGCCTTATTCGAGCCCAAAGGCGAAGAGATCCAGTTCGGAGTCGTCCGTCCCGGACTCCTTGCCGACCTCGTGATCATTGACGAAAACCCGCTCCACGACCTGAAAGTGCTGTACGGTACCGGCGCCGTGAAACTGAACGATCAGACGGGCGAAGCAGAGCGCGTCGGCGGCGTAAAATATACTATCAAGGACGGTATCATTTATGACGCCAGACAATTGTTGCGGGACGTCGAGGAAATGGTAAATGCCCAGAAGCGCGAGCGCGGAATCACGGAGCTCCCGCAGTACTAGGCGGAGTTCCGACAGTGCTCGAAGGAGCGGAGCGCATCGGAGCACGGGTCGGGGGTGAAATTGTGACGATCAGTCGCCGAACGACATTGAAGCTCGGGTTCGGTGTCGGCGCATTGCCGCTGCTCGGTGCCGCTCCGGCGGTTGCACGTAGCGCGGCTGCGGATCCCTGTATGCCGGACGCGTCCGTCCGGTGTCGCCCCCTGCCATTGACCGCCGTCCGACTGACCGGTGGGCCGCTCGGGCATGCACAGGATCTCAACGGGCGCTATTTGCTGGAGCTCGACCCGGACCGGATGCTCGCGTATTACCGCGAGCAGGCGGGACTGCCACCGAAGGGCGAACCCTATAGCGGTTGGGATGGCGGAGGGCGGAATCTTACCGGCCATATCGCCGGACACCATCTGTCCGCGGTAAGCCTGATGTGGTCGGCCACCGGCGACACGAGGTTCAAAGAGCGCGCGGACTATCTCGTGCGCGAACTGAAAGTCGTTCAGGACGCGCACGGCGACGGCTATCTGTCCGCTGTTCAGGGTGCGCGGGAGGCCTACGCGCGTCTGGCGCGCGGCGACATCGAATCCGAATCGTTCGACCTCAATGGACTGTGGGCGCCGTGGTACACGCTGCACAAGACGTTTGCCGGGTTGCGCGACGCGTATCGCCATACGGCTAATCGCGTCGCGCTGGAGATGGAGATCGCATTTGCGATCTGGGCGGAACGCATCCTCGCGGACCTCGATGAAAACCAGCTTGAACACATGATGAACACCGAGTTCGGCGGGATGAACGAGATCATGGTCGACCTCTACGCGGATACCGGTGACGAACGGTGGCTCGCGTTGTCCCGCAAGTTCGAGCACGACGACTTCATCGTTCCCCTCAAACAACATCGCGATAATCTTGCCGGGAAACACGGTAACACGGCCATTCCGAAATTGCTCGGTTCGGCAGATCGGTTCGTTGCGACGGGTGAGCCGTCCGACCTGGCGGCTGCGGCATATTTCTGGGATATCGTCGTCGGTCATCACAGCTTCGCGACCGGCGGCCATGGCAAGGACGAATACTTCGGTCCTCCCGACCGGTTCGGTATGCGTGTCGACGGCCGCACGGCCGAGACCTGCAACGTATACAACATGCTCAAGCTTACCCGGCGACTGTTCGCGATTTCGCCGGATGCGCGTTTCGCCGACTTCCACGAGCGCGCATTGTTCAACCACATCCTCGGTTCCATGGACCCGGTGGATGGCCGGACCTGCTATATGGTTCCGGTCGGGCGCGGCGTGCAGCACGAATATCAGGACATGTTCGAAAGTTTTACCTGTTGCGTCGGCTCCGGAATGGAGAGTCACGCATTGCATGGCGACGGCATCTATTTCGAGGACGGCGACCGCTTGTATGTAAACCTCTATGCGCCATCGACGGCAGAATGGTCACAGGCCGGGGCATTGCTGATCATGGAGACGGATTTTCCGCTCGGTGAGGCCGCGAAGGCGCGACTGCAACTTCGGGAGCCACGCACGCTGACATTGTCCGTCCGCCGTCCGTACTGGGCCGGATCGGACTTCGCCGTTCGGGTAAACGGGAAACCGATGCCGCTACCCGATCGGCCGGCGCGGGACTGGCGGGACAGCCGCAGCCAGTATCAGGATTCACCGCAGGACGGCAGCGAGTTCGTCGACATCACGCGCGAATGGCGAGATGGAGATACTCTCGATATCGGTCTGCCGAAGTCACTGTGGCTCGAACCGACACCGGACAACCCCCGGCGTGCCGCGATCATGTGGGGACCGCTGGTGCTGTCCGGCGACCTGGGCCCGGAACGCCGCCGCAGCGAAGGCGAAGAGCGCGAAGAAATCGCGCCTCCGCCGCCCGTCCCGGTGCTGGTAGCGGCAGACGAGCCTGTGGACTCGTGGATACGGGCTGCAGGGACGACGCCGGGCGGGTTCCGAACCCGTGGAGTCGGCAGACTGCCGGTCGCGGAGGAGCGCCCGGTGGACGTCGACCTCGTTCCGTTCTACCGTCTGCACCGACGTACTTACGCGGCGTACTGGGATCTGTTCACGCCGGAGGAATGGGAAGCCGAAAAGCGCACCTTTGCAGCCGAAGCAGAACGGCAGCGGAAACTCGAGGCGAGAACTGTTGCTTACCTCGAGCCCGGGGAGACCTGGTTCGAGCGGGGCTTCAATTATCGCGGCGGCGACGACGCGTCGTCCTACCGTATCGAAGGTCGACCGGCACGCCGCGCGCGATCCTGGTTCGCTTACGATATCCCGGTCGATTCCGGCAAGGCCCTGGTGCTGATTATCGGCTTCTACAGCGACGACCGCCGCCACTCGCCGGGCGACTTCTCCATCCTGATCGACGATCAGTTGCTCACCCGTCACCGGCAGGTCCGCACCGAGCCACCGCGGTTCTACGACGTCCGATTTCCCGTTCCGGAAGCGCTGGTGCAGGGAAAGGACCGTGCCACGCTTCGCTTCCAGGCGGACGAAGACAGCCAGATTCCCGCGATTTTCAGCATCCGGCTGGTCCGCGCCCCCGAAACGTCCTGACGTGGATCGCCCGCACTGCGGGCGAATCACCTTGACCAGCCGCCATTGCCGCCGGTTTCCGCAGGCCCCGTCGAGGTCCGTTTTCGGCCAGTCCGGAACCGGCCGATTGTGTAACGTGAGCGAAAAGATGCCATGAAAAGGAGAGGCAGTTCATGTCGTCAATTCGGAAGGTCGTACTTGCAACAGCCAGCGTGCTGCTCGCCACCCAGGCAACGCTCGCGTCAGTCGAAAGCGACAGACAGGCGGTCGCTACGCTGGATACGGAGTATCAGGCAGCGGTAAAGCGGAACGATGCCGCCATGATGGACCGGATCATGCACGACGACTTCGTTCTCATACTCGGTTCGGGCAAGACGTTCACGCGGCATGATTTGCTCACGGAGGCGGCCAGCGGTACGTACGTCTACGAGAAACAGGACGAAATCGACGGGACTCAGGAAGTTCGCGTCTGGGGAGACACGGCGGTCGCGACCGCGCTTCTGTGGGTAAAGGGCACGCGCGAGGGCGAGGCGTTCGATCGAAAACTCTGGTTCAGCGACACATACGTCCGCACGGCCGACGGCTGGCGCTATGCGCTCGGACAGGCGTCGTTACCGTTGCCGGATGCGAAGCAGGCCGCGCGCCGGGTCGTCGAAATTCGCTCGTACAACCTGAAGCCCGGCACGCGCGATCGCTTCCAGAATCTGTTTCTCGAACAAGCCTATCCGATGCTTAAGCGTGTGCAGATGGATGTCGTGGGGTATGGGCCGTCGATGCACGATGAGAACTCCTGGTTCCTGATGCGTTCGTTCGAAAGCATCGACGAGCGACAAAGGAGCGAGGACGCGTTCTACGGAAGTGCCGAATGGCGAAACGGCCCACGCG
>Ga0299913_10002858_pt1 | contig 13885 bp, 10 predicted proteins | sample RVTome_9_FD_201360 | JGI IMG/M metagenome (GOLD analysis project Ga0299913, IMG submission 201360) | Soil microbial communities from uranium-contaminated site in the Upper Colorado River Basin, Wyoming, United States - RVT155D38 (version 2) ... | reverse complement strand
CGCCAGGAATGCGGGATTGCCCAGCGTGTCGAGCGAGGCGGCGGAAGGCTCGACGGACAGCCAGCCTTCGCGACGTTCAAGGTCGAACCAGGACGTTTTCGGCACTCGCACCTGCAGCCATGCGGGATCCTGTTTCTCCGAGTCGAAGTCGTCGCGCCACGTGAAATTGCCGGTGGTCGGCGGTACCTGCGAGTCTCGCTCGATAAATCGGGGGCCTGGTGCGACATAGGGGATAGCCTCGCCGTTTTCGAGGATGACCGGCCAGCCGTCGCGCCACGTCACGGGTAACAGGAACGTCTCCCGGCCGGTGTTGTAGTGGATGTCCTCATAAGTGCGGGTGGCCAGAAAGGTCGCCCACCAGCTGCCGTCGGGGGCCTGCACCAGGTCCGCGTGACCGGCGTTGGTGATCGGCTTCGGCCGGTCCGGCGGTAGGTCCCGTTGCGTGAGGATGGGGTTGCCTTCGAAGGGGTCGTAAGGCCCCCACACCGAGCGGCTGCGCAACACCACCTGCGAATGGTCAGGCCCGGTGCCACCTTCGGCGCAGACCAGGTAGTACCAGCCGTCTTTCGCATAGATGTGCGGACCCTCGATCCAGATCGGCCGTGTCGTGATGTCGACGCCACCATCCACCAGGACCTTGCGTTCGCCGACCGGCCGCTTCGCCCCGAGGTCGAATTCCTGGATCCATATGGCGCGATGACCGTCGTAGAGCGGCTCGCGAGCAGGCGGGCCGTTGTTCAGGATGTAAACCTTGCCGTCGTCGTCGAAGAAAAACGAAGGGTCGATGCCGTCGATGCCCGGCAGCCACACTGGATCGGACCACGGGCCGGCAGGGTCGCTTGCGGTCACGAAATAATTTCCGCCGCTGTCGACGGCCGTGTTCAGCACGTAAAACGTGCCGTCATGAAACTCGATGGTCGGGGCGAATACGCCGCGTGATATTCCGAGGCCGTCGAAATCCAGTTGCGACCGCCGGTCGATGACGTTGCCGATGTGGCGCCAGTGAACGAGGTCTGCACTTTCGAACACCGGAATCCCGGGGAAATACGCGAACGTCGAGTTCACCAGGTAGAACCTGTCGCCGGCGCGGGCGATGCTCGGGTCGGGATAGAAGCCCGCGAGGACCGGGTTGCGATAGCTGCCGGGCGGCAACGGCTGCTCGAATGCGGTGTCGCGACCGGTGTACTCGAACCAGTCGAACGCCACGGGCTCGGCTTGTGCCGGTGCGCTGCTGCCAAAGACAATCGACAAGGCGCAGTAGAAGCGCACGCCCGTCACCAATCCCACATCGTGCCGTCTTCGAGACGCGCGACGGGCAACTGTTTTGGCGTGTACGGGAAACGGGATGCGAGCTGTTCATCGATCGTGACGCCGTGTCCCGGAGTTTCACCGCAATACAGACGACCATCCCGAAACGCGTAGTCATGTGGAAAGACCTCGTCGGTTTCATCCGTATGCAGCATGTATTCCTGTATACCGAAGTTTGGCACCCAGGTATCGAAATGCAGGGCGGCGCCCATGCATACCGGTGAGAGATCGGCGGCGCCGTGAAAGCCGGTGCGCACCTGGTGCAGGGCCGCGAAATCGGCAAGCCGGCGCAGATGGGTCACGCCGCCCGCGTGCACGATCGTCGTTCGTATGTAGTCGATCAGCTGCCGTTCAATCAGGTGCTTGCAGTCCCAGATCGAATTGAATACCTCGCCGACCGCAAGCGGCGTTACCGAGTGTCGGCGGATCAGCTCGAACGCGCGTTGATTCTCGGCGGGCGTGGCATCCTCCAGCCAGAACATGCGGCAGGGTTCGAGGTCTCTCGCAAGCCGCGCGGCTTCGATTGGAGTCAGGCGGTGATGCGCATCGTGCAACAGCTCCACGTCATCGCCATGATCTGCGCGCAAACGCTCGAAGAGGCCTGGCACGAGGTTCAGATAAGCCGGCGTCGACCAGAGCGCCTCCACCGGCAGTTCGCTTTCCGCCGGTTCGTAAGTCTTGCTGTTGCCGGTGATGCCGTAGGTCTTGCCGAGACCCGGAACGGCGCACTGCGCGCGGACGGCGCGGTAACCCTTGTCGATGTAACGCCCGACCTGCTCGCTCGTCTCATCGATGTCGCGGCCCTGGGCGTGTCCGTATACCAGCACGCCATCTCGCGATCGTCCGCCCAGCATCTGGTAAAGCGGGAGGTTGGCGAACTTCCCGAGAATGTCCCACAAGGCGACGTCGACGGCGGCGATTGCCGTCATCGTGACGGGACCGCGGCGCCAGTAAGCGCCGCGATACAGGAACTGCCAGGTATCCTCGATGCGGCCTGCGTCGCGTCCGATCAGGTTCGGCGCGACGTGCTGTTCCAGGTACGCTGCAACGGCAAGCTCGCGCCCGTTCAGCGTGGCGTCGCCGATCCCGGAGACTCCCGACCGCGTTTCTATCTTCAGAGTGACGAAGTTCCGTCCGGGGCAGGTGACGATGACCCGGGCCGCCACGATCTCCCGGTCGCGCAAGGACGCGGCCGTTCGGGTTTTCGATATCTGTGTCATCAAAGGGTCACTAGTTGCCGGGAGCGTACGGAAACGAAAGCGATTTGTAATAGTCGAGTGAATGAGCAGGGGGCTCGAAACCGTCGGGAACCGGGCGGCCCGAGAACGACTGGAAGTAGGCGATGCTGGCATCGCGCCACCATTTTGCTTCCTTTTCCTGGATGGCGAGAAAAACGGCAACCTGCTCGCGCCGTTCGGGATCGACGGACCTGCCGACGCGCTGCCAGGTGTCGCGCATTTCGCGTACGGCCTCGACGCCGCGCGTGTAGCGATGCACCAGTTCGTCCCACAGCGGCCTTCCCGACCGGGTACGGTAATCCCAGGGAACATGGTGGAACCACAACAGCAGTTCCTCCGGTATATGCTCGCGATCGGCGAACGCCGCGGCGACCTTCGGCGCATACTGCGAGACCGCATCGCTGCCGCTTTCGGTTCTGTCGAACCCCAGGCCTTGCCGCGTGGCGCGATGGTAGTAGACCGAGGTCCAGTCGGCGCGAGGTCCGCCTTCTACCCAGGGGCCGGGCCCGTAGTGATGGCCGCGGGCCATCAGGTGATGCAGCCCGAGCGGCGTCATGTAGTCGACCACGGCTTCACGGGAGCGCATCATCATGTCAGCGACGGGTTGCCGGAAAGCATCGTCGTTCGTAAAGGTCATGCGCAACCATTCGTCGGCAATCGTGGCGGCATCGAGGCCGGGGTCCCAGGCAAGTCGACCGAAGGCGTACCAGTTCGCCTGATCGAAATGCGAACCGCTCCAGTTGCGATCCGTACCGATGTTGGAGACGCCCGCCATGCCGGTCTGTGCATAACCGTGCAGCGAGCCGTCGATGACACTTGCGACCGTCGCGCCTCCGCCTTCCCCACGAATGTCCGCGCGCAGAGTCTCCTCGAACAGCGGCGCGAGGTAGGCCAGGTGAGTGGCGAAACCCAGGTACTCCTTGGTGATCTGGAACTCCATCATGAGCGGCGTCCCGGGCATCGCACCGAAGAGCGGATGGAACGGCTCGCGCGGCTGGAAATCGATCGGCCCGTTCTTCACCTGTATCATCACGTTGTCGCGAAACTGCCCGTCCAGGGGCACGAACTCCGTGTACGCCTGCCTGGCACGGTCGTCCGGTTCTTCATCGGAATAGACGAAGGCCCTCCAGATTACCGTGCCGCCGTGCGGGCCAACGGCATCGGCCAGCAGGTTCGCGCCTTCGGCGTGCGAGCGGCCGTAGTCCTGCGGACCGGGCTGTCCCTCGGAGTTCGCTTTGACGAGGAAGCCCCCGAAATCGGGAATGTGGCCGTAAATTTCCTTCGCTTTGTCCGTCCACCAGCGGCGCACGGCGACATCGAGCGGATCGGCGGTGTCCAGCCCTCCGATTTCCATCGGCGCACTGAAACGTGCCGTGAGAAAAACACGGATGCCGTACGGCCGGAACACGTTTGCGAGCGCCGCAGCCTTTTCCAGGTACAGGGGCGTCAGAGTCATTGCATTGGCGTTGACGTTGGTCAGCGAGGTTGCATTGATTCCGATCGAAGCGTTGGCGCGCGCGTAGTCGGTGTACCGCGGGTCCTCCCAGTCGGGAAGCCTGTGCCAGTCCCAGATGGACGCCCCGGCGTATCCGCGTTCCACGGTCCGGTCGAGGTTGTCCCAGTGGTTCAACATGCGAAGCCGCACCTCCGGCGCCTCCGCGACGTCGATTTGCGTGAACGGCTGGCGCGTCTGCAGGAGGCGCAAAAAATGAAAGGCGCCGTAAAGAACCCCGATGTCCTCATTCGCCGCAATGACGGTGGCCGGGTGGCCCTTCAAGCGCACGCTTCGAATGACGTAGCCTTCCGGCCCTGCGGACCCGAGATCGAGATCGAGCCCGGCCACGAGCGGTGACGACCCGGGCGTGCCGATGACGAGCGCGCCGGGTTTTTCGACCTCCCCGGCCGTCGGCAAACCCCGGCCGAGAAGGCCGCGCAGACCGCGTTCCAGTTCGGTTTGTGCCGCGACCAGTGACGGGCTGCTCCCCTCGCTGACCAGGTGAGTCACCGTATCGCGGTAGGCTCCCAGCGAGCGAGTCTCCACCTTCTGGTAGCGTAGCCAAAGGTCGTAGCCATCCTCCGCGGCCGCCATCCCGCAGAGGGCCGGCAGAGTGCCCAGAACGGCCACGGTCCTTGCCAGGGTGCGCCTGGCCACGATACCCCCGCGGTTCTGAAAACGGCAGGCTTTACCGGCGGATAGACGCTGTCGACAACTCGCCGAAAAGGTCCCCGGTATACGGCTCGCCAGCATTCATTTCGCTCCCGCGTATGTCAAAAGGCCCTGCTGCGCCTATAATGGTAACGGTACCATAGCGTCGGTGACCGTACCACGGCGGTCCGCCGACAGCTTACTCATGCCACTGGCGGTGCTAGAATCGCCGCGCGCAGCAAGGAGGCAAACTTGAGGCACGTGAAGAAAAAGGCACTGAGACGCAAGGGCGACGCAGTAACGATTCACGAAGTGGCAGACCAGGCCGGGGTTTCTCCCATGACGGTCTCGCGCGTCATCAACGGCAACGTAAACGTGCGTGATGCGACCCGGGAACGGGTCATGCATGCCGTCAGAGATCTGAACTACACGCCGAATCCGGCTGCACGTTCGCTGGCCGCGGCGCAGGGTGCGCGCATTGCCCTCATCTATACCAACCCGAGTGCGGCATACCTGAGCGAACTGCTGGTCGGGGCACTGGCAGGCGTCAGCCGCACGGCCGCGCAACTGATGCTGGACACCTGGGACTACAACAGCGCGGCCGCGCAGCGCGCGGCAGCACGCAAGCTGGCCACCGTCGTCGCGGGCGTCATCCTGCCACCGCCGTTATGCGAATCGAAGGCCATAGTTTCGGAACTGACGGCGGCGAGCACTCCGGTGGTTGCGGTTGCCTCGGCCCGCTTTCATTCGGAAATATCCTGCGTGCGCATCGACGACTTCCGCGCCAGCAAGGATATGACCGAGTACCTCATCGAGCTTGGCCACACTTGTATCGGGTATATCAAAGGCCACCCCAACCAGACTGCAAGTTCGCGACGTTTCGAGGGATTTCAGGCGGCGCTGCAGGACGCCGGCATTGCCATGGATCCGACACTCGTCCAGCAGGGCTACTTCACCTACCGCTCCGGACTGGAGGCGACGCGAAAGCTACTTGCCCACAAGCGCGTACCGACAGCTATTTTCGCGAGCAACGACGACATGGCGGCAGCGGCCATTTCCGTCGCCCATCGTCGCGGACTCGACGTCCCGCGGGACCTGTCGGTCGTCGGCTTCGACGATACACCGATTGCGACGACGGTCTGGCCCGAGCTTACGACGATTCACCAGCCGATCGCCGACATGGCCGAATCCTCCATCGACCTGCTGCTCCGGAGCATCCGCCGCAAGGACGGCGAAACGCGCGTCGTCGTCGATCAGGTCGTGCCGCACATTCTGGTGAAGCGGGACTCGGTCGCCGCACCACCCACGACGTAAGCCCTCCATGGACGGCTGCTTCGGATACGTGATTCTTGCCGGCTGATACCGCGACCTTTGCGTCGTGCCTTCCGACGGACTGGCGGGAGGCGATTCTCGCGGGCCGCCTGCAAACCGGAGCGGGCCCTTCGACCGTATGCGTCATCGATGGCCGGGTGCGCGACGTCAGCAGGCTTCGCCCCACGGTCTCGCAGCTACTGAACGGGTGGGACGGAAAGGTCCCGGACGGCGATGATCTCGGTCCACTCGACCGGTTACCCATCAGGCCCGCGTTCGCCGGCGGATCGGAGCCGCGAATGCTTTCGCCGTTCGACCTGCACTGCATCAAGGCGAGCGGCGTCACCTTCGCCACGTCCGCACTGGAACGGGTGATCGAAGAACGCGCCCGCGGCGATGCGGGCCGCGCCGAGGAAATACGCGCGAGCCTGGACGAGCGCATCGGCACGGACATCCGCGCAGTTCGGCCCGGATCGGACGCGGCGCGTCAACTCAAGGCGGCCCTGATCGAGGACGGCCTGTGGTCGCAGTACCTTGAAGTCGCGATCGGACCGGATGCCGAAATTTTCACCAAGGCGCCGGTCCTTTCCTCCGTCGGCTGGGGCGACTGGATTGGCGTGCGTCGGGACTCGGCCTGGAACAACCCGGAGCCGGAGATCGTCCTCGCCTGCGATGGCGAAGGCCGGATCCTGGGGGCCACCCTCGGCAACGATGTCAACCTGCGCGACATCGAGGGCCGTAGCGCGCCGCTGCTCGGAAAGGCAAAGGACAACAACGCTTCCTGCGCTACCGGCCCTTTCATTCGCCTGTTCGACCGCACTTTCGGTCTCGACGATGTACGAAAGGCCGTAGTGAAGCTCGACATCACGGGAGAGGACGGTTTTCGTCTCGAGGGCCGGAGCTCCATGTCGGAGATCAGTCGCGACCCGGAAGACCTGGTGCGTCAGACGATCGGTCCGGATCACCGGTACCCGGACGGCTTCGCCCTGTTTCTCGGCACGATGTTCGCGCCGGTCGCCGACCGCGATGCGCCGGGGCTCGGATTTACGCACAAGCCGGAAGACCGCGTCCGGGTGACGTCGGAGCGGCTCGGCACACTGGAAAACCGCGTCACGACTTGCGATCGCGCATCGCCGTGGACCTTCGGCATTACCGACCTGATGCGGAATCTGGCCGCTCGCGGCCTGCTGACGCCGCCACCACGCGGGCTGTAGAACCCACACCACGCTGGCACGACGACAAGAAGCAGCCTTGAGGTGCCCGCCCCGCGGGCGATCCCAGCTATCAGAGTCCCGCAGAGCTGTGGTCGAAAGCGATAGAGGCCCGAACCGCGACCGATCGCATTGCGCAAACCGAAAACGAGTAATCGCCCGCGGGGCGGGCAGCCTTCTATTTCCGGCCCAGGGGTTTGCTCAGGGTTTCGAGGCGTTTTCTTACCGGAGCCGTCATCGACTCGATCATCAATACCTGCTCCTCGTCGAACGCCGGTCGATAGTAGGACGGTTTGCGGATCGTGCGAGCGGCTTCCGCGGCCAGGTCGATGCCGGCCGGGGCCAGTTCGCAATGCGACAGCACCGCGCGCATCACGCGTTCGGGATTCGCGCAAAGGGCGTCATAGTCGACGACCAGCGTCGCGTCTCGCAGGGCTTCGTCCGTCTCCAGGAGATCGGCGACGCGGCCGTAGAGATCCTTCCAGTAGAGCGCCCATCCCTCTTCCTCACGGCCGGTCGACCAGAGCTGCCGTACCTCGCCGGTAACTTCCATACTGCCGCTGTTGATCGGGCGCCGATCGAGGCCGAACTCGAAGTGGCCGCTGCGGCTCATATGGCGTTGCAGGCGTTCGTCACGCCGGTGTTCGCCACAGAACCGCTCGTGCTGTCGCTGGAGCGACGCGATGTGCCACACCGGATCGCGCACCGGTAGTATGAATTTCGCATCCGGAAACAGCTTTCGCAAATAGGGAAGGCGGGTGAGATTGTAGTTGGCTTTCGAGAGATAGCGTTGCCCGCCACGAAGCAGCAACAGTTTTCGGATGTGATCCCGGTAGAACTTTTCGAAATTCCCGTTCGTCGTGTCGGCCGTCAGAACCGCATCCACTGTCGGATCGTGCAACTGCGGAAAGAAGGTCATCCAGATCACTTCCTCGAACGCTTCGGGGCTTTCGGACGTCACTTCGATGCCATCGCCGTGCGCGCGTTCGCTTGCCGCCTCACCGCCGGCGCCTGCCCGGTCGACGAACCAGTTCCAGAACCACGGCGTGAGGACCGGCGGGAAGTCCCGATAACGATGAGTTGCGAGGTGCGGATGCCGCGCGAGAAGCTCCAGCAGAATGGTCGTTCCCGAGCGGGCAAGACCCGCGATGTATATCGGTTTGCGGATCGCAACCCGGTCCAGCCGCTCAGACAGAAGGCGGCTCTCGAGATTGCCCAGGCCGACCCACATTCCGGGATGCCGCTCCTGCAGGCCGCTTAAGACATCGGTCCAGCGAGGCACCGAAAGATTCGGCGCCGCCCGGGTTCGTGACTCCGCCATCTTGCTCAGTCGATGCGCCTGACGATCTTGTACGTCAGGGCAGCGACGAACAGTACCGGCAGGAAGATTGCCTCCCAGCCCCGCAACCACGACGGTCCGATCCCATGCAACTCGCGCCTGGGCAGGTCGATTCTCATCGCGTCGACGGGTGCATCGTTCGGCAGGTAACCGGCCGGATTTCCCATTAACCGGTTCCACCATCGGCGCTTGTGAAGAATCGGCACCGGTGCGGCGAGAGGAACGTCCAGAACGACCGTGCCATCGGGTTGCCGCGCCTGTACGTGGGGTGGTTCGCCGATGTCGCTGTCCAGCCACCGACCTTCGAGCGGCGCCGCAACCTCGACGTCAACGCGTTCGCCGCGTGTCGGGTAGACGTGACCGTACGCGCTGCTCATCCACACGAGCAGCGCAATAACCGGGTATGCCGCCAGGAGCGTCGCCGGAATCACAATGCCCACTCGCTTCAGTGACAGACCGAGCATGGATTTCATCAGTGGCCACGCACCCTCCATTTCGCCGTCGTAAGACGAGAGTTCCTGCTGTGCCGCTTTCGCTTCCCGCTTTATCCGGCCGATGCGCTTCTGTGGCGAGGTCACCCGATAGAGTTCGAGACAGACGATCCCGCCCAGCACCGCCCACGCCGCTATCGACGCTGCGGCCGGGAGAACGTGGGTGATACGGTCATCGATCCACTGCAGCAGCGGCGCAGGAAGATCGAACAGCGTCATGGCGTGCGGGGATGGCGAGTGTCCTGCGGTTCAAGTGCCGTCGGGTCGTCTGCATCGCCTGCCGGTTGCCCGGGGCGTCGGCGCTCCTGCTCTTCGAGTTCCATCGCTTCGCGCTTGCGGCGGCGCATGCGCCTTATGGGCCACGCGAACAGGAATACGACCGCCGCGGCCACCGCGACCAGCAGCGCCCACAGCGCCCCCAGCAGGCTCAGTCCGGCGCCGGGTCCGACGTAGGCGCTGGCCGCGAGCGGCGTGAGCGCGAGGCAAAGCGTCGCGAGAGTGGCAGTGGTCTTATATCTGTTCATGGGTCACCATCAGGTTTCGAGTGAAGCGTTGAGAAAGGCGGCGGCGACCTGCGGTTCGAGCCGAAGCGCCTTGCAGATGATCGGGATCCTTCCGTCGTCGGGACCGCCGCGGACCGGGTTCGTGTACTCCCACACGGTTTCGCCGTCGGCGTTTACCTCCAGGATGCGACCGCCGTTGGACTCGGTAATCAGCGTATTGCCGTTCTGCAGGCGCTGGGTGTAGGAGCGAATGTCGCTCTCCAGCGGAGAGTCGGCGGTGCCGGTGTACTGCCATACGAGTTCCATCGTCTCGGGATTGAACTCAATGACCCGCGAGCGGCCTTCCGGTTTTCTGAAATTGCCGCGGTTGTCGAACAGCAGGATGTTGCCGTTCTCCAGAATGTGCGGATCGTGCTGCCCGGCCCAGTAACCCCTCGCCGCCCACACGAGCGTGCCCTCACCCGGATCCACGACGCCGATGGCGCTGGGTTCGCGAAACGAAACGAGAAGCTGCCCCGCGCGGCCAAAGGCAAAGCGTTCGGCCTCCTTCTCCGTAATGACGTGCACGCTGTTGGTGTGTAGAGGATCGGCCAGTGCGAAGGACGATATCTCCCAGACCAGCTGCCGGTAGTCCGACTCGTCGACGACCTCGAGCAGCGGGATTTTCTGCAGCTCCTCGCCGTCGGGCGAAAGGACCACCACAAAGTCTTCCAGACGCGGCGAAGCCAGATGATTCATTTGCGGCAGCGGAGCGTCGATGATCTCGTGCGTCAACAGGTAAATTCTGCCGTCCGGGGCGACGTCGAAGTCGTGATGGGCGGACTTGAGGTAACTCCAGATTACGTTGGAGTCCTTGTCCAGCTTGACCAGACCATAGCCGTACGGCGTGTCGCCCGCCCCTTCGTAGATGACGATGAGATCGCCGTTTCGGTCCGCCAGAGCCTTGCGCATGTACACGTGAGTGTCCGGCTGCGGCCGCCTGACGGTTGCGCCTTCGGTCCATACATCGCTGAACGGGCGGTGCCACTTGTGCAGCACCTCGCCGTCCATGGAAATCAGGTACGCGGACGGTTCGTGCCCCGATGTGTACAGGGTCACGCCGTTGCTCGCGCGCTCTGCGTCATTTATGGAAACGCCGAGCTTGTCGGTCCTGGCCGGATGCCAGAGGTCCGAAGCGAAAACGTCGTCGTGATGAAACAGCTTCGCGTAATAAGCCTTGCCGCCTTCGTAGGCGCGAGTGATCTGGGGGCCGGGGGTCACGCCCACGGCCGTGGCCAGCGACCCGCCGACGAACAGAATGGTCGCGACGGCGAGAATGAACGCGGCGAAGAGCAGCTTGTCGGCGCCTGAGGCAGAACGTCTCCCGGGCGATCGCTTCGCGGGGACAGGAGGTCGGTCTTGTGTCATGTCTCTGTTTCTCCGAGTGATTTCGGCTCCGTCCGGAGGCGGTCGCCTGTTGGCCGGCGTCAGTCTCGACAGGACGCAGATGGCCGGCAGCAAGGGAAATGCTGCAAAATCCGGGCCAGATTGGGACGGGGGGATCCGTTATTTTCGGAACAGCAGATACAGGCCGACGACCAGACTGGCGGCGCCGGCGATATAGCGGATCATCACGGCATCCGGCTTGGCGCCGGTCACCCCTTCTGTCAGTTCCGAGCCAATGGAGCCCGACATCTGGAAGCCCCAGATCAGCAAACCAATGCCGACGATGGCCAGCACGATGCCCGCGATCTTCATCATCTCCGCCTGCGATTGAGCCATGGGACCACCTCCTTAACGCACTCAACTAAGCATCATTCCCGTTAGCAATAGTACCTGTTAACGCAGATCGCCCGCGGTGCGGGCGATTAATTCCTAGGTGCGCTGATTTGCCTCAGGGGTCGTGCAGATTCTGGATACGCTCGAGGTTCGCCGCGTAGCGATCCAGGCGACCGTCGCCGTTCTCGCTCAGTATCACGAAAAGCATGTCGAGCAAATGCCGCGCTCGACTGGCTGATCGTCAGGGCGTTGGCGAGCTGCTGCGAGGAATAGTCGCGCAACAGGTGCGGCCCTTCCAGAATGACCCGTATGCGCGCACGATATAAGAAGTCATGCCGAGCACGGGTAGCCAGGGGTCAGCAGCTGCCTAATCCATCTTAGACTAGTGGCGGCGCACGCCAGATCCACTCGCCAATGTCCGCTGTCAGTCCCTGCAGACTGAGCCGGAGGAACTCCAGTACATTGCTGTTTCGGACGTCGGCTAGCGCCGATCAACACAAGTCAACAAGAGTTACTCCTGGTGATGACAATCCGGAACAGAGAAAGCTGCTATTACATGCGCGAACTCTAACAACTCCCGTAGCCGGTGGCCCCTGTATGTCTACAAATGCGGACTTTGTCGGCGTTGAACCAATAAAATAAGTTCCAACTCCGGTTGTGGTGGCGAACACTTCGTAGAAACCACCCGAGCATACATGATGCCACTGCACTAGGTATCTGGATTTTGACGTTCCAGGCACGCAAACATTTCGGAGTGAAGCAGTTACGTTTGTTGGGACATAAGCCGCCGGGTTACAGCCTGGCGGCTGTGGCGGCGGCGGCGGAGGGCCGGATTCATCGTCATCCGTGGGGCCGCTACACTGCGGATCCGCACCATCCACTAACCCATCACCGTCGTTGTCCATACCGTCTGCGCATTGCTTGGGCTCCGTCCCACTCCCTCCGCTACCGGCGCCCTGCACATAATTTGCAACAGATCGGGCCGTTAGGTTGATTGTCTCTGAATTGCGGTTGGATGAGGTGCCGAAAGCGGGATCACTATATTTCCTTAGGCGATTGCACATCTTGACACCCGTACACCAGCTAGTACCAAGCTGCCCGAGGGCAGTCACACTCCCAATCCAGCCATTGATGTGGTTCGAATAAAACTTCTTCCCCCACGCACGACTGTTCGGCAACAGCCAAAGGTGGGTTGGCGCGTCATAATGCCCACCACCAAGGAGATGGCCAAACTCGTGCGCCGCCGTAAATACTGCTGTGTCGCAGACCCTGCCTGTTGCTACGATTGCTATGTACTCGGTCGCCTGCCCGCGGAGGTCCAACCCATCGCTATCGGGATCCTCAAAAGACGGATCAAATCCAATCCAAAATTTTGGGGCGCCCTACCACAAACATGTGCGGTAGGGCTATTGTCGATTAGATCCGTAATCCCAATCACGACATCTGCACCGTGCAGTTGTCGCAGATTCGGCGTCACGAAATCTTTAAGTTTTTGTATTTGTACGTCAGCGGTTCCAGTTAGGAAGCCACCAGTGTACTGCAACGCATTTCCGTTATTTGCTATCGTGATGGTCGTTGGCGTCGTAGTGGACAGCCCCGTATTGTTCCATGTATTGAGGAGAAAATTGATCTGTGCGGTAATCCGATCTGAGGCGGTTAACGGATCATGTACAAACAAGATTCTGATCGTCGTATCTTGGTTTGGCGGTAAAACAGCAGCAGAAGAATCAGCTCTCACTACTAGAATAAACAAGAACAACAAAGAGATGATCGTCGTTCTCATTGTGAACGCTCCCGAAGAATTGTTGATCTCCTCGGGTCTTCGCCCAGAGACCGCAAGAATTCCGCGTACTGCCGACGCCTCACCCCGAGTTCTGGATGCTCATCGTCGTAAAGCGGACCAGGCGGAAAAAGCTTGGCTTGGTCGTCCTCGATCAGGATGTGATACCTCGGATCCATTTCAAGTGACCGAAGTCGATATTGGCCTGACAGGGTTGGAATAGAGATGTTTGCATGGAGCCCATAGAACGAAGAACTCCTGGGACTTGCGTTCTCGGGATCCTCATCGGCGCGAGTTGGTGTGATAGCTCCTGTTAGCTCATCGTAAGCATAACGAGCCGTCGAAATGACCACGGTGAACATACTCGAATGCAGCAGCTTCGCTTCCTCGAGAGTCGGAACCTGATCCATCAACTCTTTGGCAGAAAACGGGGGCTCGGCAATTTCGCCTTCCCAACCAGTGGTGAACCCATTACGATCCACTTCTCGCTTAGTAACCGCGACGATCAGAGATTCCCTATCAAAGGTTGAAATTCTAATCGCCTCTTGGGACTCGAGCGCGGCGTCGTTGATTCGGACAATTCGATGCCGTTTTGCAAAGTACAGATGCTTCTTCAGGAAATATTCGTTCTCCGCTCTTACCGTCGCTTCCTCCGACCCCGTCACCTCAATTAGCAACTCTGGGACCTGGGCAAAACAGTCTGAGGGCACCAGCGACGTTGCTACGATGAGCGCTGCTAGGACGAGTAACTTCACGATTTTCCCCTTAAGAGCGCGACGAGATGCGCTTTTCTCGCATAT
>Ga0299913_10002856_pt1 | contig 13886 bp, 20 predicted proteins | sample RVTome_9_FD_201360 | JGI IMG/M metagenome (GOLD analysis project Ga0299913, IMG submission 201360) | Soil microbial communities from uranium-contaminated site in the Upper Colorado River Basin, Wyoming, United States - RVT155D38 (version 2) ... | reverse complement strand
CGGACGATTGCCCTCGACGAGATCGCGGTCCTCCGCGCGGTGTACCGCGACCAGCCGGCGATGTTCCGGCGACGCGATCAAACCATCCCGGAATTCGAGCGGATCTGGCAGACCGTCGAGGCGGTCAACCTCTGAGAACAGGCATCGGCAGCGACGTGCCATGCATCCTGGGCCCGGCGGGTCAAGCGGCCCGACGTCGGACGAGCGCGCGCAGGTTCAGCACCAGCGCCAGGCCTGCCGCGGACCCGGCCACCACCGGAATTCGGCGCGCCACGGCGGCCGGCAGGAACATGTCGACCACCGATCCGCGCTCGGCTCCGAACGCCTCGGCGAGCGGCGTGAGGGGACAGACCTGGTTGTTGCTGATATAGAGGGCCGTCTCGGTCAGCACGATGCCGCCGGCGATACCCGTCCGCCGGCGTGGCGCGCCCCGGAGGCCATCCCACAGCGTCAGGACGACGGCCGCGAAGACCGAAGCGAAGATGACGGTATGGATGGCTTTGATCGCGACGAGCGCCTCACCACGATGGCCCGGCGGGATCGCCGACGCCATCGGGCGCGTGAGCATGCCGCTCCAGGTCGGCCGTCGCCGTCCGGCGTCAGCAGCGATCGCTGTTCGCATGCCGCCACGTTCGATGACGGCCGGTCCGGGGTCGAAGGCCGGATGTCACGATCCCTGCGGGCCGGAGGGCTCCTGCTATCCACATCGCCCGCCTCGCGGCGCGCGGTCAGCGGCGCCGGCGAACGAGCGCGGCGACGAGCACGATGGCCGCGATGAATCCGGCCATCGGAATGAGCAGGAAGACGAGCTCGACGGACATGGCTCCTCCTTACGACGCGGTCCGCACGGCCAGCAGGCCGAGGATGGGTAGCACCACCACGGCGACCACGATCGCCGTCACGACCACCTTCACGCGTGTGCTCCACGCCGATGACAGCCAGACGAAGATCAGGCCGATGACGGGGCCGATGAGCGGCAGCAGGAAGGCGCCCAGTGTGAGGAGCAGGATGGCGGCGATCTCGACGGCACCGATGCCCCCCATGCTCGGGCCGACACTGACGCTCACCGCCGGACCGCTCGGCGTCGAGCCGGCAGCCTCGCCGGCCACGATCTCCTCCGGCCGCCCCAGGCGCTCGAGGACGTTCCGCACCGTGACCTCGTCGCGGCTGCCCGCCTCACTGAGGGCCGCCTCGATGTGCTCGCGCACCTCGCTCGTGAGCTCGGTGCGACGCTCGGGCGGCAAGGGCCAGGCGGCCGCCTCCAGGCGACCGAGGTAGTCGGACACCAGCGCATCCACGTTCATGTTCAGCTCCCTTCCCGGGCAGTCCCAGCCAGCAGTTCATCGACGGCGGTGCGGAATCGGCCCCAGTCGTCGACAAAGGCAGTGAGCGCCCGACCGCCGGCATCGGTGAGGCGGTAATAGCGGCGCGGCGGGCCAGCCTCGGACTCCCGCCACGTGGTGGTGACCAGCTCGTCGCGACGCAGGCGGGCGAGGAGGGGATAGATCGTCCCCTCGCTCGTCAGCAGCTCGCCGGCGCTCGAGAGGGTCCGCACGATCTCGAACGCGTACGACTCGCGGTGTCGGAGCACGGACAGCACGCAATACTCGAGCACGCCGCGCCGAAGCTCGGTCAAGGCGTACCGTGTCTCACCCGATACCATGCGAGACAAGATAGCACGTGGATGCTCGTCGTCAAGGACCGCCTCACAACGCCAGCGACGCCGGTGCCGGGTCTCTAGGCGTCGGGCTGCCAGATGGCGTGATCGTGCCCGAACACGACCCGCCACGGATCGAGGTCGAGCAGGCGCGGCAGCCACTCCGGGTAGGTCGGCGGGTCCTCGTAGCCCTCACGGTCAAGCCGATACGCGGTGACCGCCCGCGCGAAGTCCGATGCCTGGCGGAAGGACTGGCCGGCCAGCAGCAGCGGGCCGGCATCGGTGTCGACCGCGACCGACTGATGACCCGGCGAATGGCCCGGCGTCGGGATGACCCGGATGCCGGGGAGCGGCTCGTGCTCGCCCTCGCGCTCCTCGTAGCGGCCGTGATCGACGTCGATGTCCTCCAGGACCGTGTAGTTCGGGTCGCGGGCGGCGGCCAGCTCGGCGGGCTGGACGATGATCGGGGTGCCACGGAACTCGACGTTGCCACCGGCATGGTCGACGTGCAGGTGGCAGTTGAGGACGAGGTCGACCGCCTCCGGCCGGACGCCGATGCCCGCGAGGGCCTCGACGATTGGCGTGCGGAGGAAGCGCATCTCGCGGACGTCCTCGGGCGGCAGGTGCGCGCCGATGCCGGTGTCGACCAGGACCGTCGCCTCCGGGTGTCGCACCACCCAGGCGTTGACCACCACCCGCTCGCCGGGCGCCACCGAGTCCGGCGCCAGGAATCCGCCGACCAGCAGCCGGGTCACAACCGAACGCATTGGCCGAGTATGGACGACTGCGGGCGCCACGTGCGCGTGATAGGGCAGGGGGGTATGCTATGCTGACACCCGAGAGCGTCGGATGGGAGTGGCATGGCCGGTTACAGCATGAGCCGCGAGGACTACCTCAAGCGGCTTCGGAAGATCGAGGGACAGGTCCGCGGCCTGCAGCGAATGGTCGGCGAGGACCGCTACTGCATCGACATCCTGACCCAGGTGTCGTCGACCACCCGCGCCCTTCAGGGCGTGGCCGTCGGGCTGCTCGACGAGCACGTTCGCCACTGCGTGATGGAAGCCGCCGCTGCCGGTGACGACTCGAAGGTGTCCGAGGCCACGGCCGCCATCGAGCGACTCATCCGCTCGTGACCACCGAGCGCGCGGCGCCGCCCCTCCAGATGGTCGCCCTCGACGTCGAGGGCATGACCTGCGCCTCGTGCGTGAACCGCATCGAGCGGTTCGTGAACAAGGTCGAGGGCGTCGCCGAGGTGAACGTCAACCTGGCCACCGAGCGGGCGAGCATCGCCTTCGATCCGGCTGCCACCTCGGTCGAGGACCTGCGCGGCGCCGTGCGGGCGGCTGGGTACGACGTCCGCGACGAGCCTGCGACAGCCATTGCCCCGACGATGACATCGCAGGCCGATGCGCACGATGCCGCGCGCGAGCGCGAGATCGCCGACCTGCGTCGCAAGTCGCTCGTCAGCCTCGGCATCGGCCTGGTGATGATGGCCGTCATGTTCCTGCCGCTGAACCTGGATCTCGTGCTCGTCGCACCGCTGCTGCTGATCGCGGCGGCCGTCGTCCAGTTCTGGGCCGGGGCGGTCTTCTATCGCGCCACCTGGGCGGCAGCCCGGCACGGCGCCACGAACATGAACACGCTCGTGGCGGTGGGGACCAGCGTCGCCTTCGGCTACAGCGCGTTCGTGACCCTGTGGCCGAGCCTGGCATCGGCGTGGGGCTTCCCGTACCAGCTGTACTACGAGACGGCCGTCGTCATCATCGCGCTCATCCTCATGGGCCGCTGGCTCGAGGCGCGCGCCAAGAAGCACACGGCCGGCGCCATCAGGGCCCTCATGGGCCTCCAGGCCACGACGGCGCGGGTGCTGCGTGACGGCGTGGAGGCCGACGTCCCGGTCGAGCAGGTGCTCGTGGGCGACCTGGTCCGCGTCCGTCCCGGCGAGAAGGTGCCGGTCGATGGGGTCATCGTCGAGGGTCGTTCGGCGCTCGACGAGAGCATGCTCACCGGGGAGAGCCTGCCGGTGGAGAAGGCGGCCGGGGACGAGGTCATCGGCGCGACGCTCAACCGGACGGGCTCGGTCGTCTTCCGCGCGACGAAGGTCGGCGAGGACACCGCGCTGGCGCAGATCGTCCGGCTGGTCGAGGAGGCGCAGGGGTCGAAGGCGCCGCTCCAGCGCCTGGCTGACCAGGTCGCCGGCGTCTTCGTCCCGATCGTGCTGGTCGTCTCGGCGCTCACCGCCGCCGGCTGGCTGGTCTTCGGTCCGAGCCCGGTGTTCGCGGTGACCGTGGCCATCGCCGTGCTCATCATCGCCTGCCCCTGCGCGCTCGGGCTCGCAACGCCGACCGCGATCATGGTCGGCACCGGCAAGGCAGCCGAGCACGGCATCCTCATCCGCGGCGGCGAGGCGCTGGAGCAGGCGCGCCGGATCGACGCGGTGGTGCTCGACAAGACCGGCACGCTGACCCGAGGGAGGCCGGCGGTCACGCGCGTCGTACCGGTTGGCGCAGCCACGGACGAGGAGCTCCTCACTCTTGCGGCCGCGGCCGAGGTCGGTTCCGAGCACCCACTCGGGGAGGCGATCGTGATGCGCGCCCGCGAGCTCGGGCTCGACGTGGGGAAGGCAGAGGACTTCCGCGCGGTGCCCGGCCGAGGCATTCACGCGACTCTCGACGGCCACGCCGTGGCTGTCGGCAACCGCGCATTGCTCGCCGAGGACGGCATCGACGTCACCCGGCTGGAAGCTGACGCGGAAGGACTGGCGCGCGAGGGCGCGACGCCGATGTTCGTGGCCACCGATGGCGACCTCATCGGCATGATCGGCGTGGCTGATACGCTCAAGCCCGAGTCCGCCCGGGCCGTGGCCGAGCTGGAGGCCCTGGGTCTCGAGGTCTGGATGCTCACCGGCGACAACCGGCTCACCGCCGAGGCGATGGCTCGCCATGCGGGGATCACCCGCATCCTGGCCGAGGTCCAGCCCGATGAAAAGGCCGCCAAGGTGCGTGAGCTGCAGGATGCCGGCAAGGTGGTCGCGATGGTCGGCGATGGGATCAACGACGCGCCGGCCCTTGCCCAGGCGGACCTCGGGGTCGCCATCGGCACCGGGACGGACGTGGCCATGGCGGCGTCCGACATCACCCTCATCGGCGGCGACCTGCGGACGATCGTCACAGCCATCGCCCTGTCGCGCAAGACGGTCGGGGCCATCAAGCAGGGCCTGGTCTGGGCCTTCGGCTACAACATCGTTCTCATCCCGGTGGCGATGGGCCTGCTGTACCCGCCGTTCGGCATTCTCCTGAACCCGGTGATCGCCGCGGCGGCCATGGCGATGAGCAGCGTCAGCGTCGTGACCAATGCGCTCCGCCTGCGCTCGTTCCGGGCGCCCGAGGGCCCCGAGCAGATCCTCCACCCCCCACTCGCCGAGCACATTCGCGAGTACGGGTACCTGGCAGGGATCGCGGTCATCGCCGTCGTCATCGGCGGTGCGGCGCTGGTCCTGGCCAACCCGGCCCACCAGGAGACGCCCCAGCCGATGTCGGACCGCGGCGTGATGGGATCTGTTGCGAGCACCGATGCCTCGGCGCGGTTCGTGCTGGTCGACCAACCCAACGAGGAATCACAGAGGAGTGGCTGAGCAATGGCAGACATCGCCTCCGATCCGGTCTGCGGCATGCAGGTCGACACCGCCCAGGCAACCGAGAAGGGACTGACCGCCGATCACGACGGCGAGACCTACTACTTCTGCGGCAAGGGCTGCATGCTCGACTTCAAGGAGGATCCCGGGCCGTACTTCGCCCCCGACTACAAGCCGTCCATGTAACCCGTCAGTCGAGGAAGGTGTCCTCGACCTGCCACGGATGATCCTGCCCGCACTCCAGGCAGTCCACGAGCAACTGGTGTCGCACTGACTGCGGGGACGGGGGATGCGGCCGGTTCGCGCGTCACTTTGCCCGGACCATCGGTCCAGGCCTCCCGCGTGACTCGCCCGATCTATCGGCACCTGGAGTGACGGATTGTCACCGGAGGGCCGAGTTGGGTGGCATTCCGCACCTGTAGGTGCACCTGCTCCGCACGAGCTGCACGGCTGGGTGCGGTTCCTGCGTGGCGGATACACCCACAGGTGCCGAACCGCACGCAACCACCGGTTCCGGTGAACGCATGAACATGGAGTGACACCGGCCCGGTGAGCGCGGGCTGCTGCGCTGGCACGGCGCGTGCCATTGGGCTCGGCAGCCAATCCACCATATCCAGGAGGGGAACATGCCGTCAGGCACGGAATTCATCACCCATGAGTTCGACGAGGCCATCGCCATCCAGCAGGCCATCGTCGAGTCCGGGAGGAAGCTCAGCACCTCACACCCGGTCCCGGGGGTCAAGCGCCAGATCAAGGCCGATCTGAAGGTCGACGAGCGACACCTCACCGAGCTGAAGAGGTTCGGCAAGCCGTTCGGCGCCGCCGGCAAGCGCGAGGAGGTCGCCGATGCCCTCGTCACGCTGGCCGAGGAAACGGCCGGAAAGGCCAGCGACGAGAAGAGCGAGGCCTACGAGGCGCACGCCGTGCTACTCAACCTCAAGCGCAAGCAGCAGGACTCAGCCGATGCGATCGTCAAGATCGCCCGAGATCGAAAGGCCACCGACCTGCGCGACGCCGCCACGAAGATGAAGCGGGAGATCAAGTCGAGTGCCGATGCGCTCGGCAAGAGCCTGGCCGATTTCGCCGTGGAGATCGCCTCGGCCTAGGAGCTGCGTGGAGACGCCCCGGCTCGGCGAGGGTCTCGTCACCGGGGCGTCGACCCGCGTGCGCGCCTAGCTCTGCCCGCCCTCGTGCTGTGCGGCCCACGAGCGGGCGAGGCCACGCTCGACGATGGCATCCTGGCCGCGCTGGTACTCGATCGCCTCGCTGCGCAGGCGCTCGAGCTCACGCCTGGCCCAGGCGGTCGCCCGCTCGCGGGTCGGCCACAGGTAGCCCGGCTCGATGACCTTGAGGGTGGCGGCGTTGACGACGACCCATCCACCCAGCTCCGGGGCGTCGACGACCGTGAACTCCAACGGCTCTTGGCCGTCCGCCATCTCGCGCATGCCGTGCCCTCCTCGTCCGGACATCGCCGGAATCGCAGCGATCGCGCGAGGGCACGCGGCGAACGAGCGTCACGATACGCCCGGCTGTCAACAGGTCAACGGGTCAGCAGCAGCCGCCTCCGCCGCAGCAGCCGGCGGCGGCCACGGGAAGCTCCGCCCGAACCGGCGGCGTCCACGGCGCCGCATCGGCCGGCTTCGTGGCCTTCACGATGACGCTGTGCATGCCGTCCGCCACCGAGTGCGTCGGCGTCAGGGAGATGTCGGCGAGGCCCACATCGCGCAGCCCGACCTCGAACTCGCCGAACGAGAGCGCGCCAGCGATGCAGCCGACGTACGAGCCGCGTTCGGCGCGCTGATCGGCGGTGAGGGCGTCTTCGGCGACGATGTCGGTGATGCCGATGCGGCCACCGGGACGCAGGACGCGAGCCACCTCCCGGAAGACGGCAGGCTTATCGGCGGCGAGGTTGACGACGCAGTTGCTGATGACGACGTCGACCGAGTCGGCCGGCAGCGGGATCGCCTCGATCTGGCCCTTGAGGAACTCGACGTTCGTCGCGCCGGCCTCGGCCGCGTTGTGCTGGGCGAGGGCGAGCATCTCGTCGGTCATGTCCAGGCCGAAGGCGCGGCCGGTCGGGCCGACGCGCGCTGCCGACAGGAGGACGTCGATCCCGCCGCCCGAGCCGAGGTCGAGCACCCGCTCGCCGGGATGAAGGTCCGCAACCGCGGTCGGGTTGCCACACCCCAGGGATGCGAGCACGGCCGCATCGGGGAGCTCGTCCCGCTCGAGCGCGCTGTATAGCCCGGCGCCGATGCCGTCCTCGGGACCGCAACAGGCGCCCGTGCCCGTGGCGGCCTGGACGGCGGCGGCAGCATATCGCTCGCGGACGATGTCGTGGATCTGCTCGGTCATGAGGGTGCTCCTACGCGATCTGGACGAGATTGCTGAAGCTGGCGGCGATGCCGGACCAGCGGGCGCTGAAGTCGGGGGAGAGCGAGTAGACGATGTTCGTGCCCTGCCGCTCGCTGACGACGACGCCCGCCTCCCGCAGCACCTTGAGGTGGTGGCTGACCGTTGGCTGGCTGACCGTGCAGCACTCGGTGAAGTCGCAGGCGCAGACGTCGGATGCGGCGGCCAGCTGCCGAACGATCGAAAGGCGGACCGGATCGGCGAGGGCGGTCAGGAGCACGACGTCGGGATCGGCGCTGCGCATCTGTCCGCGTCAGCCGGCGGTGGAGCGGGGAGCGCATGGCTGCTCGACAGGAAAGATCCCGAGCACCCAGCGCCGGCAGGTGGCGACGAGCGAGCCGAGCCGGCGCGCGGCCGCTTCTCGCTCCAGGTCCGCGGTGTGTGCCGTGGCGAGCATTTCGAATCGGAGATCCATCGAGTTTGGTGTCCTTCGTGTGATGTCAGGGGATGAGCGTACCTTCTATATCGACGACTGTCAATATCGACGGTGGTCAAATAACGGCAGGCCCGTCCGAACGGCACTGGCAGCCCGGCTGCAGGAGGGCGATGCTGGAGCCAGTACCGGAGCAATGACGAGAGGAGCGCGATCCATGGTCGAGACCGATATCCAGCGAGACGAGAGCGCGGCACGCACGAGGATGGCCGCGGCCGCCATCGATGAGAACGCGGTGCACGTCCGGCAGAGCGCCATCGGGATGATTCGGACCGTGTCGGCCACCGTCCGCCAGGCGGCGGTCGGCGCCGTCTTCGCGCGCCGCGACGTGTCCGTCGCCCAGTGCGGTGGCCGGCTCTTCGTGGCCGGCGGCGATCTGAGCATCCGGCAGGGCGGCGGCGGCATGTTCGTCGCGGGTGGCGACGCGGAGATTCGAGAGGGGGGCGTCGGCACGCTGGTGGCGCTCGGCGGGACGACGATCGAGCGCGGCGGGGCGGCCGTGGCGCTCACCGGCAGCGTCGAGCTACGCGAGGGCGGAATCGTCGGTATCGCCCTGTCGCCGCGCATCGCGGTCCATCCGGGCGGACGCGTCCTGGTCGGCATCCGCGAGGCCGGGTTGGCCGGCGTGATCGGCGGCCTCGTCGTCGGGGTGGTCGTGGTTCTCGCGCGCAGGCTGACCGGCCGCTGACGGCACCCGGCTCAGCGATGCACCGGCTGCCGTGGCTCGCGCGTGGTCACTGAAGCCGCGCCTGGCTCGCCCTCGGTCTCAGCCGGAAGCTCGAGCGCGGAATCGTCGAGGTCCCAGGTGAGGGCGATCTGGACCTCGACCACACCGTCGACCACGCCGATCAGCTTCTCCACGATGAGCGCCGTCGAGCGTCGATCGACCTGTCCTCCGATGCGCACGAGGCCCTCGCGCACGTCGATGTCGTAGGCAGCCGGGTCGAGCCACATCGTCCGGCGCAGGACGTCCTCGCGCACCTGTGCCTCGATCTCGGCGTCGAGGCGGAGGTAGGCGCGCACGAGGTCGGCCCGGGTGAGCACGCCCACCAGCTGGCCGGCCTCGAGGACCGGCAGCCGGTTGACCTGCCGATCGATCATGAGCGCCGCCGCCTCGCGGAGGGGCCGGTCGGCGTCGATGGTGATGGCCGGCGAGGACATCGCGTCGCCCGCGGTCGTCGCGCTGCGGCGTCGCATCTCCGCTGGATCATGGTGATCTCCCAGGATCCACTCGAGCGGCAACCGTCGGCTGACCGAGCGGCTCAGCTGCTTGACGAGCAGATCGGTCTCCGAGATGACGCCGATGCAGCAGCCCTCCTCGTCCACCACCGGCACTCCGCTGATACGGCGGTCGTTGAGGAGGTGCGCGAGCTCGCGGAGCCTCGTCTCGGGCTGGACGCTGACGGCGCCCCGGGTCATGACGTCACTGACCTTCATCGGGTCGTCTCCTTTCGGCGGTGGGGCGCACGACAAGCACCGATGCGCCGGCGTGAACCGGAACGTTGCGGGCGACGCTGCCCAGCCAGGAGCGTGTGGAACGCGCTCAGGACGTCGACGCTGGTTTCGGCGGGCCAGGCGAGCCCGGCGACGAGATCGCGGGCGACGATCGAGGACGGTGAGCCGTCGAGCGCGAGCAGGATCCGCACGAGAAACCTCCTGCCGGACGGGTGCGGGGCGATGCGCTCCTTCGTCCGTCACGCCCAGCGTGTCCGGGGCCTGCCGCGACTCCCAGTGCCGATTGGCCCGCCGGCGCGTGACGCTCGGCCGGTCAGGTCTCCTCGGCCACGATCACCCGCGGGAGGCCGGCACGCAGCGCTGTCGGGAAGTGCGCCGGGTGATGCCCACTGACGGTGGCGTTCGGTCCCGACGACTCATCGCGGACCAGGGGTCGCTCGCTGGCAGATGACTGGACCGTGTGGACGACCTGGCGCACCACGAACGTGCGCCGCGTGCCGTCCTCCGCGATGTACTCGACGTGCTCACCGGCCCGCGGCAGAGCGGCGCCGTGCTCGAGGTCGGCCGACCAATCCTCGCCGCTGACGATCAACGTCCACGGCTGCAGGACCGGCGGCCCGCCACCCTGTTCCGGTCCCAGCGCGTCCAGCTGGTCGCGATCTCCCGCCGCCTCGGTCTCCATGCGAAGGCTCCTCCTCGGTTTCGGTACGGGCCATTGTGGACGTCTCGCGCCGAAAGCCAGGCCCCGACTTCGACAACGTGCCATCCGGTGCGCATTGCGTGGCCGGTTGTTCGGATGAGGTGGCTGCCCGTGCCGAGATCAGCCGCTCCGAACGGAGATCTCCCACGCAATGTGCGCCTGGCCGAGCATTGTCGGAGATGCGCAGGCTCGACGCCGACAAACGTGCCCCTCAGCGCGCATTGCGCAAACCGATCGACGCTCCACGGGGCCAGCCCTTCCTCGGCCTCCTCCGCACATTCCTAGCACGCGGCGCGGCCGAGGTCCTCCCGGTGGAGCCGGCAGGAACGCTGCACGAGCGCGTCGAGCTCGCTGACCGAGTACGGCTTGTCGCGAGCCGGCGACGTGAATGCCAGCATGCGGTTTCCGGTCACCATCACGACCGGCACGCTGCTGAGCTGCGGGTCTCGGGCCGCTTCACGCGAGAGCTCCCAGCCATCCATGCGCGGCATGTTCACGTCGGCCAAGACCACGCAGGGAACGGAGCCAGTGCGCAGCCGATCGAGTGCGTCGACCCCGTCGCGGGCCACCGCCACCTGGTGACCGGCCGCCTCGAGGGCGTCGACGTACAGGTCGCGGACGCTCGCCTCGTCATCGACCACCAGGACCGAGTGGGCTCTCCCCATTGCGCGATTCCGAACGGATATGCCAAGGAAGCTGCATCTTGCGTGCCCGTGCTCGGCGGCACCCATTCGTCCGGCCCGGTCGTGGTACCTCACCGGCCCTGGGTCCGGGGTCCTGCCCGGACGACTCGCCTACAGACCCGGTGCATGGCGGCCCATACGGTACCGCTGGGCGCCGAGCCGCCCAACCCGCACGACGCCGCACCATCGGAGCACAACGGATGACCGACATCTCCACCACTCGCAAGCCGAGACGAATCGTGATCAGGACGCTCGGCCTTGGCCTGAGCCTGCTGCTCGCCGCCGGCCTCCTGACCTGGAGCCCCGCGAGCACCAGCGGCTGGAACCAGGGCTCGGCCGAAGCGACCCTGTGGCAGCTCCTGAACGGCGCCCGCGTCAACAATGGCATGGCGCCGCTTCAGCAGCACTCGACGCTGATCGGCCTGGCGCGCTGGCGGAGCTCGGACATGCTGGCCAAGGACTATTTCAGCCATACGATCGCCGGGTGCGGCTGTCTCGTGTACGCCTACTACGACAGCAACGGCCTGAACTACGTGTGGGGCGGGGAGAACATCGGCTGGAACTCCGGCCTCGATGACTCGTACTCACCCGTCCGCGTCCACGAGCGGTTCATGGCCTCGCCTGGCCACCGCGCCAACGTGCTGACCGCCGCCTTCACCCACGGCGGCGTCGGCGCGGCGGCGGCCGACAACAAGATGTTCCAGGGGTACGTCCAGAACACGCGGATGTACACCGAGCTCTTCCTGCAGGCACCCTCCGCACCTGCTCCCGCTCCCGCACCCCCGCCCGGCGGTGGCGGCGGTGGCGGTGGTGGCGGCGGTGGCGGTGGCGGCGGCGGCTCGACGGCCCCGGCTGCACCGGTCGCCCAGTCGACGCCCGAGCCGAAGCCGAAGGAAGTTGCCGTGGATGTCCCCAAGCGCCCGACGTCGGCCGCCGGCGTGGACGGGGTCGCCGAGGTCATCTCCTCGCCGGCGACGGAGGAGCTGGCGGACCGGCTCCGCGTCTACGAGCTGGCGGAGGCGCGTGCCGCTGCCGCGGCCACGTCGACCGACACCGCGGCCAAGGAAACCGGGCCGGCGATCGCTCGCGGTGACCTGGAAGTCAGGGCCGCGTCCACTCCTGAGGCCGGATTGCTCGGGGGCCTCGTCGGCGCGGTGCTCGGCTTCCTCTTCGGCTGACTGCTGGCACCGACGCCACGCGACTGACAATTGCCCGATCCCGGACGTGAGGGCGGCCGGCGGTCGGTAGACTGCGGTCCATGCCGGTCATCCTCGAAGCTCGCGATCTCGTCAAGCGCTACCCGCTCGGTGACGGCGAGGTCGAGGCGCTGCGCGGCGTGTCGCTCGCGGTGGAACAGGGCGAGTTCGTCGCCGTCATGGGCAGCTCCGGCTCCGGGAAGTCGACCATGCTCCACCTGCTCGGCGGCCTGGACCTGCCGACCTCCGGCGAGGTGGTCATCGACGGCATCGGCATCTCCGGCCTCGGCGAGGAGCAGCGCACGCTGACCCGGCGCGCGAAGACCGGGTTCGTCTTCCAGTTCTTCAACCTCATCCCACTGCTCAGCGTGGCCGAGAACGTCGGGCTGCCGTTCCTCATCGCCGGCGACGCCCTCGGCCGGCATCGGTCGCGGATCGACGAGCTGCTGACCATGGTCGGGCTGGCCGACAAGGCCGATCACAGCCCGGACCAGCTGTCCGCCGGCGAGCAGCAGCGCGTGGCGCTGGCACGGGCACTGGCCACCGGACCCGCGATCCTGCTGGCCGACGAGCCGACCGGCAACCTCGACTACACCACGGGCACGGAGATCCTGGACCTCCTGTGGGACTCGGCCGACCGCCTGGGACAGACGATCGTGCTCGTCACCCACGAGGCCCGGGCGGCGGCGTACGCGGATCGCGTGCTCGTCGTGCGCGACGGCCAGATCCGCGACGAGATCGCTCTCGGCCGCCGCGCCGAGCACGAGGCCCGGCCCCTGATCCGGCGGCTCGCCGAGCTGGGGCTCTAGCCGCCGATGCGGCTCGCATCACTCGCCTGGCGCGGGCTCCTCGCCCACCCGCTCCGCACCGCACTGGCGATGCTCGGCGTCGGGCTCGGCGTGGCGGTTGTGGCGGCGACCATCATCACCGGGTCATCGTCCCAGCAGGCGCTGCGAAGCGCGACCGCCGACCTGCTCGGGGACGCCGACGTCCGGCTGCGCGCGTTCGACGACGCGGGCTTTCAGCCGCGCACGCTCCAGGCGCTCCGCGCGATGCCCGACGTGGAGGTCGCCACGCCGGTGTCTGAGCGGCGCCTGCTGGCTTCGACCGCGCCGGGCGAGGACGAGCAGGTGTTCACCCTCCTCGTGCTCGGGATCGACCCCGACACCGATGCCCAGGTCCGGGAGCCGATGCTGACCGAGGGCGTGCCGCTCTCCCCGGACAGCCCGACCGATGCGCTCGTCTCGTCATCGTGGGCGGCGGCCCACGGGCTCGGTCTCGGCGACGAGCTTCTGCTCGGCGGTCGGCGCCAGGGGATGCCGGCGTTGCGCATCATCGGCCTCATGTCCGACACCGGCATGGCCGCCCTCGAGGGTGGAGAGGTCCTCGTCATCTCGCGCTCCACGCTCGACGACGCGTTCGAGGCACCGGCGCCGATCCGGTCGATCGATCTCCGGTTGGCCGGTGCGGATGCGGAGGCAACGCTCGATCGGGTGGTGGCCACCGTCGACGAACCCTACGTCGTCGAGACGCCGGACGCGGCCGCCGCCCGGCTGGCGGCGGCGCAGACGAGCTTCCTCGGCGTCGCTGCCCTGTTCGGCCTCGTGGCCCTGGTGGTCGGCGCCTTCCTCGTCGGCAACACGATGGCCATGACGGTCGGGGAGCGCACGCGGGAGCTCGGGCTGCTTCGCGCGGCCGGCACGACCTCGCGCCAGG
>Ga0299913_10002854_pt1 | contig 13888 bp, 7 predicted proteins | sample RVTome_9_FD_201360 | JGI IMG/M metagenome (GOLD analysis project Ga0299913, IMG submission 201360) | Soil microbial communities from uranium-contaminated site in the Upper Colorado River Basin, Wyoming, United States - RVT155D38 (version 2) ... | reverse complement strand
TGCATGGTTCTCGGCCCGTTGCTCGTCCCGCTACCACTTCCTCTATGTGGTCGCTTCGCCGACCGAGCTGCGCGTGAAGGCGGTCGGGACCGACGGGGTGTTCCACCGCTTCTCTACTACTGGTCGGTAACCCCGAGCAGGACTGAGAGGTCGCGCCAGAAACGCCCGCGCGGGTACGCCTCGATCCCGGCCCCCAGAGCGGCCCTTCGCAGGTTGTCGTCGATGTGCGAATAGAACCCGAGCACCCGGACGGGGGTGCCTCCTGCGCCGACCCACGCGGCCGCCTCGTCGATCGCGGCCTGGCCCCCGGCGTCGAGGTCGAGCACGAGCAGCTCTGCACCGGCGAGCTCGGGTGCGAATCCGGTCGCGGAGGCGAAGACGGCGGCGTCGCCGAGAGCCCGGTCGATCCGAGCCCGTACCTGGAGATCCGCGCTTGCCACGACGATCTTGTCGGCCACTCGGAATTGATACTACTACACTCAAGTTCTAATAGTTGAAGAGACTCAAGTTTCCCTCGAACAGGAGGTTCCGCCGGTTCATGGACATCACCAAGCTGACCGTCAGGTCACAGGAGGCCCTGGCTCGAGCTCAGCAGAGCGCGTCCGAGCTCAATCACCAGCAGGTCGAGCCCGCCCACCTCATGGCCGCGCTGGTGGCGGAGCCTGAGGGTGTGGTGCTCCCCCTGCTGCACAAGCTCGGAGTGAGCCCGCGTGCGCTCATGACCCGCGTGCAGGACGCGCTCGACCGCGTGCCCAAGGTCTACGGCCAGGTGGAGACTTATATGGCGACCGCTCTTCGCTCGCTGCTGGATCAGGCATTCAAGGAAGCCGAGAACCTGGGCGACGCCTACGTCTCCACGGAACATCTGCTGCTCGCGCTCCTAGAGGGACGTGACGATATCGCTGCAGCGCTCAGCGACGCCGGGGTAGATCGGGCCGGTGTGTTAACCGCGCTGAAGGAGATCCGTGGCAGTCAGCGGGTAACGGACCAGACCCCTGAGGACAAGTACCAAGCTCTCGAACGGTTCGGGCGCGATCTAACGGAAGCCGCGCGGGCCGGCAAGCTCGATCCAGTCATCGGTCGCGACGACGAGATCCGCCGCATCATCCAGGTCCTGTCGCGGCGTACCAAGAACAACCCGGTCCTCATCGGTGAGCCGGGGGTAGGAAAGACCGCGATCGTCGAGGGGCTGGCGAATCGAATCGTTGCCGGCGACGTGCCGGAATCGCTGAAGAACAAGCGCGTGATTGCGCTCGACATCGGCTCAATGGTTGCGGGCTCCAAGTACCGGGGCGAGTTCGAGGAACGACTGAAAGCGGTGCTCAAGGAGATCGCAGATTCAGAGGGCGAGATCATCACTTTCGTCGACGAGTTGCATACGGTCGTCGGGGCCGGCGCGGCAGAGGGCGCGGTTGATGCCGGCAACATGATCAAACCGATGCTCGCCCGTGGTGAGCTCCGCATGATCGGCGCAACCACTCTCGACGAGTACCGCAAGCACGTCGAGAAGGATCCCGCGCTCGAGCGGCGTTTCCAGCCCGTTCTCGTGGGGGAGCCGTCGGTCACCGATTCGATCGCGATCCTGCGTGGCCTGAAGGAGCGATACGAGGTGCACCATGGGGTCCGTATCCAGGATGCAGCCCTCATCGCTGCTGCAGTCCTATCGGATCGTTACGTCACAGGGCGGTTCCTGCCCGACAAGGCGATCGACCTCGTCGACGAAGCCGCGTCGCGTCTTCGAATCGAGATCGATTCCATGCCTATCGAGATCGACGTCCTCGACAGACGAGCGAAACAACTAGAGATCGAGAAGGCAGCTCTTGGTAAGGAAACCGATGTCGCCTCGAAAGCTCGCCTCGCTCGGATCGAAGAGGAGCTCGCGTCCATCCACGAGGAGATGGACGGGATGAAGGCGCACTGGATGCAGGAGAAGAGCGCCATCGATCAGATACGAAAGATGAAAGCAGACATCGAACAGGCCCGCGGGGAAGCCGAGCGAGCGGAGCGCGACGGTGATCTCGAGCGGGCTGCCGAGTTGCGGTACGGACGTCTGCGGGAGCTCGAGTCCGAGCTCCATGACGCCAACGCTCATCTCGCGCAGCTACAGGAGGATCGGAAGTTTCTCAAGGAAGAGGTCGACGAGGAAGACGTCGCAGAAGTCGTGTCCCGCTGGACGGGCATCCCGGTCAGCAAACTGATGGCCGGCGAGGTCGAGAAGCTCGTCCATATGGAAGACGGCCTGCACACTCGCGTAGTCGGTCAGGACGAAGCGGTGGAAGCCGTTTCCAACGCGATCCGCCGCGCCCGAAGCGGTCTAGGGGATCCCCAGCGCCCGATCGGTTCGTTCATCTTCTTGGGCCCCACCGGTGTCGGCAAGACGGAACTGGCGCGTGCTCTGGCCGAGTTTCTCTTCGACGACGAACGAGCCATGGTGAGGCTCGACATGAGTGAGTACATGGAGAAGCACTCGGTTTCTCGCTTGGTTGGTGCTCCGCCCGGCTATATCGGGTACGACGAGGGCGGCCAACTAACCGAGGCAGTCCGCCGGCATCCGTACTCTGTGCTCTTGCTCGATGAGATCGAGAAAGCGCATCCCGACGTCTTCAACGTACTGCTGCAGATACTCGAAGACGGACGCCTGACGGACGGGCAAGGGCGCACCGTGGACTTCAAGAACACGGTCGTGATCATGACGAGCAACCTGGGCTCGCAGTGGCTGCTATCGGCTGATGAGACCGATGTGTCGATGGAAGAGAAGGTCCTCGCAACCGTGCGCGACCACTTCAAGCCGGAGTTCTTGAACCGGATCGACGAGATCATCGTGTTCCACCGGTTGGATCGCGAGCACATCGCCAAGATCGTCGAGATCCAGGTGGGGCACCTCGCGGAGCACCTCGCGGAGCGCGACATCACGTTGACCTTCACCGACCGGGCCCGTGACCTACTGGCCAACAAGGGGTACGACCCGGCCTACGGTGCGCGGCCGCTGAAACGGGTCATCCAGAGGGACATAGAGAATGCCCTCGCGCTGAAGCTCCTCGACGGTACTTTCGCCGACGGCACCATGATCGAGGTGGACACGGCCGGCGACGATCTCACCTTCACGGCAGGGAGTAGGCGACAGGCCTAGGGGGTGGATCCCGGAAGCCCTTTGCCGCGGCTTCGTTCCGGTGAGTGGCGGTATCGGAGACCACCCGATTGGGCTATTCCTCCAAGCCCGTCGCTGGGATGAGACTGGGCAAATGGCTGAGCGAGCTCTCGGCGTCCTCGTCGCGGATGACACTCCGGATGTTTGCTTTCTCTTGAGGATCTCGCTTGAGGAGACCGGGGATTTTGCGGTGGTGGGCGAGGCCGGAGATGGGGCCGCGGCGGTCGAGTTGGCCCATCGCTTCCATCCTGATGCCGCCCTGATAGACCTCGCGATGCCCGTCATGGATGGGCTCCAGGCGATCAGCGCGATCCGCGCCGACTCGCCGGCCACCGTGATCGTCGCCCTGTCCGGCTTCTCTGCCGGGCAGATGGAGGCGGCGGCCCTCGCTGCCGGTGCCGACGCCTACTTCTGCAAAGCGGACTCCCTGGCGGTGCTGACCGAGCGGTTGAAGGACCTCTGTGCCACAACTGCTCGGAAAGAGCTAGACGCAACGTGATCGCCAGCGTTCAATAGGTTCGCGGGCGCGCCCCACCGGAGCGCTCGATACGGGGGGATAGGGGGTCGGATGGCGGTTCGCAAAGCCGGGAAGGCGTCGGCAGGCAAGTCCGCGCGGATCGCCACGAGCCGGGGGAACGCGAAGGGTTCGGGAAGCGCCGCCCTCGCCGCCCGCAACGGATCGGGCGTCACCGAGCACGAGCTCGATCTGCTCCTTGCCGCTCTGAGGTCCGCTGGAGACGGCGATTTCACTGCCCGCCTCTCGACTCGCGGGCACGGGCTCATGGCCGAGATCGCCAAGGCGTTCAACGGTCTGGTCGAGTTGAACGGGCACAGGACCAACGAGATCCTCCGGGTCGCGCGCATGATCGGTCGCGAAGGCCGAACGGACGAGCGCCTTCAGTACGGCAGAGGCAAGGGGTCTTGGCACATCAACCTCGAGGCCGTCAACATGCTTATCGACGACCTCGTCAGGTCGACGACCGAGGTCGCGCGGGTGATCTCAGCGGTCGCGGAAGGTGACCTCTCGCAGAAAGTCGTGCTCAGCATCGACGGCCGTCCTCTCAAGGGCGAGTTCCTGCGCATCGCCAAGACCGTGAACGGCATGGTCGATCAACTCTCTTCGTTCGCCGACGAGGTGACCCGGGTGGCCCGGGAGGTCGGCACGGAAGGACGTCTGGGCGGCCAAGCCAAGGTAAAGGGCGTATCGGGAACGTGGAAGGGCCTGACCGACAGCGTTAACTCGATGGCCGACAACCTCACTACCCAGGTGCGGAACATCGCTCAGGTCACCACAGCCGTAGCCATGGGCGACCTCTCTCAGAAGATCACGGTCGACGTGAAGGGCGAGATCCTCGAGCTCAAGGACACGATCAACGCGATGGTCGACACCCTGCGCAGCTTCGCGGGAGAGGTCACTCGAGTCGCGGGGGAGGTCGGCACCGAAGGGCGTCTCGGTGGTCAGGCGCAGGTCGAAGGTGTAGCGGGGACGTGGAAGGACCTCACGGACAACGTGAATTACATGGCCTCGAACCTCACGACCCAGGTGCGCGGCATCTCGAAGGTCGTCACCGCGGTTGCGAACGGTGATCTCGATCAGAAGCTCTCTCTGCAGGCGAAGGGCGAGGTTGCCGAGCTCACCGACACGATCAACTCGATGATCGACAACCTGCGGAGCTTCTCCGGTGAGGTCACGAGAGTCGCCCGCGAGGTCGGCACCGAGGGAGTCCTCGGGGGCCAGGCACAGGTCGAGGGCGTTGCAGGGGTCTGGAAGGGCCTCACCGACAACGTGAACTGGATGGCCAACAACCTGACGAATCAGGTGCGGAACATCGCGCAGGTCACGACCGCCGTCGCAAACGGAGACCTGTCCCAGAAGATCACGGTGGACGTTCGCGGCGAGGTCCTCGAGCTCAAGAACACAGTGAACGACATGGTGGACAAGCTCCAGGTCTTCGCCGGTGAGGTCACGCGCGTGGCCCGAGAGGTGGGAACCGAAGGCGCGCTCGGAGGTCAGGCAGAAGTAGCGGGGGTCTCGGGGACCTGGCAAGAGCTGACCGACAACGTGAATCGGATGGCCAACAACCTGACGAACCAGGTGCGAGACATCGCTCAAGTCACTACCGCGGTCGCCCAAGGCGACCTATCGCGGAAGATCACGGTCGACGTCAAGGGCGAGGTCCTCGCCCTCAAGAACACGATCAACGGGATGGTCGACAGGTTGTCCTCCTTCGCCGACGAGGTCACACGTGTCGCCCGCGAGGTGGGAACGGAAGGGGTCCTCGGGGGACAGGCCGAGGTAGAGGGAGCCTCGGGCCGGTGGCGAGAGCTCACGGACAACGTCAACGGTATGGCTTCGAACCTTACGAGTCAGGTGCGAAACATCGCGCACGTATCGACGGCCGTCGCGCAAGGTGACCTGAGCCAGAAGATCACGGTCGAGGCCAAAGGTGAAGTCGCCGCACTTGCAGAGACCATCAACTCCATGGTCGACACCCTTCGCAGCTTCGCCGGTGAGGTAACACGCGTCGCACGTGAGGTGGGAACGGAAGGAAAGCTGGGGGGCCAAGCGGCGGTCGAAGGTGTGGCCGGTACGTGGAAGGACCTCACCGACAACGTCAACCTCATGGCATCCAACCTGACCGCGCAGGTGCGCGATATCGCGTCCGTTACGACTGCGGTCGCGAGAGGCGATCTCAGCCAGAAGATCGCGGTCGACGTGAAAGGCGAGATCCTCGAGCTCAAGAGCACGATCAACACGATGGTCGACCAGCTCTCCGCGTTCGCCGACGAGGTAACCCGAGTCGCCCGCGAGGTGGGCACCGAAGGGCGTCTCGGTGGTCAGGCGCAGGTTCGCGGGGTGGCGGGCACGTGGAAGGACCTCACCGACAACGTCAACGGCATGGCGAACAACCTCACCGGCCAGGTGCGCAACATCGCAGCGGTGACGACCGCCGTGGCGAACGGCGACCTCTCCAGGAAGATCACGGTCGACGTAAGGGGCGAGGTCCTCGAGCTGAAGGACACCATCAACGCGATGGTCGATCGCCTGGATTCCTTCGCGGCCGAGGTGACGCGTGTAGCGCGCGAGGTGGGCACCGAAGGGGTGCTCGGCGGACAGGCCGACGTGCGAGGTGTATCGGGCGTTTGGAAAGACCTGACCGACAACGTCAACGGGATGGCGTCCAACCTCACGAGCCAGGTGCGCAACATCGCCCAAGTGACGACTGCCGTGGCGAACGGCGACCTCTCTCAGAAGATCACGGTGGAGGCGCGCGGCGAGATCCTCGAGCTCAAGAACACGATCAACCTCATGGTCGACCAGCTGTCCGCGTTCGCATCTGAGGTCACTCGCGTCGCCCGCGAGGTGGGCACCGAGGGTCGTCTCGGAGGGCAGGCAGAGGTGGAAGGGGTATCGGGCACGTGGCGTCGTCTCACCGAGAACGTGAACCTGCTCGCAGCCAACCTGACCTCGCAGGTGCGAGCGATCGCAGAGACCTCCGCGGCGGTCATCCAGGGAGACTTCACCAGGGAGGTGGCGGTCGAGGCCCAAGGCGAGATCGCCGAGCTGAAGGACACGATCAACCAGATGATCGCCAACCTTGCGGCGACCACCACGGCAACCCAGGAGCAAGACTGGCTCAAGACCAACCTCGCGCGCATCACGAGCTTGATGCAAGGACAGCGCGATCTCGCGGCGGTGGCGCGCATGATCATGGCAGAGGTCACCCCGGTCGTGTCCGCACAACACGGAGCCTTCTTCCTCGCCGAGGACGCCGAGGAAAAGCCGAGTCTCAGATTGATCGCGAGCTATGCGTACAAGCAGCGCAAGAATCTCTCCAGTCACTTCGCTATCGGCGAGGGGATAGTGGGCCAGGCAGCGCTGGAGAAGAAGAGGATCGTCATCACCCAGGCCCCCTCGGATTACATCAAGATCGCCTCGGGTCTCGGCGAGGCAGTGCCGTTGAACATCATCGTCATCCCCGTCGTCTTCGAGGACAACGTCTTGGCGGTCATAGAGCTGGCGTCATTCAAGCAGTTCGGTGCAGTGAGCCAGGACTTCCTCGAGCAGCTAACCGAAACCCTCGGAATCGTTCTGAACACGATCTCGCAAACGATGCGCACCGAGGAGCTTCTTGGGCAGTCGCAGTCGCTTGCTGCCGAGCTGCAGAGTCAGTCGGAGGAGCTCCAGACCCAGCAGGAGGAATTGCAGCAACGCAATGAAGAGCTGGAAGAGAAGGCCGGCCTACTCGCGGAGCAGAACCGCGACATCGAACTCAAGAACCGCGAGATCGAAGCCCAGAGCAGGGAGCTGACGCGTAGGGCAGAGGAGCTCGCGATCAGCTCGCGCTACAAGTCCGAGTTCCTGGCGAACATGTCGCACGAGCTGCGCACGCCGTTGAACAGCTTGCTGATCCTGTCCAAGCTGCTTCAAGGGAACCCCGACGGGAACTTGTCGGAGAAGCAGATCGAATTCGCGTCGACGATCCACAACTCGGGAAGTGACCTTCTCGCGTTGATCGACGAGATCCTCGATCTATCCAAGATCGAGGCCGGCAAGATGGACGTCGCTCCGTCGAGGATCGCTCTGACCGATGTGCGCGATTTCGTGAGCCGGACCTTCGGCCCCCTCGCGGAACAGAAAGGACTCTCGCTCGAAACCAAAGTGGAGCGCGGACTTCCAAAAACGATAATGACCGACGAACAGCGCCTGCAGCAGGTTCTGAAGAACCTGGTGTCGAACGCACTCAAGTTCACGACAAAGGGGAACGTGTCACTGCGCATCATGGCGCCCGCCGAAGGGATGACCTTCTCGAGGGAAGAGCTCCAGAAGGCAAAAAGGGTGATCGCCTTCGAGGTCGCGGATACGGGGACCGGGATCCCGAAGGACAAGCTGGCGCTGATCTTCGAAGCGTTCCAGCAGGCGGACGGGACCACCAGCCGCCGCTACGGTGGAACCGGGCTGGGGCTGTCGATAAGCCGCGAGATCACCCGCCTGCTGGGTGGGGAGATCCGGGTCCAGAGCACCCCCGGACGAGGCAGCGTGTTCAAACTCTTCCTTCCGGTGACCTACCCGGGCCCCCCTGCAGAGGCACCGGTCCCCGCCACGCGGACCACCATCGCGCCGGCGGAGTCCGGGCAGACCTCCGCCATGCCCATGGGAGGGCCGCCGATCGTGGTGCCGGCTCCGGAGACCGACGATCCTGCCTTGCTGGAAGCGGAGATCGCCGACGATCGTGGGGAGATCGAGCCCGGCGATCGGGTGTTCCTCGCCATCGAGGACGATCCCGGCTTCGCCCGCGCGATCCTCGAGGTTGGACGCACGAAGGGCTTCAAGGGACTCCTCGCGCTGCGCGCCGACAGCGGACTGGCGCTTGCACGTGAATACCGCCCCGATGCGATCCTTCTGGACCTGAGGCTCGCCGGCGCCGTCGACGGCTTCGCCGTGCTCGACCACCTGAAGAGCCATCCCGAGACCCGCCACATCCCAGTATCGGTCGTCTCGGGCCTCGAGCGACGGCGAGAGGCCTTGAAGGCCGGGGCGGTGGCCTTCTTCGAGAAACCTCTGGGTGAGGAACAGCTCGGCGAAGTGTTCCTAGCGACCACGACCTTCCTGGAGAAGAAGGTGAGGCACCTTCTGATCGTGGAGGATGACGAAACCGAACGCGCGGCCATCCAGGAGTTGATCGGTACCGAAGGAGATGTGGCGATCACCGCCGTGGGCTCGAGCGAGGAGGCTCTCGGCGCGATGGCCGAGACGCGTTTCGAGTGCCTGGTCTTGGATCTGAAGCTTCCCGAGATGTCGGGCTTCGAGCTCCTTGAGAAGATCAAGAAGGACGAACGCCTCAGGGACCTTCCCGTGATCGTTTACACGGGAAAGGAACTATCTCGTCAGGATGAAACGAAGCTTCGTAAGCACACAGAGGCGATCATCGTGAAAGACGTTCGTTCTCCCGAGCGGCTGCTCGACGAGACGTCCCTCTACCTGCACCGCCCACAATCGAAGTTGCCCAGGCCCAAGCAGAAGATGCTGGAGGAGCTTCATCGGGGCGATATCGCGTTCGAAGGCAAGAAGATCCTGATAGTCGACGACGATGTCCGCAATGTGTTCGCGCTGTCGAGTGTGCTCGAGAGCCGGGGGATGGAGGTCTTGTTCGCGGAGAACGGGGTTGAAGGCCTCGATATTCTCAAGCGGAACGAGAACATCGACCTCGTACTGATGGACATCATGATGCCCGAGATGGATGGCTACGAGACGATGCAGAGGCTCCGCAAGTTGCGGAAGTTTGAACGTTTGCCGGTCATCTCCCTTACCGCTAAAGCGATGACGGGCGATCGCGAGAAGAGCATCCACGCGGGAGCCTCCGATTACATCACCAAGCCCGTAGACACCGACCAGTTGCTGTCTTTGATGAGGGTGTGGCTCTACCGCTGAGCGTCGGGCCCTCCCAAGGAGCCGGCGAAACCGGAGACGTCGAGGAGCTCGAGATCTCACTCCTGCTCGATGGCCTGTACCGGCGCTCCGGCTTCGATTTCCGCGAGTATTCGCCGGGCTCGTTGCGACGGCGTCTCCACCAGCGGGTGAAAGACGAGGGACTCACGACCATCTCCGAGCTCCAAGGCAAGATCCTGCACGATCCAGACGCCCTGGGGCGGTTGATCCGTGATCTCTCGATCAGCGTCACCTCGATGTTCAGAGATCCCTACTTCTACCGGGCTTTCCGATCACGAGTCGTGCCCCTTCTCAAGACGTACCCATTCGTGCGCGTGTGGGCTGCGGGCTGCGCGACCGGGGAAGAGGTCTACTCGCTGGCTATCTTGCTCGAGGAGGAAGGGCTGTACGAAAGGACTCGCATCTATGCGACGGACTTCAACGACGGGGTTCTGGATCTAGCGCGGGAAGGACTCGTGCCTCTGTCGAGGATGCGCGACTACACCGAGAACTACATCCATGCGGGGGGAAAGAGGGCCTTCTCCGAGTATTACGAGGCGCATGGCAAGGGTGCTCGTCTCACACGGGCACTCACCGAGAATGTCGTCTTCGCACAGCACAACCTGGTGTCGGACCGGGTGTTCAACGAGTTCCACGTCATCGTGTGCCGCAACGTGATGATCTACTTCGGACCAGAGCTGCAGGAACGGGTCCACAACCTGATCTACGACAGCCTTGTTATGTTCGGCACCCTTGGTCTCGGGTACAGCGAATCCCTGGCAACGACTGCGCACAAGGCTCATTACCAAGAGCTCGACCCCACGCAGAAGCTGTATCGGAAGGTGGCATAGATGAGCGGGCGAGAGCCGAGATGAGCGAAGCTCCGGCTCGGATCCTCGTGGTGGATGATCGGGACGAGAACCTCGTCGCCCTGAGCGAGACCCTCGGCACACTCGATGCCGAGATCGTCCACGCCGGCTCGGGAGAAGAGGCGCTGAAGCTCCTCCTCAAGGAAGATTTCGCCCTCATCCTTCTCGATGTGAAGATGCCCGGCCTCGATGGCTTCTCTACGGCCGCCTATATCAAGAAGCTGGAGAGAACCCGTTACATCCCGATCATCTTCATCACTGCGGAGAGAACGGACCCGTCTCACGTCTTCCGTGGATACGAGACCGGTGCCGTCGATTACCTGGTGAAGCCGTTCGTGCCCGAGGTTCTCTTGTCGAAGGCGTCGGTGTTCGTTGAGCTCCATCAGAAGGATCGAGCGCTTCGCGAGAGTGAGGCGCGGTTCCGGAGCGCGTTCGACAACGCTCCCATCGGGATCGCGCTGACCTCGCCCGACGGCAGTGAGTTGGAAGTCAACGAGGCACTCGGAATGCTCCTGGGCAGATCGCGCGATGAGCTCCACAAGACGACGGTCGCCGACATCATCAATCCCGACGACCGCTCCGCGGTGGTGAAAGCATTGAAGAAGGTCGCTTCAGGCGGTAGCAACGGGCGGCTCTTCGAGACCCGGTGCGTCCACGCGGACGGACACAGGATCGAGGTCGGGCTGGCCGTTTCCATGATCTCGGCGTCGCCGGGGGCCCCCGGCCGGCTCATCGTTCAGATCCAGGATCTTTCGGAGCTTCGTCGGGCCGAGACCTACGCGCGCGAGCTGGAGATCATGAAGACACGCCAGATGGATGCTCTGCAGATAAACGATGCAGTCGTGCAGGGACTAGTCGTCGCGAAATTCGCACTCGAGCTCGGCTATGAAGAGAAGCTGGCGGAGTCCCTCGACCAGACGCTCGCGTCCGCTCAATCGATAGTTACCGACCTGATGGATGCAAGCGGCCGGGATCGATTCGAGCCCGGGGAACTCGTCCGGGAGGCCCCCGCGCAGCTCGGGAGACGGAGGGAGTGAGCGGGGCCGTGGCGGCTATCCAGGGCTCCGCCCGCGTACTCATGGTCGACGATCGACCGGAGAACCTCCTCGCCCTCGAGGACGTCCTGCGCCCACTCGGCTACGACCTCGTCCGGGCCGGTTCCGGGGAAGACGCTCTCAAGCGATTGCTGAAGGAGGACTTCGCTCTCATCCTCCTCGACGTGCAGATGCCCGAGGTGGATGGGTTCGAGACCGCCGAACACGTACGGCAGTTGGAAAGGACCCGGGACGTCCCGATCATCTTCCTGACGGCGATCAGCAACGAGGCCGAGCACCGGCTCCGTGGTTACTCGCTCGGCGCCTTCGACTACGTGTTCAAACCCTACGAGCCGGAGGAGCTTCGATCCAAGGTGTCGGTCTTGGTCGACCTCTACGAGAAGAAGGAGCTACTCAAGCAGCAGACGAGAATGCTCTCGGAGCAACTCGAAGAGCAGACCCGTCTCAATCGCGCCCTCGACGGGTTCGCAGGGTGGGTCGCTCACGATCTGCGATCCCCTCTCAGCGTGATCAAGGGCGCGGTAGAGAAGATCGGCGACCACATCGACAAGGATGACGAGGTAGCGAGCCGGCTCGTCGCGATGGTCGACAACGGGATCCGCCACGCCGACGATCTGATCTCCGGCCTGCTTGCGCTCGCCCGGGCGAGTGGAACGCCCCGGCCCGAGGAGATCTTGGTGAAGGACCTTGTGGCCGAGGCCATCGGTGGACCCGAGGGCCTCGAGGTCGAGACCGGCGATCTCCCGCTCGAGATCCTTGCCGACCGGTTGGCGGTTCGCCAGGCACTGTCCAACCTGCTCTCCAACGCTCGACTTCACGCGACGAGCTCGGACGGGATCGCGCGCGTCACGATCTCGGGACGATCGACGCGCGACGGATGGGTCTTGTCCGTCGCGGACCGCGGACCCGGCCTGCCTCCAGAGGTCGCCGACGAAGTCTTCCAACCGTTCCGCCGGGGTGGCGACATCCCTCAATCCGGAACCGGTCTCGGTCTGGCGATCGTGGCCGCAACCGCCGAAGCTCATGGGGGCCGCGCGTGGTACGAGCCCCGGCCGGGAGGAGGCTCGTGTTTCTTCTTCTCGATCGGGGATCTCTCGGCGCGCGCCCTAGCCCGTCAGGATCCCTGAGGCAGTGTTGCGGTAACGAAGTCGGCCCTCGTCGCCGGCATCATGCTCGAACCATCTGGGCCCACTTTGATGCCGAGGACCTGATGGAGGTTTATGCGCCCGGCCTCGAATCCCAGCGCGGACCCGGCCATGTAGAGACGCCATATCTTGGCTCGAGGAAGTCCGGCGAGCGCGACGGCCTCGTCCCAGTTGGTTTCCAGGTTGGAAACCCACCCCCGAAGCGTGCGCGCGTAGTGCTCGCGCAAAGACTCGACATCGCGTACTTCGAGCCCGGGACCGTGCATCGCAGTCGCAACCGATCCAACGTCGAGCAGTTCCCCGTCGGGAAAGACGTAGCGGGCCACGAAGGAGTCGCGATCGAACCCACCTCGACCCAAGGGCCGCGAGATCGCGTGATTCAGTAGACGACCACCCGGACCGAGCAAGCCCTCGAGAACCGAGAAATACCGTCCAAGCTCCTTGAAACCGACGTGCTCGAACATCCCGATGGAGGAGATCGCGTCGAACGGTCCATCGGCGACGTCGCGGTAGTCCTGATGACGGATCTCGACCCGGTCCGAGAGCCCGGCTTCGGCCACGCGCGACCTGGCGAGATCGGCCTGCGCAAGCGACAGGGTCACGCCCACGACGCGGGCCCCGTGTTGCCTCGCCGCGTGCAGGGCCATGCCGCCCCAGCCACAGCCAACGTCGAGGAGACGCATCCCCTGCTCCAGGCCGAGCTTGCGACAGATCAGCTCGTATTTCGCGATCTGAGCTTCGTCGAGAGTCATGTCGTCGCGCTCGAAGTACGCGCCGGAATACGTCATCGTCTCGCCGAGCACCAACCGGTAGAAGTCGTTGCCGACGTCGTAGTGGTGCGCGATCGCCAGCGCATCTCGCTTCTTGGAATGGAGAGGCCCCCTCAGATGAGCCTCTTGGGGGGGAGGAGCGGGAGGCAACCCAAGGACACCGAGCCGGGCACAGGCGCGGAGGAGTCGGAGGACGGCCCTGAAGCCGAACCGGAAGCTGAAGTGTTCCGTAGGCGACGCGAGCCGGTCGCGCTCGGCCAGTACTTCGTAGATGTCATCCTCGATGTCGATCTCACCCGCGACGTAGGCACGTCCGAAGCCCAGCTCGCCGGGGGCATAGAGCAGCCGGCGCAGCGCCTGGGGGGAACGCAGGATCACCGAAGCACGGCCGGAGCCCCACGAGCTGCCGTCCCAGAACCGGATCTGGATGCGGGGCTCACCGCCGAGCATCTCGGTGAGGAGCGGTCGCAG
>Ga0299913_10002853_pt1 | contig 13895 bp, 14 predicted proteins | sample RVTome_9_FD_201360 | JGI IMG/M metagenome (GOLD analysis project Ga0299913, IMG submission 201360) | Soil microbial communities from uranium-contaminated site in the Upper Colorado River Basin, Wyoming, United States - RVT155D38 (version 2) ... | reverse complement strand
AGTAGAATTTTTAATAATTTCTTGTCGATGAGCGATAATTTTCTTAAGGGTGCAGCCGCTGTCGGCGGCTTTTCGCCTTCCACCTTAGACTTTCATATGGCTTTCCACTATTTAAATTAGTGTGGCTCCTTAACGCAGGTCCCAAGGGAATACTGGCCTTATGATACCCATATGCATGCATACTGTTATTATCACAGAATTCATCAACTATGTAATATGAAACCCCCTTGGGTGTACAAAGTAGAATGAGCATTTGCCACAAGGGCCAAGGTTAAAGACAAGCTTAAAAAACCGAGAGCGGCAACATATCGGGCATATGCTATCTATGCCTGACTGCTTGAAGTCTAATTTATCAAAAAATTACAATTATATTACTTGTTTCGGCATAGATTTAGTCGAGGAAGTATCTTGACGAAAAGGGCGCCAGCAGTCGCCGGAATGTTTTATCCAGACAACCCCAAGGAGCTGAGGGGGCTTGTCGACCAGTCTTTTCGCAACCAGCGCTTCGGCCCCGGCAGGGCCCCACCTTCTGCCGGCAGGCGCAGGATCTACGGCATGGTGTCGCCGCACGCCGGCTATGCCTATTCCGGCGCAGTCGCGGCAAACGGCTTTTACGAAGTCTCTTCGATTGATTTTCAGGACGTCATTATGGTGGGGCCGAACCACTACGGCATCGGCTCGCTGGTGGCCGCAATGAAGGAAGGCGAATGGGAGACCCCACTGGGCGAAGTTCAGGTCAATTCAGAGCTGGCAAAAGAAATAGCAGGCAGATCGTCCACCCTTGGCTTTGACGACTTTGCCCACAGCCGCGACCACTGCCTTGAAGTCCAGCTGCCATTCTTGCAGTGCATCAAGGAGGACTTCAGGATCGTGCCGATTGTCCTTGTATCACAGTGGAGCGACACCGCCTACGACCTTGGAAACGCGATATCAGAGACTGTCGCCGAAAAGGGCACGCTGGATCGCACGCTCTTGGTTGCGTCGTCCGACTTTACGCATTATGAGCCAAACAGCGACGCGCACAGGAAGGACGGCGAGCTGATAAAGGCAGTCCTCGCGCTTGACGTTAACAAGTTTTATGCGGTCCTTGAGAGGCTGGACGTCTCTGCCTGCGGCTACGGCGCCATCGCCACCATGATGGTCGCCGCAAGGAACCTCGGCGCCACCAGAGGCGAGCTGCTAAAATACGCGACAAGCGGAGACGTCACGGGGGACACCAGCGCGGTAGTTGGATACTCTTCGATAGTGTTCGTATGACAAAGGGCAAGGCGTCTGCACCGGCCAAGGTAATCCTGTTTGGAGAGCACTTTGTAGTTTACGGCAACCCCGCGATACTCGCGTCGATAAACCGGCGCATTGCAGTCAACGCCCGCACGACAAGTGAAAACAGTGTGGTCATCAGATCCGACATTGGCGTTGCCGGCGAATACAGCGACTCTGGCTTCAGGACGATCGAGGGCGGCATGAAAGCAAAGACGACGCTCGACCCGCTGCACAGCGCGATCAGGCAGGTCCTTTCGGCAAGGGGCAAAAAGACCGGGATAGAGATCGACGTTACTTCCACCGTGCCGCCCGGCATCGGCCTCGGCTCGTCCGCCGCGGCGTGCGTGGCCACGGTAGCCGCGGTAAATTCGCTGTTCCAGAAAAAGCCGAGCAGGCAAAGGATATGCGAGATGGCGATCGAGTCTGAGCGGACTGTGCACCGGAATTCTTCCGGCGCGGACTGCTACGTCAGCACGTTTGGCGGGCTGATACACTACAGCAGGACAAAGTTCAAGAAGGTGCAGACAAAAGGCCCGCTTGCGCTAGTCATCGCCAGCACTGGGGTCAGGCACTCCACCGGCGACTTGGTGACAGGCGTCAAAAAGTTCAAGGACAGGAACGAGTCGTTGTTTGAGGGCATGGCAGGGCAGGCCGCCGGCTTTTGCGCGCAGGCGCAGGTGGCAATGGCGTCTGGCAGGCACGACAGGGTGGGCGAGCTCATGAACGAGAACCAGGCGATCCTGCGCCAGCTCGGCGTTTCGCACTACAAGGCGGACGACCTGATAGACATCTGTGCCAAGGCCGGCGCGCTCGGATCAAAGATAACGGGGGCGGGCGGCGGCGGCGCGGTGATCGCGCTCGCAGCGAGCAAGCAGGACAGCGCAAAAATTGCGTCGCGAGTAAAGGCAGCCGGCTACGAGTCATTTGAAGTGGAGATAGACAGGAAGGGGCTTGCCGCCTAGAGGCCCGCCTTTTCCAGAACCTGTATTGTCTTTGACTCGCCCTCTTTGATCAAATTCTTTATCCCTTCCGGCGAAAAGTCGGTGTTCTCATAGAGGTACGGGAATCGCTCCTCCCTTGTGATGTAGACTATTTTCCTTATCTCCGAACCATGCTCTTTGAGCATTTTGTTGTATTTCCGGCGGATGCCGTCCAGCTTTTGCCCGTCTATCTTGCCGGCGTCGACCTTGCTTTCGACGATTTCGTAAAGCTCCTCGATGAACTCCAGGTAGCGCGTTATAACCTTTGACATCTTTATGTTGTGTGCCGTCTTGTCGCTGAACATGATGTCCCGCGCCCTGTGGTACACTTCTGGCAGGTTCTGCGGCAGCCTTTCGATTTTCTTGGGATAGTTTTCGACGATAAAGACGCGCTTGTCGATGATCGGCGCGGCGTCCATCACTTCCCTCAAGGGCGTGTTGCTCAGAAGGCTCCCGTCCCACGCGTAAACTCCCTTTTCCACCTCGACCCACGGAAAGCCGTACAGTGGATAGCCGGACGTGCCAAGCAGGTGCTTGGCAGTTATCTGTTGGCGCGTGCTGTCAAACGTCAAGGGCTCGGCTGTCAGGACATTCACCGCGGTTATTATCAGGCGCGCATGGGGATTGCCTCCCGGCTTTAGCTTGTCATAGTCGACATATTTTTCAAGCGTCGACATAAGTGGAGAATGATCGTAAATGTAGGTCCACCTGTCAGGCCGGAAGTACTGCGGGTCTTTCATCGCGTACTCGGGCATCCAGCGCGGCGCAAACATGATGTTGTTGCCGTACGCTGCAGAGCTATAGAAGGTCAGAGTGTGCCTGAGCGACATGCTTGCCTGCTGGTAATACTGGCTGTAGTAGCTTCCAGATCCGTTGTTGCCGACAACTGGATGATGCCAGGGCGGCGCCAGGTCGACAGCGTTTTCCGCCAGCTCTAGCCAGAATTCTTCCAGCGCGGCTTTGGGGCGATCGTTTTTGCAGCCGGCGATTATCGCGGCGTTCACCCCGCCGATCGACGTGCCGGCGATGATGTCAACCTTGATGTTCTTCTCTGCAAATGCCTTGAACACCCCGCAGCCAAAGGCCCCCAGCGAGCCCCCGCCCTGCATAACAAGCACATTCTCTATACCATGATCGTGGACCATGTGTGAGATTGGCCGCTGTTTGTATTATGCGTTTTTGAGAGGGGCGGTCAGGTGCACAGGCTTTACCAGATCCGCGACGTCCACCCAGCAGCGAGCTATCTTGTCCATCGAGTAGGTCAGGTTGAGCACCGCGATCGCCGATTCCGGGTTTTTCGACTCGGCGCCGCTCTTGACCGAGTTCAGGATCTCGTTGAATTTTTCATATGTCTTGACCACAGCGTTCGACTCTGCCCTGTTCTTGTTCACGAACGCGGCGACCGACCTTTCCTGCATCTTTTCCACCAGCGCGCCCGCCTCCGCCAGCTCGTCCACCACCTTTATGTGCGACAGGTCCAGTATCGTGCCTGCAAGGTCGACGATATAGTCTCCGGCGCTCTCCAGCAGGTTTGCAGCTATCCTGTAGTCGAGTATGTCGATGTTGCTCAGGTTGAGCTTGCCGGCCAGCCTCTGGTCCATCATGGCGCTCCTGATGAGCCGGACCAGCAAAAAGTACTGCCTGTCGACTTCGTCGTCCCTGCCGCTTATCACCCGGCGGATGCTGTTCTCCTTTAACTTGATCGCTTCTAGCAGGTCACGGTACATGCCGGCCACTATCGCGCTCATGCGCCGCAGTATCTTTTCCGCGTCGAGCGTGTTTGCGTCGAGCAGGAACTGGGCAGAAATGTGGAAGCCGTCTTCGTCGATGATTTCAAGGCCGACCAGCTTGCGCATCGCCTTTTTGACCCTGTCGGCGTCTTCAAACGATATCTGAGAATTGGCCTTGATCCTGATGACGTCGTACCCGAGCAGGTACGCGCCATACACCTGATTGACGAGCGTGTCCATCGCGACCACGCTGTATGGAATAGTCACTTCCTTCGCCTCGTCTGCCGTGTCTTCTGACGGGAAGATTGAGATCGAGTTGTCGCGGTTGATGTCAATCGGCACGATGTTGCCCTTCTTCAGGTTGTTGTTCTTTATCCACTGACTAGGCAGCGAGATGAGGATGCTGCTCCCTATCTTTTGCAGGCGCCTTGCGTATCTCACCATGTTAGTTTAAACCCATTTAAACTAATTAAACATTATTCTTATATTTTCAGTAGCTTATAAAGAGTCATGGCATCAACGCTGGTTGCCGCGCCCGTAGCTGTGGCCAAGGCTTTCAGCCCCGGCCACATTACAGGCTTTATCGAGATACCCCACGTGAAATACTCTCACTTTCTCCGCAGGGGATCAAAGGGGGCGGGATTCTCGATCGAGAAGGGCATCACTACTGCCGCGTACGTCTACGGGAGCGCAAAGGCAGGCTACCAGATTTCAATCAACGGCGCCGAGGCCCGCAACGCCGAAGTGTCAGGCTGGATCGTAGAGGAGTACCTCGCGCTTGCAAACAATCCATATTTCCTGAACATCGAGCACGAAGTCGGAATCCCGGTGGGGTTCGGGCTCGGCTCAAGCGGAGCGGCCGCCCTCAGCTTGTCTTATGCGCTGAACGAGGCGCTTGGCACCGGCCTCAGCATGACCCAGGCCGCTCAGGTGGCGCACCGCGCAGAGATTGCCTGCAAGACCGGCCTTGGAACAGTGATCGCCGAGTTTGCCGGCGGCTTTGAGATGCGCACGAGCGCGGGGGCGCCGGGCGTCGGCTCTGTGACCAAGATCGACCTGCAGGATTACATGGCAGTCGTGCTCTGCCTTGCGCCAATTTCGACAAAGTCGTTTCTCACAAACCGCACGGACGAGATAAACGGCCTTGGCGGCGTGATGTTGGGCAAGCTGTCAGAGTCGAGAAGCGTCGGCGAGTTTCTAAAGATGTCCAACAAGTTTGCAGGGACGCTGGGCCTGACAGAGGGCAGGTGCAAGGCGCCGATAGCGGCCCTCAAGGCTAAAGGGATCGAGTCAAGCGTCGCGCTCTTTGGCCAGACCGTGTTCACCCTCGTGCCGCAGGCAAGGGCGAAGGAGGCAAGGGATGCTCTCATGGGCTTTGGCGGCACGCTTTTTGTCTGCAACATCGACAGCAGCGGGGCCAGAGTGCTCTAAAAATTGCACGCGCGCATTTCGATACCGCTAGGTCATCCCCGCGCCAGCTCTCTTTACACGCGCGAGGCGCTGGTCGACGGCTACAGGCGCGGCCTGGTCGCGGCTGAAGGCCTCATAGCCCACGGCAGGGGCGAGGCGTACGACTACCTCATCGGCGAGCGCACCACGAAAACTGCGCGGCGCGCAGCCAGGGCTGCCGCAGCCACACTCCTCCTCTCAAGGAGGCCGGTCATTTCCGTGAACGGCAACGCCGCCGCGCTGTGCCCAAACGAGATAGTCCAACTTGCAAAAGTTACTCACGCGGCAATCGAGGTCAACCTCTTTTACAGGACAAAAGAACGCGAGCGGGCGATCAAGGCAGAACTGGAAAGGCACGGCGCAGAGAACGTCCTCGGCGTGGGCGAAAGGGCGTCTGCGACGATACCGGAGCTCCAGAGCGAGCGCAGGCGCGTCGACCCGGATGGCATCCACAGCGCCGACACGGTGTTTGTGCCGCTGGAGGACGGCGACAGGACGGAGGCGCTTGTGAAAATGGGCAAGAAAGTGATCACCGTCGACCTTAACCCGCTGTCAAGGACGGCGAAAGCGGCGCACATTACAATAGTCGACAACATCACAAGGGCGATGCCGGCAATCATTGGAGCGGCGCGCGAAATCAAGGGCGGCAGGTCACTGAAGAAAATCGTCGATGGTTTTGACAACAAAAAGAACCTGCGCGAGTCGGCAGAGATCATCAGGAGAGGAGTATGATGCAGGGCAGGAAAAAAGTGAGCGTAAACGATGTTATCGCAATGAAGGGTGCGGAGAAGATTTCCGTCCTTACGGCCTACGACTATTCTACTTCGCTGATATGCGACAGGGCAGGAATCGACATCCTGCTGGTGGGCGACAGCGCAGGCATGGTGGTGCTGGGGTACTCTAGCACGGCGCCTGTCGGCATGCCGGAAATGGCGATGTTTTGCGGCGCGGTGGCACGGGGGGCAAAGCGCGCCATGATAGTGGGCGACATGCCCTTTGGCTCGTACCAGCCAAACGCAAGCGTCGCAGTTGAAAACGCGGTGCAGCTGGTCAAGGCCGGCTGCGACGCGGTAAAGCTGGAAGGCGGCGCGGAGATCATTGGCACGATAAAAGCGATTGTCGACGCTGGCATCCCGGTCATGGGCCACATTGGGCTAAAGCCGCAGACGTCGTCGCTCTGGGAAGGCTACAAGCTGCAGGGCAGGACAAAGGAATCCGCGACAAAGCTGGTCGATGACGCCATGGCGCTTGAAAAGGCCGGCGTTTTCAGCATGGTGCTCGAGATGGTCGCGAGCGAGGTGGCAGACGCGATAACAAAGGGCGTGTCTGTGCCCACGATAGGTATTGGCTCCGGCCTGGGGTGCGACGGGCAGGTGCTGGTGCTCCATGACATGCTCGGCATCTACGAGGACATCAGGCCGAAATTTGTAAAGAGGTACGCCGAGCTGAGCAAGTCGATATTTGACGCCGTGTCAAGCTATACCCGCGAGGTCAAGACAGGCAGGTTCCCCGGAGAGCCAAACACGTTCCACATGAGCCCGGAAGAGCTAGACAGATTCAGGAAGGCAAAGAAGAAATGAAGACAAAACGAGGAGTTCATCCGTCAAAGGACATTGCAGGAAGCAAAGGGAGCGAGCTTGGCGGCAAGAAAATTGTGCTCTGCATAACCGGCAGCGTCGCGGCCTACCGCGCGGTCGACCTTGCGCGGCTGCTGATGCGCCACCGCGCAGATGTGCACGCAGTCATGACTGAATCGACCGCGGCGACGCTTCTACACCCGGAAATGATGAAGTGGGCCACCGGCAACGATGTCGTGACAAAATTGACGGGCAACCTCGAGCACATCACGCTCGCCGATTACGGCATGTCGGACCTGATAATCGTCTACCCGTGCACCGCCAACACGCTGGGCAAGATGGCGGCCGGCATCGACGACACGTCAGTCACGTCTGTGCTGAGCGTGGCGCTGGGCAGCAAGATCCCGATAATTATCGCGCCTGCGATGCACGTGGCGATGTATGACAACAAGTTCATCCAGCAGAACGTGGACAAGTTGAGGATGCACGTCACGCTTGTTGAGCCCAGCATGGAACAGGGCAAGGCAAAAGTGGCCGAGCCCGACCAAGTGCTTGGCGCCGCCATCGCGATTTTGTCAGGCGGCCCGCTGGCCGGCAAGCGCGTGCTGGTAACTGCAGGGAGCACTGTCGAGCACATTGACCCGATCAGGGTCATCACAAACACCAGCTCGGGCAAGATGGGCATCGCCATAGCGCAGGAGGCAGGGCGGATGGGCGCGACAGTCACGCTAGTCTACGGGCACGGAAGCGAGCCGGCAAACGACAGGGCGACGCGCGTCAGCACCAGCGAAGAGATGCACAGGACAATCGTTTCAGAACTGTCATCAAAAAAATACGATGTCGCAATAATGGCGGCTGCGGTAGCCGACTTTACGCCGGCGAAAAAGTCTGACAAGAAAATTGACACAAGGGCAGGCAGGATGGAACTGTCGCTCGTCGCAACAAGGAAAATAATTGACGAAGTGAAAAAGAAGAACAAGGACACTTTTCTTGTCGCGTTCAAGGCAGATTATTGCGTCTCTGATTCTGTCCTGATTGATAAGGCGTACAGAAAACTTCGGGAATCCGGCGCCGACATTGTCGTGGCAAACGACCTTGGCAGGAAGGGATCTGAAGCCGGCTCCGACAAAAATCAGGTGTTTATCGTCGACAAAAGTAAAAAGGTCGTCCACATGCCACTTGAGAGCAAGGCGACAATAGCAAGAAAGCTGCTGGAAATGATTGCGAAATCAATCAATTCACAGGATAACTAGGTCCTTCGTAAACCTGTTGAGCACCTGCGGCCTGCCGTCACTTACTATGATACTGTCCTCTATCCGCACGCCAAACTTGTTTTCAAGGTATATCCCCGGCTCGACGGTCACCGCTATGTTGGGTTTTAGTACTTCGGCGTTTTTCATCCGGAGCCAAGGCGGCTCGTGCACGTCAAGTCCGATCCCGTGGCCGGTGGAATGTATGAAGAATTTTTCATAGCCGCGCTCTGCTATAAGGTCCCTGCACGCCGCGTCGACCAGGCCGCAGGTCGCGCCGGACTTTGTCGCGGAAAGGCCGGCCTTTTGCGACTCTTGCACGATGCCGTACACTTTTTTCATCTCCGCCGTTGCCGAGTCGAGGGCAAACGTCCTGGTGGCGTCGGCGATATAGCCGACGTGCCGGAGAGTGAGGTCGACCACTATCATGTCGCCCTTGCGGAATTTTCTGTCCGTCACTTCTGCGTGCGGCAGTGCGCCGTTTGGCCCGCCGGCGACAATGAGGGGATTGAGGGTCGACTTGTAGGAAGGCGGGTTTGCGCCCATCTTCATCGCTTCATAGATCAATTTTGCCTGCAAGTCGCGCTCGGACAGCCCCGCCTTGATTTCGTCCTCGCATATTTCGTACAGCTTGTCCATGATCCTTGACGCCTTTGAGATGACTCTGATTTCAGCCGCGTCCTTTATCCTGCGCGTCTGGAAGAACGGCTCTGTGTTGACTGAAATGTCGCCGCCCTGCCTGCGGACCGACTCGACTGTAGAATAGTCACTGCAGTCTGTGCACGCCCTGCTGCCCTTTATCTGCGAGACAAACGTGGAGACGAGCTCGCTCCCGCGTTCTGTCGAGACCACTTCGCAGTCGACTGACGTCTGCTCGGCCCGGCCGTATTCCAGCTTTGGCACGATCAGCTTCGTTCCTTTGTCCGTACAGATGGCGATTGCTTCGCCCCAAAAGCCGGTAAGGTAGAACACGTTCTCCGGCTCAAATGCCGCGACGGCGTTGCAGCCTGCTTCTCCTGCATGCCGCAGAATAGTGGAACGGCGCTCCTTCATTGACAACAATTCCACAGGTGCCAGTTTTATAAAACGTTGCGCGGGGCGCAGGTATTCCAAATTAATTTAAATATGGCCGAGTTGCCCGCTTGTTTGAGATTATCATGGAATACCTCGCAATGCTCCCCGGTCCGACAAACGTGCCAAACAGGGTCATGAACGCAATGCTCGCGCCTGTGATAAACCACAGGAGCGAAGATTTTCGTGTATTGTACAAGTCTGTGGTCGAAAAGACCCAGAAGGTCTTCCAGACTGCAAACGACATTGTCCTGCTTACCACTTCGGGCACCGGCGCTGTCGAAGCGTCCGTTGTCAACCTGATAAAGAAGGGCGACAAGGCGCTGATCCCGGTCAACGGCGAGTTCAGCACAAGGCTTGCCGATTTGATCGACAGCTGGGGCGGCCAGGCAATCAGGATAAGCGCGCCGCCGGGCGAGAACCCGCCTTACGACAAGTTCGAGGAGGCGTTTGAGCAGCACAGCGACATCAAGGCGCTGTATGCTGTCTACAACGAAACGTCCACCGGCACGACCATCCGGTACATGGACAAGCTGGGCGAGCTAGCGTCAAGAAAGGGCGCGTATTTCATCGCCGACGCCGTTTCGATACTTGGTGGCGACGAGCTGCCGGTCGACAAGTGGAACGTGGACATTTGCGTCACTGCTTCGCAGAAGGCGCTTGCGGCGCCGCCTGGCGTGGCGCCGGTGTCGGTGAGCAAGCGCGCCAAAAAGTACATGCAGGAAAACCCGCCCCCGACGCAGTACCTGAACCTGAAGCGCTACTTCAAATATTACGAGGAGCACTTTGAGACGCCTTTCACGCCGGCGCTGCCGCTGTACTACGCGTTCAGAGAAGCGCTGGACATAGTGCTTGAAGAAGGTATGGACAACAGGGTAAGGCGCCACAGGGTATGCGCAGAGGCGTTCTACGCCGGCCTGAGCGCGCTAGGCTTCACTCCGTTCGCAAAGCCGGACGCCAGGAGCAACATGATCATCGCAGTCAACTATTTGCAGGGAATGGACGACAAGAAATTCCGCGGGCTCTTGTCAAGCGAGTTCAGGGTGCTGATCGCCGGCGGCTTTGGCGACCTGAAGGGCAAGGTGTTCAGGGTGGGCTCGATGGGCGAAGTCGGTCGATACCACGTCATGAGGACCATATCGTCGATCGCTTCCGCGATGAACTTGCTCGGCGTGAAAACAAACCCGGAAGCCACGTCGGTCGCGATGGACAAGCTGAAGGCGCTTGGCTAAAGCCTTCCTCACTTTGAAGATTAATATAAGGTGAAACAGATTCCGATTTCTATGACGTTGGAAAAGGGTTCTCTCGTACTGGTGGATTACACTGCTAGAGTTAAAGATACTAACGAAGTTTTCGAGACTACGCGCGAAGAAGAGGCCAAGAAGGCGGCCGAGCTTTACGACCCGACGCGCAAATACGAGCCGCGGCTCGTGTCTGTGGGCGAAAGCTGGGTGCTGAAGGGGCTTGACGAAGCGCTCGGAAATGCAAGCGTGGGCGACAAGCTCAACGTCGAAGTCACGCCGGACAAGGGCTTTGGCGAGCGCGACCCTCACAAGGTGAGAATGATCCCGCAGCGCAAGCTGGGCGACAAGGCAGACGAAGTAGGAGTCGGCGACGTCATTGAAGTCGACGACAGGACAGCAATTGTCCGCTACGTCGGCTCTGGTAGGATCCAGGTCGACTTTAACCACAGGTTTGCAGGCAGGACTCTGTTGTACGATGTCAACGTCATGAAAAAGCTGGATTCGGACAGCGAAAAGGTGGGCGCCCTTGTAAGGAGGAGGACCGGGCTCGAAGACAGCAAGGTAAAGGTCAACCTGGCCGCGCCAAACTTAGAGATCGAGCTCCCCGAAGAGGCGTTCCTTGCGGAAGGCCTGCAGATAATCAAGAGGGCGGTCGCAAACGACGTCTTCAAGTTCGTGCCTTCGGTCAAGACGGTCAAGTTCGTGGAGAACTATTCTGCGCCTGCCGAGCAGAAGAAGGAGCAAAAGGCAGAAGAAAAGCCTGCTGAAGCGCCCACGAAGTAAGGGGCAAAAGTTATTATAGCAAAATAGCCAATTTAAGTCGATGGAAAGCGTTCAGGAACAACCAGTAACGATAACCCCAAAGGCAGCCGAGAAGGTTGCTGACTTTATGAAGCAGGAGGGCAATGCAGGCCTTTACCTGAGAGTGTACGTCTCGGGCGGAGGATGTTCAGGCCTGTCCTACGGCATGGGGTTTGAGGAAAAGCCAGACGAAGACGACAAGGTCATTGATCAGAACGGCGTAAGGCTGTTGCTCGACAGCTACAGCCAGAGGTACCTGAAGGGAGCCAACATCGACTACATCGAGAGCCTGATGGGTTCTGGCTTCAAGATCAACAACCCCAACGTCACAAAGAGCTGCTCGTGCGGACACTCGTTCAGCACCGAGTAAACCTTTTCTTCTTTTAGTTTTTCGCTGATTAGCGGATGTTTTTGAAAAAGTAAGAAAGGACTGGCTTAAGGCCAGAGTCCCCGTAGCTGGATCGCTTCGATCACCCTGTTCACCGCAAGGAGGGTGCTTGCCTTGCGCATGTTGACGCCGTACTTTTCCAACGTCGCGTAGGTGTCGAGGAACGACTTGGTTATGTTCTTGTCGAGCCTTCCGTTGACCTCGGCCTCGGTCCAGTATTCCCTGCGCAGGTTCTGCAGCCATTCAAAGTACGACACTGTCACTCCGCCGCCGTTCGCAAGGATGTCAGGAATCACCAAGATCTTGTTTCTGAACAGCACGTCGTCTGCGTCCGGCGTGGTCGGGCCGTTGGCCGCTTCTGCGACCAGCTTTGCCTTTATTTTGCTGGCGTTTTTGCCTGTGATCTGGTTTTCAAGTGCGGCAGGTATCAGTATAGTGCATTCCGTTTCAAGCAGCTCTTCGTTGCTGATCGACTTTGCGCCGGGGAACCCGACTACAGAGCCGGTCTTGTCCTTGTGCTTTCTCAATGCGGCGATTTGCATGCCGCCCTTGCTGTAGACGCCGCCCTTCGAGTCAGAAGCGGCTATGACCGTAGCGCCCTGCTCTTCCACCAGCTGCGACGAGAACTGGCCGGCGTTGCCAAAGCCCTGCACCGCCACTGTCGCGGCCTTTATGTTTATTTTCAACTTCTTTGCCGCTTCCCTTACCGTGAACGCCAGACCGCGTCCGGTGGCCTCGTTTCTTCCAAGCGAGCCTCCGATGGCAATCGGCTTGCCGGTGATGACTTCAGGCTGGACAAAGTTGCCCTTGAGGGCAGAATAGGTGTCCATTATCCACGCCATCTCCTTGCCGCCGGTGTAGACGTCCGGCGCGGGGATGTCGGTGTGCGGGCCGATAATGTCCGCGATGGCGTAGGCGTAGCGCCTCGTCATGCGTTCCAGCTCGCCGTTTGACATCTCCTTCGGGTTGCAGATGATGCCGCCCTTACCGCCGCCGTAGGGAATGTCCGCTACCGCGCACTTCCAGGTCATCCACATTGACAGGGCCTTGACCTCGTTGATGCTGACCTGTGGGTGGTAGCGTATGCCGCCCTTGTACGGGCCGCGCGCGTCGTTGTGCTGCGACCTGTATCCGGTGAAGACGCGGATTTCGCCGTTGTCCATTTTGACCGGCAACGAAACCGTAAGAACGCGCTTTGGGTGTGCCAAAACCTGGTGTAAACCCTTGTCTAATTTTATGATCTTTGCCGCTTCGTCAAGCTGTTTCAGAGCAACCTCAAACGGGTTGATTGTTGCTGACATGGCATTGTTGTTCAAAAGTTGTGTATTTAAGTGTTGAAGAACTACTGGCTTGCCATTCTCTTTGATATGAGCATGCGCAGCTGCTCGTCAGTCAGCCCGGCGTAGTCGTCTATCCCGAGCGAGCTGGCTATTGTTTCAAGCTTTTCCCTTTCGGTGGCAACGGGGCCCGCGATCTTGGGCATCCTGCTCATGCTCCTTGCAGGGTCTGAGGCTTCTTCCATTTCGCGCCGGAACGTGTCCCTTGCCTTTTCGTACTCGCCCATCGCCTTGCCGATCGTCCTTGAAAACTGGGGCAGCTTTTTGGTGCCAAAGAGCAGGACGAGGCCCATCAGTATGATAATGATCCACTCTGAGCCGGCGATGTTCATTACCAAGGCGGACGCTTCCATCTAGGTTGTAATACCTCCTGACCAGAATTAAAGATTTCCACTGGGCTGAGAAGGCCTGTCCTCCTTGCCCTTTATTCTCGACATAAAGAACGGCTGGTCGAGCTTCATGGCGCTGGCCAGCACCACTGACACCACGCCGCCGAACAGGAACCCGCCGAATATGTCGGTCGGGTAGTGCTGCATGACGTAGAGGCGCGTGATGCCGATGATTACCGGAAAAGCCCACATCGCATAGCCGGCCTTTTTTGATTTCTGGTAGAGTGCAAAACCGACAACGAAGGCAAGCGCGGTCGCGCGTGAAGCGTGCCCGGAAGGGTAGCCAAACGCGGCCGCAAAGGGCGCAAGGCTGTCGTTTTCGATGCTGAAACTTTCCAGCGGCCCCGCCGGCTCAAAGCCGTAGGGCGGGATCTCCCTGCCAATCAAAGGCTTCATGTACATCACCAGGACGACGA
>Ga0299913_10002852_pt1 | contig 13895 bp, 13 predicted proteins | sample RVTome_9_FD_201360 | JGI IMG/M metagenome (GOLD analysis project Ga0299913, IMG submission 201360) | Soil microbial communities from uranium-contaminated site in the Upper Colorado River Basin, Wyoming, United States - RVT155D38 (version 2) ... | reverse complement strand
CCAAGCCGCGCTGATCCTGGTCGGCGACGTCGACCAGCTGCCGTCGGTAGGCCCGGGGCAGGTATTGGCGGACATCATCGACTCTGCGGCGGTGCCGATCGTGCGCCTGACCGAGGTGTTCCGCCAGGCCGCCGAGAGCCGGATCATCGCCAACGCTCACCGCATCAATCATGGTGACATGCCGGACTGGGCCCGGGATCCTGACAGCGACTTCCACTTCGTGCCGTGCCGCGACGCCGAAGACGCGGCCGCTAAGATCATCGAGATCGTGAAAGACCGGATCCCGGCACGCTTCCGCCTCGATTCGATTCGCGACATTCAAATCCTGTGTCCGATGAACCGTGGTGGCCTGGGGGCCAAGTCGCTGAACCTCGAGCTGCAGCGAGTCCTCAACCCGCCTGGCGACGCCGCCATCCAGCGCTTCGGCTGGACATTCGGCACCGGCGACAAGGTGATGCAGATCCAGAACGACTACGACAAGGACGTCTACAACGGCGACCTTGGCTTCGTCCGCGCGGTCGACCATGAAGCCGGCGAGGTGCTGCTCGAGTTCGACGGACGTGAGGTCGCCTACGGCTTCGGCGAGCTCGACGAGCTGGTGCTCGCCTACGCGACCACGATTCACAAGTCGCAGGGCTCGGAGTATCCGGCCGTGGTGATCCCGCTCACCACGCAGCACTACCCAATGCTGCGACGCAATCTGCTTTACACGGGTGTGACCCGGGGCAGACGGCTCGTGGTGATCGTCGGGCAGCGCAGAGCGATCGGGATTGCGGTTCGCGGCGGTCAGTCGCTAAGGCGCTGGTCGAAGCTCAAGGATTGGTTGGTGTCGCGGGGCTAATCAGCTGATCTGCGGCTACACCCCAGCCTACCGTTGGGCGCCGCCGGCAGCTGGAAAAAGGCCGCCGGAGCGCGCGATCTCTCCGGCGGCCGAAAGCAGGTCCGTTGGTCAGGAGCTGGGGACGCGGGTCGGATCGACGAACCATGGGCCCGACGCACTGGCGGCGTGGAGCGCAAACGGGTTCAGGCCAAACTGGAAGAACAGGGCGTTGAAGTCCGCATCGCAGACCCCGAAGCCCGCCGAGCACGGCGGCCGCTGCATCGCGATCCGGCCCGCCACGATATGCTCGTTGAACGTGGCGCTCACGGTAATCGTGGGATTGCCGAGCGTGAACAGCGGGCCAACCGCGGAGCGGCCGCTCCCGTCGGAGAGCTCGACCCGCGCGACGGGCTGATAGCGCTGATTGTCCGGCAGGTCCTCGAAGGTCGCGGACCATGTCTCGGTCCCGGTTGCGACGCGCTCCGCTTGCGGCGCGCTCCCGTCCAAGCGAACGGACACTTCTGCAACGTCGGCGTTGCTGCTGGTCGTGCCAGAGACGGTAGCAGTCCGTCCATCCAAAGAGACGGGATGGAAGCTGATCTGCACAGCTGGGCCAACACTGCGCGGGTTGCCCTGGAAGAACGCCCAGAGGAGATCGGTCGCGCTCGGTCCGTTCGGGTCAGCGAACTGACCAGCGTTGTCGCCGATCCAGGCGTGCGATTTGATGAAGGGCGGGCCGTCGTAGAACACGGTCTCCAACACGGTCTGGCCAGCGCCGTCGCGGTAGACGCTGTGCTGGCACGCCACGCCCTCGTGCGTGCACTCGCGCTCCTCGGCGTCGATCGAGGCGCTATAGCGCGCGATCCAGACGTCACGGATATTCTGGCCGTTTTCAAAAGGCACCGTGCCATCGTTGGTCGAATGCACGGCCATCATCGGCACGAGATGCTGTTCATCTGGCCGGGTCTGCTCGGCGGTCATCGCGGCGACCAGCTCGCTGACGCTCTTGAACTGCAGTCCGCCGGGGAAGCAGACGCCCGAAACCGCGCATTCGCTCTCATCATAGGGTAAGCCGGCGACGGAGCCCGCGGCGGCAAAGTCCTCGCTGTAAACCGCCGCCATGATCACAGCCATGGCGGCGCCTGATGACAGGCCGACCACATAGCGGCGGTCAGGATCAATCGGGAATTCATCCTCGATCTCGGCCAGGATTCGCCGCAAATCGCCCGGCTCGCCGCGGCCTTCGTGCTGGTGCTGATCGAACCAGAACCCCCAGCAGTTCTGTCGGCGCTGCTCAGTGCTTGCGAAGCTGGTCACGAATGGAAACACCGCGATCAAGCCTTCGCGATCGACCAGCTCGACGAACCGCGTGTCGTGGATCATGTCGCGCTGAGTCTGGAGACAGCCGTGCAGGACCATGACCACCGGGACCGGGGCACCGGCCGCGAGATTGTCCGGCACAGCGATCGTATACTGGCGAGCGCGCGACCCGGGTTGGTTTGTGGCTGGCAGGGTTCGCTCGATGATGGTGGCGGCGGTCGCGACATCTGCCGGCCAGGCTTGGACCAGGGCTATAGCCGCGCCTGCGAATAGGGCTGTCCGCACCATGTCTGAAATCTCCCTCATTCGCATCACGACCGAGATCGAGCGGTCGTGGCTAGGTTCGCCTCCACTTTCGCTGCATTGCAGCATCACGTCTGTGGCGCAGTTCACATGAGGAGTGGCAACCCGGCTTCGACAACGCCCGAAGGCGGGCTGGCGACTCTCAGCGCCGGTTCCTCGCACAAGACAAAGTCCTTGCCCCGCCTCCTGAGCTGCAGGCGCTGGCCAGCGCAATCGAGAAGTGGTTACCCATCGAGCGCAGATCGCGACACGAACAAATAATCTGCACTACTTTTGTTTTCTCTCTACTTCGCTAAGTGTTTGTTATTACTGGATTTATTCTGATCCGATGCTACTTTGGCAGGCAGGTGAACAGTCTCGAACCGTCTTTTTCGATTGCTTGCCATGCCGAACGGCTTCTGCTCCATCCCGATGTCCCCCGCGGAGCGTCTCGATGAGGTGGCGCGTCTGCTGGCTCTCGGCTACCTCCGGCTGCGCGCTCGGCGCCAAGCCGAAAAAGCCAACGAGCCTAACCACTTGAGAGAGTTTGGACTGGACTTCCGCGGCGAAGGAAGCGTGTGTGACACCGACACCCACGCGAACAGAGAGCGCCGATGACCTCTACCTCACCGGTCCTCAAGCAGATCGCCGGCCTGCCGAAGCTCAGCCACTCCGAGCTGAAGGTGTTCTGGCGGGAGTACTTCGGGGTCGTCGAGCCGCCGGCGTATCGCCGCGGCTTCTTGGTCCGCGGCATTGCGCAGCGCATCCAGGAGCTGACCTGCGGCGGGTTGAAGCCCGCCTACCGGGCCCCGGCTCGACGCGATGATCGACGGGACGGAGAAACCGAACGGCGCCGGCCGGCCCGGACGACGGCCGCGGCACGACGTTCACCTGCTCGAAGGCACCAAGCTGCTCCGCGAGTGGCGCGGCTTGACCCACGAGGTGACGGTGATTGAGGGCAGCTATGAGCACCAGGGCAAGCGCTACCGGAGCCTCTCGGCAGTCGCCCGCGCGATCACCGGCACCCAGTGGTCGGGGCCGCTGTTCTTCGGCCTGCGCAAGACCGGGAGCGGCGGATGAGCCGGCCCGAGATCAAGCGCAAGGTCCGCTGCGCAATTTACACCCGTAAGTCGAGCGAGGAGGGGCTCGAGCTGGCCTTCAACTCCCTCGATGCTCAGCGCGAGGCCTGCGCCGCCTACATCGACAGCCAGCGCCATGAGGGGTGGCTCGCCCTCGACGATCGCTACGACGATGGCGGGTACAGCGGCGGCACGCTGGAGCGACCGGCGTTGCAGCGGCTGATCCAAGACATCGAGGCCGGCAGGGTCGACACCGTCGTCTGCTACAAGATCGACCGGCTGTCCCGCTCGCTGACCGACTTTGCCAAGCTGGTCGACGTGTTCGAGCGGAACAGCGTCACGTTCGTCTCGGTGACCCAGTCGTTCTGCACCACGACGTCGATGGGGCGGCTTACCCGGGCGAGCACGAGCCGATCGTCGACCGCGCGACCTGGGATCGGGTGCACGAGGTCCTGGCCTCGAACGCGAGGCGCCGGGGCAACGAGGCGCGTGCCAGAACACCGGCGCCGCTCAGGGGCTTGATGCGCTGCACGCGCTGCGGCTCGGCGATGACGCCGACGCACACACGCCGGCGAGGTCGCCTCTACCGCTACTACGTCTGCCTCGGCGCCAGCCGCAGGGGGCACGACACCTGCCCGGTGCGCTCGATCGCTGCCGCCGAGGTCGAGGGTTTGGTGCTTGGCCAGGTGCGTCGGCTGCTCGCGTCGCCCGAGTTGGTCGCGCGGACGATCACCGCGGTGCGCCGGGAGAACGGTGCAGCTGAGGACACCGAACTCGAGGAGGGTGATGTCATCGAAGCCCTCGGAGCGCTCGAGCCGGTGTGGGACGAACTCTACCCGGCCGAGCAGGCACGAATTCTGCGGCTCCTGATCGAGCGTATCGACGTCGCGCCTGACGGCATCTCCGTCACCCTGCATGCCGCCGGGATTCGCAGCCTCGTCGCGGAGCTGGCGGACCAGGAGGCGCCCGCTCTGGCCGCGTCCGAACCCTTGCTGGAGGCTGCAGAGTAATGACTGCGCGCGCGGCTCTGGCACTCGATACCCTGACCATCCGCATCCCGATCCGGCTGCAGCGCCGGGGCGGGCGGAAGCTCATCATGACGCCGGAGGGTGCGGCGATGCCGACGACGAAGCCGCGGCGCGACGAGACGCTGGTCAAGGCGCTCGTCCGTGCGCACCGCTGGCGGCAGCGGATCGAGAGCGGTCAGGCCAAGTCGATCACCGACCTTGCGGAGCAGGAGGGCGTCACGGACGCCTACGTCTGTCGGCTCCTGCCGCTCACCTGCCTGGCGCCCGATATCGTGGAAGCGATCCTGGACGGGCGGCAGCCGAAGGGGCTGAGGCTGGCGGAGATGCTGGGAAACGGCCCGCTGGCCTGGAAGGAGCAGCGGAGTGCCTGGGGCCTCTCCCGCTCACCTGAGGGAGGCCCATCCGCCTCCGTGCCATCGTCCGGCTCGCCGTCGCCCCTGTCCTCGTCGTCCTCGGTGACGGCATCAAACGCCAGCCGCCGCTTGAGCACTCAGCGCCGGATGTTCTATGTCTGTTCTTCGCCGGAAGATCGTGATAGCGAAGGCAGGCGCTGATCGCAAGCTGACTTCGCAGGCAGTCCCGGTAGGATGGCGCTGAACCCGGGGCCTCTTAGCAGGATAGCCGCCCATGAAAGCCAGCGTGACAGGCCGCGTCCGCAACACCGTGCTCTCGCGCACCAAGCCCCTGCTGCCGGTGTTCGAAGCGGTCATCAACTCGTTCCATGCGATCGATGAGGCGGCCAGCAAGAACAGGCACGCCATCCATATTCGTGCCAGCCGCGAACGCACGCTCGACGACTCCAGGCCTGCCGCGTTCGAGGCCTTTTGCGTTTCGGATACGGGCATCGGATTCACGGATACCAACTATGGGTCCTTCAACACCGTCGATTCTCCCTACAAGGCAGCATACGGCGGCAAGGGCCTCGGCCGGTTCCTCTGGCTAAAGGCCTTCGATCGCGTCGAGATCGACAGCCACTACCGCAACAGCGCGGGGTCCGGGCTGCTTCACCGCCGCTTTGCGTTCGTCGCCAGCGATGATCACCAGCCATGCAGGGTCCTGCCATCGGAACGGATCGTTCCTGAGACAACCGTCCGGCTTATCGGCTTCCGCACCCCGTACCGCGACGAATGTCCCCGCGATCTCCATGCGATCGCGCACCGCCTGGTCGCGCATTTCCTGCCGCTATTTCTCGATCCGGAAGCCCCCGCCATCACGCTCGCGGACGAGGCCGAGGAGATCGACCTCAGGGCTTTTTTTGATGAGCACTTCCGCGCGCCGGCATCAAAGCATGCATTCCAGGTGGGAGGCCGGAAGTTCACTCTGCATGGCTTCCGTCGGTACGGTGGCGCCGGCGATCACCATGAGCTGGTTTACGGCGCGCACTACCGCGAGGTGATTTCGGAACGCCTGGCGAAGTTCCTGCCCAACCTCACATACAGGCTCCCCGACGCGGAGCATGGCAGCTTTGCCTACTTCGCCTTCGTTCAGGGCGGCTACCTTGACGAGAAGGTCAACGCTGAGCGCACCGACTTCTCGATTCCCCGCGACTCCGCGCCCCGCGGCACCAACTACGGCCTCGGCCACGCCCTCATCGGGCCGCCCGGCGAAGGGAGTGTGGGCCGGTCCCTCATCGTCCCGCTCACCGAAACAGCCGGTGGGCCGAATACCATGGTTGGCTGGGTTCCGTGCGGGTTCAGCCTCGATCTGTTCGCGGATGAGATCAGCCTTAAGGACATCCGCGATGCCGCGATCGCAGCAATCACTTCCGATCTGAAGCCGTATCTTGAGGAAATCAACAACGCCAAGGAAGAGGCGCTCACCCGGTACATCGCGGAGGAAGCGCCCCAATACCGTGTTCTGATGAAACATAGGCATGAATTCATCGACCAGATCCCGCCCAGCGCGACCGTCGAGCAGCTGGAATCGGCGCTCCACCGCCAGCTCTACCAAAGACAGGTGAGGCTCAAGGAGGAGGGGCGCCGCATTCTCGACGAAGCCGGGCACGTCGAGGACGCGGAGGAATTCTACGAACGCTTCGAGCGGTTCGTCTCCGATGAAAACGAGAGCGGCAAGACGGCGCTGGCGCAGTATGTCGTCCACCGCCGCGTCATTCTCGACCTGCTGGAGAAGGCGCTTTCACTCGATCCCGAAACCGGGAAATATCAACTGGAGAAGACCATCCACAGCCTTGTCTTCCCCATGCGGAAAACCTCGGACGACGTCCCGTTCGAGCAGCAGAATTTGTGGATCTTCGACGAGCGCCTGACGTTCCATTCCTTTCTGTCTTCGGACATGGCGCTGAACAGGGTTCCTGTCATGGAGAGCGCGTCGGCCGGCCTGATATTCTCATCTTCAACCAGCGGCTTGCGTTCAGCGAGGACAGCCACCCGCTCACATCGATCGTCGTCATCGAATTCAAGAAACCCGATCGCGCCGACTACGACGAAGACCCGGTGTCGCAGGCTTACCGCATGATCCGCGAGGTGCATGCCGGCAAGCTCAAGGACAGGGCAGGCCGCCCCATCCGGGCCGCCAGCTCGATGATTCCCGCCTATTGCTACATCGTCTGCGATCTCACGCCGTCGCTCGAAACCCGCGTTCAGGACATGGGCGGGGCGACGCACACCTGATAATCTCGGCTATTACGGATTCAACGAAACCTTGAACGCCTATTACGAGATCCTATCAGAAGATCCTCGAAGACGCCAAGAAGCGCAATCGCATGCTCTTCGAAAAGCTGAACCTGCAATAGAGCGCAGGTCACCGCTCACCTGGCTCGCGCCCGACATTGTGGAAGCGATCCTCGATGGCAGGCAACCGGGAGAGCTGAAGCTGGTGGCAATCCCTGGGAACGGGCCGATGGTGTGGGAGGAGCAGCGGGCGCGGTCGGGGTTCGAAAGAGGCGCCAACAAGGCGCATCAGAAATCACCCAGGTTGGGTACGTATAGCGGAGTGCCCACAAGCGCAGCCGATATGAGCGCAAGATCCCGCACGAGCCACTGTCTTTTGCCCAGAAAGCCCACTCCTACCACGCGGGATCGGCAGTCATGGGTACGTTGGTCTGGCGCACTTAAGCGGTGGCCAAAGGGTGCCGCCGCGGCGCGCTCTCAGCTCGGACGGCGGTGGACGCCCACCTACGGACCGCTTGGCATAGGCCTTTGAGCAGCTCGTAAGCGAGCGCGTCGAGACAAAGCTTGCGGGCCCCTGCCACTGTTCCGCGCGACACCCTCGGAAGGACCACGGAGATAGATGGCTAGTCCTCGCCATCCCTCAATGACAACCCGACAAGGGCGCCCGCCAGTTTGCTTGAGCCCGCCGGCTGTGAGTTCCGCCGTGGCGGCATTTGTTGGTTGCCACGCCGCTTCCCGACGACTCCGGCGACCCGCATTGTTGATGCTGGCCGCTCTGTTCGTCGCCGCCTGTGATCCGCCACCCGACGTCCAGCGCATCGGTCTGCCCGTTCCCGAGGACGCCGACATCAGCGAGCGCCCCGCGGGCCACTATGGCGGTGTCTTCGTGGCATCCAACGCCCAGGAGCCCAAGACCTTCAATCCCATGGTCTCGGAGGATGCCTACTCCGCTCAGGCCATCGACCTGATCCAGTCCGCGCTCACGGACTACGACCCGGTCAAGGAGGAGGTGGTTCCCGCCCTTGCCCGGGAGTGGGAGATCGGGCCCGACAACAAGGTCTATACCTTCCGCCTGCGCCGGGGCCTGCGCTGGAGCGACGGCGAACCCCTGACCGCGGACGACGTGATCTTCACATTCGACGTCGTCTTCGATGCGCGTTTTCCGAACCGCTACGCTCAGCAGTACACGATCGCGGGCGAGCCCCTGCGCTACGAGAAGCTGGACGAGCACACGGTGCGCTTCCGCACGGCTGACGTCTACGCCCCGTTTCTGAACGACATCGGATTCGTCAGCATCCTGCCCCGGCACGCGCTTCAGGCGAGCTTCGACGACGGCACGCTGCAGAAGCAGTGGACCAGCCAGACGGCGATCAATGCGCCCGGTAAGATCGTTGGATCCGGGCCTTTCCGGCTGTTCGCCTATCGGCCGGGCGAGCGCATGGTTTTGGCGCCCAACCCGCACTACTGGCGGGCCGACGAGCGCGGTCAACGGCTGCCGTACGTCGACTTTTACATCGCCAAGTTCGTCCCCAGCGCGAACACCGAAACAGTGCTGTTCGCCACCGGTCAGACCGACGCCGCCGACATCAGCGTGACGGACGTCGCCTGGGTCGAGCGGGCGGCCGAGACCTACGACTTCACGATCTACGACCGCGGACCCGCCTCGGGCATCTCGTTTTTCTGGTTCAATCAGCACCCGGGCAAGGACGCGGCCGGCAATCCCCACTTGCCGCCGTACAAGCTAGCCTGGTTCCGAAATCCTGACTTCCGCCGCGCCGTCCTAATGGGTCTCAACCGGCCCGGGCTCGTCAAGGCGGTCTACTTCGGCCGGGCGCAGCCGCTCGATACCATCATCAGCCAAGCCAACCGCAAGTGGCACAACCCAGACACGGTCCACTATCCTTACGACCCGGAGCGGGCAAAGGCGCTGCTCGAGCAGGCGGGGTTCGTGCTGGGCTCCGACGGTGTGCTGCGCGACGCGGACGGCCATCAAGTCGAGTTCGAGCTGCTCGCCAGCGAAGGCAGCCAGACCGCCACGGGCATCGGGACGACGCTGATCGAGAACATGCGGGCGCTCGGCATCAAGGTGACACTTTCGATGCTCGATTTCGGGACACTGGTGAACCGGGTCTCGGACACCTTCGACTACGACGCGTCGATGATGGGATTCACCGGCGGCGGCGACCCCTCGGGCGGCAAGGCGATCTACCGCAGCGACGGTCGGCTGCACGTCTGGTATCCGGAGCAGCCGGCTCCGGCGACGGAATGGGAGGCGCGCATCGACCAGATCATGGACCAGCAGGAGCGGACGCTCGACGAGGAAAAGCGCATTGCGCTGATCCACGAACTGCAGGCGATCTTCAGCGAGGAGCTGCCGCTGCTTTTTCTCATCACGCCGAACGCCTACGCCGGCATCCGCAACGACTGGCGAAACGTGGCCGTACCCCCGCTCGGCTCGATCACCTGGAATCTGGACGAGTTCTGGACCGAGGAGGCGACGGAATGATCGCCTTCGTCCTGCGCCGGGCGCTCGTCCTGGTACCGATGCTGGTCGGCATCGCGTTCCTGGTTTTTCTGCTCATGTACCTGGCGCCCGGAGATTTCCTGTCCGCCGCCCGGGCCGATCGCGAGGTCTCCCGCGAGTTCATCGAAGCCATGGAAAGGGAGTTCGGGCTGGATCAGCCCTGGTACGTGCAGTTCGGCCTCTGGCTGCGCAACGTGGTGCCGTTCCACTGGGGCACCGACGGCATCGGGCTCGGGGCGAACTTCGGTTATTCCTGGACCTACAAGGTCCCCGTCACCGAGCTTCTGGCGCAGCGCATTCCCGCGAGCCTGGTGCTCGCCTGCACCTCGCTCCTCTTCGCCTGGGGCATCGCGGTGCCGCTCGGCGTGCTCGCTGCGATCTACAAGGATTCGGTGTTCGACCGGGTCAGCGCGCTGCTCGCCTACGCGGCGCTCTCGATCCCCGAGTTCTTTCTCGCCCTGCTCGCGGTCTTCTTCGCTGCCAAGACCGGCTGGTTCCCGACGGGCGGACTGACCGCCATTGACCACGACTTCCTCACGCCTTGGGAGCAGTTCCTGGACTACGCCCATCACCTCGTGCTGCCCACGATCGTCCTCGGGGCAAGCGGCGTGGCGGGCATGATGCGGATCATGCGCGCCAACTTCCTGGACTACATGCGTGCCGAGTTCGTGACCGCAGCGCGCGCCAAAGGCCTGTCCGAGGGCAAGGTTATGTTCAAGCACGTGCTGCGCAATGCCATCAACCCGCTGATCACGGCCTTCGGCTTCGCATTCTCGGGGCTTTTGTCTGGCGCGCTGCTAGTCGAGAACATCATGAACTACCCGGGTCTCGGGCAGCTCATCTTCGAGGCGTTCCTGAAGCAGGATCAGTTCGTCGTCATGGCGGCCGTCATGATGGGCTGCGTGATGCTCATGCTGGGCAACCTGCTCGCGGACCTGCTGCTCGCCTGGTCGGACCCGCGCATCCGGCTCGAGGAGGCCGACTGATGCGGCAGGGCATCTTTCGCGAGCTGCTGCGACGGCCGTTTGGGCTGGGGGCGTTCCTCGTGCTCGTCCTGCTTTACGCCTGCGCCATCTTCGCTCCGTTCCTGGCACCTTATCGCGCGAGCGACCAGAGCCTCGAGCACAGCTTTCACCCGCCGAGCAGGCTCGTCTGGCAGGACGGTGCGCTGCATGCCCAGCTCTACGAGAACGTGGACCCATCCGCCGCCCGCTGGGAACCCCTGCCGGGCGAGACTGTGCCTCTGCGCCTGTTCGCGCCGGGCTACCGTTACGATGTTCTGTTCGGGCTCGCGAGCTGGGACTGGCACCTGCTGGTCCCCGACCCGTCGCGGCCGGACGCCCGGATCTATCTGCTCGGCAGCGACGCCACCGGCCGCGACGTCTTCTCGCGGCTCCTCTACGGCGCGCGGATATCGCTCTCGATCGGGCTCATCGGCATCACCATCACGATGGTCATGGGATTCCTGGTCGGCGGACTGGCGGGCTACTTCGGCGGGCGCGTCGATTTCCTCGCCATGCGCGGCGTCGAGTTCCTGATGGCCATTCCGGGCCTCTATCTGCTGCTTGCGCTGCGCTCGACGCTGGCACCCCATTTCGACTCCGCCCAGATGTACCTGCTCATCGTGATCATTCTGGCGTTCATCGGCTGGGCCGGGACGGCGCGGATCATCCGCGGGCTGTCGCTGTCCATCCGCGGGCGGCAGTTCGTGCTCGCCGCCGAGGCGATGGGGCAGTCGACGTTCAAGATTCTGGTCAAGCACATCCTGCCGAACCTGACGAGCTACCTGCTGGTCGCCGCAACCCTCAGCATTCCCGGGTACATCCTGGGCGAGGCGGCGCTCAGCTTTCTCGGGCTCGGCATTCAGGAGCCGTCCGCCTCCTGGGGCCTGATGCTGAGCCACGCGCAGAACGACATGAAGGTGTTCATGCTCAATTTCTGGTGGCTGCTCACGCCCGGCGTCGCGATCTTCGTGACGGTGATCGCATTCAATGTCCTGGGCGACGCGCTGCGGGACATCGTCGACCCCAGGATGAAGGTCTGAGGCGGCGTGGACCAGGGAGAAACGCCGCCGCTGCTGGAGGTCCGCGATCTGCGGGTCAGCTTCCGCGACCGCCGGACGATGACGAGCGTCGTCCACGGTGTCGGCTTCCGGCTCCGATCGGGCGACACGCTGGCCGTGGTCGGCGAGAGCGGCAGCGGCAAGAGCGTGACCTGCCTGGCGCTCACGGGACTCCTGCCGCAGCCGCCCGCCTGTCGGGTCGAGGGCTCGGTCCGCCTGCTCGGCCGCGAGCTTGTCGGGGCTGAGCCGGCCGTGCTGCGTGCCGTCCGCGGCAAGGACATCGCCTACATCTTTCAGGAGCCCTCGGCCTCGCTCAATCCGGTGTTCACGGTCGGCGAGCAGATCGCCGAGGCCGTGCGGCTGCACTTCCCCAAGGAGAGCGACGTCGAAGGTCGGGTCGTCGAAGCGCTGCGCAGGGTAGGAATCCGCGATCCCGAGCGACGCCACCGGGACTATCCGCACCAGCTCTCGGGCGGCATGAACCAGCGGGTCATGATCGCCATCGCGCTGGCCTGCCGGCCAAGAATTCTCGTCGCCGATGAGCCCACCACGGCGCTCGACGTCACCATCCAGGCGGACATCATGCGTCTGCTCCGCGAGTTGAAGGAGACGACGGACATGTCCATCGTCTTGATCACGCACAACTTTGGTCTCGTCAAAGGTTTCGCCGACCGCGTGATCGTGATGTATCAGGGGAGGATCGTCGAGCAGGGTGACGTCGGACCCGTGCTCGAGAATCCGAAGCACGCGTACACGCGAGAGCTGATCGCCTGCATCCCGCGGCTCGGGGACAAACGACGTCGGCTGCCCACCATCGACCGCGAGGCGCTGCGCGCGGCGGCGGAGGGAAGTCCCTGAAGGACGGACGCCCCCTGCTCGAAGTCGAGGATCTGCGGGTCCACTTTCCGGTCAGGTCGGGATTGCTGCGCCGCGTCGTCGATCGTGTGAAAGCCGTGGATGGTGTGAGCTTCGCCATCCGGGAAGGCTCGACCGTGGGGCTCGTCGGCGAATCGGGCTCCGGAAAGACCACCATCGGCCGGGCCATCGCGCGGCTCGTCCCGATCACGACCGGCTCGATCCGTTATCGCGGAGAGCGGATCAGCGGCCTGTCCCGCGGCGCGTTCATGCCCTGGCGGCGAAAGATCGCCACGATTTTCCAGGACCCGTTCAACTCGCTGAACCCGCGCATGAGTGTCGCCGAAATCATTGGCGAGCCGCTCGAGATCCATTGCCCGGAGTGGACCCGGGAGCGCCGAGTGGAGCGCTGCCGCGAGCTCCTGGAGCGGGTCGCCCTCGATGCCGGGCACCTCGAGCGGTACCCGCACGAGTTCAGCGGCGGCCAGCGCCAGCGCATCGGCATCGCACGGGCACTGGCCGCCGAACCCGAGTTCGTGATCTGCGACGAGCCGGTCAGCGCGCTCGACGTGTCCGTGCAGGCGCAGATCGTGAACCTGCTGCAGGATCTGCAGGAGGAGCTGGGGCTCACCTATCTCTTCATTGCCCACGATCTGGCGGTGGTGGAGCACATCAGCGACCAGGTGCTGGTGATGACCGAAGGGCGCATCGTGGAGCAGGCCAGCGCCGAGGACATCTACCGCAACCCGCAGCACGAATACACGCGAAGACTGCTCGCGGCGGTGCCGACGTTGTAGGGCCAGGCCCGCGTCGGCGGGACGGCTCTACCGCTACTACGTCTGCCTCGGGGCGAGTCGCAGGGCCACGACACTTGCCCGGTGCGCGCGCACCGCTGGCGGCGGATCGAGAGCGGTCAGGCCAAGTCGGTCACGGACCTCGCTGGAACAGAAGGGCGTCACGGACGCTTACGTCTGTCGGCTTCTCCCGCTCACCTGCCTGGCGCCCGACATTGTGGAAGCGATCCTGGACGGGCGGCAGCCGAAGGAGCTGAGGCTGGCCGAGATGCTGGGGAACGGGCCGTTGGCCTGGGAGGAGCAGCGGCGGGATGTCGGCTTTCGCCACTCAGCTTGATAATTGCCATTTGGCTCGCGTCTGCTCAAAGTCGCCTCTCTGCATCACCCATACGCCGGGCCACATGATCCTGACCGATCTCCGCAACGCCGCCCTAGCCGTCTTCTAGCCCGCGCTCCGGAACGCCGCCGCGAGCGCTTCCGTTCAGGCCAAAGGAGGGAGAT
>Ga0299913_10002850_pt1 | contig 13898 bp, 12 predicted proteins | sample RVTome_9_FD_201360 | JGI IMG/M metagenome (GOLD analysis project Ga0299913, IMG submission 201360) | Soil microbial communities from uranium-contaminated site in the Upper Colorado River Basin, Wyoming, United States - RVT155D38 (version 2) ... | reverse complement strand
CGCCGGCCGGATCCCCAACTTCGCCGGGGCCGCCGAGGCCGCCGACCGGCTGGCGTCGCTGCCCGAGTGGCGGGCCGCCCGCCGGCTCAAGTGCAACCCCGACGCGCCGCAGCGGGCCGTCCGCCTGCGCGCCCTGCGGGAGGGCAAGGACGTCTACGTGGCGGTGCCCAGGCTGGCCGCCCCCCGCTGCTTCCTGCACCTGGACCCGCGGCGGCTCGGCGACCGCCTCGCCGGGGCGGCGACCATCAAGGGCGCCGCCGCGCTGGGGGTGCCGATCGCTCCCCACGAGCTCCCGCGGATCGATCTCATCGTCGCGGGCAGCGTGGCGGTCAATCGCAAGGGGGCCCGGGTCGGCAAGGGGGGCGGCTACAGCGATCTGGAGTTCGCGCTCGCGGCCGAGCTGGGCGCCGTGGACGCGCGGACGACGGTGGTCACGACCGTGCACGACCTGCAGGTGCTGAGCGAGCCCATCCCCATGACCTCGCACGATGTGCCCATAGACCTCGTCGTCACGTCGACGCGCGTCCTCGCCTGCCGCCGCGTCTTCAACCGGCCCGAGCACATCGAGTGGGACGCGCTCACCCCCGAGCAGCTCGCCGCCATGCCCGCGCTGGCCCGACTCCGGCCGGCGGCGGCGCGACGGTGAGGACGTCGCGCCGCGGCCTCACGGCGTGGCGGGCGTCAGCCAGGCCTCGACGAACTCGCGGCTGAGGGCGCCCGTGTAGACCTCCTCCACGGGCCCCTCGAGCCGGAGCGACCAGTCGGGGCGCACGTCGATCACGAGGTCGCCGCCGGGCATCCGTACGGTCACGCGTCCGTGGTCGCAGCGGCCGTCGCGCACGGCGGCCGAGGCGGCCGCGCACGAGGAGGATCCCGACGCCAGCGTGTAGCCCGCGCCGCGCTCCCAGATGAGGATGTCGAGCGTGTGCCGGTCGGCGGCCCGCGCGAACTGCACGTTCGTGCGCTGGGGAAACGCGGGGTGACGCTCGATCAGGGGGCCCACCCGCTTGCACGCGTCGGTGTCGAGCTGCTCCACGAACACGACGCAGTGCGGATTGCCGACCGACACCGCGGTGACGGACACGGCGGTGCCGTCGCCGAGCTGCAGCGGCACGCCGACCACCTCGCGGTCGGGCCCGTTCATCGGGATGTCGGGTGCCCGGAACGTGGCGCGCCCCATCTCCACCGTCACGAAGGTCACGCGGCCGTCCTGCCGGTGGCAGAGGCATTCCACCACCCCGCCCCGGGTGTCCACCGTGAAGCGATCCTGCCGGGCGTGCCCGTGGTCGCGCAGCCACTTGGCGAAGATCCGCAGACCGTTGCCGGACTTCTCGGCCTCGCTGCCGTCGGGGTTGAAGATGCGCAGGCCGAACTCGGCCCGGGCGGAGGCCTCCAGCATCAGGATGCCGTCGGATCCAATGCCCCAGTTGCGGTCGCAGATGCGGACGATCGACGCCTCGGAGAGATCGAACGGCAGGTCCTGGCGGCGCAGGACGATGTAGTCGTTGCCGAGCCCGTGGCCCTTGGCGAACGGGATCGTCATCCGGCTGCGGCTCAGCGCTGCGAGATCGGCACGTAGCTGGCGCGCGTCGGCCCGGTGTACTCCGCCCGCGGGCGGATCAGCCGGTTGTTGCCGTGCTGCTCGAGGACGTGGGCCGCCCAGCCGGCCACGCGGCTCATCGCGAAGATGGGCGTGAACTGGTCGGTGGCGATCCCCATGGCCGCGTACGCCGCCCCCGAGAAGAGGTCGACGTTCGGGTAGATGTGCTTGTCGTCGGTGACGACCCGGGCCACGGTGTCGAGGATCTGCACGTAGCTCGTGTTGCCGACCTGCTGGCCGAGCTCGGTGGCCAGGCGACGCAGGTGCTTGGCCCGGGGGTCCTCCACGCGGTAGACCCGGTGACCGAAGCCCATGATGCGCGCCTTGTCGGCGAGCGCCTTGCGGATCCAGGCGTCGGCCCGGGCCGGGTCCTGGATCTGCTCGACCATCAGCATCACCTGCTCGTTGGCGCCGCCGTGCAGCGGCCCCTTGAGGGCGCCGATGGCGGAGGTGATGGCCGAGTGCAGGTCGGACAGCGTGGCCGCCGTGACGCGGGCGGCGAAGGTCGAGGCGTTGAACTCGTGGTCGGCGTGCAGGATGAGCGCGATGTCGAACGTCTTGACGGCGAGGTCGGTGGGCTTCTTGCCGCTCAACATGTACAGGAAGTTCGCGGCCAGGCCGAGCCTCGGGTTGGGCGGCACCGGCGTCTTGCCGCGACGCATCCGCTCCCACGCCGCCACCAGCGTCGGCATCTGGGCGGTGAGCCGCACGCACTTCCTGAGCGTCGCCTCGCGCGAGTTGTCGGCGGCGTCGGGATCCCACGACGACAGCGCCGACACGCCGGTGCGCAGCACCTCCATCGGCGTCGTCTTGCGGGGCAGCGTCCGCAGCAGCGTCAGCAGCTTGGGGGGCAGCTTGCGGTTGGCGGATGACGAGAGCGCCTTGCCGAACGCGTCGAACTCCTTCTGCGTGGGCAGGGCGCCGTGCCAGAGCAGATACGCCACTTCCTCGAAGCTCGAGTGCGCGGCGAGGTCGTCGACGTCGTAGCCGCGATAGACCAGCCGCCCCTCGTGCCCGTCGATGAAGCAGATGTCCGACGTCGAGACGACAACGTCTTCGAGGCCGGCCTTGCCTACCGTGCTCATGGCGCTCCCTCGCAGGATGGGGTGCGAACGACCTTGCTTGTATCATAGGTGGCCGCACGCTTCAACGGCCGCATGACCGACGTCATCGACTTCTACGACCGCCATCCGATCAGCGAGGCCGAGGTGCTGGCCGCCGTCCGGCGTCGGCGCGGCGCGCTCGCCGACGCGCCCCTCACGGCCGACGACCTCTTCGACTTCGACCAGGACCACTACGGCGGCCTGGCCGCGGTGGACGCCCTCGCCCGCCTGGGCGGCATCGAGGCCCGCACCCGGGTGCTGGACCTGTGCGCGGGCCTCGGCGGCCCCGCGCGGTTCCTGGCCAGCCGGCGCGGGTGCACCGTCGTGGCCGTCGAGCTCAACGCCGGCCGGGCCACCGGCGCCGCCCGCCTCACCCGCCGCGTGCGCCTGCACGACCGCGTCCACGTCGTGCGCGGTGACGTCACCCGGCTGCCCTTCGCCGCCGCCCGCTTCGACACCTGCCTGAGCCAGGAGGGCCTGCTGCACATCGCCGACAAGGCCGCGGTGCTGCGCGAAGCCCGTCGGGTGCTCGTGCCAGGGGGCCGGCTGGTCTTCACCGACTGGGTGGCGCGCCCGGCGCTCGGCGACGGCGAGCGCCGCCGCCTGCAGGAGTGGATGGCCGCCACCACGCTGCAGTCGCTCGATGGCTATCGCGCGCTGCTCGGGGTCGCCGGCTTCCACGCGGTGACGGCCGAGGACCTCGCCGACGAGTGGCGCGCGGTCCTGCGCGGGCGGCTGCAGATATTTCGGGCGACGCGCGAGGAGACGATCGCGCGCCTCGGCGAGGCGCGCTACCGCGAGTACGACCAGCTCTACGCCTTCTTCGTGGCCCTCGTCGAGGCCGGCAAGCTCGGCGGCGGCCGCTTCGGCGCGTCCCGATGAGGGGCTCCCGAGCCGCCGTTGACAGGCCTCGCCCCGGGCTCTAGGGTCAGGATGCCGTGGATACGTCACTGATCGCCGGGCTCGGCCTGGGCTTCCTCCTGGGGCTGCGCCACGCGCTGGACGCCGATCACCTCGTCGCCGTGTCGACGTTCGTGAGCCAGGACCGCAGCCTCCTGCGCGCCTGCCTGCGCGGCACGTTCTGGGGCGTGGGCCACACGGCGGCGCTGCTGGTCGCGGGCGTCGCGGTCGTCGCGTTCAAGCTGCAGATCTCGCCGGAGCTCGAGGCGGGGCTCGAGCGCACGGTGGGCGTGGTGCTCGTCCTGCTGGGGGCTCACGTGCTGTTCCGGGCGCTGGCCGCGGTCCGCCTGCACCGGCACCAGCACTCGCATGGCGGCGCCGCCCACAGTCACCTGCACGTGCACGTGGGCGATGCGGTGGAGCACCGGCACGTCCACCTCTGGCGCGGCGCGCCGCAGCCCTTCGCCCTGGGACTCCTGCACGGGCTGGCCGGCAGCGGTGCCCTGGTCGTGCTCGTCCTGGCGAGCATGCCGTCGCCGGAGGCGGCGCTGGCCTACATCGCCGTGTTCGGCGTGGGCTCGACGGCCGGCATGCTGGCGCTCAGCGGGCTGATCGGCCTGCCGTTCGCCCTGACCGCGGGTGGCTCCCGCGCCACGCTCACGGTGCTCCGGCTGGGGGTGGGCGTGGCCAGCATCCTCGTGGGCGGCCTGATGGTATACGGGGGCCTGGGCGATTGACCGGACCCGGTCCGGCTCAGCGGCCGAAGCGCTTCAGGAGGTCCTGGATACCCTTCTGGGCCTTCTCTGGATCGATGTCCCGCAGGACGCTCGCCGGGGAGACGGCGATGCTGGGTGAGGCGGCGGTGCCCGTGAGCTTCGCCCTGAGCTCGCCGCGGTTGTGGGTCACCACCATGTCGAGGTCGATGCGGCCGGTCACGAGCGCGTAGTCGCCGGCGATCGCCACCTTCATCGCCCGGCTCGTGTAGAGCAAGTCGCGCGTGGTGGCCACGCCGTTGCTGAGCGTGTAGCTGCCCGTGATCGAGTCGAACTCCAGCGGCGAGTCGACGGCGCCCGAGGGGACATCGGCCGACAGGATCGCCGACACCGCGCCCCCCACCCGCACGACGCTGCCGAAGAGCGCGAGCGCCTGCGGCCCCACCACCCGGCCGCTGCCGATGCGGAGACGGCCGGGCCCCGACAGCGTGCCCAGCACGTCGCGGGCCTCGAAGCCGAGCCCGCCGGTGAGGTCGAGCGGCCCGGTGATCGCGTATCCCTGGCACAGGTAGTCGACGAGGACGCGCTCCAGCGGCAGCTCGTCGACCACGAGATCGGCCATCTGCACGCGCACGCCGCGACCGAACGTCACGGTCAGCTGCGTGGTGACGGTGCCCCCGGCCAGGGTCGCGGTCGCCGGCCTGGCGGTCAGGCGCTGGTCCTGCCAGCTCAGGTCGAGCTTCGCGGTGGGGACGGCCAGCGTGCGCCGCCGGGGGTCAGGACAGCGCGGATTGTCCTGTGTCGCGGTCAGGTCGGAGATCGTGACCGGGCCGGCGGCCGTCGGCGCGGCAACGGTGCCGCCGAGCGCCAGCGTCCCCTCGACCTCACCGTGCAGCTCCGGTACGGGCCCCATCGCCACCGCCGCCAGGGGCCCGACGTCCTTCCCGTCGACCGTCACCGTGCCGCGCAGCGCGGCCTCGGTGAGAGGCCGCGCGCCGGCGAGCGCAACGACCCCGTCGCGCAGCTCGAGCTCGACGTCACCCGGCTGCAGCCGCGCGTCGCCCCGGAACCCGATCTGCGTGCCGCCGCCGGTGAGCGTCAGTTCCACGTCGGTCAGCCGGTACTGGGCCGCCGCCTCGCCCTGGCCCGGGGCGGCGTAGACGATGGTGCCGTCGTCCACCACCACGCGGGCGACCGCTACCGTGCCGGCCGCCCCCGCGCCCCCCGTCGAGCGTCCCGACCGGGCGCCGGGCCGGGGCGCCGCCGTCGCCCCCAGCGTGGAGATGTTCAGGCGGCCGTCGGCCGCCTGCACGATCCTGACGGTGGGCTTGCGCAGGACGATGTCGCCCAGCTCGACGCGTCCCGCGAGCAGCGGCAGCAGCCGGAGCCGGACGCGACCCACGTCGAGTCTGAGGAACGGCGTCGTCCCGAACGCGGGATCCTCGGCGACTTCCAGCTCGTGCAGCTCCACCGCCGGCAGCGGCAGGACGCGCAGCGACACCGCGCTGAAGCGGACGGCGCGCCCCAGCGTCTGGCTGGCGGTGGCCGAGATGTAGGCCTGGATGCGCGGGGTGTCGACCAGGTACGGCAACGCGGCGGCTGCGGCGACCACCAGGATCACGAGCGCCGCGACGACGCCCAGCAGCCACGTTACCCAGCGCGGCATGAGGCCTCCGCGGGTCGGCTCAGGCCGTCCCCCTCACGGCAGCAGCAGCACCTTGCCCGTGGTCTTGCGACCCTCCAGCGCCCGGTGGGCGTCGCCGGCGGCGCCGAGCGGGAACTCGAACTCCATGCGCAGCCGCAGCTTGCCGTCGCGGATCCAGCCGAGCACCTCGCCGGCTCGCGACTGTAGCTCCTCGCGGCTGGCGATGTGGTGGTTCAAGCTGGGGCGTGTGAGGAACAGCGAGCCCTTGGTGTTCAGGATCTGGGGGTCGATCTGGCCGATGGGCCCGCTCGACTGGCCGTAGAGCGCGATCAGCCCGCGGGGGGCCAGACAGTTGAGGCTCTTGTCCCACGTGTCCTTGCCGACGGCGTCGTAGACGACCTGCAGGCCCTTGCCGTCGGTCATCCGCTTGACCTCGGCCTCGAAGTCCTGCCGCGTGTAGAGGATGGTCTCGTCGGCGCCGGCCTCGCGCGCCAGCTTGGCCTTGTCCTCGGTGGAGACCGTGCCGATCACGCGGGCCCCGCGCATCTTGGCGATCTGGCAGAGCAGCAGGCCGACCCCACCGGCCGCCGCGTGCACGAGGCAGGTGTCGCCCTTCTTGAGGGGGTACGTGCTGCACGCCAGGTAGTGCGCGGTCATGCCCTGCAGCATCGCGGCTGCCCCCTGCCGGGTGCTGACCCCCTGGGGCAGCACGACCAGCCGGGCCGCCGGCACCGCGGCGTATTGCGCGTAGGCCCCGGGGACGCCGGTGTAGGCGACCTTGTCGCCGACCTTGACCTCGCTCACGTTCGGGCCCACGGCCGTCACGGTGCCCCCGGCCTCGAGGCCGAGCGTCAGCGGATACTCGGCCTTGTAGAGGCCGCTGCGGAAATACACGTCGATGTAGTTGAGCCCGGCGGCGTCCACCTTGACGACGGCCTCGCCGGCCTTCGGCGCCGGCGTCGGGACGTCCTCCAGCTTCATGGCTTCCGGGCCACCGGGAGCGTGGATCCGAATCGCGTTCATCACGAGCCTCCTCGCGGGGATGCCTGAGCGGCGTGCGAGCGAATTATAGCATCGGCCTCGGAGCGCCGGGCCCGAGCGCGCCGCGCACCCAGTGATACATGGCGTAGCACTCCAGCGCGAACGGCGGGAACCCGAGATAGCCGAGCACCGGCATCTCGAAGATCCTGACCTGGCCCAGGTAGGGCACCGTGTACGTCCAGCGAGTCAGCGCCCAGTAGTTCCAGAACTCCCACAGCACCCCGCAGACGGCGCCGGCCCCCAGCAGGGCCACCAGGAGCGAGGCGTCGCCGGCGGCCAGCGCGCCCAGCCAGGACGGCCGCCCTCGGCGGTAGTTGAGCGGCTCCAGCAGCAGCACGAAGCCGATCCACACCAGCGGGACCAGCCACGCCGACACCACGACGAGCGGCAGCGCCACGCACACCGCCCCGGCGGCGACGGCGGTGTGCAGCGCGGCCGGCGGCGGCCGCCACGGGCGGACCCGGAGCCGGCCCGCCAGCCGCGTCCGCAGCGCGGCGGCGGTGAGGAAGAGCGCGGGAAAGATGGTGGCGAACGACCAGTCGTAGCCGACGCGGCGCAGCCAGGGATCGGGCTCGAGACCGTGATACTGCCACCACAGCCCCACGCGCTCGTCGGTGCCGAGCCAGAAGCGCGGCGCGTTGTACCACTCGAACAGCCACCAGCATCCGATCGAGACGAGGGCGACGAGCACCAGCTCGGCGCGGGCGGTGGTCAGGTACGAGCCGCCCGTCAGCCGCGCCACCACGGCGTCGACGAACAGGATGTACCCGGTCCACACGACCGGCGTGAACCAGCGGCCCACGATCGGGTGCCCGGCGAACAGCAGCGCCTCGGCGCCGGCGATGACGGCCAGACCCAGCCAGCCGTGCAGCGGCACGCTCCCGGGCCCCCGGCTCAGCGCATGCGCGCCAGGTCGAGCGTGAAGCGGCTCACGGCCCGGCCCTCGACGTCGGCCACGACGAGGGTGACCGGGCGACGGCCGTCGAGATCGCGCACCGGGAACCCGTACACGCACCGGGCCAGGTAGACTCCGTCGTCCTGGCGCAACGCCGTGTGCTCGTTCTGCACGAAGGCGGGCCGGATCTCCCGCGTACCCTGCAGGAGGCGGGGGGCGTAGTGACGCGCGAAGCTCTCGCTCCGGCCGCGCAGTGCGACCCAGACCACCAGCCGGCCGGTGGCCTTCTTGGTCTCGCGCTCGACCTGGGACGGCTCGAGGGTGGCGTTCCGGAAGGCGGCGTGGCGGGCGGCCACGGCCAGCCGGTGAAACGGCGTGAGGACGGTCACCTCGCCGCCGTCGCCGCTGACGCGCCACTCGCGGTCGAAGTCCTCGGAGGTGATGCTGCGCTCCCCCACCCGCAGGGCCGCCCGCTTGTCGGCCTCGCCGAGGGCGAACGAGGCGGCGGCCGCCTCGCCGGCGGTCAGCAGCGCGGCGACGATCACGACCAGTGGCCGGATCACTTCGTGGCGCCCACCACGACCCGGCTGAAGCCGTCGGGCCCGAAGAAGCGCTTGGCCACCCGGTGCACGTCGGCGACCGACACCCGGGCGATGGCGGCCTTGTACCGATCGGCGTAGTCCAGGCCGAGCCCCTGCTCCTCGATGGCGACGACGAAGTCCGCGACCTTCGAGGTGGTGTCCAGGCGCAGCGGGAAGCTGCCGACCAGGTAGTCCTTGGCCAGGCGCAGCTCGTCCTCGCCGATCGGCTCGCGCGCCATCCGCGCCAGCGCGTCGCGCAGCAGGTCGACGACCTTCGGCACCTCGCCGGTGCGGGTCTGGGCGGACAGCACGAGCGAGGCGCCGTAGTGGGCGGGCGCCACGTAGGCGTAGACCGCGTAGGCGAGACCGCCCTCGTCGCGCACGCGCGCATAGAGCCGCGAGGCCGAGCCCCCGCCGAGCACGTAGGCGGCCACCACCAGCGGGAAGTAGTCGGGGTCGACCTGCCGGATGGCCGGGCGGCCCAGCACGATCGTCGACTGGGTCAGGTCCTTGACGACCGATGCCGCGCGCGGCGGCGTGGGGCCCGCCTGGGCCGGCCTCGCCGGTGGAGGGCTCGCCGGCCGCGGCCAGTCACCGAACCGGGCCAGCACCTCGCGGCGCGCCTCGTCCACGGTGACGTCCCCCACCACCGCGACGATGGTGGTGTCGGGCCGCACGTGCTCGCGGTAGAAGGCGACCACGTCGTCGCGGGTGAGCGCGCCGACCGACTCGATCGTCCCCTCCACGGGACTGCCGTAAGGGTGGCCGGCGAACACGAGCCGGGCCAGCGCCCGGGCCGCCACCGTTCCGGGGTCTTCCTCGGAGCGCTTGATCGCCGCCTGGATCTGCGCCGTCCTGCGCTTGAGCTCGGCCTCGGGGAAGGTCGGCGACCGCACGACCGCGCCGAGCAGGTCGAGGCCGAGCCCGAGATCGCGCTTGAGCACGGACAAGGAAGCGCCGAGCCCGTCGCGGCCGGCGCCGGCCTCCAGGCTGCCCCCCACGAACTCGATGGCGGCGTCGATCTCGGGCCCGCTGCGCCCGGCGGCGCCGCGCGTGAGCAGCGCGCCCGTCAGGTTGGCGAGCCCCGCGCGGTCCGGCGGCTCGAACGACGCGCCGGCGCGCATGAACACCCGCACGGCCGCGATCGGCACCGCGGGCCGCTCGGCCACCAGCAGGACGATGCCGTTGGGCAGCACCTCCCGGTGGGCGATCGGGGCGGCGCCGAGCGGCGCCGGGGCGCGGACCAGCAGGAGCAGGACCAGCACGGACACGACGGCGAGGCGGCGGCAAGGCATGGCTCAGTTTAACCGCTGGCGGAAGCGCGGGACACGGGACGGCCCGGCGCCAGCCCGGCGAGCGTCGCCCGCCGCGACGGCATCACGGCTTCGGCAGCAGGATGCCGACGTTCTTCTTGTCGTCGTGGAAGTACGCGCTGGCCACCCGCTGCAGGTCGGCGGCCGAGACGGCCCGGATGGCGGCGAGGTACTGGTCCTTGAGCGCGTGGCCGCCGATCAGCTCGAAGCGGGCCAGCAGCGAGGCGCGTCGATGGATGGAGTCCTCCTGGAAGACGAAGCTGGCCTCGATCTGGTTCTTGGCGCGGGTGAGCTCCACCTCGCTCACCGGCTCCCGGCCGAGCCGCTCGATGTGCCCCTGCAGCTCCTTCTCCAGCGTCTCCGGGGTCTGCCCCGGCAGCGGCGTCGCCCAGAACCAGAACAGGTTCGGGTCCAGGGAGAAGTAGGCGTAGTCGCCGCCCGCCTCGAGGGCCAGCTGCCGCTCGTACACCAGGTCGCGGTACAGCCGCGAGGCCCGGCCGCCGGATAGCACGACGGACAGCACCTCGAGGGCGGCCGCGTCCGGCGACGTCTGGTTGGGCACGGGATAGCCGAGGTACACGATCGGCAGCTCGGCCGACCGGCGCACCGTCACCCGCCGCTCGCTGCTCTGGGCCGGCTCCACCGCGAGCACCGGCGGGGGCTCGGCGCCGCGCGGGATCGCCTCGAACGCCGCCCGCACCTTGTCGAGCGTCTCGGGGGCCTCGAAGTCGCCCACGAGCACGAGCATGGCGTTGTTGGGGACGTAGTAGGTCCGGTAGAAGGCGCGGATCTCCTCGGGAGTGATGCGCGCCAGGTCGGTCGGCCACCCGATGATCGGCTGGCCGTAGGGATGCGCGCGGAAGGCGGTGGCGCTCACCTCCTCGCCGAGCGCGCCGCCCGGATCGTCCTCCGTGCGCGTGCGCCGCTCCTCGATCACGACCTGGCGCTCGGAGGTGATGATCGCGGGATCCAGCAAGAGGTTCTGCATCCGGTCGGCCTCGAGCTCGAGCACGAGGTCGAGCCGGTCGGCGGCCAGGTTCACGTAGTACGACGTCACGTCGCGGGAGGTGAAGGCGTTGTACCGGCCGCCGTTGCGCTCCACCAGGCGGGCGAACAGGCCGGATCCGTACCGGGGAGTGCCGCGGAACATCAGGTGCTCGAGGAAGTGCGCCAGCCCGGTGGCACCGCGCACCTCGTTGCGCGAGCCGACGCGATACCACGTCTGCACCGTGACGATGGGGCTGCGCCGGTCCTCCAGCAGCAGCACCCGCAGACCGTTGTCCAGCGTGGCGGCCACGACCGCCCCGGTCGAGCGCTCGGACTCGGCTCCCCGGGCGGGCCCGCCGGCCGCGAGCAGCACGGCGACCAGGACGGCGATCGATCCACGACGCATCGCGATCGATTATACGCGCGCCCACGCGCCGGGCAGCCGCTACCCGCGGATCAGGTAGGCGCCCGGGGGAGCGGCGCCTTGACACCGCGCGAGGATTCCCGGAGAGTCCAGGGCAGCGATGCCCAAGCCCGAGCACGAGTTCTTCCGTCCCGACCACCTGCCCTGGGAGCCCGTGGCCGGCTCGGCCACCGGCGGCGCCGGGGGGCCGGGCGTGTTCCAGAAGATTCTCAGCCGCGACGCCGACACCGGGGATGTCACCCGGCTGCTGCGGTTCGACGCCGGCGTGGAGACCACCGAGACGATCACGCACGACTTCTGGGAAGAGGTGTGGATCCTGGATGGTGAGCTGACCGACCTCGGCAAGGACCGGACGTTCAGCGCGGGCATGTACGCGTGCCGGCCGCCCGGCATGGTCCACGGCCCCTATCGCGTGCCCCGCGGCTGCACGACCCTCGAGATCCGCTACGGACAGACGCGCTGAACAGAGGAGCGTCCCGGCTGCGCCGGGGCGCTCCGAACGTCGGGGGCTCGGGGGCCATCTCGGGGCCCGAGACGAACGGAGGAGCGCCACCATGGCCAAGCTCAAGTTCGGAGCGTGGATTCCGACCTACGCGTGGAGCGACCGGAGCGGCGGGGCCAGGAACGTGCGCAACATCCGCGAGTCGATCGAGAAGTGCGAGAAGCACGGCATCGACGTGTGGGTGATCGACCACCTGCTCTCGGCCCCGGGCCTCTACGGCAACGCGTGGCTGGAGCCGCTCAACGTGCTGTCCTACGCGGCCGCCCTCACGGAGAAGGTCAAGATCGCCACCGGCATCCTCGTGCTGCCGGTGCGCCACCCGGTCGTGCTGGCCAAGGAGATCTCCACGCTCTGCCACATGTCGAACAACCGGTTCGTGTTCGGCGTGGGCCCCGGCTGGTACACGCGGGAGTTCGAGGTCACCGGCTCCCGGATCGAGGAGCGCGGCCAGCGGACCGACGAGATCATCGAGGCGGTGACGCTGCTGCTGACCCGGCCGAACGTGTCCTTCACCGGGCGCTACTATGCCTTCAAGGACGTCACCATCGATCCCCGGCCGCCCCGGATGCCGCCGATCTGGGTGTCGGGCGGCTCGCGCATCCCCGACCCCGGCGAGCACGACGTGCCCGTCATCGCCAAGACGGTCATGGACCGGATCGTGAAGGCGGGCCACTGGCTGTCGCGGTGCTCGGGCAAGCAGGAGTGGGTCAAGCGCGACTGGCTGCAGCTGCAGGAGCACGCGACGCGGCTGGGCCGCGATCCCCGGACGATCATTTTCGGCCACTGCAATTTCATCCACCTGGTCGAGGACAAGAGCCACGACAAGGCGCTGGCCCGATCGCGGGCGCCGTATCTGCGCGCGATGGGGACGCACCGCTCCTGGGAACACCTGCAGGAGTGCTACATGGCGGGCTCCATCGACCGGATCAACGCCCGCATCCAGGACCTGGTCGATGCCGGCCTCCGGTACATCGTGCTGGGGCCGGTCACCGACGACCCCCGGCAGATCGACCTCCTCGCCCGGCGCGTGATGCCCGCCTTCAAATAGTTTCGCCTGGACGGCGGGTGGCGCCGGCCCTTCGCGGGTGGGCCCCGCCCCCGGGAGGCGACGGGCCGATGGGTCGGGGGCGTGTATGATCGCCGGTGATGCGCTGGCGCACCCCGGTCGTCCTGCTCCTGCTGCTCGCCCTCCCGCCGGCCGCAGCCGGGCAGTCGTGCACGGAGTCGCTCGCCGTCCTGTTCGAGCGCGTCTCGCCCGCCGTCGTCGCGGTGCAGGCGACGAAGATCGACAAGATCAGGCCCCAGCGGCGGTTCGAGACGGTCGTCGGCTCCGGCGTGATCATCGACCGCGACGGCCAGGTCATCACCAACGCGCACGTCGTCGACGGCGCCGCCTCGCTGGCGGTGGTGCTGGACTCCGGCACCAAGGTGTCGGCACGGCTGGTCGGGCTGGACAGCGTGCTCGACGTGGCGTTGCTACGCGCGGAGGCGACGGGGCCGCTGCCCGCCGCCCGGCTCGGAGACTCGTCCGCGGTCAAGGTCGGCGACGACGTCGTGGCCATCGGGAATCCGATCGGCCTGGGCCAGACGATGACGCGGGGGATCGTGAGCGGCCTCAACCGGGTGCTGCCCGGCGTCTCCGACGAGGCGATGATCCAGACCGACGCCCCCATCAACCCGGGCAACTCGGGTGGGCCCCTGGTGGACCGGTGCGGCCATGTGATCGGCATCAACACGCTCATCTCCGAGGACGCCCAGTCCATCGGCTTCGCGGTGCCCATCAACGCCGCCCGCGGCGTGCTGCGCGAGCTCCGCGAGTCGGGCCGCGTGCTGCGGCCGTGGCTCGGCATGCAGGGGCGCGCGGTCGATGCCGCGCTGGGTGCCGTGGTGCGAACGCCGATCACCTCCGGCTATCTCGTCGAGGTCGTGTTCGACGGCAGTCCCGCGGACCGGGCCGGCGTCCGCGGCGGCAGCCTGGTGGTCGTCGTCCAGGGCGAGGAGTACCTGCTGGGAGGCGACATCCTCACCGCGGTCCAGGGCGCGCCGGTCCGCACCCACCAGGACTACGTCGCCCGGGTGAGGAGTCTCAGGCCGGGCCAGCGCGTGCGCCTCACCCTCGTGCGCGATGGCCAGCCCCGCGAGCTGACGCTCACGGTCGGCGAGCGCCCGCGGCTGCCGACTGATCTCGGGGATT
>Ga0299913_10002849_pt1 | contig 13899 bp, 17 predicted proteins | sample RVTome_9_FD_201360 | JGI IMG/M metagenome (GOLD analysis project Ga0299913, IMG submission 201360) | Soil microbial communities from uranium-contaminated site in the Upper Colorado River Basin, Wyoming, United States - RVT155D38 (version 2) ... | reverse complement strand
TCCGCGAGGCCTTTTGGGCGCTCGAGGGGGAGTTGCCCCGCGGCCATGACTTCGTGCTCGTCGCGCGGGCCGGGATAGGTGAGCTGATCGAAAGCGAGGGAGCAGCCGGCGTCGCGCAGTCGGTTCGAGCGGCGCTCGCCGAGGCGCTTGGCCGGGAGCGTTTCGCGTGAAACGGCTCGCCCTGGCGCCGATCGTCGCCTATCAGCGCTGGGTGTCCCCGGCGCTGCCGCGGCGCTGCCGCTACGAGCCGACCTGCTCCGCCTACGCGGCGCAGGCGGTGCGCCGCTTCGGGCTCGCGCGGGGCGCGCTGCTGGCGCTCTGGCGGCTGTTGCGCTGTAACCCGCTCAGCCACGGCGGCTTCGACCCCGTCCCTGAGCGGTTCACCCTGCGCACCGGGCCGGTCGACCCGGCGGCACACCACGGCGAGGCGCGCGGTTGATCCCGCTCGCCAACATCCTCCAGCCGCTGATCGACATCGCCAGCGCGGTCCTCGTCTTCTTCCACGACAACCCCGGCTTCAGCTGGGGCGCGTCGATCATCGCGCTCACCTTTCTCACCCGCGCGGTGTTGATCCCGCTCACCTACAAGCAGATCAAGGGGATGCGGGCGCTGCAGGCCCTGCAGCCGCAGATCAAGGAGATCCAGCAGAAGTACAAGAACGATCGCCAGCGCATGCAGCAGGAGATGATGCGCTTCTACCAGGAGAACAAGGTCAACCCCTTTGCCTCCTGCATCCCGCTGATCGCCCAGCTGCCGGTGTTCATCACCCTCTTCTACGCGCTCCGCGAGGACCTGCGGATCGACATCTGCGGCCAGGACGAGATGCCCTGCGGCGAGCTCCCGGGCGCCGATTGGCCCGCCGGCCTCGACCCCGGAAGCGAGAGCTTCCTGTTCATCTCCGACCTCACCGACAAGGCGGACGGCGGAGTGCTGCTCGCGCTGGTGGTCATCTACGTGGTCACGCAGCTGGCGGCGGGCCTGGTGATGATGACCAGCGCCGACAGCACCCAGCGGACGCTGATGTTCGTGCTGCCGTTGATCTTCGTGCCCTTCATCATCACCTTCCCGGCCGGGCTGGTGCTCTACTGGATCACCACCAACGTCTGGACGATCGGGCAGCAGTTCGCGGTGAAGAAGCTGATCCCGCCGCCGGCGGTGCCGACACCCGAGGAGGTGCGCGCGGCCAAGCCGCCGCCGCCTCCTCCACGCAAGCGGAAGAAGCGCCGCCGCTAGATAGGCTCCGCTTCGTGAGTGAAGGGGAATGGCCGGCGGAGCCGGTGGAGCGAGTTCGCGAGCTGGTGGAGCGCGTCCTCGACGAGCTCGAGCTCGACGGCGAGGTGGACGTCCACGAGGACGAAGACCGGATCGAGGCGGTGATCGAGGGGGATGACGATTACGGCTTGCTGATCGGCCGGCGCGGGCAGACGATCGACGCGCTGCAGCTGCTCTGCTTCCAGGCGGCGTTCCGGGGGATGCGCGAGCGAAAGCGGGTGATCGTCGACGCCGCGGGCTATCGGGAGCGCCGCCGGGAGACGCTCGCCTCCCGTGCCGACCGGACCGCCGAGCAGGCGCTCTCGGTGGGGCGGCCTGTGGAGATGGACGCGATGAGCGCGCAGGAGCGCAGGGTCATCCACGAGCACCTCAAGGATCGGGCCGGGATCGAGACTTACAGCGAGGGCGACGAGCCGCATCGCTGCGTCGTCGTCGCCCCGCTGCTCTCCGAGTGAGCGCCGCCGCCCCGCTCGACGAGGGGGCCCGCGCCTCCCTCGAGCGGTTCCTTGCGCTGCTCGCCGCGGCGCCGGCGTCGCTGAGCACGGCAACGGAGCCCGGGCGTGCCTGGGACGTGCACGTGCGGGACAGCCTCAGCGGCCTCGCGGTCGAAGAGCTTCGCGAAGCTCGGAGGATCGCCGACCTCGGCTCCGGGCCGGGGTTCCCGGGGGTGGCGATCGCCGCCGTGCGACCGGCGGCCCAGGTCGACCTGATCGAGTCGGTCGGCCGCAAGTGCCGGTTCCTGGCCGAGGCGCTCGAGGGCGCGGGAATCTCCAACGCCTCGGTGGTCTGCGGGCGCTCGGAGGAGTGGGCGGTCGCGGAAGGCCGTGAGGCCTACGACGTCGTCACCGCCCGCGCGGTCGGCGGCCTGACGACGATCGCCGAGCTGGCCTCGCCGCTGCTCCGCCCGGGGGGCGCCCTCGTCGCCTGGAAGGGCAGACGGGAGCGGGCCGGGGAGGAGCGCCTCGCCGCCGCCGGCGAGGGGCTGGCGATGGGGCCGGCGAAGGTGGTCGAGGTCGTCCCCTTTCGCGGCAGCCGCCCGCGCCATCTCTACGTGATCCACAAGCTCGGGCCGACTCCGGAGCGGCTGCCGCGGCGGCCCGGGATGGCCCGCAAGCGCCCCCTCTGAGGAGCCCCCTGCCGGTCCGGGAGGCGCCGCGGCGCTCACTAAGCTGGCCGGCGATGGAGCCACCGGCATAGCGATGGGCGCCGTCTACGCCGTCGCCAACCAGAAGGGTGGGGTCGGGAAGACGACCACCGCGGTCAACATCGGCGCCTGCGTGGCCGCGGCCGGCGACCAGACCCTGCTCGTCGATCTCGACCCCCAGTGCAACGCGACCGTCGCCCTCGGCGGTGATCGCGAGTCAAGACCATCCTCCTATGACTGCCTGATCGGTGAGGTGTCGGTCGCCGAGGCGGCTCGCCCGGCGGGGCCGGACAACCTCTGGCTCGTCCCCGCCGGCCGCGACCTGGCCGGCGCATCGGTCGAGTTGCCGCGCATCGAGGGCTCCGAGACGCGCCTCCGCGAACGCCTCGGCCCGATCCGCGAGCGGTTCGACCACAGCTTCCTCGACTGCCCGCCCTCGCTCGGCCCGATCAGCGTCAACGCGCTGACCGCTGCGGACCGGGTGATCGTGCCGGTGCAGGCCGAGTACCTCGCCCTCGAGGGCCTGGTCCAGTTCCTCGAGACGCTCTCTCTGATCCGCCGCGAGCTGAACCCGTCACTGATGCTGTCGGGTGTGCTGATCACCATGCACGACGAGAGGACCCGTCTCGCGCAGGACGTCGAGCGCGAGTTGCGAAGCCACTTCCCCGAGATGGTGTTCGAGACCGTGATACCGAGGAGCGTCCGGGTCGCCGAGGCCCCCAGCTACGGCGCGCCGGTGGTCACGCACGCGCCGGCCTCGCGCGGCTCCGATGCCTACCGGCGCCTCGCCGACGAGGTGACCACCCGTGGCTAGGGCGGGGATCGGCCGCGGGCTCGCCGCGATCCTCCCCGAGCCCGCCCTCGAGGAAGAGCTGCGGGAGTTGCCGGTCGAGCTGATCAGGCCCAACCCACAGCAGCCGCGCAGCCGCTTCGACCCCGAGGCGCTCTCCGGCCTCGCCTCCTCGATCGAGGCCAGCGGCGTCGTCCAGCCGCTTCTCGTCCGCCCGCTGGCGGACGGCGGCTATGAGCTGATCGCCGGCGAGCGACGCTGGCGCGCCGCCCGGCAGGCCGGCCTCGAGCGGGTCCCGGCGATCGTCCGCGACTCGGGCGAGGCCGAACGGATGCAGACGGCGCTGATCGAGAACATGGTCCGCGAGGACCTCAACCCGGTCGACGAGGCCCGCGCCTGCGCGGCGCTGGTTGAGGACCTGGGCCTCTCCAAGGAGGAGCTCGCCCGCCGCGTCGGCCGCAGCCGCCCCGCCGTCTCCAACCTGATCCGCCTTCTCGACCTGCCCGACGAGGCGCTCGAGCTGCTCGAGTCGGGCGAGCTCAGCGAGGGCCACGGGCGGGCGATCCTGACCGTGCGCGGCAACGACGCCCGCCGCCGGCTCGCCCGCGAGGCGGCGGCCAAGGGCTGGTCGGTGCGGGAGACCGAGCGCAAGGCAAAGGGGGTCGGGCGCCCCCGCCGCCGGCCGCTGCGATTGGTCGACCCCGACGAGGACGCGGCGATGATCGCCGCCGCCGAGCGCCTCGAGGTTGCCCTCGGCCACGAGGTCAGGATCCGCCCCAAGGGCGGCGACCTCGCGATCGAGATCCGCCTCGAGAGCCTCGAGGAAGTGAACTCCCTGACCCGCCGAATCGGCCCGGGTCGTCCCGCCTGACGCGCCAGCCGCCGCCGCTATCATCGGCGCCAGTCGGGGCGATTAGCTCAGTCGGTCAGAGCGCTTCTCTGATAAGGAAGAGGTCCCTGGTTCGAGTCCAGGATCGCCCACTCATCCGGGGCCCATAGAGTGGCGGTGGTGCATCGCGGTCTGTGGGGAGCGCTGGGGCGATTGGCGCCATGTTGCGTCGCGTTGGCTCTTGTTGGTTGTGGAGGCGATGACGACGGCAATAGCCCGACGAGGTCTGAATTCATTGCTGCCGCGGATGAGATCTGCCGCGACGCCCGATCGGAGAGCGAGTCGCTGCAGGGGCGCCTGAACCGGCTTGCGCAGGGCCGCGGTAACACACCCGAAGAGCTCGACGAGGCGGCGAGACTCCTTCGCCAGCTCGCCGACGTCAACCAGTCGATCGTCCGGCAGATCGGAGACCTGCGCTCGCCGCCCGAGGACCGCGAGGTCGTCGAGAAACTGCTGGCGACCGGGGAACGCTCGGTCGCGCTTGCACTGGATCTCGCTGATGCCTACCTGGCTGCTTCCGAGACCCCCGGCCAGTCCGATATCCCTGGTGCGACCGCCGCGCTGGGGAAGACGGTCGCCAAGTCGCGCCGCCTTGCTCACGACTATGGGTTTGAGGTCTGTGGAGGTGCCGACTAGGCACCTTCTCGACCACCCCTGTAAGGAAGAGGTCCCTGGTTCGAGTCCAGGATCGCCCGCTTCGAGGACGTCGTGGCGCCTTCGCCGCCAGCGCTCCACGGACATCGCCGTTTGATTGACGTATGTCTATGTAACGTGGTAGGGTTGCATAGATGAGCGTCGATCTAGAGCTTGCACCGAAGAGTAAACGCCCCGCCGGCGAGCCGTGCTGCGAGCCGCTCGTCGAGCCGAAGATCACCCCCGAGGGCGCGACCCGTGTCGCGGCATTGGCGAAGGCGCTCGCCGATCCTGTCCGAGTCCAGCTCGTCGACGTTCTCCGCAGCCACGCGGGCAAGGTCTGTGTCTGCGAGCTGGTGCCGCTGTTCGAGATCTCCCAGCCGACCCTCTCCCACCACCTGAAGAAGCTCCGGGACGCCGGCGTGGTCGGGGTCGAGCGCCGGGGGCTCTGGGCCTATTACTACGTCCAACACGAGGCGTTGAAGGAGCTGAAGCAGTGGCTGTCCTGAGGCCGCATCTGGCGCTGAACGTGAGCGTTCTCGAGCGCTCGATCCCCTTCTACCGGGCGCTGCTCGGAGTCGAGCCGAGCAAGGTTCGTCCCGGCTACGCAAAGTTCGAAGCGACCAGCCCGGCCCTCAACCTCACCCTCAACGAGGGCGACGCGGACGGCGGCGGCGCCTTCAACCACGCCGGAATCCAGGTCGACTCGACCGAGGCGGTGCTTGGCGCCAAGGCTCGGCTGGTCGAAGCCGGACTGGCCACCTTCGACGAGATGGACACGACCTGCTGCTACGCGCGCCAGGACAAGATCTGGGTCCGCGATCCGGACGGCGCCCCGTGGGAGGTCTTCACCACCCACGAGGACAGCGCGAAGGCCGGAGCCGGCCCCTGCGACTGCGGGGAGACGGGCTGCGGCTGCGCGGCCGAGGGCGCCGCCGGCGTCTGCTGTCCGTGAGCCTCCACGATCCGCAGACCCTCTATCGCCATTGGGAGCAGCAGCAGTGGAGCCCCTTCGAGATCGACCTCGCCGCTGACCGCGCGCAGTGGCTGGAGATGTCGGGCTCCGATCGCGACCTCGTTCTCTGGGCGCTCTCCTCGCTGATGGTCGCCGAGGAGCGGATCACGACCAAGTTCTCAGGGCTCCTCGGGGCCTACGGGAGCGAGGAAGAGGCCACCTTCCTCGCCACCCAGCAGGTCGACGAGGCCCGCCACATGCAGTTCTACGCCCGCTTCCAGGACGAGGTGATCGCGGACCCGGGTTCGATCGCCAGGCATGTGGAGCGCTCGCGCGACCAGCTCTCTCCGGACTTCAAGATCATCTTCGACGAGGCCCTGGTCGGGGCCCACGAGAAGCTCGTTGCCAGCCCCGCCGACGCCGCAGCCAAGGTCGAGTTCGTCACCACCTACCACCTGGTGATCGAGAGCACCCTCGGGCTGACCGCCTTCGAGTTCATCACCCGCTACCTCGAGCGCGAGCAGCTGCTGGCGGGGTTCGTCGCGGGCTACAGCAAGATCCACCACGACGAGCACCGCCACATCGGCTACGGGGTCTGGTTCCTGCGCGAGTCGGTGCGCAGCGCTCCCGGCCTCGCCGATCGCGTCCGTGACACGCTTCGTCGCCTGCTCCCCGCCGTCGCCAGCTCGCTTGCGCCCCCCGATCGCGACAGCACCGACTGGGACGGGCTGGGGGCGAGCGCGCAGCAGATCCGCGACTTCGCGCTGGACGGTCTCTCGAGGCGCCTGAAGGTGATCGGGATCCCGCTGGAGTCCCTCTGATGGCGCACGTCCTCTTCGTCTGCCTCCACAACGCCGGCCGCTCGCAGATGAGCGAGGCGCTCTTCGAGCGCGCCGCGGGCGTCCGCCACACCGCCGCCTCAGCCGGCACCGCTCCCGCCGAGCGGCTCCATCCCGAAGTTGTCGAGGCGATGAGCGAGATCGGCATCGACCTATCCGCCCGCCGGCCCAGCAAGCTCGACCGTGAGGCCGCCGAGCGGGCGGACGTCGTCGTAACGATGGGATGCGGCGACGAGTGCCCATACATCCCCGGCAGGCGTTACCTCGACTGGGAGCTGCCGGACCCGAAGGGACTGCCGATCGAGCAGGTCCGCGGCATCCGGAACGAGATCGGGAGGCGGGTCGCGGCGCTCGCCGGGGAGCTGGGCTAGCGCGCCGGCGCCCCCCCGGGGAGCCGAAGACCCGGACCTATAATGGCCATTCGCCACCCCGGGAGCCCACGTGCAGCAGATGCAGATCTACGGCGTCAGCTTCGACATGGTCGGCAAGCAGCCGATCGTCCTGCTGAAGACCGTGGACGGCAACAAGTTCCTGCCGATCTGGATCGGCCACCCCGAGGCCGCGGCGATCCTGATGAAGCTGCAGGGCGCCTCGACCCCGCGTCCGATGACCCACGACCTGCTCTCCGACGTCCTCGAGCAGATGGACGCCAAGTGCGAGCGCGTCTCGGTGACGGAGCTGCGCGACAACACCTTCTATGCCTCGATCACGATCTCCGTCAACGGCTCCGAGATGGAGATCGACTCGCGGCCTTCCGACGCGCTGGCGCTGGCGGTGCGCGTCTCGGCGCCGATCTTCGCCGCCGAGGAAGTCATCGAGGAGTCCGCGATCGAGTTCGAGCACGAGGTCGAGGACACCGAGGAGGTGGTCGAGAAGTTCAAGGACTTCCTCGACGAGGTCTCGCCGGAGGACTTCGCGCAGGGCGACTCCTAGCCGCGCGGCGCTAGTCGGAAGCGCCGATCGGCGCCCCCTCGTCGGCAAGCTCGATGATCCTCTCGACGAGCTGCTCGAAGTCGATGCCGGCGGCCTCGGCGGCCTGGGGCAGCAGGCTGGTGTCGGTGAGGCCGGGGATCGCGTTCACCTCGAGCACCTGCGGCCCCCCCGCACCGAGCATCAGGTCGACGCGCGAGAAACCGGAGCAGCCGAGCGCCTCGTAGGCGCGCAGCGCGACGGCGGTGACCGCCTGCGAGGACCCGTCGTCCAGCTCGGCGGGGCAGACGAAGGTCGTGCGGCCGATCTCGTAGCGGGCCTCGAAGTCGTAGGGGTCGCTCTCGTGCGGGATCGCTTCGACGATCGGCAGGGGATCCGCGCCGAGCACGCTGACCGCCAGCTCCCGGCCCTCGATGAAGCGCTCCAGCAGCACCCGGTCGTCGTAGCTGAACGCCGCCACCAGCGCCTCCGGCACCTCTTCGGCACCGGCGGCGAACTTGACCCCCAGCGCGGAGCCGCCGCGCGCGGGCTTGACGACGAGCGGGAAGCCGAGCCGCTCCTCGATCTCCGCGAGGGCGTCGGCGGCGCCGAGATCGCGGAAGGCGGTGTCGTTGAATGCGAACCAATCCGGCGTCGGCACCCCGGCGTCGCGCAGCTCGTGCTTCGCCAGCACCTTGTCCATGCACTTCGCGCAGGCGGAGACGCCCGGGCCGGTGTAGGGGATGCCGAGGATCTCGAGCAGCTCCTGGGCAGTGCCGTCCTCGCCGTCGCGGCCGTGCAGGGCGACGAAGGCCAGCTCCGGGCGCTCCTCGCCGAGGCGACGCACGAGGTCGGCGCCGACGTCGAGGGAGAGGACGTCGTGGCCGAGCCGCTCGAGCGCATCCTCGACACGGGCGCCCGAGCGCAGCGAGACGCCGCGCTCCAGCGACCGCCCGCCCTTCAGCACGGCAACCCTCATCCACGCCCTTCGCCGGCCCGCCGGAAGGGCAGGACATCCGCCGACTCCCCGCCGGCCGCCGGCCGCTGCGGGGCGGCCGCCGGGGGGAGCTCTCCGGTCAGCCTCTCGTAGAGCGCGATCTGCTCGGCGACAACCTTGCCGATCCGTCGCACACCCTCGCGGATCTCCTCCTCGCGGACCCCCGAGAAGTTGAGCCGCATCGAGCTTCGACCGCGTCCATCCCCGTAGGCGGCGTGGCCGGGGACGAAGGCGACGTCCTCGCGGAGCGCTTTGGCGAGCAGGTCGCCGCTGTCGATGTACTCGGGCAGCGTCGCCCAGATGAACAGTCCGCCCTCCGGCCGGGTCCAGGTCGCCTGGGCCGGGAAATGCTTGTCGAGCGCCTCCAGCATCACGTCGCGACGACGACGGTAGATCTCGACGAGGTCGGCGATGTAGTCGCGCCAGCGGCCCTCTGAGAAGTATTCGCGGACGAAGTACTGGGTCAGGGTCGAGGTGCAGAGGTCAGCGGCCTGCTTGCCGAGCACGATCTTCTCCATCACCGGCGGTGGCGCCACCGCCCAGCCGAGGCGGATTCCCGGCGAGAGGATCTTCGAGAAGGTCCCGACGTAGATGACGTAGTCGCCACCCTCGAGCTGGAAGAGCGGCGGCAACGGCTCCCCTTCGTAACGGAGCAGGCCGTAGGGGTTGTCCTCGACGACCAGCACCTCGTGCTCGCGGGCGAGCTCGACGAGCCGCCGCCGCCGCTCGAAAGAGAGCGTCACCCCGGCGGGGTTCTGGAAGCTGGGCACCGAGTAGATGAACTTCGGCCGCCGCCCTTCCCGAGCGAGGCCGGCGAGCACCTCCTCGAGGCGGTCCACCCGCATTCCCTGCTCGTCGCAGTCGACCTGGATCATCTCCGCCTGGTAGCTGCAGAAGACCGGCACCGCGCCGGGATAGGTGGGCGCCTCGCAGATCACCGGGTCGCCCGGATCGACCAGGGTCTTGGTGATCAGGTCGATCGCCTGCTGGCCCCCGGTGGTGACGATCACGTCCTCTGGCTCGGGGAGCATCCCCTCCGCGCCCATCACCTGCAGGATGCAGTCCTTGGTCTCCTCGAAGCCCTCGGTCGGGCCGTACTGGAGCGCCTGCGCGGAGGACTCCTGGGCGATCCTGGTCATCTGCGCGGCGAAGCTCTTCGGCGGAAAGGTGGACGTGTCGGGCAGGCCGCCGGCCAGCGAGATCACTTCCGGCCGAGCCGTGATCGCCATCAGGTCGCGCATCGCCGAGGAGCGCATGACCTTCGTGCGCTCGGCGAAGAGGCCGCCGTAGCGCTCGAGGTCGCGGGCACTGGCGTGCGCGCGGCGTCTGTGCGGGGGCTCGCTCACGGCTCTAGTGTCGCCGATGCCGCCGACGGGCGACTCACGTAGCCTTGCGCGCGTGGACGCCCTGCTCGCCACCTGCCAGGCGCTCGGGCTCGGGATCGCGGTCGGCGCGCTGGCCGGCGCCGCCGGGCTCGAGGGCGGCGCGCGGGGCGGGATAACCCTGCTGGCGATTGCCTCAGGCGCCGCGGTGGGCGCCGTCTCGGCCTCGCTCGACGACGAGGGGGTCGTCCTCGGCGCCCTCGCCGGCCTGGTCGGGGCCGGCCTGGCCTGCGTGGTGATCAGCGCCGTGATCGTCGGTGCCGGCCGCCGCGGCGCGGGCGGCGGCGGCGCCCTCGCCTTCTTCGCCTCGCTCGCCGCCCTGGCGATCGCCGGCCTCTCGATCCTCCTGCCGCCCCTCGCCCTGGTCGCGCTCGCAGCCCTCCTCTGGCTCGCAACCGCCCGTCGTCGCCGCGCCCAGCGCAAGTACGAGGGGCTCCGCGTGCTGCGATGAAGGTCGTGCGATGAGGCGGGCCCGCGTGCCCCGCCGCTGATGCGCAAGAAGCTCGTCCTCGCCTACGTCGACTCGCTGCGCAGCGACATGCTGGAGCTGGCGGTGCGCGACGACCGCGCGCCGACCTTCGGCAAGCTGCTCGATCGCGGCGTGTTCGTGCCGGATTGCGTCTCCAGCTTCCCCTCGGTGACCCCCGTGGCCTGCGCCGAGATGGTCACCGGCGCCGCCTCGGATCGGCATTGGATCAGCGGCATGAACTGGTACCACCGCCTCGAGCGCCGCTATGTCGAGTACGGCTCCTCCTTCGAGGCCAGCCGTGCGTTCGGGATCTTCCGCGCTCTCTATGACCTCGTCTACAACATGAACCTCGCGCACCTCAACCCCGACCTCGAGACGGTCTTCGAGACCCTCGACGACGGCGGCCACCGGACCGCCTGTACGCCGTTCCTGATCTACCGCGGCCGCAATCGCCACCAGGTCTCCCTCGAGGGCCTGCTGCGCCGCGCGGTGGAGGCGACGCGGCTGAAGTTCCGCCACCACACCTGGGGGCCGACCGAGCTGTTCTACGGCGACCTCTACGCGAGCCGTCCCGTGCCCTGCAAGTCGACCTCGATCCCGGGCAGCCGCGACGAGTACTCGGCCTGCTGCGCGGCCGAGCTGGCCGCCTCGGGGCTCTACGACTTCCTGCTCTTCTCGCTTCCCGACAACGACAACTACTCTCACCGCCACGGCCCCGAGGCCAGTGTCGAGTCGATCGCCAAGGCCGACGAGTGCTTCGCCAAGCTGGTCGAGGCCGCCGGCGGGCTGGACGGCTTCCTCGCCGACAACGCGCTGATCCTGATGGCCGACCACGCGCAGACGCCGGTGCACCGGGCGCTGCCGCTGGCCGAGGACCTCGGCGCTGACTGGCAGGTGCTGAAGCCCTCCCAGGACCGCCCCGAGGACGCGACCCTCGCGGTCAGCCCGACCGCCCGCGCGGCGCACCTCTACCTGCTCGCCGCCGAGGACCCGGTCGCAGAGCACGAGCGGCTGCGCGCGACGACCGCCGCGCTGGAGGGGATCGACCTGATCTGCTGGCTGACCGGCTCAGACGGCCGGCCGCTCGTCCGCGAGTCGCCGGGGACGGGGCTGGGCGCGGGGCTCACGGCCGTGGTCGAGCGGCAGGGGTCCCAGCTCCGCTTTCGTCCCGGCGGGCAGGTCACCGACCTGCGCGGCCGCGGTTGGGAGCTGCTCGGAGAACCCGCCGTGGTGGATGCCGAGATCGAGTCGGGGCGGGTGCGCAGCGATACCTATCCCGACGTCCTGGCCCGGGTCTGGACGGCCCTCTGCGCGCCGCACGCCGGCGACCTGGTCCTCTCCGCCGCGCTCGGCTACGAGTGCGTCGACTGGGGCGGGACCACCCATGTCGGCGGCGGCAGTCACGGCTCGCTGCACCGTGGCGACTCGCTCGGGCCGCTGCTGTTCGTGGGCTGCGGCCCGAGCAGCGCCGCCGAGCGGGAGCAATGGACGCTGGCCGACGTCGCGCCCATCGTGCGCGAGCATTTCGCGGCATGAGCCCGGTCGCGACCGCGAAGCGGATCGGCGCCGGCGCGCGCCGCCCCGCCAACTGGCTGCAGCTGCTTCGCTTCGCGCTGGTCGGCGCCTCCGGCTACGTGCTGAATCTCGCCGTCTTCGCGCTGCTGGTCCAGCTCGGCGACTTCCACCACGTGCTCGCCGCCGTCTGCTCGTTCTGCGTCGCCGTCACGTCCAACTTCCACTGGAACCGCCACTGGACCTTCCGCGCCTCCGACGGGCACGCCGGCTTTCAGGCCGCCCGCTTCTTCACGATCAGCATCGGCGCGCTGCTCGTCAACCTGGCGGTGCTGGAGCTGCTGGTTCAAGCCGGGCTCGACGAGCTACCCGCCCAGGCGATCGCGGTGGCGACGGCGATGCCGGTCAACTTCATCGGCAACAAGCTGTGGACCTTCCAGTGAGGGCCCGCCGCCCCTCCGCCGCCAAGCCGATCTGCTCTGTCGCGCTCGCCGGGGCGCTTCTCCTCGCCGCGCCGGCGGCGCCGGCGGCGGCCCAGGCACAGATGTCGCCGGTCAGCGCCGCCGAGGCGACGCGGGCCGCCGACGGCGAGCCGCAGGTCGAGCGCCAGCGCCGTCTGCACCCCGACCTCTCCTCGAGCGCGACCATCGAGGACGGGAACTGGGAAGTCGGCTACTTCGCCGACGGCGAGAAGGTGGCGCTGGTGATCGTCGACAACGTCAGCGCCGCCGTGCGCGAGACGTGGACCGGGCACCAGGTGGCCTGGAAGATGGCCCGGGGCTATGAGGGGTCGTTCGGCCACACGTTGAACGCGCCCTACGTCTTCCTGCCGCTTTGCGCGCTGTTCCTGATCGGGCTGCTCGACTGGCGGCGGCCCTGGCGGGTCGCCAACCTCGACCTCCTCGTCCTGCTCGCCTTCGGGGCATCACACTTCTTCTTCAACCGCGGTGAGATCGGCATCTCGGTACCGCTGCAATATCCGCCGCTCCTCTACCTGCTCGGCCGCTGCCTGTGGATCGGATTCCGCGGCCGCGGCGAGGGCTTGCGGCCGGCCTGGCCCGCCGCCTGGCTGCTGGTCGCCGCCCTGTTCCTGGTCGGGTTCCGGGTCGGTCTCAACATCGCCGACTCGGGCGTCATCGACGTCGGCTACGCGGGCGTCGTCGGCGCCGACCGGGCCCTCGACGGCGACCCCGTCTACGGCCAGTTCCCCGAGGACGTCTCGCAGGGAGACACCTATGGCCCGCTCAACTACTACGCCTACGTTCCCTTCGAGCAGATCTGGCCATGGAGCGGCGGCTGGGACTCGCTGCCGGCGGCACATGGAGCGGCCGTCTTCTTCGACCTGGCGACGTTCGCGCTGCTGATCGGCCTCGGCTGGAGGCTGGGCGCCGGCCGCGACCGCAGGCTGCTCGCCGCGACCCTCGGCTTCGGCTGGGCCGCCTACCCCTATACGGCGTTCGTCCTCGAGTCGAACTCGAACGACACGCTGGTCGCGCTGGCGCTGCTGGTGACGCTTGCCGCCGCCGCCCGCCCCTTCCTGCGGGGGTCGCTGCTGGCCGCGGCGACGCTGACCAAGTTCGCGCCGCTGCTGCTGGCGCCGATGATGGCGGGCCTCGAGGGCAGCCGCCGCTCGGCGGCGCTGTTCGCCGCCGGCTTCGCGGCCCTCGCCGGGCTGATCCTCGCCCCGACCCTCCTCGGCCCGGGCCTCGAGACGCTCTATGAGCGAACGATCGGCTACCAGGCTGGTCGCGAGTCCCCGTTCAGCGTCTGGGGCCAGGTCCCCGCCCTGGAGCCGTTGCGGATGGCGATCCTCATCGCCACCGGCCTGCTTGCCGCCCTCGCCGCCTTCCTGCCGCGCGCGAAGAGCCTGGTCCAGGTCGCCGCGCTCGGCGCCGCGCTCCTGATCGCCGCCCAGCTGACCGTCCAGCACTGGTTCTACCTCTATCTGGTCTGGTTCTTCCCGCTCCTGCTGATCGCGATGGCGGCGCTCAAGCCGGCGCCGGGACCAGCACTTGCTCGATCGAGGACGCAAGGCCGTCGTCGCGAAGCTCGACCACAACCCCCATCACCCAGACATCCTCCTCGGCGGTCTCGAAGCGAACCGGCAT